>Ga0209811_10000694_pt1 | contig 12891 bp, 16 predicted proteins | sample Coa_R1_6_FD_187161 | JGI IMG/M metagenome (GOLD analysis project Ga0209811, IMG submission 187161) | Surface soil microbial communities from Centralia Pennsylvania, which are recovering from an underground coalmine fire. - Coalmine... | ecosystem: Environmental > Terrestrial > Soil >...
GACGCGTCGACCGGCGCCATCAAGAGCTGGTTGTACCGGGATCCGTCGCATCCCATCATCCCGATGCTGGATCAGGCCGGCTTCACGCGGACCGGCCGCGAGATCGCGCTCCAGGCGCCGCTCTCCGAGAGCGACGTGCGCGCGCTGAAGGTCGGTGACGTCGTGATGGTGTCGGGCCGCATGTTCACCGGCCGCGACGCCGTGCATTCGCATCTGATGAAGAACCCGCCGCCCGTCGATCTCAGCGGATCAGTCCTCTATCACTGCGGACCAGTCGTGGTGAAAGAAGAGGTGGCGGAAAAGGACGGAACAGCTGGCTGGCGCGTGACCGCCGCCGGGCCGACGACGAGCATTCGCGAGGAACCGTATCAGGGCGAGATCATCAAGCGCTACGGCGTTCGCGCGGTGATCGGCAAAGGCGGGATGGGCGCGAAGACGCTCGCGGCGTTGAAGGAGCACGGCGCCGTGTACTTGAACGCGATCGGCGGCGCCGCCCAGTTCTACGCTCGCTCGATTGAAAGAGTCGACGGTGTCTCGCTGCTCGAGTTCGGCACGCCAGAAGCGATGTGGCACCTAACCGTCAAGGACTTTCCCGCCATCGTCACGATGGACGCGCATGGGAACAGCCTGCACAAGGACATCGAGCAGGAATCCGGGCAGCATCTCGAAGCGATCGAAGTTTAGAGAGGAACGCGGAGACGCACGATCAACGCAGAGATCGCCCAGATCGCGGAGAAGATTAAAACTTCTCTGGATATTTTGAGCCGCACGATCTTTTGCATGGCGTCAGGAATGCGTACGAATCGTGTCTCGCGGCTGAACTGGCAGAGCGCGGACTAAACATCGAGATCTCCGCTTCGCGAAGTGTCCTGTGGGCCTGCTCTTCAACTTCAATGCAGGTTTTCTGACGAGTTGGACGTGTGTTCTCTATCGCCTCGAAAACTCCCGCAGCGGCGGTCTGGAGTATCCGTGCTCCATCGCGGCCAGATCGAGATCCATCGACTCCATGTCGGTGATGGCGACGAGCGGAAAAGGGGAGAGCTCGGCGACGTCAATGGTCTTGAGATAGCCCTGACACGTGCCGCAGATTTCGACGCGGCGGTCCTTGCGTTCTTCGTCGGGTGCGGCGGTGACGAACGGCTCGCCGTGCTCGCCGCAGTAGATGCAGCAGTACTCGTTGAGTTCCCATCCCGCCGCGCAGAACGAACAACGAAGCACGCGATGGCCGTCGGCGACCTCTGCCAGCGCCGGCCACGATCCGCAGACCGCGCAGTGGCCGAGATTCCACGCCCGCATGGCGCCGGCCAGCACGCTGCCGGCGACATCCTGACGCGGCGACAGCAGCGCGACCTGCAGCGCGTGCGCGAAGGGAGTGGCGGCCAGTTCCGCCAGCAGCCAGACGAGGTCGGGCGCCAGGCCTCGATGCACGGCGCCCGTTCGAATCGCCTGTTGATTGCGCGACAGCGACGCGGTAAGCAGCGATCCGGCGTCCATCGTGTTTGCCGCGATGGCAGCCTTGACGTGCTCCGCCGATTCGCCGGCCCCGCCGGCGGCCAGCGCGTCGCACAAGTTCAGCAGCGACGCCTTGAGCAGTCCGACTGGAACGGGGATCGGCTCGCCCGCGAAGATGGGAACGCCACGCCCGAGTTTCGCGGCGAGGTATTTCGGAGGAAGAGACAGTCGGGGCAGCCGGCTAGGGTCGAGTGCCTGCGCCGCGCGCACAACGATAGCCAGCAGACGCTGCTGGAGTTCGACGGCTGGGGCGAGATCGGGCCGCCTCAGGCGCAGATCGTCCCAGCGGCGGCCCGAGATCGTCTCGAGCTCATCACGAGCCGGCTGTTGAACGCTGACGAGCGGCATATGCTTGAGGCACAGCAGGTTATGGCGATTCGTGGGAGGCCTGCGGGCTCGGGCCCCGTCAGTATAGCAACCACCTTGCTGCTATAATGAAGAGGATTCCAGGAGAAGGAAACGTCACATGATCAACGTATCCGAGATGGCGGCGTCCAAAATCAGCGAGCTGCTTGTTGAAGAAAACAGGGCTGGCAGCGGCCTTCGTGTATTCGTGCAGGGCGGCGGCTGTTCGGGCTTCCAGTATGGCCTGATGATCGAGGAAAACGGGCAGGGAGCCGGGGATCAGGTGTTCGAGTCGAACGGCGTGAAGCTGTTCGTCGACCCGATCAGCATTCGTTACCTCAAGGGCGCTGAAGTCGACTTCGTCGATACGGTGACCGGCGGCGGATTCACAATCAAGAACCCGAACGCGACGTCCACCTGCGGCTGCGGCTCGTCGTTCTCCGTCGACTGATTTGGTGATCTCGTGATTGGGCGATGTGGTGATGTGAATCACCACATCGAAAATCACCAAATCATCAATCACCAAATCACCCAATCACCAGATCACCAAATTCAAGATGGACCGTCCCCTCCCGGATATCTCCAACCTTCGCCCCGCAGGCAGCAAACGTTCCACCAAGCGCGAGCACATCCTCGGTGCGTTCCTTCAGCAGGAGGGCCATCTGAGCGCCGACGATCTCGTCGGCCTCGTGCACCGCCAGCACCCGGGAATCGGCCGCGCCACGGTGTATCGCACGCTCCAGTGGATGGTGGACGCGGGGATTGCCCGCAAGGTGGATTTCGGCGAAGGACGTTCGCGGTTCGAGCCGACCTACCGGCACCCGCGGCACTTCCATCTGATCTGCTCGACCTGCCATCGCTCATCGGAATTCCTCAGCTCCGATGTGGAAGGGCTGATCGAAGAGATCGCCGCCGCCAGAAACTTCGCGACGACGCAGACGATCGTGCAGATTGTCGGCACGTGCGAGGAATGCCGGACGGGCGAGTCGGCGGGACCGGCGGCGTCGAAGCTCGACGGCGCGACGACGGAGCTCGTCTTTGCGCGCGACGCGCTCCGGATCGCGATTGCGACCGAGCGCGGCGGCCTTCAGTTCTATTCCCGCGCTGCCGGCCTCACAAAAGATGTGCGTGGCCGCTCCGTGTTCCAGAAGTTGGCCGACGAAGAGCGCGAGCACCTCGGCACGCTCGAGAAACGCTACGCGGAGCTGCTGGAGACGGATCCGCTGCTCGAGTCGCGGCCGACCTTCCTGTTTTTCAAGGGAGCCGCAAACGGCCTCTTCGCCGCCGGAGCGGAACAGCTTCGTGACGGCGTCGACGATCTCGAAGCCCTTCTCATTGGCATCAAGTGCGAACGGGGTTCGCACAACTTCTTCAAACGGTACGGCGAACGTTTCGAGGACTCGGAAGGCAAGCGGATCTTCCTCGAGTTTGCGGAGGAAGAGCGCACGCATCTCGACCTGCTGCTGAACGAGTACAAGTCGCTTCGCGAACGGCAGGGCAAACGGCCGCGCAGGGAACGCGCGATACGCCGTGCCTCCTCGAAGTCGCGGCATTGATCGATCTTCACACGCATACAACGGCATCGGACGGGCGATGCTCGCCCGCCGAGCTCGTCGCGCGGGCGGCCGCCGCGGACGTCGACGTCCTGAGTGTGACGGATCACGACACGACCGCGGCCACAGGCGCCGCATTGTCAGCTTGCACGTCGGCCGGCATCGAATTCGTCCCGGGCATCGAGATCACCGCGGTTGTCGCCGACAGGGACGTTCACGTGCTCGGCTATTTCATCGATCCCGATTCAGCGTCGCTCGCCGGCTTTCTTGCTGAACAGCGGCGGAGGCGCCTCGACCGCGTGCGCCAGATCATCGACCGCCTGAAGACGCTCGGCATCGTCCTGGACGAGGAGGCCGTGCTTCGGCCCGGCCGCGACGACACCACGAGAGCCGCGGGCCGGCCGTGGATTGCGCGTGCGCTGGTCGCAGGCAGACACGTCGCCGACACGAAGGAAGCCTTCGACCGCTTTCTCGCGACGGGGAAGCCGGCGTTCGTGCCGAGAATCGGTCCGTCGGCCATCGATGTGTTCGCGCGGATCCACGAGTCGGGCGGCATCGCGTCGCTCGCGCACCCCGGTCTCCTCGGTCGCGACGATCTGATTCAAGGTTTCGCACGCGACGGCCTCGATGCGATCGAAGCGCATCACAGCAGGCACGCGCCTGACGACACGCAGCGATATCTCGCGATGGCCGATGAGTACGCCCTGGCCGTTTCCGGCGGCTCCGACTATCACGCGGACCCGTCGCATGATGTCGGCGGACCCGGCAGCGTCTCGCTCTCTCCCGAGGCCTTTCAGGTATTGAAGGATCGCTGCGCGGCAAGGCGGGCGACCGCCTCCGGCGCGACGACCTCGTCGTAGAACAGCACGTCCCAACCGCTGAATTCCCGCCGCAGTTCGCCCGGCTCGAGCAGGTGATCGGCCGACGTCGGGCCCGTGCCGAGCATCCGCTGCGCGACCGTGAATGTTTCGTAGAGGACGAAGCCGCCCGGCTTCACCGCGCGCCGAATCGACGCAAAGAGATTCCGCTGCAGATAGCGCGTGACGACGACGAGGTCGAACGTCTCGACGGGCAGCGGATACGCCGTGAGATCCGCACACCACCCGCGCACGCGCACGCCGGCCTGCGCGGCCGCCGCGACGGCGTCGCGCACCGCGCCGTGGTTCAGATCGACGCCGTAGGTGTGAAATCCATTTCGCGCGAGCGCAACGGCGTGACGGCCGCGGCCCATCGCGAGATCGAGCGCACGGCGCGGAGGCGCGATACGCGCCGCCAGCGCAGGGATCCATCCGGCGATAAACGACGAAGGTGTCATATGATCGTTCGAATGGCCCAGGCGCTGCTTTCGGCCGTCGGTATCGGGCTCGCCGGCCTCGTGGTGACGGCTGCGTTCGGGTTGTGGGGCGTCGACGTGTCGCGCCACATCTCGTTCGGCATTTTCTCGACCCTCGTGGTCCTGCTGGCTCACTCGATGATGATGTTCTATCTCATCGGGAAGGGAAAGGCCGTCAAGGACGCGATGGCCGAGCACGGCGTGACGGGCGATTTCCATCGGCGGATTGCCGCGGCCAGAAAGCCGGTGTTCTCCATCGGCACGTTCGCGATGGCGGCGACGATGGTGGCCGCAATTCTCGGCGCGAGCGTGGACACCGGCAAGCTGCCGGCGATCGTCCACGGGATGCTTGCCTACGGCGCCATCGCCTGCAATCTGGCGGCATTCAAGATCGAAATCGACGCGCTGTCGGCGTCGGCCCGCGTGGTCGACGAGGTGAACCGACAACTCGGGTCGTGACCGCCGATCTCCGGCCACCGACCACCGGCCACCGATCACCGATTACCGGGCAGATCCTCGAGCTCACAGACGTCTCAAAGGACTATCGCGGCCTCCGGCCGCTTCGCATCGCCGGCCTCAAAGTGGCCGCCGGCGAACGCGTCGCGATCCTCGGACTCGACCAGACCACCGCCGAAGTGTTCGTCAATCTGGTCACCGGTGCGTCGCTGCCCGACCGCGGGGACGTGCGGCTGTTCGGCCGATCGACATCAGCCATTGCCGACAGCGCCGACTGGCTCGCGGTCGTCGATCGGTTCGGCATCGTCAGCTCGCGAGCGGTATTGCTGGACACGCTGACCGTCGTGCAGAACCTGGCGATGCCGTTTACGCTGGACGTCGATCCGCTGTCCGCCGACGTGCGCGAACGGGCCGTCGCCCTGGCCGCGGAGGTGGGGTTGTCGGACGCGACGCGCGATCGGCCGGTCCGAGAGCTGGACGCCGGTGGACGTTTTCGCGTCCGCTTCGGCCGGGCGCTCGCGCTCGATCCAGCGATCCTCGTCTTCGAGCATCCCACGGCTGAGCTGTCCGTGCTGGAGGTCGCCGATGTGGCGGCGCGGTGCCGGGACGTCGCCGTCGCGCGGAAGACGGCGACCATTACCCTGACAGCAGATCGTGATTTTGGCGAAACAGTTGCCAGCCGGGTACTGGCGCTTCAACCGGCAACCGGCCGCTTTTCCGGAGACGGGTGGTTTTCGCGTCTGCGGCGGGACTGAAGGTTGCATGGAGCTCTCGATGCGGACCAGAATGTTGGCTCAAGGAGCGTGACTATGAAAGTTGCCAGCTATCTGGTCCTGTTCGCGTCGCTCGTGGCGGTCGGAGCCTATGGATCCAGGCAGGTGTCAGCCCAGTCTTCGAAACCTCGCATCTTTTTTGTCGAGCCGAAGAACGGCGCAACCGTTAAGAGCCCTGTGCATCTGAAATTTGGCATCGAGAATTACAAGATCGCGGCCGTTCCCGACGGGACTGTCACGACGGTCCGGCCCGGCGTGGGTCACTACCACGTGGGCGTCGATCAGGACTGCCTGAAGCCGGGAGCGACCATTGTGAAGGGCACGCCCTCATGGGTCCATTTCGGCAAGGGCGACTCGGAGATCGACATGCAGTTGACCCCGGGAAAGCACAAGCTGTCCCTGCAGTTGGGCGATGACTTGCACAACACAGTGAAAGGGCTGTGCTCGACGATTACGGTGAACGTCACGCAGTAAGGAGACTCGGATGCCATCCGGTACGATCAAGCGGCTCGTTCGTGACCGAGGGTTCGGATTTATCCGCGACGACGGTGGGCAGGAGTGGTTCTTTCACCGCAGCTCCGTTCAAGGCAACTTCGACCAGCTCAGCGAAGGCCAGCGCGTCAGCTTCGATGAGGAACCATCACCCAAAGGGCCGCGCGCGGGCAACGTGCGCGGCGAAGGCTAGAGCCAGAGGCGGCGTCCCGGTCTGAAGACACTCCTTCTTTTCGACATCGACGGCACTCTTGTGCTCACGGGCGGCGCGGGCGGCCGCGCGATGACTCGTGCGTTCGAGGACCTGTACGGAGTCGCGAACGCGTTTGGCGGCGTGCCCTTCAACGGGCGCACCGACGCGTGGATTCTGTCGCAGGCGGCGGCGGCCCACGCCGTCCCTCCCGACGCGCTCGCCTCGTTCAAGCCTCTTTATCTCGAGTACCTGGCCGTGGAACTGGAAAAGCCCGGCCCCCGCAAAGGTGTCATGCCCGGCGTGCGCGAACTCCTCGACACGCTCGCCGAACGCGACGACGTGTTTCTCGCGCTGCTGACGGGAAACTTCGAGAAGGGCGCGCGGATCAAGCTTGAGCACTTCGACCTGTGGCGGTACTTTCCGTGCGGCGCGTTCGGCGACGCCGTGCACGATCGCAACGGACTGCTGCCGATCGCTCTGGCGTCGGTCGAGGGCTTTGGAGGGCTGCGCGCCGCGGCGGCCGATGCCGTGATCATCGGGGACACACCGCTCGATGTCGGCGTGGCGTTGTCCGGAGGAGCGCGGGCGGTCGCCGTCGCCACCGGCAGTCACACCACGCAGGAGCTGCACACGTGCGGTGCGCACGCAGTGTTCGAAGACTTGAGCGATCTTGACGCGGTGCTTGCGGCGTTGCGGAAAACCGAGAGCTGACGGCGGTCAGCTCTCGAGTGTGAGAGAAGAGACGGCGATCAGCCTTCGATCAGGCGGACGTCGCCGGCGCGGGGGCCCTTCTGTGAATCTTCGGGCGTGAACTCGACACGCTGACCTTCGCGCAGCAGCTCGAACACTGCGCCACGCACGGAGCTGCGGTGGAAGAAGTGCTCGATTCCACCCTCGTCGCGGATGAAGCCGAACCCTTTGTCGATGAGGAGTCGCGCGATTGTGCCGGTTGGCATACCCGAAAGCCCTCCGTTCCGAACCCCTGGGAATATCCCATGGGATTCAGCCGGTTACGGGCGCCTACGAGGAAGAACTGCCGTCGCGACGCGAGACCGGCTGAAGCGTCTCCAGCCCGGTTGAGCTGGAAAATCGCGCCAGTCTAGGCAGTTCGCGGCCGGAAAGTCAACTACTTGCCACGTTTCCGGCTCTTCGTCGTCCTCGTCCTCTTCGGAGTCTTCGTCGTCGTCCCAGTCGTCCTGGTCGTCGTCGTCACGTTTGCCCGGGGCGTCGTCCTCGTCGTCCTCGTCGTCGTCTTCTTCGTCGTCAGGGTCGTCAGCGTCGTCGACGTCGTCGGTATTCATGATCGTCAGGCAGTTCCCGCGGTCGGTTTGACTTTGTCGCGGTTCGGCGGAGGATAAGTGGACCAGAAATGCCGACCGCATTTTGGACACACCCAGAACTGATCCGGCTTCCAGTTTTCCACTGACACGGGATCGCGAAGTTCCATCTCGGCGCCGCACCGCTGGCACCGAATGTGGAGATCGATTTCGCCCATGGCCTCGGATTCTATACGATCGCCGGGATGATTCCGGCCATCGTCCTCGCCGCGGGGAAGTCGAGCCGCATGGGACGCTCGAAAGCGGCGCTCGCCCTGTCGAATGGCGACACCTTCATCACGCGCATCGTCGGCACGTTCAAGGCGGCGTCGGTCGAGGACGTGGTCGTGGTCGTGGGGCACGACGCGAAGGCCGTTGTCGACGCTTTTGCCGCGAGCGATCTCGTCGCGCGCTTTGTCGAGAACCCCGACTACGAGCAAGGCCAGCTGTCGTCGCTTCTCGCGGGGCTGCGCCTCGTCGATCGTCCTGGAGTTGTCGCCACGCTGGTGACCCTCGTCGACGTGCCGCTCGTCAGCAGCGCGACGGTCCGCGCGGTGATCGACCGCTATCACACGACGCATGCACCCGTCGTGCGGCCCGTACGAGGGGCTGCGCACGGACATCCCGTGCTCATCGATCGCTCCCTGTTCGACGCGCTGCGCCGCGCGGATCCCGCCGAAGGAGCGAAGGGCGTCATTCGCGCGAACGTCTCCGCCGCAGGGGACGTTGCGGTGGACGACGACGGCGCGTTTGCCGACGCGGATACGCCTGAAGACTACGAACGGCTCCGCGGACGCCTGTAGTGCAAGCCTTCGGGCCTGCGGGCAGGGCTAAAGCCCAGCACTGCGACTCGATGAGCGCCGCCGGCGCGCCTGTTCGAAGGCCGTTGCGGCGATCACCAGCCCGAGTTTGGCCGACGTGTCCCGGCTCGGCTCGTCCTTGTCACGTTTCGGCCCCACAATCCACGCGATCCCGATGCTGATCAGGTAGAGCCCGATCATCGGCAGCGCGAACATCGTTTGAGTCCAGGCGTCGGTCGACGAAGTCAGCAGAGCGGCGACGATGAAGATGATCAGGATGGCGTATTTCATGTGGCGCCAGAGAAAGCGAGCTGTCACGAGACGCAGCTTGGCCAGGAAGTAGACCAGCGTGGGCATCTGGAACACGACGACCATGCCGAGCATCATCTTGGTGTAGTGATCGAACGTGTCGTTGATGCTGGGCATCATGACCAGATACTTCGAGCTGAACGTCGAGAAGAACTTCATCATGCCGGGGAACAGGAAATAGTTGCTGAAGAGTGCGCCGGCGATGGTCCCGACGGATGTCAGCAGCACGAATGGCACCACGAATTTCTTTTCGCTGGCGTAGAGCCCCGGCGCGATAAAACCCCACACCTGATACATCACGAAGGGCGCCGCCAGCACCACTCCGGCAATGAGGGCGAGAGTGAACCAGAACGAGAATCCTTCGCTGGGATTCGTGTAAATCAGCGCGCTCCCGGCCGGCAGCGTGCGGAGGATCTGCGACAGCACGAAGTTCGCGATGCGGTCGATGAAGATGGCAGAGACGGCCATGCCCACGCCGATCGCGATACACGATCTGATGATCCGCCTGCGCAGCTCCTCGAGGTGATCGAGGAAGCCCATCGCGCCGTCACGCGCGTCGTCGTCAGGTTTCGGTGAATGCGGACGAGCCGATCGCCAGGGTGTCATGGCCCGGTCTCCTTACTGCTGTGACGATGTTTTGACGTACTGCCTGATGACGTCGAGGACGTAGCTCTGGCAGGCCGCCGCTGTTCGATTGTCGTAGGCGCCGTCGTTGGTGATGTTGTTGGACAGGACCCGAATCCCGAGGAACGGAACATGAAAGGCGGCGGCGATCTGAGCGGCGGACGCCGTCTCCATCTCCTCCGCCGACGTGCCGAACGATTCGTGAAACCGCTGGATGCGATCGATCTCGCTGTTCCAGGTGTCGCTCGAACCGATGACGCCTTCGACCACGCGGCCCTTCTGATAGTGATCACGGACGCTCATCGCCGCCGCGAGCAGGCCTTTGTCGGCCGGAAAGCGGTGGATCGGCGGCGCGTCCCGCTGCTCCATGACGCTCGTGTCGGACTGGACGAGATCGATGGGTCGCCAGTCGGCCGGACTGCTGCCTTTTCCCCGCGCCCGAAACAGCGTCCGGAATGCGCCAAGATTGACCGATTCCTTTCCGATGACGATGTCGTACACGTGAAGATCGGCCTGATGGCCGCCGGCGGTCCCCTGATTGATGATGGCCGCCGGATGGAAGTGCTCGACGGCGACAGCTGTCGCCGCCGACGCGTGGGCCATGCCCCGCCGTGTTTTGACAATCACCACAGGGTAGCCGTCGACCTTCCCGCTCCAGAACGTCCACCCGGCGATCTGCTCCTGCTTCGCGCCATCCAGGGCGGCCACAAGAGTCTGCACCTCGACGTCCATCGCACCCTGCACCACGATCGCGCGCGGGGATGATGCGCCGGCCGGCGTGACTTCGTCGCCACACGCGGCACACAGGACGCTCAGCAGGATCGCGGCAGCCACCCGTCGCATGCGGCGCGATGGTAGCATGCGCCGACTTCCCATGATCGAATCGACGACCCGGATCGAGTCCTCGGGCCGGAGCACGCTGTCCGGCGACGTCATCGGCGGCGTCACGACATTCGTCACGATGGCTTACATCGTCATCGTGAACCCGGGCATTCTTTCGACGCCGGGGACCGGCATGCCTTTTTCCGGCGCGCTGACGGCGACGGTGCTCGTCGCGAGCAGCATGACGCTGCTGATGGGACTCTACGCGCGCCTGCCGTTTGCGGTGGCGCCCGGCATGGGACTGAACGCGTTCTTTGCGTTCACGATCGTGATTCAGAACAAGGTGCCGTGGCAGACGGCGCTCGGCATGGTGTTCTGGGCCGGCGTGCTCTTTCTGATCGTGTCGGTCACGCCGCTGCGGGAGGAGATCGCGCTGGCGATTCCGCCGGCGCTCCGGAAGGCGGCTGGCGCCGGTATCGGCCTGTTGCTCACGTTCATCGGCCTCAGGAACGCAGGGCTCGTTGTGAGCGATCCGGCGACCATTGTCCGCATGGGCGCACTCGACCATCGTGCCGTGTTCCTGGTGCTCGGCATTCTGATCGCCGCGGCGCTGATGCGGCGTGGCAGCCCGCTCGCGTTTCTCGCGGCAATTTTCGTCGTCACCGCGCTTGCGTGGGCAACCGGGTACGCACGGATGCCCGATCGGATCGTCGGTGCTCCGGACTTCTCGTCGACGTTCCTCGCGCTCGACGCTCGCGGCGCGCTTCGGTTCCCGTTGCTGCCGGCGACCGTGGCGATTCTCTTTACCGATCTCTTCGACTCGCTCTCGACGTTTATCGGCGTCAGCAGCGCGGCCGGGCTGACCGATTCGGACGGCCGTCCACTCAACCTGCGTCGAGGGCTGACGGTCGACGCGGTGGCAACGCTCACGTCCGGTCTGGCCGGCACGTCGCCCGGCACCGCATACGTGGAGAGCATTGCCGGAATCCGCATGGGCGGCCGCACCGGCCGCGCGTCCGTCGTCACGGCGCTCTGCTTCCTGCCGTGCTTTTTTCTGGCGCCTCTGGCCGCGGCCGTGCCCGGATACGCCACCGCGTCGGTGCTCGTGCTCGTCGGCGTCTCGATGTTTCAGTCGATCTCGGCGCTCGACTTTTCGTCGATCGAGGATGTACTACCCGCCTTCGTCACCGCCATTCTCATTCCGCTGACGCTGTCGATCACGCAGGGCATTCTGTGGGGCTTTTTGCTCCACGCCGCACTTTACACGGTGACGGGACGACGGAAGGAAGTGGGAACGGCGCTGTGGTTGCTGGCGGCGCTGTCGGCGGGGCTGCTTCTGCTGGCGCGCTGACCGCGCTTATCGAAACGCATTCACAGTCCGAACGCCTCTCCACGGCAACAGAACCGTGCGCGGGATTACGAATTCAATCACGGCGAACCCGGGTATGGATGAGTCGCGATTGCGCGCTAAGGCCATCTCTTGCCAGTGGTCCGGGACTTGCGTGGCTCGGCTCTCGCTGTTATGAACAATGTCATGCACGAGCGCTTCCGCGCTTTCGCGTTCCTCACAGCCGCGACGCTGGCCGTGGTGTTGACGACGCGGACGGTCACCTCGTCGACCGGCACGGATGTCGTGACTTACCACAACGACGTCGCACGGACGGGTCAGAACCTGAACGAATCGATTCTCACGCCTGCGACCGTCAGCGTGACCAGCTTCGGCAAGCTTGCATTGTTTCCGGTAGACGGCAAGGTAGATGCGCAGCCTCTCCACCTGTCCTCGGTCGCTCTTCCCGGGAACGGCGCGCACGACGTGCTGTACGTCGCGACGGAACACGACAGCGTCTACGCGATGGATGCCGTTACCGGCGCCGTGCTCTGGCGTACCTCGCTCCTCGGCGCGGGCGAGACCACGAGCGACACGCGCAGTTGTTCGCAGGTCACCCCGGAAATCGGGATCACCTCCACGCCGGTCATCGACAGGTCGCGCGGGCCGAACGGCGTAATTTACGCCGTCGCCATGTCGAAGACTTCATCGGGCACCTATTTTCAGCGGCTGCACGCGCTCGATGCGGCGCTTGGCACCGAGATGTTTGGCGGTCCGCAGACCGTTCAGGCATCCTTTCCCGGATCCGGCGCGGGCAGTTCGAACGGATCGGTGATTTTCGATCCGAAACAGTACGAAGAGCGCGCGGGCCTGCTGCTCGTAAACGGCCAGATCATCACGACCTGGACTTCGCACTGCGACATCGATCCGTACACCGGCTGGATCATCGCGTTCGACGCCGGCACGCTGGCCCGCGTGAGCGTGCTCAACATCACGCCCAACGGCTCCCGCGGCGGCATCTGGATGGCAGGCGCCG
>Ga0209811_10000695_pt1 | contig 12856 bp, 9 predicted proteins | sample Coa_R1_6_FD_187161 | JGI IMG/M metagenome (GOLD analysis project Ga0209811, IMG submission 187161) | Surface soil microbial communities from Centralia Pennsylvania, which are recovering from an underground coalmine fire. - Coalmine... | ecosystem: Environmental > Terrestrial > Soil >...
CGCTTTTTTCCGGTGAACGTTCTCAACGCGATTAAAACGGTCCCAGAGGTGTGCACTATCCATTGTGCTACGGCCAATCCGATCGAAGTCGTAATCGTTGAGACCGAACAGGGGCGCGGCATTCTGGGGGTAATCGACGGCGGCACGAGCAAGGGCATCGAAGATGAAAACGGCGTCGCTTGGCGTAAATAACTCTTTGGCAAGTTAGCTTGTAAATTATAGCTCGTTTTCGGGGTGCCGAAATTACTGATCTGTTACCTTTTGTGTCATCGGCCGTGTCAATTTACGACACCTGAGCTGCCAACGCACAACGTCACCGCGGTATTTGCAAAAATTACAATTACTTAGAAAAACGTCTTGTTGGCACAGGCTCTGCTTAAACAACTTCCCATGGCCTATAAAGTTCTCGTCATCGAAGATAACACCGATTGTCGCGAGCTCTTCGCCACGATTATTCGCCATTTGGGCTTTCAGGTTATCGAAGCCGATGATGGGGAAGTGGGCGTGCAAAAGGCTTTGGCCGAGAAACCCGACCTGATTTTCATGGATCTCGGCATGCCGAGCATGAGTGGGATCGAGGCGACGGTTTGTCTGCGCGAGAGCGTGGTTACAAAAGATGTCCCAATTATAATTTGCACTGCCTGGATGGCGCAAAACCACCGGGAAGCGGCTTTACGATTCGGCGCCCGCGAAGTAATCAGCAAGCCGGTCTCGCTGTATCAGCTCCAGACCTTGCTTCTACGCTATTTCCCCACGCCAACTGAGGCAAGCCAGGCGCACTAAGATCAATAGCCACCGCCCGGAAGCTACCCTAGCGCTACGCCGCTCGCCAAAACAAAATTAATCCACTGGGCAATCGCTCCGCTGCGATTCTATATGGCCTGGCGGTCCATCGCGTTAGACAACTGTTACAATCTACCTGTACAAATCCCATTCTGTTCGCTTAGGCCGACACGATAAGGTCTGCATCAACGGTTGCTTTACGTGACTGACGTTGCTTTTTCGGATCGGCTAGTGCTAAAAATCGACAGGATGCGCGAGCTGCACAGTTTGGCCGCTAAAGGTCGAAATTCGCTGTACACGCGGCCACGCATGATTAAGTGAGAATGCGATCAGGAGGACTTTCATGAAACCACAAGAATGGCGGCAAAAACTAGGTGACTGCGTACGTTACCTATTTTTGTCGCCGGAGATGAAGCATTTCTACTCTACTCCCATGACGACAGCGCGGGCGCAGATTTACGTGCTGCAACTGGGTCTCTATGTGCGTCAGCGGCGCAATTTTTGGCCGCAGGTGGCGGCCAACTGTCCGGAGTTCGAGGTCAAGCAGCGCATCATGGAGCATGAATACGAGGAACTGGTCGAAGACGAGCATTCAAAACACGGTCATCTGGATCTAATTTTTCGTCAAGGCAAGGAAGTAGGTCTAAGCGTGGACGATGTGCTTCAGGCCGAGCCATTGCCAACGACCAAGGCGGCGATCTACGCCTGGTTTTGGATTGCGCGTCAGCGTCCCTGGCAGGAGGCGATTGCGGCTTCGACTATCGCCGAATGGACCAATGACGATCGATTGCTCGGTGACATCGGCGGCGGCAACTGCACTCAGCTATACAAGATTTGGAAGCGAGATCTGAATTTTACTGACGCTCAGATGCCGAACTTCACCGCCCATAGCAAAGCCGATGTAAAGCATTCCGACATGTTCATCGACGTCCTCGAAAAATATGTCGCGCCGGGCCGGGAGCAGGAAGTGCTCGACACCGCCAAGGAATCGATGGACCTCCATCGCGCTTACTTTGGCGGCATGGCCCACGCGATGTCCCAGGCGTCCTGACGATTCGAGAGGGGAAGCTGAGGGATGAAACTCGAGGAACTCGACAACCAACTGGAGAAAAACCAACTATCCGGATTCTGGCGCACCCGCGTGCCGGGTCATGCCTCGGAGGCACCCTATCTATGGAAGTGGCAGCCGCTTCTCGATGGCCTGCTCAAAGCGAGCGAGACGATCGGTATCGAACAAGCCGAGCGGCGCGCCATCCGGCTGGTGAGCCCACATCTGCCGATCAAATCAACCTCGCATACCCTGCAAGTGACTTTTTCGATCGTCAATCCGGGCGAAGTGGCGCGGGCGCACCGACACAATATGGCGGCGATCCGATTTGTCGTGCAAGGCCGGGGCGCTTATACGGCGGTCGATGGCGAGAAATTTTTCATGGAAGAGGGCGACCTGATTCTCACGCCCAACTGGACCTGGCACGACCATCACAACGAGTCGCAAGACCCGATTATTTGGCTGGACGGTTTGGACGGGCCGTTGATTCAATCGCTCAATGTTCTCTTCTTCGAAGATGCGGAATTTCCTGAACAGCCGATCACGCGCCAAACTGGCGAGTCGCTTAGCCGAATGGGCTTTGCGCGCCCGGTGAAAACAGAGCCCGGCCATTCGCGCGGCGTACCGTTTCGTTATGCTTGGAAGGACACTCACGCGGCGCTTCGAGCGATGGGCGACGGCGACCGCGATCCTTATGACGGGCGGCTGCTGCGTTATATCAATCCCGTTACCGGCGGCTACACCTATCCGACGATGTCCTGCGAAGTACAGCTTTTCAAAGGCAAAGAGTCCACTAAAACGCATCGCCACACCAGCACGGCGATCTATCACGTAGTTCGCGGCCGGGGCCGGACCCGAGTTGGCGAGGGTTACTTGGAGTGGCAGCAGGGTGACACTTTCGTGGTGCCGCTCTGGCAGTGGCATGCGCACGAGAATCTCTCGAATGACGAGGCGGTGCTGTTTTCCATCAATGACCGCCCGATCATGGATTCGTTGCAGCTTCATCGCGAAGAATCGACAAACTAACCGCTCGCGATCTTTTCCTTCGACTACGCCGTAAAGGAACTATGGCTCCTCCTATAAAAATTCGCCTCGCGAGCCGCGCCTATGACGGAACGCTGCCCATCCTGCGCGGACAAAAAAGTATTCCCGGCTTTGAATTCGACGTCACCGAGACTGAAGATGTGCCGGGGATGTTCGCGGGCATGTTCAAAGGGCAGTACGATGTTTCCGAGATGTCGCTCGGCGAATTGATTTACTACACTTCGAGGAGCAAAGCCGAGTTCGTCGCGGTGCCGGTTTTTCCGTCGCGCATGTTTCGTCATGGCTTTATTTTCGTCCGGAAAAATTCCGGCATTAACCAACCCGCGGATTTAAACGGCAAGAAACTCGGCTTTCTTCGCTGGGTACAGACCGCGGCGATTTGGATGCGCGGGATGCTGGTCGACGAATACGGCGTGTCGGCGAAAAATTCGCAATGGTATGTCGCTTCGATGCATCATTGGGATGACCACGATCCCGGCGCAACGGTCGAGCCGCGCGACGGCTCCGTAATCCGCCTGATCGAAAACAGCGGCAAGAATACGTCCGAGCGGGCTTGCCGCGCACTGTTCGACGGCCAAGTCGATGCGTTGGGTGTTACCGAGTCGCAGCTTCCGACTCTGCTGGCCAACGATTCGGTGCAAAGATTGTTTGGAAACTCGCGCGACGTCGAAGCAGCCTATTTTCACAAAACCCAAATCTTACCGATCATGCACGTGCTGGCGTTGCAAAAAAATATCGCAGACCGCTATCCCGAATTGCCGGAGAAGCTATTTCGGCTTTACACCGACGCAAAGCGCTGGGCGCAGCGCTGGCGGCGGGCAATCCCCAGCTTAGTCGAAGCGTGGCCCAATCATTATCTGACCGAGGAGCAGCGGATTTTTAGCACGGATCCCTGGGCATATGGACTCGAGGCGAACCGGCATGTGCTCGATACTTTTCTTAGTTATTGTCATGCTCAAGGCATTAGCGCGAGAAACATTGCGCCGGCGGATATTTTTCATCCCGGCACGGTGAAGCTCGTCGAGTAACATAGACGATTTATCTAAGGAGAACGTTATGGCGACTGCCACGGCGGTTAGACCGACTACGACCGAGTCCTGTAATCTGCGCGACTGGCTCAAGGAAGTCAAAAAGCTCGAGCAATTCGAGCAAATCTCCGGCGCGCATTGGGATTTGGAAATCGGCGCTCTGACGGAAATAATTCTCGAGAGAATTTCCACGCCGCCGGCGGTTGTTTTCGACCAAGTTCCAGGGTTTGACCCCAACCGCCGCGTCCTCGCGAACATGCTCGAAACCTTAGAGCGCACCGCCCTGACGTTGAATCTGCCGTTGGAGTTAAAAACCATTCCTTTGATCGATGCCCTGCGCGCGAAGTTGCGGGCGATGCAGCCGATCAAGGCGAACGTGGTTAAGAGCGGTCCAGTCTTCGAAAACGTCGAGCGCGGCGACGAAGTCGACCTCATGAAGTTTCCGGTGCCGCGCTGGCATGCGGGCGACGGCGGCCGCTATCTCGGCACCGCGCACTTGGTGGTTACCCGAGATCCTGAAACCGGCACCGAAAACGTCGGTTGTTACCGTGTCATGCTACAGGACAAGGACAAAGTCGGTCTTTACATCTCACCGGGAAAGCACGGCAAGATTCACTATGAAAAAGCGATGAAGGCCGGCAAGCCGTTCCCGGTGGCGATGGCGTTTGGTCAGCATCCGCTGCTTTATATCGCGGCGTCTCAGGCTGTGCCTTATGCGGTCAACGAATATGACTGGGCCGGCGGATTGATCGGCCAACCTATCGATGTCATCGAGGGGCCGTTAACCGGATTGCATTTTCCAGCCAGCGCGGAACTCGTCATTGAGGGCGAAATCATTCCCGGCGAATCGATGCAGGAAGGTCCTTTCGGCGAATGGCCCGGTTATTACGCCAGCGCCCGGCGGGCCGAACCGTTCGTTCGCGTCAAAGCTCTTTACCACCGCAACGATCCAATCATCTGCGGCGCCGCGCCATTCAAACCGACGATTCACGGCATGTATCGTTCCTGCTTGCGCGCCGCGACGGTTTGGAACGGCATGGAGCAAGCCGGTGTGCCGGATATCAAAGGCGTCTACCTGCCGCCGCCGGCGCAGCGATTTATGATTGTCGTCGCGATTAAACAAAGATATCCGGGCCATGCGAAGCAGGCCGCTCTAGTCGCCTGCCAATGCCACGCCGGCGCCTATTTGGGACGCTACGTTGTCGTCGTTGACGAGGACATCGATATCACCGATGTCAATGAAGTGCTTTGGGCGATGGCGACGCGTTCCGACCCCGCGACGTCGGTCGATATTCTGCGGCGCACTTGGAGTGGACCACTCGATCCGATCATACCGCCCGGACAGAAGGGCCATAATTCGCGGATGATTATCGAAGCGGTGCGGCCGTGGGAATGGCGCGATAAATTCCCCGCGACGAGCGCGATCAGTGCCGACACGCGCAATGAATATTCTAAGAAATGGCAAAAGCAATTGGCTCAGGTTCAGGCGCGCCATAGCCATAGCCGAATAGACTCGGACTAATAATTGCCAGTCATTCGTAAGACTTTGTCAAAATTGTCCGCATGATCTCCCGATAACCGGTTGGCCGGAAGCGGTTGCCTCAATAGCACCGACCGCGAGGAAGCGGGCTTTCTTTTAAGGAAAATCACTAAGCACCTGCCGAAAACTGCCCTAATTGGCCAATTTTGTCCGCACTAGGCGAAGCACCGCGTTTTAGCGCCGTTACTTACATTTTTCAGTATCACGTAGGAAATCTTTGGAAAATTGGGGTGTTAACTCGGATGGAATATATTTCAAAAGGCTTTGGCATGAGACATGCTCAAGCTACTGCATCGACGAACTTTTACGCTATTTTGTAACAAAAAAGGAGAATGATCGAATGGAAGAAATCATGACACCGTCAGAAGTCGCCGCGCTTCTAAAAATACACCTTAAAACCGTGTATAAGCTTGCTGAAAGAGGCGTTATTCCCGGCAATCGCATTGGCCGGAGCTGGCGTTTTAGCCGGACCGACGTTTTGGAATTGGTTTCCACCAAATCGATGAGCTTGACCGATAACAGCGAAGTCAGCCTTCGAGCGGCGGCCGGCGGCGCTAAATAATTCCGTTATCGCGTACTTGGCGAGTTGAGTGGTGGACGATTTAGATCCAATCAAGCAACTGCAAAGTTTGTTAGATGACCGGGGCAAGGTGCTGGAAAAAATCTCCGGCATTCACTCCGCGTTAAATTCGCTAAAGAGCCCCGCACCAGCGATGGCCACACCCGGTACGCTGGCGGCGTTCGCGCCTTTAGCTGACCCCAATCCCAATTTTACCGGCGAAGGACTCTTGTACGACCGACTCTTGCAGACGCTGCACGACATGCAAGCGCAGATCGAAGAGCGAGTGCGCCCGTTGGCCCAGCTAACCTTGCAGGCCGAAGTGGCACAATTGCGCGACCAATTCGCCAGAGACCAAGCGGCATTGAAAGAATCTCTCGCTCGGATCGATCAATGCATCATAAGCTGCACGGATCGGCTCGATGAATATCAGCGCCGGTATGCCGATCTGGCGACACTCAACGAACGAATCGCCTCGCTCGGCGCGGCTCCCGAGCCGCTACCGGAAAACTTGGCTGCTCGCGACGTCAAAGAAATCATCGACCTTCGACTACAAAATTTGTCCTTGACCGCTAAATTCTAAATCTCAGTTCGACAATTAGATTGCGCGCGAACCGCGCGCTTTGAGCGAAAAGTCGTCGGAGCGGAACTTGTGTCTGACTTCGCTTGTGCTAAAACTACGTCCGAGATTTGCGTTTTACCGCCAAAAATTGTGTGCATCGATCTTTTCTCTGTTGCCGTTAGCTAAGAAGCCTTCCAACCGCCGCCGAGGCCTTTGATAAGGAGCACGCTCGCATTCAGACGCCGGCCGAGAATATCGACTGCGGTGCGCTCATTGGTGAGCGCGATGGTCTGGGCCACGACCACGTTTAAGTAGCTGACGATCCCCGCTTGGTATTGATTCGTAGTCACGGCCAACGATTGCTGCGCCGCCTGTACCGCTTCATCCTGCGTTTGTGCCTCGCTGGCGAGAATGCGCTGTGCCGCCAAGTTGTCCTCGACTTCCTGGAAACCCGCAAGCACGGATTGGTGATAGGCGGCCACGTCGGCATCGTAAACCGCGCGGGCTTGGTCTACTTGCGCTCGTCTTGAGCCGCCATCGAAGACGGTCTCGGATGCGCTCAGTCCTGCGGACCAGAACCGACCCATCGCGGAAAGCCACTTCGAGGCGCTCGAACTCTCGAAACCGCCATGGGTATCGATCGAAACGGTTGGGTAATAGGCGGCCTCGGCGACGCCGATTTGGGCATTGGCCGAGGCCACCGTTCGCTCCGCCGCGGCGACGTCGGGCCGACGTTTCAGCAGTTCCGCCGGCACGCCGGTTGGGATCGTCGGCGGCTGCGTCGCCAGCGGCGCCGCCGGGATGGTGAGATCAGCCGGTGCTTTGCCGATCAAGACGGCGATGGCGTGCTCCAGCTGCGCGCGCTGTACGCCGACGTCGATGGCTTGGGCCTGAGTGGTTTTTACTTGGGTTTCCGCTTGCAACACGTCGCCGCGCGAGGCGATGCCGCTGCGATAGCGGTTGTTGGTGAGCTCCAGCGATTTCTCAAAGGCGACCACGGTGTTGTCGAGCAGTTGTTTTTGCCCGTCCAGCGAGCGCAGTTGAAAATAATCTTGCGCCAATTCGGCGCGGGCGCTCAAGGTCGCTGCTTCAAGGTCCGCCGCGCTGGCTTGAGCGGTCGCCTCGCTCGACTCGACGGTGCGACGGATACGGCCCCAAACATCCAACTCCCAGGAGACATCGACGGGTAAGGAATGTTGCGTGAAGGTCTGGTTGTTTCTCGATGTGCTTGCGCCGGACGTCGCCGACGTCGCCGTGCGAGATATCCCGACACCGACGGTCACGGTCGGAAAATAGGCCGCGCGCGCGGCTTGCACCAGCGCGCGGGCTTGGCGAAATTGCGCTTCGGCTTGGGCGACGTTTTGGTTTGAGATCTCGACTTGCTGTTCCAAAGAATTGAGCTCGGGGTCGGCGAAAATCTCCCACCAGTTTCGACTCACAACGTCTTCGAGCGACTGAGAACTTTTCGCGGCTTCGGTTTCTTTATAGGCAGCCGGCGTTTCGAGCGCGGGGCGCACATAGTCGGGACCAACGCTGCAAGCGGAAATCAGCAGCAGTGCTGCGGAAATCGCCAGGTAAAATATTTTTTCGCGTATTTCGTCACCACTGTTCTTTAGGCGCAACTTCATCGTCGCTTCCTACACTGATTCTGCCGCGAGCGGCTGCCGCTTGGCTTGGCGCAGGCGGGAAAAATAAAGCCGGCAACGTTCCATGTAAAGATAAGTAACCGGTGTGGTGTAGAGCGTCAGCATCTGGCTGAAGACCAGGCCGCCGACGATCGCAATGCCCAACGGACGGCGCAGCTCGGAACCGACGCCGCCACCGAGCGCGAGCGGCAGACCGCCGAACAGCGCCGCCATCGTGGTCATCATGATCGGCCGAAAGCGCAGCAGGCAGGCTTGAAAGATCGCATCTGCAGGATTCTTGCCCTCGCTGCGCTCCGCCTCGAGGGCGAAGTCGATCATCATGATCGCGTTCTTTTTGACGATACCGATCAGCAAAATGATGCCGATGAGCGCGATCACGCTGAGATCGGTGCGGCATAGCAGCAGCGCTAACAACGCGCCGACTCCCGCGGACGGCAACGTCGAGAGGATCGTAATCGGATGGATCATGCTTTCGTAGAGCACGCCGAGAACGATGTAAACCGTGATCAACGCGGCGGCGATCAGCAGCGGCTCGTTGGCCAGCGAGGACTGAAAGGCTTGGGCCGTGCCTTGAAAGCTGCCGTGGATCGACGAGGGCAAGCCGATCTCGTTGCCGGCGATCTCGACGCTGCTGACTGCATCACCGAGCGCCAATCCCGGCGCAAGGTTGAAGGAGAGCGTCACCGAAGGAAACTGGCCTTGATGGGTCACCACTAAAGGCACCGTGGAAGGTTGGTACCGAGTCAACGTGCTCAACGGTATCTGAGAACCGCCCGGCGCGGCGACGTAAATATTCTTTAGCCCGTCCGGGTTTTGCCAATACTGGGGCGCCACTTCGAGCACTACGTGATACTGATTGAGCGATGTAAACATGGTCGAGACCTGGCGCTGGCCGAAAGCATCGTAGAGGACATTGTCGATCGTTTGGGCGCTTATCCCGAGTCGCGACGCGGTGGCTCGATCGATGACCAAGCCGGCTTGCAGCCCTTTATCCTGCTGGTTGCTGTTGACGTCGAGCAGTCCTCCCACGGTCCTGAGTTTTTGCAGCATGCGCGGCGCCCAGATGAGGAGATCCTGAACGTTGTCGCTCTGGAGCGTATACTGATATTGAGCGTTGGCGCTGCGGCCGCCGACGCGCAAGTCCTGCACCGGCTGCAGATAGAGATTCACTCCCGGAAACTGCGCCAGCTTGCCGCGTAGCCGGCCGATGATCTGATCGGCGTTGATGCCCCGCTCGTTTAACGGTTTAAGAGTGATAAACATATTTCCCGTGTTGAGCGCTCTGCCGAAACCGCCGCCATTGAACGCCATCACCGCATCGACCGCGGGGTCGCTTTTCACTGTGCTCGCCAAGGCCATCATGCGGCCACGCATGGACTGGAACGACGTGTCTTGATCGGCGACGATGGAGCCGGAGATGCGCCCCGTGTCCTGCTGCGGGAAGAAGCCCTTGGGGACGATGACATATAGAGCGGTGGTTGCGACCATGGTGAGCAGGGTAACCGCAAGCGTGAGCGGCTGATGGCGCAGCACCCAAGTGAGCGAAGATCGATATTTTTCGAGCAGCCATTGAAATAGCCGCTCGCCGCCTTGATAGAAGCGGCCGTGGCGCTCTTGATTGCGGCCGCGCAACAAGGTGGCGCACATCATCGGCGTCAAAGTTAGCGACACGAGCATCGATACGGCGATCGCCAATGACAAGGTCACGGCGAACTCGCGGAACAGCCGGCCGACGATGCCGCCCATCATCAGAATCGGGATGAAAACCGCGATCAAAGAAATGCTGATGGACATCACGGTAAAGCCGATCTCTTTAGCGCCGAGCAGGGCGGCACCCAGGGGCGCCACTCCTTGTTCAAGATGGCGCGTGATATTTTCAATGACCACGATGGCGTCGTCGACGACGAAGCCGGTGGCGATGGTCAGCGCCATGAGTGATAGATTGTCGAGACTGTAACCGAAAAGGTACATGCCGCCGAAGGTGCCGAGCAGCGAAACCGGCACCGCGATGCTTGGAATGAGCGTCGAGCGCCCGTTGCGTAAGAATAGAAACACGACGAGAATCACCAGCGCCAGCGAGATCAGCAACGTAAATTCCACGTCGCGCACTGACGCACGGATCGTCGTCGTGGCGTTGAGCACCACGGAAAGCTTTACCGTTGGCGGTATGGAAGCGCGCAACAAGGGCAAAATATCCATAACGCGGTCAACCGTGTCGATGATATTGGCCCCGGGCTCCCGGTAAACGATCAGCAGCACGGCGGGCTTACCGTTGGCCAAACCGCCGGTGCGGATGTCTTCCACCGAGTCCGTCACGGTAGCGACATCGCCGACGCGCACCGCGCCGCCATTACGGTAGGTGATGATCAAGGGCCGGTAGGCGTCGGCCTTCAAAAGTTGATCGGTGCTGCTGAGCCACCAGGTTTGCTTGTCGTCGGCGAGCGCACCCTTGGGACGGTTGGCGTTGGCGCGATTCAGCACCGCGCGAAGATCTTCGAGCCCGAGCCCGTAATGATTCAAAATAGTCGGGTTGGCGTCGACACGCACTGCCGGCAAGGCGCCGCCGCCGACGTCGACTTCGCCGACGCCATCTACTTGCGAAAGTTTTTGTTGCAGGACCGACGACGCCAGGTCGTAGATGCGCGCCCGCTCGACAAAGTCAGACGTCAGCGCGAGCATGAGCACGGGCGCGTCGGCGGGATTTACTTTTTTATAGCTTGGATTGCTCGGCAGATTCGGTGGTAGTTGACTGCGCGCGGCGTTGATCGCGGCTTGGACGTCGCGCGCCGCGGCGTCGATGTTGCGATTCAGGTCAAACTGCAACACGACCGAGGTCGAACCGAGCGAGCTGGAAGAAGTCATTTCGGTAATGCCCGCGATGCGGCCGAATTGCCGTTCCAGCGGTGTTGCGACCGATGAAGCCATCGTCTCGGGGCTCGCACCCGGCAGCCGTCCCTGCACTTGGATTGTTGGAAAGTCCACCTGCGGCAAGGGCGAGACCGGCAAGAAAAAATAGGCGAGAGTGCCGGCCAGCCCGACCGCCACAGTCAAGAGTGTCGTTGCCACGGGTCTCTGGATAAATAGCGCGGAAAAATTCATAGGCTCGCTTCCGGAGCGGCAAGTGGTGCGCGACGGCTGCGCCGTCGAGTCGCTCGCTTGGCTATACGGTCGAAGGCGAGATAGATAACCGGAGTGGTGTAGAGCGTCAGCAGTTGGCTGAGTAAGAGACCGCCGATGATCGAGATGCCCAGCGGGCGGCGCAGCTCCGCGCCGGTGCCGGAGCTGAAAGCCAGCGGCACGGCGCCCAGAAGCGCGGCCATCGTCGTCATCATGATCGGACGAAAGCGCAACAGACAAGCCTGGTAAATCGCATCGACGGGCGACTTGCCGGCCTGGCGCTCGGCGTCGAGCGCGAAATCGATCATCATAATAGCGTTTTTCTTGACGATGCCGATCAGCAGAATGATGCCGATCAGAGCGATGACGCTGAACTCGGTCCGGCAAAGGATCAGCGCCAGCAGCGCGCCGACACCGGCGGACGGCAGGGTCGAGAGGATCGTTACCGGATGAATGTAACTTTCATAGAGCACGCCCAAAACGATGTAGACGGTGATCAGCGCGGCGAGAATCAAAAACGGCTCGTTCGCCAAGGAAACGCGAAAGGCTTGCGCGGTGCCTTGAAAGCCGGTCTGGATGCTTGCCGGCAGGCCAAGACTTTGCCGGGTATTTTCTACGGCTTGCACCGCCTGGCCGAGAGAAGCGCCGGGTGCCAAATTGAAGGAGACGTTGACGACGGGAAACTGACCTTGATGGTTGATCGTCAATGGCGCGTTGGAGCGCTCCACTTGACTGAAAGCGCCCAGCGGCACCGAGCCGCCGGTGCTCGATTGCACGTAGAGATTATTGAGATCGTCGGGGGTTCTTTGAAAGTTGGGTTTTACTTCCATGACGACGCGATACTGATTCAGCTGGGTAAAGATCGTCGAGATCTGGCGTTGGCCGAAAGCGTCATAGAGCGTATCGTCAAGAGTCTGCGCGTTGATGCCGAGACGCGCAGCGGCATCGCGGTCAATCACGAGCCGGACGCCGAGTCCCTCGTCGGATTGATCGCTGGCGACATCGCGCAATTCGGGCCGCGCCTGTAGCCGTTGAATGAAGCGCGGCACCCAGAGGGCAAGCTCTTTCGGATCGGGACTTTCCAAACTGTATTGAAATTGCGTTCGGCTGACCCGATCTTCCACCGTCAGATCCTGCACCGGCTGCATGAAAAGCGTGATTCCGTCCACTTTGGCAAGCTGCAGTTGTAGACGTCGGATCACGTCACTGGCGGAAATCTTCCGAATTTCGATGGGCTTCAGATTGACCAAGACGCGGCCGCTATTGAGCGTCGTGTTGGTGCCGTCGGCGCCGATGAACGACGAGAGGCTCTCGACCGCGGGGTCCTTGAGAATGACGCGGGCCAGTGACTGTTGGCGCTCCGCCATGGCGGTGAAGGAGACAGCTTGCGGCGCTTCGGAAATGCCGAGTATCACGCCGGTGTCCTGCACCGGAAAAAAGCCTTTCGGGATGTAAACATAAAGCAGCACCGTGCACACCAGCGTCGCGGCGGCGACCCAGAGCGTGGCGGTTTGCCGCTGCAACACCCA
>Ga0209811_10000696_pt1 | contig 12847 bp, 10 predicted proteins | sample Coa_R1_6_FD_187161 | JGI IMG/M metagenome (GOLD analysis project Ga0209811, IMG submission 187161) | Surface soil microbial communities from Centralia Pennsylvania, which are recovering from an underground coalmine fire. - Coalmine... | ecosystem: Environmental > Terrestrial > Soil >...
TGGAGCCGTTACGAGCAAATCACCAAAGCCGATCTCCAAAGGGTCGCGCAGACCTATTTTCGTGAAAGCAATCGCACCGTCGTCACGACCCTGCCGAAGTCGGCGGCCGGAGAGAGCGGTAAAATTCAATGAATGGGCACGGCAAAAGCTGGGATATTTGGCTGACGCTCGGCCGCTGCCTGATTGTCGCCGTGACGATCGTCGCGGCGCCGCCATTGCTACCCGGCCAAGAGTCGATCAGCACGCCGCCGAGCAAGGTCGAACGCAAAAATAAAGCCCCGGTCTCGCGGGAAATTCTGCGTGTTAAGCTGCCGAGGCCGGTCGAGGCCAAGCTCAAAAACGGCCTGACCGTGCTCATTCTTGAAGATCATCGGGCGCCGTTCGTCAATGTGCAGCTGTACATGGGTGGCGCCGGCGCGCTATTCGAGCCTGCCGATATGGCCGGCTTGGCCAGCACCACGGCGCACATGCTGCGCGAAGGAAGCCAAACACGGACGAGCATCCAGATCGCTGAGGAGATCGATCGCCTCGGCGCGTCGCTCAGCGCCGGCGCGTCGTTTGGTTCACCGGACGCGGTGTTGAGCGCGTCGGGGCTGAGCGACAACTTCGATCAATGGTTCAGCGTGGCGACGGATGTCCTGTTGCACCCGAGTTTTCCCGTCGAGGAGCTGGAGAAAATGAAACAGCGTCAGCGGGTGCAGTTGCGCGAACAGCGCTCGGCGCCGGGCTTTTTGCTGGACGAACGGTTTCATCGTGCCGTCTACGGCGAGCATCCGGCGGCGAACGTCGCGCCTACCTTAGCCTCGCTCGATGCGATCAGCCAAGCGGCGCTGATCCAATGGCACCGTGAGCGCTATGCGCCGCAGGACGCGATCCTCGGCATCGCCGGCGACGTGCGCGCGAAAAATCTGATTGCTAAGTTGGAAAAACAACTGGCGGGTTGGAAAAAAACCGAAGTCACAGAGACCTGGCCGCGCAATCCAACCGCCGCCACCGAGCGCAAGGTGTTCTTGGTAGACCGGCCAAATTCAGTGCAAACCACGCTGGCGCTCGGGAACATCGCCATCGACCGGCTCAATCCGGACTACACGTCGATGGTGGTCATGAATCACGTGATCGGCGGCGGTGCCTCGTCGCGCTTGTTTCTGAATCTGCGCGAAGAGAAAGGTTACACTTACGGTGTCTACAGCGATTTCAGCGCGCTCAGATATCCGGGGCCCTGGCGCGCCGGCGGCAACCTGCGTACCGAAGTCACCCAAGGCGCCCTCACGGAATTTTTTAACGAGATTCGCCGCATCCAAGACGAAAAGGTTCCAGCCGCAGAGCTGGAAGCGAGCAAGCGCTCGATTGTCGCAAGTTTTGCGCTGTCTCTGGAACAACCAGCGCGCGTGCTCGGCTTTGCCATCGCGATCAAACTCTATGGTCTTCCCGCCGATTATTGGGATGCTTATCCGGCAAAGATTATGGCGGTGAGCGCTGACGACGTGCAGCGTGTCGCGCGCAAATATTTGAATCCGGATAGCTTGCAAGTTGTCGCCGTCGGCGACGCCGATAAAATCAAGCCGATCTTGGAACAGTACGGCAAGGTGGAAGTTTTCGACGCCAACGGCGTACCGCTCGGCGCCAAGCCTTGAGTGCCGCCAGACCGTAGCCACACTGCTATCTCTTGTTTCCGATGCCCTTCTGCAAATATACTTCGGGCGCGATCCAATCGAATAACGGAGCCTAAAATGTCGGCTGACGCGTCTGTTTCTTCTGGAGCATTGACCGGTCTACGAGTCCTCGATCTCACTGGACGAATGGGCGGGTATTGCGGGTTATTGCTGGCCAATCTCGGCGCCGAAGTGATTCTTGTTGAACCGCCAGGCGGCGACCGGCTGCGCCGCGAAGGACCGTTTAAAGACGACCAGGCCGATCGAGAGCAAAGTTTATCGTTCGCGGCGTATCATACCAACAAGCGCGGCGTCGTCTTGAACTTGGAGAATGACGACGATCCAACCACCCTGCGAGAGCTTGCGCGCGGCGCCGACGTGTTGCTTGAAGATAAGCCGGCAGGTTATCTCGACGGTCGCGGGCTCGGCTATCGAGCGCTTCAATCGATCAATCCCACCCTGGTGTTGACTTCGATCACCGGCTTTGGTCAAGCCGGGCCCTATCGCGATTTCAAAGCGCCCAATATTGTCGCCTTTGCGATGGGTGGTCTGATGAATCTATGCGGCCACCCGGGCCACGCGCCGCTTATGGGCCCGTGCGATGTCGCGTACCATTTGGGCTCGGTGCACGCGGCCTTCGGCACGTTGGTCGCGCTCTTTAACCGGCGCGCCACGGGCCGCGGCGCGCATGTCGATGTATCGTTGCAAGATGTGCTGGCCGCCGATCCGTTTCTCCGTATCATGACGCGTTACAGCGTCAGCGGCGAAGTGCCGCAGCGCACCGGGCACAGCCAGTCGACCACGGTGGCGGAAACCTATCAATGCCGCGACGGCTATGCGCGCATCTTCGTCAATCAGGCCGATCATTGGAAACGTTTTGTTGACTGGCTCGGCCGGCCGCCGGAGCTGCTCGATCCAAAATTGGAAAACGTGCAGAACCGGTTCCCCTTGCGCCAAATCATCGACCGGCTGGTCGAGGCGCGCACGCTTAATTTCGCAGTGCAAAAATTTTTCGATGAATTCCAGTCGCTGCGCTTGGCCGCCGCGCCGATTAATCCACCGAGCGCTTTTCTCGCCGACGAACAAACGCGCCACCGCGCATTTGTGACTGAGGTCGAACACCCGCAGTTGGGACGGCATGGTTTTCCCGGCGATCCTTATCATTTTTCCGAGAGCCCCTGGCGGGTCGAGCGCGCCGCGCCGCTGCTCGGCGCAGATCAGGCGCAAATCGGCGCGGCCTGGGCTCGCCCGTCGTCGTGGTTGACGGAGTGCCGCGACGGCGCGTCAGCATCGGCGCCCGGACGAACTCTTTTCGAAGGGATTCGCGTGATCAGCTTTCCCACCGGCATCGTTGGCCCGGCGCTCGCCGGGATGCTTGCCGAACATGGCGCCGAAGTCATTGCCATCGAAGCGAGCCGGTCCGTGCGCAGCCCGCAGCGCGGCCAGAAATTTCAAATCGCCGCGGATCTGGAAAGCAACCGCGACCGCAAGCGTATCGTCGTCGACATGAAACATCCTGACGGCGTGGCTCTGGTGAAGCGTTTGATCGCCAAATCCGATGTCGTCGTGGAAAATTTCAGCGCCCGAGTGATGGCGAGCTGGGGCATGGACTATGCGCGCCTGAAAGAGGTCCGGCCCGATATCATCATGGCGAGTCTGCAAGCGTTTGGCCAGACCGGCCCGCGCCGTGAATACGTGAGCTTTGGGCCGATCCTGATGTCTTATTGCGGCATGGCCTATCTCTGGCGCGATCCGGAAATCGAACGGCCCGGTGCCGCATGTCAAACCGCTTTTCCAGATTACGTCGCGCCTTCTTACGGCGCCGTTGCCATTCTCGCCGCGTTGCATTTTCGCGCGCGCACGGGCCAAGGTCAGTACATCGATATTTCCCAGGCGGAAACAGCGGCAGCTATGATTGGGCCGGCCTATTTGGAATATCTCGTTAATGGCCGCGAAGCGCAGCCGTGCGGCAATTTTTCTCCGACCGCCGCGCCGCATGGCTGCTATCGCTGCAAAGGCGCCGATCAATGGTGCGTCATCGCCATTCAGTCCGAGGACGAGTGGATGCGTTTCTGCGACATCGCCGGTCATCGCGAGTGGCTGACCGATCATCGGTTTTCCGAGCCGGCGGCGCGCGTGGCCTATCGCCAGGAGCTCGATTATTGGATCGGTGAGTGGACGGCAAAATATACGCCGCACCAGGTGATGATGCTGCTGCAGCGCGAAGGCATCGCCGCGGCAGCGGTGCAAACGGCCGAGGATCTATACCGCGATCCGCACCTGCGCGAGCGCGGCTTCGCGCGCGAAGTTTTCCATCCGCAAATCGGTTGGGTGACGCGCGCCGGGCCGTCCGTGCGCATGATCGAGCACGGTTTCACGCCGGGCGGCGAGGCGCACGTCGCCGGCCAGGACAACGAAGCGGTGCTGAGCCAAATCCTCGGCATGTCGCGCGCCGAAATACTTGACCTAAGCGAGCGCCAGGTGCTGCGTTAGACGGAGAAAAACCAACTTGATGGCTACGAAGCTGGAACAGCATGCCATACGGAAGCGATCCGGTATCGATCGTGCGATTCGCCAAGCGGAGCGCCAGCTCGCCGACGCCGATCCGGTCATGAAACGGCTGATCGCCCGACACGGCCGCTGTCCGCTCGCCGAGCGCAACTTCGAGCCGTTTCATATGCTCGCCAACTCGATCATCAGCCAGCAGCTTTCCACCAGAGCCGCCGCGACCATCAAGCAGCGCGTCGGCGCGCTTGTCGGTGTGCCGTTTCAAACGGATAAAGTTCTTGCCGTGCCGCAGGAGCTATTACGTGGCGCTGGATTGTCGGCAGCCAAGGCGCGCTACATCCGCGAGCTCGCCGCGCGCGTGTGCGACGGCCGATTGAATTTCATTGAGCTCATGGCGTTTGATGACGAGCCGTTGATTGAAAAGCTCAGCGAATCGCCCGGCATCGGGCGTTGGACCGCCGAAATGTTTTTGCTCTTCGGTCTCAAGCGCCTCGACGTGCTCGCCCTTGGCGATGCCGGCTTGCAGCGCGCAGCGCGATTGCTTTACGGTAAAAAACGTAAATCGCTGACTCTGTTGCCGCGTATCGCCGAAGCATGGCGGCCTTACCGCTCGATTGCGTCCTGGTATTTGTGGCGCTCGTTGGAAAGAAACTAGGCGCGATTCAATGATTATTCCTTGGTCATGTCATGTTTGCGCAAAGCAGTTTGACAAGTCCGCCGGCGGGATTTGCGCCAAGTGTAAGAAATCGACTTGCCTCAAACATCTAAAACTCGTCGGTTACGTGAAAGATCAGGGCCCGGCGAGGACCGAGCAGATTACTTGTGTCAATTGCGTTAGAGGCGGGGAAGTACCGACGCAGTTGAGGAGAAGTTCTTTTTCAAAGATCGCCTGGGTGCGCCGTCTGGGACTATAAAGCGACTGCCCGCGGCTTTTTGCTATCCAGCCTTACGAACTTTGCTTGCCCAAATATCGCTGATCTCTTTCGACGCGGCAATGCGGCCGTAGTGTTTCTTGACCAACGCCACCGCTTCGTTATGCGCTTGCGGTCCGTAAGTCGTGGCGCAGCAATCTTCGACGAGCGTGATGTAGTAATCGAGCATGAAGCCGACGGTGAGCGTATGAAAAACGCACATGCCGGTGCCGACGCCGGTGACGAGCAGGCTTTTGACGCCGCGAGCGCGCAGCAGCATGTCGAGATCGGTGCCGATAAACGCGCTGTAGCGGTGTTTGGTGACGATCATTTCACCGTCTCGCGGTTCTAGTCCCGCGTGAAACTCTGCGCCCCACGTGCCTTCGGCGCAGGCGAGCAATTCCGGATTCTTGAATTCCGTCCAAACCGGTGAGTTGGTCCATTGGTTGCCCGAGGTTTTCACGAAGCAGATCGGAAAATTATGCGACCGCGCCTGGTTCACTAAATTCACCAAGCGCGGAATCATATCCTGTACGAACGCCATGTCGCGTCCGCGCTTGCAAGCGGCGCCGTCGCGGTGGCAGAAGTCGTTTTGCATATCGACGACGATGAGCATGCCGTGCTCGGGACCGACACGGTCTTCCAAAGAGAATGGCATCGAAACGCTCCTACTCGTAAAGTTTTTTGATGAAGCCGCTGTCGTCCAGCTCTTTCACTAGGCTGTTGTCAAAAAAAGCTTGCGGGTTGGCGGAGCGGGCGCGCGGGTTATCCTTGGCATAGAAGTCCAACAAAGTCGTCACGCCTTTCAAGGAAACGTACGGCGTGTTTTCGAAGTAGCCCGAAGTATAAAGTGTGTGGGATCGCTCCAAATATTTGGTCTGCGCCGGGGCGGTTCTGAGTTTTCTTGCGAGAACGTCGATGCTTTCTTTGCGGTTCTTCTTGAAGTAGGCAATGCCCTCGACATATCCCCTCATGAAACGCAACGTCAAATCTCGATGCGCACGGAGGTAAGCGCGACTGGTGTCGATCATGCTGTGCAGGTAATAAATGTCCATGTCGGCGAGATCGGCGAGCGTGCGGAAGCCTTGGTCTTCGGCGAAGAAAAACGTCGGCTCGGTGAGGACCGCCGCATCGATCCCGCCTCTTTCGAGAGCGGCCATCATGGCGGGCGACGACCCGATTTGCAGGGTCTGCACGTCGTTCGGAGTCATGTTCCAACCGCGCAGCATGATCAGCAACACCAAGTGAGAGGCGGCGCCCAGTCGCGTTATGCCGATTTTTTTTCCGCGCAGGTCCTCGGGACGCTTGAGATCGCCGCGGGCCACGACCCTTTGCACGCCCTTGTTGACGATGGAGCCAATCATGATTACATCGGCGCCGCCTAGCGCCGCGTTGATTACGCCGCCGCCTCCGCCGCCGAGGAACTGAACGTCTCCGGCAATCAGCGAGCTAACGCCGCCAGCGGAGGCGCCGCCGATCAAAATCACTTCGCTTTCGATACCATACTTTTTGAAAAGCCCTTTTTCCTCGGCTATCCACAAGGCCGCGTTGATGGGTGTGAAGGAGCTAAGGCCGATGCGTAGCCGATCAGCGGCGAGGACCGTGGATGGGTATAAGCAAGCGCCGAGTAATAGTGCGAGACTGTTGATGGTGAGGAATTTCGACGCCATAGAATTTATCCGAGATCTTTTAGCTCGTCACCAATGCGAAATCCTCATTTTATGAATTTCCTTCGAGCTCTTCATCCGAAATCCTAAGCACTCGGTCGACGCTCCGGTTGCCGATAACCAGCCGAGAACGTTATTTCCGATCTTCCGGCTTGATATACTTCACCGATGCGCCGCCCTTTTGCGAGTGGAGGTATCCTTCCACGTCGCTGAGCGGATTGGTGTAGTAGCGCAACCGATGTTGGACGAGGTCGTCGGCGCGCAGCGCCATGTCGAAGGGCAAGTCTTTTTGCATGTAGGCGGCGATCTTGGCGTTCTCTAAGGTCGCGCCGTTGCGGCTGGCGAGTTCTTTGGCAAGCGTGTCGACATAGCTATCGAGGTCTTTGTCGGGCACGACATCCGATACGAGCCCGACGCGTTCCGCCTCGATGCCGGTCAGGTTTCTACCGGTAAGGGAAATATAGAAAGCTTTCTTAAATGGAATGCCGGCGTGAAAGAGCGACGGTGTCGCGGTAGCGCCGTAGCTGCCGCGGATGACTTCCGGCATACCGAATTTCGCGCTCTCTGCGCTGATGACCAAATCATGGCCGTTGATCAGCGCCAAGCCGCCGCCGAGACACCAGCCGCGGACTTTCGCAACTGTCACCTGTGGCAGTTTGCGCATGATGTCGACAATCTCCGCGACGCCGCCAAAACCACGCGTGCGGCGACGGTTCTCTTGCCCGCGCATATCGTAAAGGTCGCGGCCGGAAGAATAAGAATCGCCGCCGCCGGTTGTGACGATGCAGCGAATCCTGTCGTTTTCGGCAAGCGCGCGGAGAATGCTCGATAGCTCGGCGAGCAAAGCGATGCTGAGAGCGTTTTTCTTTTCGGGACGATTTAGGATCAGCCAGGCAATGCCGGCGTTTTCGTCGATGTTGGCGTTGATGAGTTTGGGATCGGCCATGGTTTTACTCCGTAAGTTTAAGTTGGTTCAAGCCGTTCAAATCGTTTGTTTTGTATCCTGTCATTTCGAGGTCCTTCGAAATACTCAGGATAGACTCCGCCGAGAAATCTTTTCAGGAAGGATCTCCGTTGGAGTTTACCCTGAGCGCAGTCGAAAGGGTTCGAGATGACAATCGTTGATGTAGGACATTTTCTCGCTCTCAGATCGCTATGTAAACCGGTAAAACGCTTTGGCGTTATCCGCGAGAATTTTCTGCTTGGTTTGGCCCGAGATATCTTTGCGGCGCACGACTTGGCTGACGCTGTGTGGCCATTCCATATCCCAGTGCGGATAGTCGGAGGCGTACATCATGCATTCGTCGCCGAACTGTTCGATCACCAGCGGTAGCGCCGATTCCTCGCCTTCGCAGGTGAAGTAGCAGCGATGGTCCTTGATGTATTCGCTCGGCAGCAGCTTGAGCGGCTCCATTTCTGATTTGCGCAGTAAATATTTTTCGTCGAAGCGTTCCATCCAGTAGGGCAGGAAGCCGACGCCGGCTTCAAGAAAGCCGACTTTGAGCTTCGGAAAACGGTCGAGCACGCCATTGGAAATGATCGAGACGATCGAGAGCATTTGCTCGAACGGATGCGAGGTCATGTGCACGCCGATATATTTATGAAAACGCGTGTTGCCTATCGCCACTTGGGCCGTCGCGTGAAAACCGACGGGCACGCCCAGCTCTTGCGCCTCGGCGTAAATCGGATCGAACTGGGGCTGGCCAAGGTCCAAGCCTTGCTGCACGTAGGTCGGCATCATCACGCCGACAGCGGCTTTTTCGGTCACCGCGCGACGCAATTCTTGCACCGCTTCGGGCACGACCTGAGGCGCGATGACGGCGGCGTATTTGATCCGATTGCCGCTGTCCTGACAAAAGTCGCAGGCCCAATCGTTGTAAGCCGTGGCGAGTGCGACGGCTAGATCGAGCTCGCGCACCAGACCGATCGACAGGGCATTGCTGGGATAGGCCACGGCATCGGCGATTTTTTCCACGTCGAGGTCTTTGCAGTATTCTTCGGGATTGCTCGGCTTGCGACCGGTGGTGTCGTTTAGAAAGATGTCCCAGCCGAACGACGGGAAGTAAGGTCCGCTGCGCGCGCGAAATTTTTCCGGCAAATATTTTTTATACGCCGCTGCGTCGAGATGATGGGCATCGGCGTCGATGATCGTAAATTCCACGATAAAGCCTCCTGAAAAGCGAGCAAAGTGACACCGGCTTGGGCAGTTTCGTGTTCCAAGGATCGCGTTTCCAGTTCAATCCGGGCACCGAAACGGTATCCGTTAGTCCTGCAATCCGTAGCGTTGCGCGATGTTGAGAAAGACCGAGCCGACAAATACGGTGCCGATCGTAATGATCAGGCTGAAAGCGGCCAATTCGCCGACGTGACCGTTGTCCCACAGCTCCCAGATCGTCACCGCCACCACCTGCGAACCCGGTGAATAGAGCAGTAGCGCGATCGACAGCTCTTTGAACGTGATCAGAAAAATATAGATCCAGCCGGCCAGCAGCGCCGGCATAATCAGCGGCACGACGACGTGACGTACCATCTGGAACCAGCTCGCGCCGCTCGCCAAGGCGCCTTCTTCAAGCTCCTTGTGCAGGCTCAATAGCGCGGAGTGACTAAAGCGAATTCCGTATGGTAGATAGCGGGCGGTGAACGCTAGCACCAAAATCCAAATCGTCCCATAGACCGGGATCGGCAGGATCAAATACATTTTCAAAATGGCGATGCCCATCACAATGCCGGGAAAAACCAGCGGCAGCATCGACATTTGGTCCAGCAACCAGCGGCCTTTGATCGACGCGCGCACGACCAACCAGGCGGCGAAAAAAGTGATGATTACGGCGACCGTCGCCGACGAGACGCTGACGGTCAGGCTGTTCAGCACAGAGCGAATCACGCCGCTGTCGTTAAAGGCAGTGACGTAGTTGTTGAGCGTTAGCAGGGAAAGTGCCTTGCGCGACGGCACCTGGGCAAAAGGCAGAAAGGACGACCAGGCGATGGCGACGATCGGCAAAAATTGCAGCAGCGGCAAAACCAGCATCAGCAAACCGCCAAACCAGCGCCATTTGCCGAGCGCGATTCGGTTGGGCCGGAAGTTTTTGCCGCTGATAGTCGTGAACTTATAGGTCTTGCTGGTGATGCGATAGTAAGGAATCAATCCCAGGGCGACCAGCACGATGAGAATGATCGAGTAGGCACTGGCCTCGCCATATTTCGGAATCAGCCCGCCTTTAATCTGCAGATAGATTTTGGTGGTGAGCACTTCGACACCGGCAGGAATGCCGATCAGCGCAGGAATCTCAAAAGCTTCCAGCGAGCGGATCATGGTCAATATCATCACCGCCAAGACGCTGGGGACCGCCAGCGGAAACGTCACGCGCTGAAATACTTGCCAACCGCTGCTGCCGGCTGTGGTCGCCGCTTCTTCCAATGACGGATCCATGGAGCGGAACGGGGTCGACATGAGTAGAAACACGATCGGGATCCAAAGAAAACTTTCGACTAAAATCATGCCGCTCATGGAAAAGATGTTAAAAAAGGGTTGTCCGATGAGCGCCATTCCGACAGCATTTAGCATTCCTGCTTTGGGGCCGAGAAGCATGATCCAGCCGACAACTTTGATGATGCCTGGAATCGCGAACGACACATAGGCTGAGATATAGGCGAGTTTGCGAAATGGAGCGTCGCTGCGCTCGGCGAGCCACGCGAGCGACGTGCCGTAAACCAAGGCAACGGCGGAGCTGCTCACTGCGTAAATCAGGGAATTGCTCAGCAATGTCTTAACGTCGCCGAGAGAATCGACGATGTTGAGGAAATGCTGAATCGTAAACGAGCCAGCTTGCAATCCCCGGTCGGTGACCAGGCTGGTGTGCAGTATGAAAAAAAACGGCGGCAAGACAAGATAGGCTAAAATCGCCGTCGTGAACAGAAATAACACCTGCGCCGGGTTGCGCATCATCATGTGCATTGTCAGGCCCTCGCGCTTAAGTGGTTTTGAGTCTCGGGTTACGGCTTTCGGGTCAACATTAAACTCGAAACTAACATTGCAAGCTATATATCAAAACGGACGGGCAAGACAATTGCGGCTGTGGGAAGGAGGTAAGGGGTAAGAAACACGGTGAGCGAGAATTGGGCGCACGCCTTCCAGCCTGACGATCTTGGACCCACGGGCCGATGAAGGCTCGTCCGTAGAGCTCCGACAGTGGTTCGAGCACCTCCCACCAGTTGTTCGGAGCGACCTTGCGGCGCAATTCGTTCGGCTACAGCTTACGTCTTAGCGTACTTACTATATTAATAATAAAGAGCGGTAACGGGTCAAAGCGATGAAATTAACTATTGGGGATCATGCAGATTTCGTGCGCATCTTGGATGTAATTTGGTATCGGGAATTTGCTGACTCTTGTCAGAAGCACGGTTAGAAAGTATGTCTTTGTGAAGGCCGATAACAATCTGGATCGGTGCAAGATCGAGACGCTGAAGGCGCGACAGACTACGGTCCTGATTCATGCATACCATGAATTGCTGTTAGCGGAAGAAGGTTGCGCCTAGGAATCGAGCGGGTTTCTATCCTACACACCCTGAGAAGACCCCCAGCCAATGAGTTGCTCGCCTAGTACGCCAGACCGGCATCGTGCGTTCAAATTGATCTTTGTTCCGCTACTGATATTTTCGCTGTTCGCCCAGTGCGCTGTGGTCTGGACTCAACTGGAAGATATTCGAGGCGGCTATTTTGATTTCGTTCTGTACTACAGCGGCGCCAGGATTCTCAATGATGGAAACGGCGCGCAATTATATGATTTACAGGTGCAAAGGGAGTATCAAAAAGAATTTGGCGTCGCCAATCAAAATCGGGATTTGCCGTTTAATCACCTCCCCTATGAGTTATTGCTGCTTCTGATTCCAGCGAAATTTTCATTTCCCGTCGCCCACTCTCTTTGGGCGGCAATCAATCTCCTGCTGCTTGCAGTAATCTTGCTCCGCCTTTCGCCTTTCGTCGAGGGTAGGCATCGGTGGTTGTTTGCTCTCATGCTATTCGCTTATTTCCCAACACTAACAGCTCTCAAGATGGGTCAGGATTCAGTAATTACGACCTTTCTGCTGGTCGAAACTTTTGTGAGCCTCAAACGCAAACGCTACGCCATAGCCGGCGGCCTGTTAGCCCTGGGCCTATACAAACCGCAGTTCGTTTTACCGATGGTCGGGATATTTTTGCTACACCGCCGCTGGTCGTCGATATTTGGGTTTCTGTGTACGGGACTGTTGCTCGGCGTGCTCTCACTGGCGATGGTGGGATGGAACGGCCTGCTGGGGTTATTTTCATTGTGGTTGCCGATGACGCAGCGTGGTCACGTCGTTTGGCCTGAACTGATGACGAATTTACGTGGCTTGATGTACATGATATTGGGCCTCGGTGGGTTATCGGGTGCAACGAATATCCTGACTTTGGCTTTTTCCATATTAGTTTATGTCATAACGTTGCGCCTGTGGCCGCGAAGTGCGGACGAGCGGAATGAACTGTTCGATCTGCGCTTCGCCCTTGCTGTGGCGATGACCGCGCTAGTAAGTTTTCACTCGTACTCGTACGACGGCACTCTGCTGGCAATTCCTCTAATCATTATGCTGAACCAAATCTTGAAAGACCCCAATTCCTATCCCGTGCGGCATCGCATTTTTTTGGCTATTCTGATCGCATGGTTTCTTCCGTTAGTGCCAAATATACTTCTGAGCGCGGCGAGTCTCGCCTGGTGGGCGCTGCCTTTACCATTTCTTTTTGGTGTGATCGCTATGGAGATTTGGCGCTGCTCGAAGTGGACCGCCGGTAGGGATGAATTGGTTGGAACGGCTGTGCCTATGAGATGACGCAGTTGGATCGTTAGGACGAAGGGAAATTCACGATGGAACAAACAGCAACTGGTAATGGCCAGACTTGGGATATAGAAGCGGATGTCATCGTGGTCGGCTCGGGAGCGGCGGGGCTGCCGGCGGCGATTAGAGCCGTGGAAGAAGGCGCGTCGGTTATCGTCGTGGAGGCAAATTACGACGTTGGTGGGCACGCGATCATCAGCGGCGGCCATATGGCTCTCGGTGGCGGCACCAGCGCGCAGAAAAAATACGATATTCC
>Ga0209811_10000698_pt1 | contig 12785 bp, 6 predicted proteins | sample Coa_R1_6_FD_187161 | JGI IMG/M metagenome (GOLD analysis project Ga0209811, IMG submission 187161) | Surface soil microbial communities from Centralia Pennsylvania, which are recovering from an underground coalmine fire. - Coalmine... | ecosystem: Environmental > Terrestrial > Soil >...
CCTCGCGGCTCGTGTGTCCCATCTGGAAATCCGCGGAGACGTTGCGGCCGCGCTTGCCGAAGCGGTGCCGCAGCGTGAGCCGGTTGGAGACGTTGTCGCCCGAGGTGAGGTTGTCGGCGATGCTCGCCGCGGAGCTCACCTCCGAGCCCAGCAGCGTGCGGTTGCTGGCGACGCCGTTGCTGGCGGTATGGACCTTCTGCAGGTAGACCCGCGGCGCGAGGATGACCGAGTTGAGCGAGTCGATCGTCCACTCGAAGCGCGCGTCGTAGCGCTGGTTCCAGTTCCAGTTCTCGGAGCCCAGCAGCTGGTCGTAGGCCGCGATCGAGTCCTGCGGCGGCAGGTACTCGCGGGCGATCGCGTTCGTGTTCTCGTTCTTGGCGCCGTTCAGGAACGCGCTCGCGGACACCGAGAGCTTGGGTCCCCACTGGGCGACGTAGTTCATGCCCCCGGAGTTCGTGCTGCTGATGCCGCCCTGCTGGTTCACGAAGAAGCTGCTGGGATCGAAGCCGCCGCCGCCGAAGCCGCCGCCTCCCATGCGGAAGATCTGCTGGCCGCCGCCGCCGCGGAAGCCGCCGCCGCCGCCGAACATCATCACGCGCGGTCCGCCCTGGCCGCTGCCGCCGTTCCCGGACAGCGCACCGAACAGGTCCTGCGGCGAGAAGTTGCGCTGGTTGATGTTGTTGGCGAGGCCGATGAGCGTGAGCCGCGTGGTGCCGCGCAGGCGCGTGAGGTTGCCGCCGGCCTGGTAGCGGTCGCGGTCGCCGTAGCCCGAGTAGAACTTCCCGAACTGCGCCTTCTGGTTGCGGAGGATGAAGTTCATGGTCTTCTGCTGGCCGCCGTCGTCGAAGCCGCTGAACTCCGCCTGGTCACTGGCCTTGTCGTAGACCTGGATGCGGTCCACGACCTCGGCGGGCAGGTTGCGCATGGCGGCCGCGGGGTCGCTGCCGAAGAACGGCCGGCCGTTCACCAGCACCTGCTGCACGTTCTCGCCGTGCGCCTTGACCTGGCCGTTCTCCAGGGTCACGCCCGGCATCTTCTGCACCAGCTCCTCGGCGGTCGCGTCCTTGCTGGTCTTGACCGCGCTGGCGCGGAACTCGGTGGTGTCGCCGTGCACCGCGGCCGGCGCCGGCGACTCGGTCACGGTGACGCCGGAGATGTTCACCGCCTCGGGCGACATCTGCAGCAGCCCCAGGTTCTGGTTCTTGTCGGTGACGCGGATGACCTGCTTGAGCGTGGTGTAGCCGACCCGCGACGCCTCGAGCCGGTAGCTGTGCACACCCAGGTCCGCGAGCTCGAACGTGCCATCGTCCTTGGTGGTGGTCTTCCTCACGTCGGACGTGTCGGCGAAGTTGATCATCTTCACCAGCGCCGCGGGCACCCCCTGGTTGTTCGTCGGGTCCACGAGCCGGCCCTTGACGCTGGTGGCCTTCCCGGGGGAAGCCGGGGCCTGGGCGAGCGCGGGACCGGGGAGGAGCAAGCAGGCGGCGAGCAGCGTCGTGGCAAGGCGCATGCAGGGTTCCTTGGGGGGACGGCGAGCGGGTCGCTGAGGGACGAACGAATGTACCGGAAGTTCCGTGGCGCATGGGCGTTCGCGCCCGCGGCCGGCGGTCGGGGTTGCCGCGTTCGTCTCTCGGACGGTGGAGGCGCCCGGAAGGTTGTGAGGCCCACGCGGCTCGATGACCTTGGCGGCGAGTTCGGGGACCGGCGCGGGATGGTCGCTCGCGGGAACCGCTGGGGTGCGCGTGGAGTACGATTCCCGGGCCCCGTCGAGCGAAGGGGCGCTTCACCGCCGGGAGGTCCACGATGCGCCACATACGCCGGGTCACGATCGCCGCCGCGCTGGGCATGAGTACCGCGCTCGCGGCCGGCTGCTCGACGAAGATCGTGGCGCCACCACCGGTGGACGAGCCGCCGGCCGCGAGTTCAGCCGCCGGGGCCGTGCAGCGTTTCGCCTGGGGCTTCGACCACAAGGATGTCGAGGTCGTCCGCGGGCTGCTCAGCGACGACTTCCTGTTCATCACCTCCGGGACGGACTCCGCGGGGAACCCCTCGAGGGCGCCCTACGACCGGTCCTGGTTCCTCGTGGCGCTCGCCGCGCTCGGGGATTCCTCCTCGACCGTGAGCTTCATCGTGGACCAGAACCTGGTGCCGTTTCCCGATTCGCGGCCCGGCAAGGTTTCCAAGTACCACGAGCAGATACGCACCTCGGTCCATGCGAGCGTGCGGTTCACGGATCCAAACGGGAACGTCGAGATCACCGGGAACCTGCTCTTCTTCCTCACGCGCGGCGACTCCGCTTCGATCCCGCCGGAGCTCATCGGCCGCGGGGCCAAGCCCGACTCCACGCGGTGGTGGCTGGACCGGATCGAGGACGAGACGCTGGCACACTAGCGCGCCGGCTGAGGGCGTCGGTTGTAGAGTGGCGCGATGGCCGCCCTGCTCCCCAAGCTCGCGATCACGCTCATCGTCGTGCTGGCGTGGCTCCGCTCGGGCGCGCCGATCGAGCCGGAGCCGCTCCGCCGGCGGCTGGCGTGGACGTTCGGGCTCGCGCTCGCGCTCAGGCTCGCGCTCGAGCTGCTGATGCGCGCCGGGCACGGGTTCCCTCGCGAGACCGCGGCGTGGCTCGCGGCGCTGCTCGGGCTCTCGCTCCTGTGGCCGCTCCTGGGCCTCGCGCTCGCCGGGCCGTTGACGCGCGCCGGCTGGATCACGCGCATCGCGTTCACCGTGATCACGCTCATCGCCCTCTGGCTGGGCAGCGTCGGCGACGCCATGTTCTGGTCGTGGATCGCGTTCACGCGCTGCGCGTGGCCCAGGGAGCTGCGCACGGCCGAGCGCTTCCGCGCCTCGCTGGCTTCGCTGCTCGTCGCGCTCGCGCTGCTCCTCGGCGTCCACCGCGCGGACGGGCTCTCCCGCGCAGGCGGCATCGCCGAAGGCGCCGCGTGGTTCGCGCGTGGGCTGGGGATCGTCTACGCGCTCTACGCCGCCACGGCCGCGTTCAAGGCGTTCACGCAGGATCCGACACTGGGGGTGCGTCGCGTGAGCAGGCGCCTCGTGCTCTCGCACGTGCTCGTGCTGTTCGTGCCGCTGGCGATCCTCATCGCATTGTGGGTGTCGTCCACCTACCTGGGCGTCAACGCCGAGCGCGCGCTCATGACGGTGCGCACGCTGGACCACGAGGCGGCCCGGCTCGAAGAGTCGCTGCGGATCGCGTGCGGCTCCGACGATGTGGTGGCCGGCGCCCGCGCGCTCGCCGAGGGCCGGCGCGCGCACTGGCCGAACCTGCGCACGTATGCGGTGACGGACACCACGGTCGAGCGCGTCGCCGGGGAGCCGCTGCCGCAGGAGGCCAAGCTCCCGGGCTGGGTGGCGCGGCTCGACAGCCTGCCCGACCACGGCGTCGTGGACCTGGGCGGCGTGCGCTTCCTGGGCGCAGCCGCGAGGCGCGATCGTGTCGCGCTCGTGGCGTTGGAGCCGATCGTGGAGGCGTTCGACAGCACGCTGTCGCCGCTCATGGGCGCAGAGGTGCGGATGATCTCGGGGAGCGAGCGCCCGGACATCCCGGACTCGCTGCGCGTGATCGAGCGCCGGGAGCGGCCGCGCGTGCGCTTTGGCCGCGAGGCGCGCGGGGCCTCGGTCAACGTCGGCGAGGACACGCTGTCGAACGACATCGGGCGCAGCTTCGGGTTCACCGGCTCCGCGCTCGTGTCGGGCGTGCGGCGCGATTCCTACTCGTGGAAGCCGGACCAGTTCGCGATCAGCGCCCGGGCATCGTTCCACGCCACGCTCGCCGGGCTGTTCGTGCACCTGCGCGAGAACCCGCTCCAGGTCGTGCCGGTGCTGGCGCTGGCGCTGCTCGCGTTCATGCTGCTGCCGCTCGCGAACACGGACTTGAAGATGGTGCGCGGCATGGGCGGCAGCATCACGCGCGCGATCCGCGCGCTGGGCGAGGGCGCGCAACAGTTCGCCCAGGGCAAGCTCGCGCACCGCATCCCGATCGCCGGCGACGACGACCTCTGGGACACGGCGCGGCAGTTCAACCGCATGGCGGAGGGCCTCGAGCGCGCGCGCGAGCTGGAGAAGGAGCGCGACCGGCTGGAGCACGAGCTGGACCTCGCGCGCCGCATCCAGGCGCGACTCCTGCCTTCGGCGCCGCCGGCCGTGCCCGGCCTCGACGTGGCAGGACTCTCGGAGTCGGCGCGCGAGGTGGGCGGCGACTACTACGACCACGTGGACCTGGGCGGCGGCCGGCTGCTGCTGGTGATCGCGGACGTCTCGGGGAAGGGCGTGCCCGCGGCCCTGCTCATGTCGGGCTTCCGCGCCGCGCTCGTGAGCCAGGACCTCTCGCAAGCGAAGCCCGAGGACGTCGCGTCACGCGTCAACGAGTTCCTGAACCGGAGCGTCGAGCCCGGCCGTTTCGTGACCGCGTTCTTGGGATTGCTCGACGCTGCGACCGGACAGCTCACTTACGTGAACGCGGGCCACAACCCGCCGCTGCTGCTGCGCGCGGATGGTGCCGTGGAGTCGCTCGAGGCGGGCGGCGTGATCCTCGGCATCCTGCCCGGGTCGCGCTACGCGCGCGGCGAGGTGACGCTGGGCGCCGGCGACCTGGTCGCGCTCTACACCGACGGCGTCACCGAGGGCGCGAACGCCGCGAACGAGATGTGGGGGGAGGAGCGACTCGCGGCGCTGCTCCGTTCGGCGGCAGCGTCCAGCGCACGCGACATCGCCACGCGCATCGTGCGCGAGGTGCGGGCGTTCGAGGGCGAGCGCGGGCCCGCCGACGACATCACCGTCCTGGTGGCGAAGCGGGAGACGCCGCCGGCGGCCTGAAGCCCGCGGCGAGCCTCGCCTCGATCTGCTCGCGGAGCGCGGCCGCCGCGGGATCGCCGGGTTCCAGCCGGTCGACCACGTCCAGCTCGCGCAATGCACCCACGAAGTCGTGGCGGTAGGCGAGCGAGAGGGCCAGCACCTGGTGCCCGAGCACGTAGCGCGGATCCATCTCCAGGACGTGGCGGGCGAGCACGACCGCCTCCGAATCGCGGTGCGTCTCGACCCAGGCGTATGCGCGCCACGCGCCGCTGGTGACGAAATACTTGACCGCGTTGCGGTCGCGTTGCAGCGAGTCGGCGCCATCGAGCGACGCGAGCGCATCGGCGTAGCGCCCGGCGCGCATGAGCGGCCGCGCCTCGAACAGCATCCGCACCGCCTCGGGCTCGACCAGCGCCACCTCGGGCGTGTGCCCACCCTCGCCCTGGACGATCACCGTGACCGGCGTCGAGAGCGAATCGCGGAAGGCGTCGAACCGCATCCAGCGCAGCGTGGGGTCGCGATACCACGCCTGGAGCGCGCGATCCCCGCCGAGCGCGTACTCGAGCTGGTGGGGAAGGTTCTCCTGCACCACGATCGCGCCGTGGGGAAGCGTGGGGTAGCGCGCCGCGAGCGTCCGCCGCGCCGCGCGCAGGAAGCGCTGGAGGCGCGTCAGGTGCGGCCAGTCCATGAACGCCCCGGTCTCGGCGAGCGAGTCGGTGACCACGCTCACCGCGCGCGGGGCGCGCTCCAGGAGCAGCAGCCGCCCGGCCACGAGCGTGCCCGCGAGCGCGGGATGCGCGGCCCCGAGTGCGCCCACGGCGCAGACGCCGAAGCCCGCGCCGCCGTACTGGCTGCGGTTCGGCTGCCACGACGGGAAGATCGGGGTGAGCGTGGCCGTGGCGAGCGCGAACCAGGCGAGGCCCCACGCGCACCACGGCGCGACACGCGCGAGCCGGGCGCGCGCCGGGCGGTGCAGCGCGAACACCGCGGCCGCCGCCAGCACCAGGACCGCGCCCGCCGCGACGATGGCGCCGTCGTCCGCCCCCGGCAACCGGGGCAGGCTCGCGAGCGCGCGCACGGTGCCGTCGAACGCCCACGCCAGCTTCGCGGGCCAGTGAGCACCCAGCGCCGTGCTCGCGCCGGTGATGCGCCCGGGCAGCTCCAGGTGCGCCGCGCGCCGCACGGCGAGCGTGGCGGCGCCCCAGGCGAGCAGGAGCAGCGCGCTCCCGAGTGCCAAGCGCACCCGCTCGCGGCGGTCGCGCGCCGCTCCGGGCACGAACGGCAGCAGGACCGCGGTCACGACCGCGACCTCCTTGCAGAGCAGCGCGCCGAGTGCGGCGGCGAGCGCGGTGAGCGGGCGGCGCCGCGACGCCTCGTGCACGGCCAGCGCGCTGAACACGAACAGGCCGAGGTCCACGAACTGCGTCGCCCAGCCGGCGATCGTGCGCGTGCTCTCGGAGAACAGCGTGAACGACGCCGCGGCGCACGCCAGCGCTCCGCTCCACTCGCGCCGGAGCGCGCGGTAGATGAGCAGGGCGCCGAGCGCGAGCAGCGCCAGGTGGAGCATGGTCACCACCGCGGGCGCCGACAGGATCAGGCGGCCGAGCGCGGCGTAGTAGAGCTGGTGGGGGATCGGCCGCCAGAACGCCTGCGAGCCGCCGCCGTCGAGCAGCGACCCCATGCCCTGGAACAGGGCGCGGTGGAGGAAGTCGAAATCCTCGGCCACCGGCTCGCCCCACGGCGCGCCACGCATCGCGATCGCGAGCGGCAGCACCGCGAGCACGCTCGCCCACGCCCACGGGTCGCCGAGGCCCCGCGGCGGCGGCAGGGCCGAACGCACCGCCGGCTCGCGGACCCGGGTCGTCCTGCCCGGGCCGCGAGCCGCGCGGCGCTGACTCACCAGATGGTCACGCGGACGTCGTCGCCGCGGTACATGGCGTCGCCGGGCTTGATGCCGAACGCCGCGTAGAACTCGGGGATGTTCGCGAGCGGCCCGTTGACGCGCAGGAACGCCGGCGCGTGGACGTCGGTCATGATCTGGTTCTGGAGCGCCTCCGGCCGGCGCTGGCCCAGCCACGACAGCGCGTAGCCGAGGAAATAGCGCTGGTCGGGCGTGAGCCCGTTGATCTTTTCACCGCGCTTGTACTGTTCCGTGCGTTTGAACGCCTCGTAGCCCAGGACGACGCCGCCCAGGTCGGCGATGTTCTCGCCCAGTGTCGCCTGGCCGCGCACGTGCTTGTCGCCGATGACGTAGGCGCTGAACTGGTCGGCGAGCTTCTTCGCGCGCGTGGCGAACGCCACCGAGTCGCTTTCGGTCCACCACGGGTTCAGGTTGCCGTTCTCGTCGAACTGGCGGCCCTCGTCGTCGAAGCCGTGCGTGATCTCGTGGCCGATCGTGGAGCCGCCCGCGTACGAGTAGAGGATGGCGTCGTCCACGAGCGAATCGGGGATGCCGGGCAGCATGAACGCCGCCGCCGGGAGCACGATCTCCACCTTCGAGCCGTCGTAGTAGGCGTTGTACGTCTGCGGCGTCATGTCCCACAGCGTGCGGTCGATGGGCTTGCCGAGCTTGTTCGCCTCGAAGCGGAACCACCACTCGTTCACCCGCACCTGGTTGGCGACGAACGAGGTGCGGTCGAGTGTCAGCGCGGAGAAATCACGCCAGTGGTCGGGGTAGGCGACCTTGCGCGCCACCTTGTCGAGCTTGACGAGCGCCCGTTGCCTGGTGGCCTCGCTCATCCACGGCTCCTTCTGGATGCGCTCGCGATAGACCGCGATGATGTCCGCGGTGAGCTTCTCGTAGCGCGCCTTGGTGGCGGGCGAGCAGTACTTCTGCACCCACACCTGGCCCACCAGCTCGCCCATCGCGTCCTCGGTCTCGTCCAGCATGCGCTTCCAGCGCGGGCGCTGCGCCTTGGTGCCCGAGAGCACGGTGCCGTAGAAGTGGAAGTTCTCCTGGTCGATCGGCTTGGAGAGGTTCGCCGCGAACGTGGTGACGAGGCCCAGGCGCAGGTACGCCTGCCACTCGGAGAGCCGTGCCACGCTCAGGCACGAATCCACCTGCTTGAAGAACTCCGGCTGGCCGACGACGACCGAGTCCTGCACGGGCACGCCCATGCCGACGAACTGCGCCTTCCAGTCGATCGTGGGCGTGAGCTTCGAGAACTCGGCCAGGCTCATCTTGTGATAGTTCGCCCACGGGTCGCGCCGCTGCTCGAGCGTGCGCGATTTGGCGGCGAACGCGGTCTCGAGCTTCAGCACCGCGGCGCCGGACGTGGCGGAGCGGGTCGAGTCCTCGCCCAGGAGCTTGAACACCGCGACCAGGTGCTTGCCGTACTCGTCACGCACGCGCTTGGTGTCTTCGTCGGTGCCGAAGTAGTAGTCGCGGTCGGGCATGTGCAGCCCGGACTGGTACATGTGCACGATGTACTGGCTGCTGTTCTTCTCGTCCTGCCCCACGTACATGCCGTAGCCGGCGTTGACGCCGATGGCCTGCAACTTGGCGATCAGCCCCAGCATCTCGGTGCGGGTGTGCACGTTCGCGATCTGCGCGAGCCAGGGCCTCAAGGGCTCGATGCCCTGCTTGTCCACGGTCACCGAGTCCATGCCGGTGGCCCAGTAGTCGCCGATCTTCTGCTCGTTCGTGCCCTTCGCCGCCTTGGATCTCGCCGCCTCCTGGCAGATGGAGAGCCGCTGGCGGTAGGTCTCCTCGTTCACCAGGTTCCCGATCCCCCAGCCGCGCTCGGAGGCGGGGATGGGGTTCTCCTTGATCCAGCGCCCGCAGGCGTACTTGAAGAAGTCGGTGCCGGGGGAGACCGAAGCGTCCATGTTGCGCACGAGCGGATCCTGCTCGGGCGAAAGCGTCGGCCCGCCGGCCAGCGCCGGGGCAGCGCCCGCCACGAGCGCCAGCGACACCAGCGCTGCGCGCTGGAGGCGCGTGAACAGAGAAGACCCAATCATTCGCGTCCCTTTCGTGGATGGGTGGGGAAACGCCGCGCACATTAGAGCGGGCGGCGGCGGGAGGCCAGCCGCGAGGCCTGGCGCCGCGAGCGGGCTACCGACGCTCCGCGGTGGGACCCGACTCCCGCGCGATCACCGCCGGAGACACCCCTCTCGGACGCATCCGCGCGATGAGCGCCTCCGCCTCGGGCACGCGGCCCTGAGAGCGGAGCAGGCGAAGCAGGACGACGTTCGCGGCCTCGCTCGTGCTGTCGACATCGATCGCGGCTCGCAGCGCCTGCTCCGCCGCGGTCCAGGACGAGCGGGTGACCGCCTTCCGTGCCGCCTCGAGCAGGTCCCCCAGCAACAGTGTGTGCGGCGCCCCGAGAACCTCGAGCTCCGCTTCGGCCTCGCGCGCGCGCCCGGTCATGGCGAGGAGCATCGCGTGGTTGCGCCTCAGCTCCCGATCCTCGGGCGCGAGCTCCACCGCGCTCCGCAGCGCCAGCTCGCCCTGGGCCGGCGACCCACGCTCCACGTACGAGTCCGCGAGCGACGACATCGCGCCCGCGACCGCCATGCGCACGGTCATGGACTCGCGCACGGGCAGCTGCGCGAGCAGCGAGGGCGCGATGCACTCCTGGAGCTCCGACTCGCCCGCGGCGAAGTCTCCCTTCCTGAGATACGCCTCCCCGAGTGACTGGTGCACCGCGAACTCGACCTGCTCGCGCTGGTAGTGGAAGAGCGGCAACCAGACGACGACTCCCGCTGCGAGCAGGGCGACGAGCGAGGGGACGCGGCCCTGTGCCGAGGGCGTGCGCAGCAGGCCCCAGAGCGCCTCGAACGCCGGCCCGCTGGCGACGAGCAGCGGCAGCGCCACGTGGTGACGGTAGCGGTCGGTGACGAAGAAGAGGACGAGAGGAGCCCAGACGGCGATCGCGTGTGCGAGCAGCACGTGGCCACCGGCTGAACGACGCAGGGAGTAGAGCCCGAACAGTCCCAGCACGCCCACGACACCGAACGCACCCAGCCACGGCAGCCCCAGCGGCCCTTCGATCCGCTCGTGCACGTCGATGCTGTCCAACTGGGAGGCTTCGACGTGATTGAGGCTCGCGATGCCCTTCCACGCGAGCAGGCGAAGCGCGCGGAGGGGGTGAGCGCTGGCCTGCTCCCACGTCCGCTCGAGCCACCACGCCGAGCTGGCCGTGGGCGACAGCCACACGCCTTCCTTGCGCAGGATGTAGACGCGCCCATCGCCGTCGGCGCCGCCTTCCATGCCGGCCGCGGTCAGCGCGTCGTTCGCCGCCTCGGGAATGAGTGTGTAGGTGCCCGTCGAACGCGGGCCGTTGCCCACGTAGGCATTGAATCCCAGGCTGTAGGTATTGAGGATCCAGCCGTGTCCGAGCGCGAGGTGTCGGGCGAGGACGGGAACGCACACGCCGACGGCGCAGGCGAGGGCGATCGCGAACGCCCGGAGCGCGCCGCGCCTGCCGCGGCTCGAGGCGACGGACACCACGGCGGGTGCGAGCAGGAACATGAAGCTGGGTCTCGCCAGGCTCATGATCCCGATGAGCAGCCCGGAGACCGCAGGGAACGCCCGCCCGGGTCCCGTGAAGACCGCGCGCAGCTGGATGCAGAGGAACACGGCTCCCAGGAACCACAGCAGGCTCTCCGAGAGGACGGAGAGGTCCATGAACGTGGCCATGGCGTACCCGGCCGCCAGCACGCTCGACAATATCGCGAAGCGTGGAGCGCACACGGATCGGGCGGCTTCGCCGATCAACACCACCGTGGCGGCGCCCAGCACGCACTGCACGATCAGCGGCGCGACGTAGCTCGCTGTCGCGGTGGGCTCGAGCACCGCCAGCAGGTAGGGGTAGAGCGGCCCCAGGAAGAACGGGTTCTTCCCCACCCAGCCGTTCCGCACCAGGACCTGCGCCCACGTCCAATACGCCTCGGAGTCCGCGGTCAGGCTTCCGTAGAGCGGGGACGCGAGCAGGCGGTGGAGGCAGTAGAGCTTCCACGCCAGCGACACCACGAACAGCGCGATCAGCGCGCGCGTCCACCACGGCGGTGCCGCGGCGAGCGGTGCCGGGCCGCGGCCGCGATCGGCCCGCGGCCCGTGCTCCGCTCGCGAGGTCGTGCTTGGCCCTTCCCTAATCCACCAGCACGACGTTCAGCGTCTTCTCCTCGCCACCGGTCCGGAGCTGCGCGCGGTAGATGCCCGCGGCCACCCGGTGCCCGCGGTCATCGGTGCGGCTCCAGCGCACGTCGTGATCGCCGGCGTCCATGCGCTCGTCCACGAGCTTCGCGACGCGCCGGCCGGCGAGGTCGTAGAGGCTCAGCTCGACGCGCTGCGGCTGCGCGAGACGGATGTGCATCGTGCCGCCGTCGCTGGTGGGGTTCGGCCCGTGCGTGAACCAGAGCCCGGCCGAGATCCCCGGCCCCTGCACGCCCGCGAGCTGCGGGAACCAGCCGATGTCGTAGAAGTTGTGGAACGTCATGTCCACCTTCTGCGTGAGATCGGGATTGATCGCCGGCTCCATCAGCAGGTTCGGGAACGCCGACACGTCGTAGTGCGACACGCTCGAGCCCGGCTGGTCCGGGTTCGGGTCGAAGAGGCGCATGCGGTTCGTGGGCTGGTTGTCGGTGCCCGCGAGCTTCGTGGCGTCGAGCTTCAGCGTGGCGTTGACCACGCCAGAGCCGAGCGCGGCCTTGATCGCGTTCCCGTCGGTCAGCGACAGCGATGCGACCGGGATCGTCACCGTGGGCGAGGAGCCGCGCAGCGGCGGCTCGGGCCCGGCGACGTTGTTGATGATGATGGCGCCGAGCGCGCCGTTCGCCTGCGCGTTCGCCGCCTGCTGAGCCATGGTGCACGTGGCGCTGCGATCCATGAGAGCAATACTGTTCACCATCGCCGCCGCGTTCGTGAACGGCGTGCTGCAGCCGTCCGTGGTCGTGCCCACACCGTCGTTCACGAGCACGACCGGGTGGGCGACGCCACCGGTCGTCAGCGGCTGGTAGAAGACGCCCTGGCCGCTCGTGAAATCACCGGTGATCGCACCGGTCGTGACCACGCGCGCGCGCGGGCCGAGGAAGTGGGGCGCAGCGGCATTCACGGATGGCCCGTCCCACACCAGGTGCCCGGTGTTGATGGCGCTGGCGACGCGCTCGGCGTCCGTCATCTGGTACCAGTGCTTACCGGAGACGTTGTCCATCAGGTAGCGGTCCCAGATGCTCGGCTGGCCGGAGAAGATGGCGCCGGTGCCATCGTCGGTGAGCGTCATGAAGCCGAGGCCGTGGCCGAACTCGTGCAGGAGCACGGGCAGCAGGTCGAGGCCGTTCGCGCCCTCGTTGCCGTCGAAGCCGTAGTACCACGACCGCGTCGGCAGGCAGCCTGCGGTGCCGACGTTGGAGTTGAACTCGGCGCCGATGTCGTCGTCGAGCGGGTCGAGGTCGATGCCGGCGAGCCGGTTCGCCTCGGCGCTGTTGTACCAGGTGGCGGGGAACGCCGAGCCCGGGAAATCGGAGTCGATCGCGTTCGGCCCTGCGCCGCCGAGCACGCCACTGGTGGCGTTGCACGGCGTCATCGGATCGAACGAGGCCTGCACACGGATGGTGATCGGGCTCTGGAGGATCGCGTCCCAGATCTGGCCCGCCTTGATGAACACATTCAGCCGCTGCTGGCCGATCGTGGTGCCGGGATTGCCGCCGACGGGCGCCACGGGTGTGTTGTCGTTGAAGCCTTCGCCGGGACTGTCGAGGTTGACGATCTGGAACGCGGCCCGCGAGGCGGCCGGCGAAAGCGCCAGCAGCAGGCATGCGAGCAGGACGAGGTGCCGCGCCCGGGCGCTCACTTGTGCTCCTGCTTCGGCGCCGCGGCTTCGACCCGCGCCCGCATCTCGGCCTCGGAGGACACGCAGTCCTGCTGGAGCCGTCCTTCAGCATCGGTGGTCACGAAGACGTACTGGCGGAACGCCGCGCCGCCTTTCGCCTTTATTGCACGGCAGGCGAGGGAGCCAGAGCGTTTGCGAAAATCA
>Ga0209811_10000702_pt1 | contig 12753 bp, 13 predicted proteins | sample Coa_R1_6_FD_187161 | JGI IMG/M metagenome (GOLD analysis project Ga0209811, IMG submission 187161) | Surface soil microbial communities from Centralia Pennsylvania, which are recovering from an underground coalmine fire. - Coalmine... | ecosystem: Environmental > Terrestrial > Soil >...
GATCCTGCGCGTCGTCGAGCCGCACAAGCTCGGAAAGCGCCGGCGCGCGCAGCTCATCGCGCCGCCCCGGCGGCGGGACTGACGCCGAGTCCCGGCCGGCGCGAGAGCGAAATCGCTCCGCGCTCGCCGGGCGCGCCCTCGAACGGATCGCGGCGCAGGAGCCAGTGTCCGTCGAGGTCGAGGTAATCGGCGAGCGGCGCGACCTGGGCCGCGGCCGAGAGCGCGAGGCTCGACTCCACCATGGAGCCCAGCATCACCTTCATCCCGAGCGCCTTCGCCGCGTGGATCATGCGCAGCATCTCGCGCAGGCCGCCGGTCTTCATGATCTTCAAATTGACGCCGTCGACGCGGCCCGCGAGCGCGCCGATGTCGGCGAGCGTGTGCGCGCTCTCGTCGGCGAACACCGGGATCGGGCTCCGCTCGCGCACCCACTGGAGCCCGTCCAGGTCGCCGCGCGGCACCGGCTGCTCCACCAGCTCGATCCCGAGCGGCTCGATCTGCTTGAGGACGCGCACGGCGTCGGCGGCGTTCCAAGCGGTGTTCGCGTCCACCTGCAGCTTGCCCTTGTAGCCGGCGCGGATGCGCTTCAGGTTCTCCACGTCACCGGGGGCGCCGAGCTTCACCTTGATCAGCGGGAAATCGCGCACGGTCTCGAGCTTGCGCTCCATCTCCTCGGGGCTCGCCATTCCCAGCGTCACGCACGAGCGCGGCGTGCGCGCGGGGTCGAGGCCGAAGAGCTTCCACGTCGGCTGGCCGACCCGCTTGCCGATCCAGTCGTGGAGCGCCATCTCCAGCCCGGCGCGCGCCGCGCCGTGGCCCATGAGCACCTGGTCCATGCGCGCATCGATCTCGTCCAGCGCGAACGGGTCGTCCCCCAGCACCGGCGCCCACGCCGCGAGCGCCGCCTCGACGATCGCCTCGGTCTCGCCGTAGTAGTGCGACGGCGCTGCCTCGCCGATCCCCTCCAGCCCCTCGTGCTCGAGCCGCACGAGCGTGTTCCGGTGCGCGCGGCGCGCGCCGTGCGCGATGCGGAACTCGAAGAGGGTGTGGAGCTCGAGCGGCTCGGTGCGGAGCTTCATGCCATCCCTACTCGTTCGACGCGCGCCGCTTGCGCTCGTCCAAGCGGCGGATGATCTCGGTGGCGACCACCTCGGCGCCGAAGCGCACCGGGTCCACGGTGGGCACGCCCGTGAGCTGGTGCATGTTGTCGATCGCGCGCCGGGCCTCGAGATCGTCGAGCACCATGGTGTTGAGCGACAGCGCCAGCACCGGCGCCGGCCGCACCCAGCCGGCCGCGCGTTCGTTGTCGCGGATGATCTCCGACATCGTGCGCAGCCGCGGCGCCGGACCCGCGTCCGCGAGCTTCATGTGCGTGCGGCCGGCCTGGTGGCAGAGGATCATCGCCTCGGGGCAGGCGCCGTGCATGAGCGCGAGCGTGACGCCCGAGTAGGCGGGGTGATGGATCGCGCCCTGGCCCTCGACCAGGACGACGTCGGCGTCGCGCGCGGCGTCCAGTACCAGCTTCTCCACGGCACCGGCCGCAAAGTCGGCGGGCACGGCATCGATCGCGGCGCCGTGGTCGGCGACGAAGATGCCGGTCTGCCCCGTGGCCACGAACGCGGAGCGGATGCCCCGGCCCTGGAGCTCGGCGTTCACCTCGAGCGCGGTGGTCATCTTGCCCACGTTGCAGTCGCTGCCCACGGTGAGGACGATCAGCGCGTCCGTGCTCGCGGCGCGGCGCGCGGCGATGGAGCGCACGGCCGGCGGGCGGCGCACGTCGTAGATGGTGCAGCCCTTGGAATGCGCCAGCGCCGAGAGCTCGGGGTCGTCGTTCAGGAACGCATGCAGCCCGGAGAGCACGTCCCAGCCGCGCAGCAGCGCCTCGGCGACGACGCGCCGCCACGACTCCGGCAGCGAGCCGCCCTGCGGCGCGATGCCGAGCAGGAGCGAGTCCGGATCGTGCGCGGCCGCGGCCTCGAGCCCGGCCACGACCGGGATGTCACCACCGACGCCGACGCAGTCGTCGCACGTGCGCCCGGCGCGGCCCGAGTCGATGACCGCCACCACCTCGCTCGTGCGATAGCGCAGCACCCCGAGCGCGGTCTTGGCGTCCATGGGCGTGAAGCTGCCCTCCGCCATCACCGCGAGGCGTCTCTGCTTCCCTAGCATGCAACCCCTCTCACGCGGCCGCGTGAACCGAGTTCCGAATCCGTGGCGAGGTTCGCAGCGATGGCCCCCCGAGGGCTCAACGCAACGACTCGTACACCTCGACGTACTTGCCGACCATCTCCTCCGCTCCGAAGCGCTCGATCGCCACCCGGCGCCCGCGGCGCCCCATGGTACGCCGAAGTCCATCGTTCGCCAGCAGCTTGAGGACCGATGCCGTGTAGCCGGCCACGTGGGCCGGTTCGTGCAGGAATCCCGTGAACCCGTGCTCGACCACCTCCGGCAGCCCGCCCGCGTTGGAGCAGACCACCGGAACCTCGGCGCTCATCGCCTCGAGCGCCACGAGGCCGAAGCTCTCGGAGGAGCTCGGCAATAGGAATACATCGGCCAACGGCAGCATCTCCTCCATGAGGTCCTGGTTGCCGAGGAACAGCACGTCCCGGTTCACGCCCAGCTCGCGGGCGAGCTGCTCGGCGCCCGCCTTCTCCGGGCCGTCCCCGACCATCACCAGCTTCGCCTGCAGCCGCTTGCGAACTTCAGAGAACACTTGGATGACGACCGGTATGTTCTTGACCGGGCGGAAGTTCGAGGCGTGCATGAGCACTTTCGTGCCGGGTCCGCCCAGCCGCAGCCGGCTCGCCTTTCTGGGGGCGAACACGTGTGGGTCGACGAAGTTGTAAATGACCTCGATCGGCTTCGTGGTCCCGAACGTCGCCTCGGCCCGCTCCTTCAAGAAGCGCGACACCGCGGTCAGTCGGTCGCTCGACTGCATGCTGAACTGGGTGATGCGGAAGAACGACGGCTCCGCCCCCACCACGGTGATGTCGGTGCCGTGGAGCGTGGTCACGACGCCGAGCGAGCGCGGCAGCATGATCTGCTTGGCGAGGTAGGCGCTGGTGGCGAACGGCATCGCGTAGTGCACGTGCAGCACGTCGAGCGAGTAGTTCTCCACCACCTCCACCATCTTGGTCGCGAGCGCGAGGTTGCTCGGCGCCTCCTCGAACACCGGGTAGGCCGCGGGCGTGGCCTCGTGGAAGTAGATGTTGGGCTCGAACGTGCGCAGCCGGAACGGCAGCCGGCTGGCGATCAGGTGCACCTCGTGCCCGCGCCGCGCGAGCTCGCGGCCCAGCTCCGAGGCGACGACGCCGCTGCCGCCGAAGTGCGCGTAGCAGCTGATGCCGACTTTGAGCTTGCGCTTGCTCCCGCGGCGAGGGTGCGCCGCGCGCCGGCCGCGTTCCGCCGTCGCCGCCTGCCGGCGCTCAGCCACGCGCGCTCCCGACTCCAGCGAGCAGCGCGCGCGCGTCCAGCAGCGCGAGCGGTCCGCGCACGCGATAGCCCTCGGCGTGCGTGACGCCGGCGAGCGCTCCCCAGTGACGGGCGCGTGCCTCGACGCTCTCCAGGAACCCGGGCGCGGTCAGGTACGTGGCGGGTCCCGCGGCGGGATCGAGCTGGCTCGCGTGCGCACGCAGCGCTGCCTGCCGTTTCTCCCACACCTCGCTCACGTCCACGAGCAGGTGCGGCGCGACGCCGGAGCGATGGATCGCGAACAGCACGCGCACCGGCCGGAAGCGCTCGCCAGGCGCCTCGAAGCGCGCGAGCCCGGAGAGGTAGCAGGCGCCCGCCACGAGCGCCGAGCCCTCGACGTGATCCGGGTGCTCGTCGTGGCGGTCGGGCGCGACCACGAGCCCCGGCCGATGCTCGCGCAGGCACGCGACCACGCGGCGGAGCTGCTCCGGGTCGCGCGCGTCGATGCCGGTGTCGGGCAGCTCCAGGTTCACGCGCAGCGCCACGCCCAGCCGGGTCGCGGCCTCCGCCGCCTCGCGTGTGCGCGTCGCGACGTCGCCACGGCTCGCGCGCTCGCCGCGCGTCAGGTCCACGAGCCCGACGCGATGGCCGTGTGCGGCCAGTCGCGCGGCGAGCCCGCCGCAGGAGAGTTCGATGTCGTCCGGATGTGCGCCGAAGCAGAGTGCGTCGAGCGCCATCAGGCCTCCAGCAGGTAGTGCTCGTGCACGCCGCCCGCGGTCGCGCGCGCGTGCTCGGTGGCAAGGTCGCAGACGCCGCGCACGACGTCACGGCCACGTCTCGCCACCACTTCGAGCGAGGCGAGCCGGCGCTCCTGGAGCCGGTCGCCGGGCTGGAGGACGTAGCGGAGCCGGCGCCACAGCGGCTGCTCGCGGTCGAGTCGCGAACGCGCCTTGCCGAGTACGCCCTCGGCGAGCCGCGAGACCTGGAAGTCGATCTTGCCCCGCGCGGACTCCACCATCTGCGGCAGGCTGGCATCGAACCCGCGCGCCACCTCGGCGAGCCGTGCCAGCGACTGGTCCGCCGCGGCGCGCGTGGAAGCGAGCGCGCGCTGGAGCTCGCCGGGCACGTGAGCCTCGGCGAGGCGCGCGAGCACGGCGTCCGTGTGCGCCACCACCTCCCACGCGTCGCCGCCCGCGGCCTCGGCCAGTGCCACCGCAGCGGGGGGCAGCCAGGTGGCGCTGAAGCGCAGCGCGGGTGCCGCCGCGCGCACGCCGACCGCGTCGAACACTTCGCGCAGCTGTGCGAGGTAGGCAAGCTCGCCGGGCCCGCACGCCATGGCCACGGTCGGGAGCACGCCGTCCTGCACCGCGGCCCTGAGCGCCACGCTCGGCGACAACACCGCGGCAGTACCGCGCGCGCGCGCGGCGTCCGGGGCGATCTTCTGTCGCCGGCCGTCCAGCACCTCGAACACGAACGACTCGAGCGCGGCGTCGGCGAGCACGCTGCGGCCGCCCAGCGTCTCGAGCCGGCTGCCCGCGGTGCGCACCGCCGCGTGCGCTGGATCGGCCTTGGCCAGGTAGCGCTCCAGGATCGGGCGCGCCGCGGCGCGGAACGCCGGGAGCCGCGGGTCGACCACGACCAGCCCGGAGTCGGCGAAGAGCGAGAGCCACAGCGCGCTCATCGCCTCGCCGAGGTCGCGCGCACGCGCGAGCGATCCGCGCCACAGCTCGGCCACGTCCGCGTGGCCCGGCAGCTCGCGCCAGGTGTCGAGCGCGCGCTCGCCCAGCTCGCGCAGCGGCTCCACCGCGATCGAGCCCACGAGCCCGCCATCCGTGTGCGCAGGGTCGGGAAGCTGGAGGTCTACCAATTGGAGCTGGGCGTCGATCACCGTGGCGCCGCGGATCTCCGCGAAGTCCGAGTCTTCCGTGTGGGTCCAGAACAGCGGCACGCACGGGACGCCGGTGCGGCGCGTGACCTCGCGCGCGAGCCCCACCGTGGACGCGGTCTTGTGCAGCGAGTAGAGCGGTCCGCCGAGCGGCCCCGGCTGCTGTCCGGCGACCGCGGCCACGGCCTCCCCGCGGGCAAGGCGCTCGAGGTTCGCGAGCGACGCCGGCGAGGCACCGAGCCGGCGGTGGAACTCGACGAGCGCATCGGCGAGCGCGGCCGGGAGTGGGGCGCGCTTCGCGGTCGCCAGCGCGCGCAGCGCATCGGTGTCGCGCCACGAGGTGGCGATCCGCTCGCGCGAGATCGGGCCACCGGCAAGGAGGTCGAGTGCCAGCGGGTCGGCGAGCGGCCCCTGGTCCGGCGAGGCCGGCGACCCGCCGGCGGGTCCGGCAAGCCCCGCCGACACCCGCGCGCGGACCGCCGGACCCGCAACCGCGGTCACCGACACTGCCCCGGGTACCATGCGCGGCCGAAGTTCCGACGGCCCTTTGAGATGCGGCTCTTCGTGGGGGCGCTCATAGGAACCCTCATCGTATGTGGCAGGCGGGCAAGGGTCAAAGTCCGGCCGGCTTTGGATGCCGGTCAGCGGCGCGGGGCTTCTTTGGCGGCTTTGGCAACGCCTCGCCTTTCGGCTCGGCGGTCGCGTCCCGCGGGCGGTCTCGGCGCGTTCGCCAAGCGCTCTAATGTGCGGGCAACGATCGCCCGCTCCCGCTCCCCACCGGCCTGGGCGCCGATCGCCAACGCCTCGCCCACGTCGGCGGTACTCGCACCCAGCCTCGCGGCGCCGAGCACGTGGCTCACGAGCTGGCGCTCCCAGCCGAGTGCCGCGAGCGCGGAGACGGTGACCAGCTCGCGCTCGCGCGCGCCGAGCCCGGGCCGCGCCAGCACCCGACCGTAGCCGTGCTCCACCATCCACACCTCGAGATCGGGATGGAGCGCGCGTACCGCCGGCAGCAGCCGCGCGATCGCGGGGCCGTAGACGCGCCGGCACAGCGCGAGGCCACGTCTCCCCCACGATGCGGGCGTGCCCTCGCGCGTGCGCCGCGCCCGCCCCGGCCACGACGCGTTGAGCGCGCGCAGTCCTTCGAGCGCGCCCGGGAAGCCGGCGTAGAGCATGAGCATGAGCGCTGCCTCCTCCGCCGCGCGGCGCGTGCTCCCCGCGCGCCGTGCGCTCCCGAGTGCGGCAGCTGCGGCCTCGCTATCGCCCCGTGACATCGTCGCCACGAACGCGCACAGCGCGCGGGTCGCCGCCGCGCGCGTGCGCTCCCGCGGCGTGCCGGCCCGGGAGGTCCGCGACGCCCCGGATGCGCGCGCTCGCAATCTTGACGCTGTCATGGGGCGCGGAGACTATCGGCTGGACTCGCGCTTTGCACCCGAGGCTCCGCCGGACCCGAAGGGAATCATGATCGGAGACGGACTCCCCCCCGAGGAAGTGCGCCGTACCGCGCTGTCGGCGCTGTGGACGTTCCCCAGTATCCTGACGAGCGCGTTCATCGTCGCCTGGGGCGCCGAATGCGCGCAGTTCTACATCTCCCAGGGCCTGGCGCTGGCGCTGCTGGCGTGGATCCAGGTGCTCCCCGAGTTCGCCGTCGAGGCGGTCATCGCCTGGCATCGCGACGTGCCGCTCATGACCGCGAACTTCACCGGCGCGCTGCGGCTGCTGACCGGCCTCGGCTGGCCCATGATCTGGGTGGTGTACGCGCTGTCGCGGCGGGCGCGCGGCGAGCGGCCGTTCTGGCGCCCGATCGAGCTGGACGCGGAGCACGCGGTGGAGGTGGTGGGCCTCACCCCCGCGCTCGCCTACTTCGCCTGGATCGTGTGGAAGGGCTCGCTCGGGCTCGTGGACGCGGGCGTGCTGCTGCTCATCTACGCCACCTACCTGTTCGTCCTCCAGCGCATCCCGCCCAAGCAGCACGAGGAGATCGAGGACACCGGCGTGGTGCCGCGCCTCGTGCTCGGCCTGCCCTCGCCGTGGCGCCCGCTCACGGTGATCGCGCTGTTCATCGTCGGCGGCCTGATGCTCTACTTCACCGCCCACCCGTTCCTCGCGAGCATGATCGGGCTCGCGACCACGCTCGGCGTGTCGCAGTTCGTGTTCGTGCAGTGGGTGGCGCCGTTCCTCTCCGAGTTCCCCGAGTTCGTGACCACGTCCTACTGGGCGCGGAGCCGCGGCAAGGCGGGCATGGCGCTCATGAACATGGCCTCGAGCAACATCAACCAGTGGACCGTGCTCGCGGCCATGATCCCGATCGTCTACTCGATCTCGCTCGGAGCACCCGCCGACGTGCCCATGGCCGAGCACCGCATCGAGCTGCTGCTGACGCTGCTGCAGGGCGCGCTGGGTGTGGTGCTGCTCTCGAACTTCAACTTCCAGGCGTACGAGGCGCTCGGGCTGCTGCTGTTCTGGGTGGTCCAGTTCGCGGTGCCCGACTCACGCGTGGTGATGTGCTGGGCGTACGGGGTGTGGCTCGCGTTCGAGGTGGTCTCGGCGCTGTGGCGCCCGGGCCGGCTGCGCGCGTTCCGGGTGTTCCCCGCGCTGTGGCGCGGGCAGATCGTGATCTCACCCGGCGATCGGCAGCAGCAGCGGCCCCCGAAATAAAGCGGCGCACACGGGCCGACGCGTCGCCCGGCCGCAGGGTCGACGTGCCGACGATCGTATGCGCCGCACACCGCGCCCGCGGCCGCGGGCCCTCAGGGGAGGACCCAACGGCCGCGTGCAATAATCACGAGCGGTACGGGCCGGCAATTCGGGCGTAGCCCGGCCCTTCCGCCCGGGAATCGTGAGTCTCTTCCGCTGATCCGCCTCGATGGGCCGGTTGCGGAGACACGCCCGGGCACCAGTCCGACCGCTCGTTTCCCTCTGGAGATGCGGAGGATGGTGCGCGGCCGTCGGCCGCGCGACACCATGGATCCGCGATCTCCTGCGCCGGTCGGACGCGCAGCGCTTCCTTGGCTCCGTCCGGTGCACGCGTCCGCTCTCACGAACGCGACGATCAACATGCTAGGACACGCGCGACTGCGCTCCCATCGGGGAGGTCGGACTTCCGCTCGCGGAAGTCCCGCAGTCGCGGCTCCGGTGGAATACTGAAGATCCGCGGACCATCAGACGCGGATCAGTCCGCGACGGATGGCGTAGTGAACCAGGCCCGCCGTGTGGTGGATGTCGAGCTTGGTCATCAACCGCGTGCGGTGCGTCTCCGCGGTCTTCACGCTCACGCCCAGGATGCCCGCCACCTCCTTCGTCGAGCGACCCTCGGCCACGAGCTGCAGCACCTCGCGCTCGCGCGGCGTGAGCGGGTCCGCGGGGCTCGTGGAGCCGGCGAGGAACGCCTGCACGACGGCACTCGACACGCTCGGCGACAGGTAGATGCGCCCCTGCGTGACCTCGCCGATCGCCCGTACGAGGTCGGAGCCCGCCTGCGTCTTCAGCACGTAACCACGCGCACCCGAGCGCAGCGCCTCGATGACGTAGGCGTCCTCCCCGTGCACGGTGAGCACGATGATGCGCATCTCCGGCACTTCCCGCAGCAGCTCGCGGCACGCATCCACGCCGTTCAGGCTGGGCATGCCGATGTCCATCACCGTCACCTCGGGCTCGAGCATGCGCGCGAGCTTCAGCGCCTCGCGCCCGTCGCGGGCCTCGCCCACGACCTTGAACCCGGCCGCCTCGAGCAGCGACCGCAGTCCCTCCCGCACCACGAGGTGATCATCCGCCAGCAAGATCCTTGTGGGCACGGCTACCCTCCAGTGGAATGTGAATGTCCAGTTTCACGCCACGGCCTGGCGAGGTTTCGATGCGCAGGGATCCGCCCAACGGCGCCAGTCGCTCGGCCATCCCCGCGAGGCCGAGGCCGGACCCCGCGCGCGAGCCCTCGAGCGCGGAGTGCTCGAAGCCCACGCCGTTGTCGGCGATCGTGCACTGCACACCCGTGGCCACGTGCGCGACCCGCACCTCGACGCGCGTCGCGCACGAGTGGCGCGTGGCGTTCGTGAGCGCCTCCTGGGTGATGCGGTAGAGCGCGGTCTCGATCGGCGCCGGCAGCCGCGCGGTCGTGCCGTCGTGCACCTGGATGCCGAGCCCCGAGCGCGTGCTCACGCCCTGCGCCAGCTCGCGCAGCGCGGGCACGAGCCCGAGGTGATCGAGCAGCGTCGGCCTGAGCTCGTGCGAGAGCCGGCGCAGCTCGAGCTCGACCTCCTCGAGACGCGTGCGCACCGGCACCAGCGTGTTGCCCGCCGCCGGCCCGAGCCGGCGCTCGGCGGCGTCGAGCGCGAAGTGGACGGTGGCGAGGAGCTGGCCCGCGGTATCGTGCAGCTCGTAGGCGATGCGGCGCACGTTTTCCTCGCCGCGCTCGGTCATGCGGCGCAGGGCGCGCGTGGCTTCGCGCGCGCCGCGGTACTCCATTTCGAACGGCGAGAAGCACTCGAGCGCGAACGCCTCGAACCGCTCGAGCGCGTCGGGCGCCTGCCCGCCGCTGGCCGCCGCGGCGCCCGCGGGCCGGTGCCCCGGGCGCGCCTGGCCCGCCGTGCGCCGGGCGCGGAGCAGCAACGAGGCCATGTCCAGGAGCCCCAGCCCCTCCTCCACCGCCCGGCGCGCGACCTCGTACGCCTGGTGGAGCGTCTGCTCGTCCCCGCGCTCCAGGTGCCCGCGGAGGGCGTCGGTGAGGCGAACGTCGAGGCCAGCCGCCGTGGTACTCACAGGGCGCCTCCGCGGTAGCGCGCCACCAGCACGAGCGCGTCGTCGGTGGCCACCGCGTAACGCTCGAGCAGGTCGTTCGCGAGCTTCTCCGGCGACTCCTTCCCCCGCAGATCGGGCATGAACCCGGCGCGGAGGCCGTCGGTGGCGAGCACCAGCGTGTCGCCGACGAGCAGCGACCGCATCACCGGCCGCAGCGGCGGCAGCGTGCGGCCGACGACACCGTTGTGCGTGAACAGCGCCTCGACCTTGGCCGGGCCCGCCGGCTCGGCGCGCTGCAGCACCGCGCGCACGTCGCCGATGCCCACCCACGTCAGCGCATCCGCCCGCACGTCGACGTGCGCGATGCCGAGGACGACGCCGCGTGTCGCCTGCAGCGCCCGGTGGCACTCGCTCGCCAGCGCCGACGGTAGCGATTGGCTCGAGCGTTCGAGCACCTGCACCGCGCGGCGCGCCGCCAGCGCGGCCTCGGGCCCGTGGCCGAGGCCGTCCACCACCGCGATGAGCACGCCGGTCTCGGTCGAGCGCACGAGACACGCATCGCCCATCTCGCCGCCAGGACCCGCGGGCCGCGACGCGGACGCCCACTCGATCTCACCGAGCTTCACCGGACCCATTTGTACACCACCACGCGCGTGCCGCGGCCCGGCGCCGTCTCCAGCCGGAACTCGTCCATCAATCGCTTCACGCCGGGCAGGCCGAGGCCCAGCCGTCCCGACGTCGAGAAGCCGTCCTCGAGCGCCCGCTGCGGCTGCGGGATGCCGGGGCCGTCGTCGCGCGCCTCGACCGTGATCCCCTTGCTGCCGTTGCTCTCGACCGAGCGCATCGTCACCTCGCCCCGGCTGGCGTAGAGCAGGATGTTGCGCGCCAGCTCCGAGATCGCGGTGGCGATCAGCGTCGCCGTGCCGGGGGAGAACCCGAGCTGGGCCGCCATGATGCGGCCCTGCTGGCGCGCCGAGACGATGTCGCGATCGACCTCGACCACGACGCGAGCCTCGGTCGCAACCGCTTCGTCCCTCACCGGGCCACCTTGCCGTTCGGGCGCTCGCCGAGGTGCTCGAGCGCCTCCTCGAGGTCGAGGGTCGTGGTCACGCCCTCGAGCGTGAGTCCCATCTGCACCATCGCGAACGCCACCTCCGGCTGGATGCCGACGATGACCGTGCGCGCGCCGCGGAGCCGGATCATCTGCGCGATGTCGCGCATGGTCGCGGTCGCGAACGAGTCCACCACGTCGAGCGCGGTGACGTCGATGATCACGCCGCGCGCGCGCGTGCGCCCCACCTGCTCGACGATCGCATCGCGCAGCTGCACCAGGTCCGCGTCCGTGAGCGCCGACTGCACCGTGGCGATCAAGTGCGCACCCTGCTTGAGGATCGGTACCTGCATCGTTGGCTCCCTTACCCGTGCGCGGCCGTGCGCGCGCTCACGCGTTCACGGTCTCGCCGCTCGGTACCACCTTGTAGCCCAGCAGCCGCTCCGCTTCCTCGATGCCGCCCTGCAGGTCGCCCACGGTGTTCATCTTGCCCAGGTCGACACCGATGTTGACCAGAGTCTGGGCGATCTCCGGCGACAGCCCCGTGACGATGACCATGGCGCCCAGCAGCCGCGCCGCCTCCACCGTCTGCACCAGGTGGTTCGCGACGCTGGCGTCCATCGCCGCCACGCCGGTGATGTCGATGACCACGACCTTCGCGCGCGTGGCGCGGATGCCGCGCAGCAGCTGCTCGGTGAGCTGGCGCGCGCGCTGCGGGTCGATGACGCCGATGATGGGCAGGATCAGCAGCCGTTCGCGCACCTGGAGCACCGGCGTCGACAGCTCGCGGATCGCGTCCTGCTGCTCGCGGATGATGCGCTCGCGCTGCTGCACGAAGCCCACCGACACCGTGATCGCGATCGAGTTCGCGGCGGGCTCGTAGGCGTCGAGCACGGCGTTCAGCATCTTGAAGTTCGCGTGGTACTTGCCGAACAGCGAGCGCGCGAGCACGTCGCGCAGCAACAGCACGATGCCCACGACCTCGTGCGTCTCGACCCCGCGCGGGATGATGCGTTCGCTCAGGTTCTGCGCGTACGACTGGAGCGCCTCCAGCGTGCGCGTCTCCAGCGCCTCGACGTAGCTGTCGTAGACCGACGTCGCCTCCGCGAACACCTCTTCGCGGGTCATGGCGGTGAGCAGCTCGGTCTCGAAGATGCGCCGCAGCCACTCCTCACGCAGTCCGGTGCGGTTCTCGCGCAGGTGGGACACCAGCTCGCGCATGAGCGTGGCGGTGGTGTCGATCGTGGTCTTGCCGTCAGTGTGGACGGTCTGGAGATCCGTCATGGCACTCTTCCTTCTCGAGCGCCACCACGCGACGCGCATCCCCGAACGGCGGCCTTGGAATCGCCGGGCACGCACCCGCGCCGATGGCGGTTGGGTCGTGCAGTCAGGAATTCACTGCATCCGCAGGAGTCGACCCGCTACTGACGTGGACGGGCCCCAAGGCACCCGTCGAACTCCGGATCGTGCTGCGGCGACGCCCACACCGCCCAGCTGGACGACACCGGTTTCCTCGCCGCCGTCATCGGTCTTCCCCGGCTCACCGAAGATCAGCTCCGGGACCTGGCGCAGCAACGGCAGGTACATCACCGGGTACCGGTACTGCCGGGCGAGCGAGACCGCGATCTCGCCGTCGGGCGTGAGCCCGGGTACCTTCCCGTCCAGCCGCGCC
>Ga0209811_10000703_pt1 | contig 12753 bp, 11 predicted proteins | sample Coa_R1_6_FD_187161 | JGI IMG/M metagenome (GOLD analysis project Ga0209811, IMG submission 187161) | Surface soil microbial communities from Centralia Pennsylvania, which are recovering from an underground coalmine fire. - Coalmine... | ecosystem: Environmental > Terrestrial > Soil >...
ACCGGAGCCCGGTACTACCCGCTGTCCTGGGCGACCATCGTCCAGCTCGGGTTCCTCTACAACCATGACGGCGGCCGGCCCGTCTGGCAGCCGATGCCGGAGCTGGCCGAGTGGGTCATCCGCGAGACGATCCGCCGCACCTCGCCGCCGAAGCCGGTGCCGCCGTGCTGGCCGGAGAAGTTCACCCCGCGCGGCTACCAGGCGGACGGCGCGGCGGCGATCGCCTCGGCCGGCAAGTACCTGCTGGGCGACGACCCCGGGACAGGAAAAACTGTCACCACGCTGATCGGCATCGAGGCCCGCCGCCTGGCAGGCACGGCCGTGCTCCCGATGGTCATCGTCGTGCCGTCGTGGGAGGTCGCCGACGTCTGGGACACCCACATCCGCGAGTGGATGCCGCACTGGCCCGCCCCCGTCATGCACAAGGGCGCGAACCGGGCCAGGATCCAGGGCTGGAAGCACGGCCAGTACATCCTGATCACCACCTACGCCACGATGCGCCGGGACGCCCCCGACATGAGCGGGCTGCTGGTCAAGATCCGGGCGAAGGCCGTCGTGGCCGACGAATGTCACCTAGCCAGGAACGTTCATGCCAAGCAGTCCAAGGCGCTGTGGCGGGTCGCGCACTACGCGCCGACCCTGGTCTGGGCCTCCGGCACGCTGGTCACCCACGACTTCGGCGACATCTACCAGCCGCTGTTCACCATGGCCCCGCTGGACTGGCCGTCCAAGGACGACCTGAAGCGCCGCTACCTGGCCACCCGGCGCGGCCACGGCGAGTACGACGAGCTGATCCTGGGCCTGCGGCCGGAGATGGAAGCCGAGTTCTTCGCCGCGCTGGCCGGGCAGCTCCGCCGGGTCGCCAAGGCCGACGTGCTGGAGGAGCTGCCGGACAAGATCTACTCGGTGCGCCGGCCGGAGATGCCGCCGGAATGGCGCCGCGCCTACGACACGATGGAAGCCCAGATGCTGGCCGAGCTGCCGGACGGCGGCGAGCTCCCCGTCATGTCGATCCTCGAGCAGCTGACCCGGCTGTCCCAGCTCGCCTCGGCCGCCGCCGACGTGACAGTCACGTACGAGATAGACGAGAAGACCGGGCTGCTCAAGCCGCACTACCACGTCACGCTGAAGCGGCCGTCGTGGAAGGCGACCGCGCTGCTGGACCTCCTCGCCGAGCGCCCCGACCAGCCCACCGCGGTGTTCGCCGAGTCCCGGCAGCTCGCCATGATCACCGGGGGCTACTGCGCCGAGGCCGGGCTGCGCACCGGGTACGTGGTCGGCGAGGGTCCGGCCGGGGAGCACGGCGAGGACGGCGTGCTGGTCACCCGGAAGTCCCGGCACCAGGCGGTGGAGGACTTCCAGGCCGGCAAGCTGGACGTGATCCTCTGCACGCTCGGCGCGGGCGGCCTCGGCATCACCCTGACCGCGTCGAACTGCGCGGCGATGCTGCAGCGGTCCTACCAGCTGGACCTGGCCATCCAGCCCGAGGACCGGGTGCACCGGATCGGCGCGGAGATCCACAAGGCCGTGGAGATCGTGGACTTCGTCACCCGCAACTCCGTCGACCAGCGCCGCCGGGAAGTTCTCCGGGACAAGGCCGGGCAGTGGGCACAGCTGTTCCGCGACCAGCGCATAGTAAGAGCCCTGCTCGGCGGCCTCAACTAGGAACACAAGGAACAGGAGACAGGAATGAACGACCAGCAGGAAACCGTCAGCGGGCTGAGCGACGCCCAGGCCGCCGCGCACCTGGAATCGCTCGGTTACAACCACTACCGGGTCAGGAGCGTCCTGGTGGAGGCACGGCAGTCCGCGTCCGTCACCCTCGAGCGGCACCTGATCACGCTCATGAGCGACGGGTTCCGGATCGAGACCCTGGCGCGGCAGGAGGACGCAGACCCGGAAACGCGGGCCATCCCGCCGGAGCAGGACACTGAGCCGGAGCGCGAGCGCAGTCACTACGAGGGGGATGACTGCGATCCGCCGCACGTCATCCTGCCGCCGGGGCTGAGCGCGGAGCACGCGGAGCTGCTGGCCGGGATGGCGACCGCGAAGATTCCCGCCGGGCAGGTGCCCTTGACCCCGGACCAGGCCCGCCAGTTCCTGGTAGACGTGGGCGGACCCGGCCTGGGCTACACCTGGCAGGAGGCCAACAACGCGGTAACCGGCGCGATGGCCGCCGAGGACGGCGTGTACCGGCTGCTTGACACCCACGACGTCGCGTACATCATCGAGCCGGGGCCGGGCGGGAAGCACCTGGGCTACGTCATCACCGCGAAGGGCGAGCCGTCAGTGCCGTTCGGCACCCCGTCGCAGCAGGATCAGGCTCCGCCGCGCGACTGGCCGGCCGGGATGCACGAGGCGCACTGCGGGCCGCAATCCGAGCGGGACGACCGGTGCGGCCCGCACGGCGAAATGTGCGGCTGCCCGTGCCACCGCGGCGAGCCCGTCCCGCCCCTGGCCAGCGGGCTGACCGGCGACCAGGCCGTGGAGACGCTGGTCACCCTCGGCTGCGACCGGGAGCAGGCCAACCGGGCCGTCGCCGACGCCATGCTGGACGGCATCTCGAACCTGCCGCGCGATCACGCGGTCTGGTACAGCGTCCTGTGGCAGAACGTCACCCAGCGCGGCGTGTTCGCCATCTCCACCAAGGTGCCCGTCCCCGGGCGCAAGGGCCACTTCCAGGCCGGCCCGCCGCGCCCGCCCGCGGGATGGACGATCGCCAGCCCGCTGCCGCCCGGCCTCGCCGCTGAACTCGCCGCTGACCTGGCGCCCGGCGAGGCGAAGACCGTCCTGAAGATCTCCGAGCCGGCACCGGACGACATCCGGACGGTGCTGGCAGGCCCCGCGGTCTTCCTCGGCAGGCCGCTGCGTCACCAGGGCGCGCTGAACGCGCTGATCGACCTGGGCTACCCGCCGTCCGATGCGATGGACGCGCTCCAGGCCGCGGAAACAGAAACCGGGGACGGCGTGCTCCTGCTCGCCCGGCACATCCTGGCCTATGACGGGAAGACGTGGACGATCACGGACCGGGCGGAGCCTGACCCCCTGGCCGGCATCCGGCAGTATGACCGGGGCCTGGAAGATGACGTCTCCGCGGTCCTGGGCGTCCTCGAGGTCGTTGACGCGCACCTGGACGACGCCGGCCCGCAGTGGGCGAAAGACTGCCCGGAGGCCAACATGTACCGGCGGGTCGGCAAGGCCCAGCTGGAGGCGGCCGAGGCGATGGAGGAGCTGAGCCTGCTCACCGGGGAGAACCCGCGCAAGGGCCGGCACCCCGAGGCCCGGGACCGGATGCTCGCCGAGCTCGGCGACACCGCCGTGGCCGCGCTGCTCGGCATCCAGTCCCAGGTCAAGGACACCAGCCAGACGTGGGCCGTCTTCCTGCGGGCGGTGGGCAAGGCCCGGGACCGGGTGCCGGCAAACTCCGGACGTCCGGACAATTCCGAAGGTCAGGAGGGCTGAGCCATGGACGGCTTCCTCATCCCGGCCCTGAACCGGGACAGCATCAGCCTCTCGGCCAGCTGGCAAGATGACCGGCTCACCGCAGAGTTCCTGGACGCCGTGCACCGCGCGGACCGGGACCGGCAGGCCACCCGGGTCACCAGCGACGGCCGGGTGCTCGCCGTGATCGTGCCCGCCCGGGACGGCCCGGACCTGCTGGTAGCCACCGGGCGCGGCGGCACGCTGCCGGAGATGCGCGAGCATGCGCTGGGCAAGGCCCGCGTGCTGTACGGGCAGGACGCCGGGCTGGCCGTGGAGCACGTCAGCCGGGTCATCACGATCGGGCGCGCGTTCATGGCCGACTTCACCATCCGCTGCACGGACTTCCCCCGGGAGGCGCTGTGATGACCGCGGAAGCAGCGATGACCGCATGGACCAGCGGCGGCGACCCGGTCGGGTACGAGCCGGTGTTCGAGGACCGCGGGTTGCCGCACCAGATCGTGCTGACGTTTACCGGGAAGCACGAGATGGCTGTTTCGTGCACCTGCCCCGAGGGCTACCGCATCGAGGTCCGGAAGGGCGCGTTCCCGGCGCGCGACGCGATCACGGCGTACGCTCGCTGGCACGCGAACCGCGGGATCGTGATCACGTGAGCCGGGACATCGACGGCGAGGAGCCGGACATGAGCGCAGCAGGCGAGATCTGGAACGCCGCGCAGATGGAGGCGATGGCGGCGCGCCTGGACGCAGAACTGGCCCGGTCGGTGCTGGGCATCCAGACCTTCATCAACACCACCCCGGAGCGGCACGAGGTCCGCGAGCGGGACGGGGTGCAGCAGCACCTGGTCAACGGCGAGCCCGCGCTGCCGCCCGTGTTCGGCCTCACTGCGGCCGAGCTCCTGGTCAACCCCCCGGCTGACAGCCCGCTCCGCGCCCCGCCGCGGCCCGCTGCCGAGTTCGTCACCGGCCCGGACGGCGGCATCTACACCTGCACCTGCGGCACGGGAGTCCGCAGCGCTTTCGCGGATCACGCGCGGCACTGCCCGGTCTACCGGCTGCTCGGCGCGAAGATCACGGCGCCGGAACCGTCCGGACGTCCGGAGAAAGAGGACGACGCGGGCATCCCGCTGTGGGATGAGGATAAGCACGCGGCGCTGGCCGAGATGTCCGGGCCGCTGACCCTGCCGGAGAGCAGGCTGCCGGCTTACGACGCGGTCCCGCCGGGCTGCTGCACGGGCTGCCACCTGCCGGTCCCGGCCGGGCAGGCGACGTGCACCTACTGCGACCTGGCAAAGCAGTCATCCATCGCCGCCAGCACCGCCATCGCGAAAGAACTGGATGGCCGGAAGGCGCCGTCACCCGTCGCGGACGAGCTGGCGGCACGGCGCAAGATCTGCGACCACGGCGGCCCCCGGCTGGCGTACGCCCGGGCCGGCAAGTGCACCCGGTGCGGCCAGTTCATCGCATCCCGGGCGTGCGAGCACGGGAGCCGGATGCAGTGCCCGCAGTGCTGGCGCCCGTCGCGGCAGAGCCGGGGCTACCCGTTCTTCCTGCTCGGCCTGGCCCTCGTGTTGTTCATCTCGGCGGTCCACATCGCGCCCGTCCTCGTCTTCCCGGCCGTGATGTTCGCCGCGCTGGGCCTGAACGGCATCAGGAGGCGGCGGTGATCTCCCCGCACACGGGCCTGGAGCAGGCCAGTCAGCTGCGGGGGCTGCCGGCGGACGCCGTCGTCACGCTCGGCATCGACACCGGGTCCGGGACCGCCGGGTTCCAGCTGGGCGCCTGGACCCGCGAGGAGCGCAAGGCGGCGTTCACCCGGGCGTGGCAGGTCACCGGGGCAGGCGCGCCCGGCCTGCTGCTGATGCTGCTGAGCGTGTACGGCGACGACCTGACCGCGGCCGGGATCGAGCACTTCGTCACCCCCCGCAAGGGGCTCAAGGGCACCAGCCCGTCAGTGATGCGCGCCCAGCAGGCCGAGCTGGAGCAGATCCTGGCCGCCGCGGGCATCCCGTACCAGGCGCGCACCGCGTCGATGGTCAAGAACTGGGCGACCGACGACCGGCTTGACCGGGCCGGGGTCCTGGCGATCACGAACCCGGCCGCGATGAAGTACCACGCCCGGGACGGCGGCCGGCACATGATCTTCACGGCCACCTGGGACTGCGGGCTCCCCGACCCGCTGAGCCGCAAACCCCGGGGACGAGACAAGCAGGAGGCACCGGCATGACGATCACCAGGGACGAGCGCAGGGCCGCGCGGCGGATCACTACCTACGAGCCGCTGAGCCTGATCACGGCCGAGCCCGGCTGGCGGGCGGTGTTCATCGGCCGTCCCGGCGACGGCGGCCCCGGCTACGCGGCCGAGCCGCTGATCGGCTGGGGCATCTTCGACGTCAACGAGCGGCCTCCCCGCGGCGTCACCGGGCCGACCACCCACCTTGGCCGGCAGGTGCACGGCATCGTCGCGCTGGAAGACGAGGTGAACGCCGCGCCGGCGGCAGCCGCGAACTTCTGGCGGTACCTCGCGCCTGGCGACGAGCTGGAGCTGGAGGAGGTGGCCGCGGAGCACAGCGCCCGGTACCAGCCGGGAGCGGCGCCGTAATGCCGTGTAACCGGACCGCCTGCCCGCACCCTGGCGACCACGTGCACCTGCCGTGGCGGGACGAGCGGATGGTCGCGGACGTGCTGACCGGGCTGCGGGTACGCCGGCGAGAAGGCGTGATGATCATGACCGGAGCGAGGACAAGGGAGCGGGATGACGATGAGGATCGCACGGGCGCCGGACCAGGGGGCTGAGACGGCTGCGAGGGTCCCCCACTGCCCAGTACGGGACCCTCGCCTAGTCGCTACCCAGCTGACTACCGCAACGCCAGCCCCCAGGGGGGCCTTGTGATGCTTAGCCAGATCATACCCGTTAGTAGGCCGTCATGAACGCCCCGACACGCGATGTGTCGCGGCGGCCGTACGCGGAGCACGCCGGAGACTACCTGCTGGCCGGGTGGACGGGCATCATCCCGGTGCCGGCGCACAAGAAGCACCCGCCGCCCGAGGGCTTCACCGGGGCGGACGGCCGGTACACCGACGCCGGGACCGTGCTCGGCTGGATCGCCAGCCAGCCCGGCGCGTCGGTCGCGCTGCGAATGCCGGACGGCGTCATCGGCATCGACGTCGACCAGTACCTGAAGAAGGGGAAGCAGAAGCACGGCGCGGAGACCCTGGCCGCGAAGGCAGGGCAGTGGGGTCCGCTGCCGCCTACCTATTCCTCTACCGCGCGGGGCCAGGGCCAGCCGGCCCGGATCTACTTCTTCCGCGCGCCCGCCCAGCGGTACGCGGGCACCATCGACCCGGACATCGAGATCATCCAGCGGCACCACCGGTACGCGGTCGTCTGGCCGTCGCCGCACCACGACGATGACGGCCAGGTGGACGGCATCTACTGCTGGTACGCGCCGGACGGCACGCCGCTGCCCGAGGGCGTGATCCCGCGGCCGGAGGACCTGCCGCCGCTGCCGCCTGCCTGGGTGTCCGGGCTGGCCGCCGGGGCGAGCAAGCCGGCCGGCGCGAACGCCACCCTGGACGAGGGCCAGGGGCTGCTGCTCGCGCTCGAGGGCGGCGAGAGCGCCGAGGCACCGTGGTGCCGGGACATGGCCGTCGCGATGGACGAGGCCCGGCGGGCGCTGACCGCGGCCGAGCCCGGCACACGGCACGACGCGATGCTCAAGTACACCCTGGAAGCCGTCATGCTCGGCGCCAAGGGCCACCCCGGCTACCTGACCGCGATCCGCGGGCTGGACGCGCTGTGGGACAACCTGACCGCCGGGGAGGGCCGCCAGGCCGAGTTCGCCGAGATGGTCACCGGGGCCGCGCGCAGCGCCGTCACCGAGCACGGCCCGTCGCCGGCCGGGTGGGACCCCTGCCTGATGATCAACGAGGCGGCCTACCAGGCGTACCAGGCCCCGGCCCCGGCCGCGCCAGAAGATGCGCCGCAGCCCGAGCCGATCGAGCCGGAGCGGTACTGGACGCCGTACCAGGCGATCGGCACCGCGCCGTTCGAGCCGGCCGCGGAGCTGGACTCCGTGCTCGGCCGGGACGTGCTGACCCGGACCTGGCCGGCGCTCCGGTACGCCCCGGATGCCAAGGTCTGGCTGGTGCGCGGCCCGGAGACGTGGGTGCCGCGCACGGGCGACGCTGCCGCCTGGGCGGTGGACCTGGTCAGCTGGCTGATGCTGCCCGGCGACCCGATGGCCGACGACGGCACGCCGGAGAAGGCCCAGGCGAAGAAGCGCGCCCGGTTCTGCACAGCCGCGTCGTCGGCCGGCATCGCGACCAAGATGAGAGCTCAGGTCGCGGTCGGCTATCACCCGTCCACCACGAACCTGTCCGGGCTGGACGGTGACCGGGAGATCCTGTGGGCCGGCGGGATGCCGTGGGACCTGCGCGGCAGCCTGGCCGGCCCGGCCATCGCCCCCTGGGTTGACCCCGGCACGCCGCACCTGCACAGCGCCGGGGTGGTTCCCGAGAAACGGCCGACTCCGCTGTGGGACGCCTTCCTGGCCGAGGTGTGGCCGGATGCGGAACTGCGGGCCTGGGCGCTGCGGGTGCTGGCGATCGCGTTCACCGGGTACGCGGACAAGGCGCTGCCGATCATGCTGGGCCAGACCGACCGGGGCAAGACGTCGGTGATCGACCTGATGATGTCCGTGCTGGGCAGCTACGCGCACACCGCCGACGCGCGGCTGCTGAGCCCGGCCGACCGGTCGCACGCCTCCATCGTGTACGCGCTGAAAGGCCGGCGGCTGTCGTTCATTGACGAGGCGCCCCGGGCCGGGACGATGGCCCAGGAACGGCTCAAGCAGATCACCGGGGGCGCCGACCTGACCGGCAACCGGATGGGCGAGAACCCGGTTACCTGGTCCCCGACTCACACGCTCATCCTGACCGCCAATCCCGAGCACGAACCGAACCTCATTGACCCGGCGATCCGGCGGCGGGTCCGGCTGATCCCGTGTGACGGCGACCCCGCTGAGGTGATCGCGGCGCGGGCGGCGATCGGCAACCTCTCCGGCCCGCGCTGGCGCGCCGAGGCACCCGGCGTGCTCGCGGCGCTGATGGCTGAGGCCGCCGCGTGGCTCGCTGACCCCCGGTCGGCGGACAGCGGGCGCGCCCCGGAATCCGGCCGCGCGGCGGCGCTGCTGGTCCAGGAGAACCAGGACCTGGTCATGCGCTGGGTGGAGGACGAGTGCGAGCCCTGGCCGCAGGGCACCAAGGCGCACGAGCTCTACATGGCGTTCACGGAGAGTTGCAAGCGGCGGAACGTCCACCCGTCCCAGATCACGTCCGAGACGGCGTGGGGGCTGCGCGTGAACGAGCTCGGGTACGAGATGGCGCGCCGGCACGACGGCCGGTACAAGGCCCTCCGCATCCGCCCGCCGATGTCGTTCACCCCGACTCCGGCTGAGTTCATGGGAACCAGCGGGGGATCAGCCCGGCCGAGTGCTGGGTCAGGGGCGGTTAGTGCTGGGTCTGTGCTGGGTTCGAGCACCACTTCGCAACCCAGCACTAACGGTGAATCTGCAGGTCAAACCCTACACAACCCTACACTAGTGCAGGGTATGCAGGGTCAGTCACCTGTCCTAAGCGCACGCGCGCCCGCACCCGCGCGCACACACACGGACTCAGAACAGGGGTACACCCCGGCACAGCCAGCACACCCAGCATCGGACGGAAAACCGCCCGCAGAGCCCCCGGAACCCTCCGCGGAGGACCCGGAAGGGCAGTCACAGACCGTGACGAAAACGCGGTCACGGAAGGCCCCGGCCGAGCGCAAGCCGCGGGAGCGCAAGCCGCCGAAGCCCGTCCCGCCGCGCCCGGATCCGGCGCTGGAAGGCCGGGTGCACCCGCTGCCGGTGCTGGCCGCCCGCAACCCGGCCGATCCGGGCGCGCCGCCGCTGGTGCTGCCGTGCAGCATTGCCGACGCGGTCGCCGCGGTCACGCCGTACCTGGGCGAGCTGAGCGTGGACGTGGAGCATTCCGGCTACCCGGTCAGCCACGCGGACTACGCGCTGCGGCTGGTCCAGCTCGGCGGCGAGCACATCGCCGCGGTGTTCGACCCGGCCGACCCGGCGCAGGCCGACGCGATCCGCGACCTCCTGGGCAGGGCCGCCAAGCTGCACGCGTACTCGGCGTGCGCCGACCTGGTCCCCCTCGCCTGGGCCGGGCTGGGCGACCGGGACGCGATGTGGGCCGCGATGGAGGACGGGGTGCTGATCGCCAAGCTGGGCGACCCGGGCCTGGCCACGTCCGAGGAATCCGAGCTGAAGCGGCTGTCGGCCGGGCTCCTCGGCGGCTACTCGGTGTCCAAGCCGGCCGACGAGGCGCGCAGCGCGCTGTTCAAGTCCGGCCGGTGGCTGACCAACCTCAAGCCCGACACCCCGGCGGAGAAGTCCGGCTGGGGGCAGGTCAGGCCCGGCTGCGAGACGTTCGCCCGGTACGCCGGCTCCGACGTGCTGGACCTGGCCGCCGTCTGCCGGGTGCTGCCCCGCCCGGACGAGAACGTCCTGCAGCGCGAGCGGGAGTTCCAGGTGATGTGCTCCCGGGTCGCGCACGACGGGTTCCGGCTGGACCACCCGCACATCACGCTCAAGATCGGCGAGTACGAGCAGGCCCGCGACGCCGCGCAGCGCCGGGTGGCCGAGCTGACCGGCGGGGCGATCGCCAACCCGTCCTCGTCCAAGGAAGTCCCGGCCGCGCTCACCGCGATGGGCGTCCCGCTGGGCATGACCTCCGGCGGCAACCCGTCCGCGGCCAAGGACGTGCTCGAGCCGCTGGCCAAGCAGCCCGGCTACGAGCACGCCGAGCTGTGCCGGCAGATCCTGGAGTACCGGCACGACGTGACTACCCTCGGCCTGCTGCTGCAGCCGCTGAACACGCTGTGCACCCGCGGCGACGGCCGGATGCGCCCGGTGGTCTACACGATCAACGCCGACACCGGCCGGACCAGCTGCGTGCGCCCCAACGGGCAGCAGTTCTCCCGGCAGGGCGGCATCCGCGCCTGCGTCGTCGCCGACGAGGGCATGGCCGGGATCGCCGCGGACTTCTCCGGCGTGGAGATCCGGGTCGGCGCCGCGCTGTCCGGCGACCGGGCGCTGCTGGACGCCGAGCTGTCCACCCGCTGCCAGGCGTGCGGCAACGACCCGTGCGCGCCCTGGTGCGGGCTGGATCAGAAGGGGCTGCACTGGATGGCGGCCCGGCTCGCGTTCGGCGAGAACGCGGTTAAGGAAGACCGCTACAACTCCAAGCGGATCATCTTCTCCAAGATGTTCGGCGGCGGCCCCGACACCGGGGCGAAGCAGGTCGGCGTGCCGGTCCAGTTCGGCCGGGCCGTGCACCGCGCGTTCGAGCAGATCGCCCCGGTCTACGCCGGCTGGGACCAGGAGATGCGGGCCTACGCCAAGGCCGGCAACCGGGCCTGGCAGGCGTACTCCGGGCGGACCATCTGGCTGCCCCGCGGCCGGCACCACGCCGCCGGGAACTACGCCATCCAGGGCACCGCCCGCGAGCTGCTGGTCGACGGGGTGCTGCGCTGGAAGCAGACCCGGTGGGGCCACTACCCGCTGCTGCCGATTCATGATGAAATCCTGACGTGGGTGCCCCTGAGTGAAGCTGAGGAAGCCCTGGCCACGCTAATGGCGTGCATGCGCAACCAGCGGTTCTACGAGATCTACGGGGTGCCGATCGAGGCGGCCGGCGAAGGCCCGTTCCACGCCTGGCCGGACAGCTCGTGAGTATCATGGAGTATCCGGAACAGGAGACAGCACATGAAATCGCCATCCGGCCAGAAGGCCGACGAGTACTACCTGGAGGCCCGCGACGCCGCCATGGCCGCTGCCCGCCAGCTGACCCGCGGACGCGGGACGTTCACCGCCCCGGACGGGGCCACGTTCCGGGTCAACTTCCGGATGCCGCTGCGGATCTACCTGCTCAGCATCGACAGGCGCCAGCCCGGTCAGGACCAGCCGACCGCGTTCCTGTTCCAGCGCAACGGCCGCGTCAACCTCAGCGGCGACCGGAAGGTACCCATGACCCAGGCGATGGCGTCCGGGCACGAGCCGTGGGCCAGCCGGGCCGAACTGGAGGAACTGACCGCCCAGCTCGCGGCGCTGGCAGGAGACAGCACATGAGCGCATCGGGCAAGAGCAGCCACCGGCTGAGCGAGTACAACCGCGGGTACTTCGCCGGCACCGGCAACGGCCCGTACGCCCTGGCCGGGATGGAGGACCGCAGGCGCCACGACGAGCTCGCCGCCACCGAACCGTCCGGACGTCCGGAGAATCCCGGGCCGTTCACCTGGGGGAGCGATGATGACGACAGTCGGGAGATCCGGTGAGCGAGATGACCGCGGCAGAGTGGCTGGAGTTTGCAGCAAACGGGCAGCCCCCGGTGCGGCTGTGCTGCGGCCAGCGCCACTGGGGCGTCCAGTGCCCGGACGGCCTGGTCATGTGCTGCCTGTGCTTCGGCCGGTTCCCCGTGGGCCAGCTGAACGTCACCGCGGACGGCACGCCCGAGGACGTATGCCAGGGGTGCGCGGATGCCGAGCGGGCGCGGCGGTGAGCCGCCCGGAACTGGACGACCTGACCGGAGACCAGGAAGCAGCGCTGGACGCGATCGCCAAATGGCACGCCAACGGGGGCTGGCCGCCGCTCACCCTCGGCGGGCTCGCCGGGACCGGCAAGACCACGCTGATCTCGCTGCTGCCCGGCGTGCTCCCGCAGGCGCGGATCGCGTACGCCGCGTACACCGGCAAGGCCGTCTCGGTGCTCGCCGGCAAGCTGGCCGACGCAGGCCAGGACGGCCAGGTCACCACCCTGCACCGGCTGCTGTACCAGCCCGCCGGGCAGGTGCTGTGCGCGCTGTCCGGCGAGGTCCTGGCGGCCGGGATGACCCGCTGCTACGTGCACGCGGGCCTGCCCGAGGGCGAGCCGTGCCCGCCCCGGAACGCGGTCAGCTTCACGCCGAAGCCGGACCCCCTGGCCGGGCTGGACCTGGTGGTGGCCGACGAGGCGTCGATGATCCCCGGCCAGCTGTGGGGCGACCTGGCCGGGCACGGCGTGCCGGTGCTGGCGGTCGGCGATCACGGGCAGCTGCCGCCGGTCCAGTCCTCGTTCAACCTGATGGCCCGCCCGGACCTGCTCCTGGAGGAGATCCACCGGCAGCACGCGGCCAGCCCGATCCACGCGGTCGCCCAGTGGGCGCGCGGGCGGGGGCACATCCCGCAGGGGGCGTACGGACCCGGCGTGATCAAGATCCGCCCGGGG
>Ga0209811_10000705_pt1 | contig 12738 bp, 12 predicted proteins | sample Coa_R1_6_FD_187161 | JGI IMG/M metagenome (GOLD analysis project Ga0209811, IMG submission 187161) | Surface soil microbial communities from Centralia Pennsylvania, which are recovering from an underground coalmine fire. - Coalmine... | ecosystem: Environmental > Terrestrial > Soil >...
CCGCACAAGGGCGGGGGACCCTCGGTGAACTCGGTGGTCGCGGGACAGACGCACTGGACCTTCACCCCGGCGCCCGCGGTGATGTCCTTCGTCAAGAACGGGAGGCTGCGCGCGCTCGGGCAGAGCCTGCCGCGGCGAAGCGCGACGCTCGGCGACATTCCGCCGGTGGCCGACACCGTGCCCGGATACGACTACAGCGGCTGGGCGGGCCTCGTCGCGCCCAAGGGCACGCCGCCGGCGATCATCGACAAGCTGCACGCGGCGCTCGTCAAGACTCTCGCTCTGGCCGAAGTGAAAGACGGCCTGGGGAAGCAGGGAGCGGAGATTTTCGAAGGCTCGCCGGAGGACTTCCGCAAATTCCTCGTGCAGGACCAGGCCAACACCGTGAAGGTGATCAAGGCGGCCAACCTGCAGCCGGACTAGGCGCGCGCTCCAGCGTCGCCCCGACAACGCCTCATCAACGTCTGAGGTTCGGGCCCATCAGGTAGTCCGGCAGCCAGGTCGCGATCTCGGGGAAGACGCACAGCAGCACGATCGCGAGGAACATGCACAGCACGTAGGGAATCGTCCCCCACATGACCGTGGTCACCGGGACATCGGGAGCGATGGCGTTGACGATGTAGATGTTCAGGCCCACCGGCGGGTGGATCAGGCCCACTTCCATGTTGATCGTCATGATCACGCCGAACCACACCGGGTCGAAACCCGCCGCGGTGATGATCGGCAGCAGGATCGGGCTGGTCATCAGGATGATCGCCGCCGGCGGGATGAAGAACCCGCACACCAGCAGGAACAGGTTGATCATCAGCATCAGCACCCACTTGTTCACGTGCATCTCGGCGATCGCGGTGGCGAGCGTCTGGGTGAGGTAGAGCGAGGTGAGCATGTAGCCGAACAGCACGGCCGCGGCGATGATCATCAGGATCATCACCGACTCGCGCGTGGTGTCGCGCAGGATCCCCCACCAGCTCTTCGCGTCCCACATCCGGTAGATGATCACGGCCATCACGACGCAAAGGGCGGCCCCCACGCCGGCAGCTTCCGACGGCGTGGCGACGCCCCCGTACAGCACGTACATCACACCGATGATGATGAATATGAAGGGCGCGATTTTCGGGATCGACTGGAACTTCTCCTTCCAGCTGTAGCGGAAATCGACGGCGTGCGACCGGAATCCACGCTTCCAGATGATGAACAGCGTCCATACCATGAACAGTACCGTCAGCAGCAGCCCGGGCATGACGCCCGCGAGGAACAGCCGCCCGATCGAGGTCTCGGTCGCGATGCCGTAGAGGATGAAGGTGATCGAGGGCGGGATCAGGATGCCGAGCGTGCCGCCCGCGCAGATCGAGCCGGTGGCGACGTCGTCGGGATAGCCGCGCCGGCGCATCTCCGGGATCCCCATCTTGCCGATCGCCGCGCAGCACGCGGGCGAGGAGCCGGTGAGCGCCGCGAAGATGGCGCAGGCACCGAGGTTGGAGATCGCGAGGCCGCCGGGCAGCCGGTACAGCCAGCGGTCGAGCGCTTCGTAGAGATCCTTGCCCGCGGGCGAGGAACCGATCGCCGCGCCCATCATCACGAACATGGGGATCGACACGAGCGTGAAGTCGTTCAACCCCGCGTAGAAAGTCTCCGCGACCACGCGCAGCGCGTCGAAGCCCTGGAAGAAAACGAGAAACGCGATCGACATCGCACCCAGCCCGAACGCCACCGGAACGCCCGAGAGCAGCATCGCGAGCGTGGCGAGGAGCACCAGCAGGCCCTGCGTGGTCGGGCTCATGCCTTGCGCTCCACGGTGATGCCGAAGGGGGCCTCGCGGCCGGAGATCAGGCCGATCAGGTCGGCGGTGGCCTGCAGTGCGAGGAGCCCGAGGCCGATCGGCATCGACGCGTAGGGAATCCACATGCGCGCACGCCACATCGTGTCCGAGACCCACCTGTTGTCCCAGGCCTGCTGCCAGAAGTGGAAGGTGAGCGCGGCGAACACGAGGGCGAACGCGAGCGTCAGGACGCCCGAGAAGACGGCGAGCCACCAGCGTCCTCGCGGTCCCATGTAGTGAGGCAGCACGTCGACGTTGACATGCCCGCGCGTCAGGAGCACGTACGGGCTGCCGATGAACGTGGCGCCGATCAGGCAATAGGTGGTGAAGTCGGTCTGCCAGATGGTGTTCTGGTTGAGCACGTAGCGCACGAACACCATGTGACAGACGACGAGGACGCCGGCCGCGATCAGGCCGGCGGCGACGAAGCCGCACAACTGCGAAATCGATCGGATGACGCGAACGTAAGCTTGCATGGCCCTCCCGGCTCGAGGCGTCCTGAAAGGGGCGGCCCGCGCCGCCCCCGTTTTCGTGCGCCGACTCTACTTGACGCTCAGCGCCTCGTCGATCAGCTTCTTGCCGTCGGGTACTTCCTTGGCGAACTCGTCGTACGAGCTCTGCCGGGCGACCTTGAGCCACTGCTCGTACTCCGCGGAGGTCAGCGTCACCACCTCCACCTTGTGCTCGCGGAACGCCTTGACCATTTCGTCGTCCAGGCCCTTGGCCTCTTTCGCGAAATACTCCTGCGACTTCTTGCCCGCCTTGAGGAGCGCGTCCTGCTGCGGCTTGGTGAGGCGCGCGAAGGTCTTCTTCGACATCAGCACCGGCTCGTACATGAACCACAGCGCGTTCTCGCCGGGCGCGGTCAGGCATTTCACCTGCTCGTAGATGCGGAACGACACGAAGCTGCCCGAGCTGGTGTCGGTCGCGTCGGCGACGCCCGTCTGCAGCGCGTTGTAGACCTCGTTCGAGGGCACCGACACGATCGACGCGCCGGCCGCCTGCCACATCGCGGCGAAGGTGGGCCCGGCCGAGCGCACTTTCAGCCCCTTGATGTCGGCGGGCGTGCGGATGCAGGCTTTCTTCGAGGCGATGGCGCCGGCGAGCCAGGCGTCGGCGAGCACGACCACGCCCGCCTGGTCGATCTTGGCCTTGATCTCCTTCATGAACTGGGAATCGTTCATGCGCGCGGCGCGCTCGTGGCTGCGCACCAGCCCCGGCATCAGCGTCGCGCCGAAAGCGCGCACCTTGCCGCTCGCGTAGTCGAGCGGGAACGAGGAGATGTCGAGCTGCCCGTTCACCAGAGCGTTCCACTGCTCGTTCGGCTTGAACAGCGACGCTCCCGGGTACACCTGAATGTCCAGGTCCACGCCCGCCGCCTTGGCGTCGCGCGCGATGATCTGCACCATCTCGTCGCGCACGTCGCCCCGTCCGCCGGGGAACTGGTGGGACGCGCGGAGCACCGTCGGTGCGGCGAGCGCCTGGCCCGCGGCCAGCGCGAAAGCGACTGCGATTGCACTGCGTTTGAAACTCATGATGCCTCCTCCAGAAATTGTAGATTCCCTGCGGTCCCGGTATTCCGGGTACCGTTCAATGCCCTGCCGCCCGGACCTCAGTCGCCCATGGGCGTGCGGATTTCCGCGGTGACCCGGAGCTCGTTCTTGACCGCCATGACTCCGGGCACGGCCATCACGACGCGCGCCGCGTTGTTCGATTCGTCGCGGGTCGCGACGATGCCGCGCATGCGCACCTTGCTGTCGTCGGAATCGACCGCGAAGGTCAGGGTCCGGGTCACCGGATCGGCGCGCAGCGCCGCCCTCACGTTCGCCTGCAGCGCCAGGTCGGAGAGCGTCCGGTGCGACTCGTCGGTTTCGCGGAACGCGGGCTGCTTCGCGATCTGGATGATCTCCTCGGCGCACTCCTCGACGCTCATGCGCTCGGTGTTGAGCGACAGGTCGTAGCCCTCCGGGTCCTGCCAGTCGATGCCGAAGTGGCGCTTGGCGATCGCGCCCTGCGCCTCGTCGCTGTTGCGGATCTCGCCGGCGACGGCTTCGCGGTCGTCGCTCTCGAGCCTGGACATCATGCGCTTCACGCGCAGGTCGAACGGCGCGCAGATGCGCACGCAGATCGCGTGCTTCACCGGCCGCAGCAGGTGCGCGGCGCCCCAGCCGCGCATCACGGCGCCTTTGCTCGCGACCTGGAGCATCTCGTCGGCCGTGTAGATGGACAGGCTCGTCTTGTCGGCGGTGAGCCGCTCGAACAGATTCGCCTTTCCGCCCAGGAGCCGGATCACGTGGCTCTTTCTCAGGCGCATCTTGTCGGCGAGGTGATTGACCATTTCGTGGTAGACCAGCGGCACTTTCAGCTCGGATTCGAGGATGCGGGCGACGTCCATTCCGAGCGAGCCCATTTCACGCGTCATCGCTATCAAAGGCATACACCCCCCCGTGAACCTCTGGCAGAACGAGCAGTGTAGACGCTCTCCCCGGGGAGCCGCAATTGACCTAGGTCAGTTCCGAATCCCCCGGGCGCCAGCGAGGGGCCGCAATGCAGCATCCCGGGCGGAGGCCGGGGCTACTTCTTCTCGCCTTCGAGCAGCAGCCGGATCAGGGAAACGAGCTCCTTTTCCCTCCGGGCGAAATAGTGATCGGTCCCGAACACCATGGTCTGGCTCGAGCCCTTGAGGTTTTTCAGGGTGGCCGCGCGCTTCGGCGCCCCCTTGATCACGGCGTCAAAATCGTTCTCGGCGTAGACGTCGTACACCGGGAATTTGATCCGCTTGAACGGCCCGATGTCTCCGCTCGAGATCGAGAGCGAGATCCAGCCCGCGAGCGGAACCTGCGGATGCGCGCTGATGTAGTGGTTCGCCATGCGCGAGCCCATGCTGTGCGAGAGCACCCAGATCTTGTCGTAGTGCTTGCGGCGCAGGTAGGTCATCGCGCCCGCGAAGCGCGCGTCGGCTTCCCAGAAGAGCACCGGGTAGCGCGCGGGCGGCGCCTCCGCCGCGAGCACCGGCATCTGCACCGAGAGCGTGGTGTAGCCGATATCGGCGAGCCGCGTGCGCAGCTCGCCGATCACGCCGTAGTCGGGATGCACGCCCAGGCCGTGGGCGAGGATGATCGCGCCTTTCGCGGAGGGCGCTTCGGTGTAGATGCCCAGGAATTTCTCGGTGCGCGGCGCTTCGAGCCACACCGCTTCGCCCGAGATCAGCGTCGGGACGACCTGGTCGGCCCAGCGCTTCTCGCGCTTATAGTCCGAGGGTTGCTGCTGGGCGAAAGCGATAAGCGGCGCGCACAGCGCCGTCGCACAGATCGTCTTCCATCGTATCGATCGCATCGCCGCTATTGTAGCGTCGCGTCGGCTAGAATAACCCGTCGTCGCGCGGCGACATTTTCTCGAGGAGGTGGAAAGTCCATGCCCGGTCCCTTGTCGCACGTTCGCGTCCTCGACCTTTCGCGCGTGCTCGCCGGTCCCTGGGCGGGACAGAACCTCGCCGATCTCGGCGCGGAGGTGATCAAGGTCGAGCGCCCGGGCGCGGGCGACGACTCGCGCGCCTTCGGCCCGCCCTGGGTGAAGGACAAAAACGGCCGCGACACCAGGGACTCGGCCTATTACACCTCGGCGAACCGCGGCAAGAAGTCGATCACGCTCAACATCTCCAAGCCCGAGGGACAGAAGCTGGTGCGCGAGCTCGCGAAGATCTCCGACGTGCTCATCGAGAACTACAAATTCGGCGACCTCGCGCGCTACGGCCTGGCTTACGCGGACCTGAAGAAGATCAATCCGAAGCTGATCTACTGCTCGGTCACGGGTTTCGGCCAGACCGGGCCGTACCGCGAGCGTCCCGGCTACGACTTCATGATCCAGGGCATGGGCGGCATGATGAGCGTGACCGGGGAACCCGACGACGCGCCCGGCGGCGGACCGCAGCGCGCCGGCGTTCCCGTCGCCGACATCATCACCGGCATGTACGCCTCGATCGCGATCTGCGCCGCGCTCGCGCACCGCGCGGAGAGCGGAGCCGGCCAGCACCTCGACCTCGCGCTGCTCGATTCGCAGATCGCGCTCCTCGCCTACCAGAACACCAACTACTTCTCCACCGGCAAGCCGCCGAAAAGAATCGGCAACCTGCACCCGAACATCGTCCCTTACCAGCCGTTCAAGACGAAGGACGGCAGCGTGATCCTCGCCTGCGGCAACGACAACCTCTACCGCAAGTTCTGCGAGGTCGCCGGCTGCATCGAGCTCGCCGACGATCCGCGCTTCGCCTCCAACGGCAAGCGCGTCGAGAACCGCGCCGAGCTGACGCGCCTGCTGCAGGCGATCTTCTCCAAGAAGTCCACGCACGAATGGGTCGATGCTCTCGAGGCGGCGGGCGTCGCCAACGGCCCCATCAACGACGTCGCGCAGGTGTTCGAGGAGCCGCAGGTCAAGGCGCGCGGCGTGAAGATCGAGCTCGAGCATCCGGTCGCGGGGAAGCTGCCGCTGGTGGCGAGTCCGATGCGATTCTCGGGCACGCCGCTCGAGCACAAGCTGGCACCGCCGGTGCTGGGACAGCACACCGACGAGGTCCTGCGCGAGGTGCTCGCCTTGAGCGAAGGCGAGATCGCCCGGCTGCGGACCGAGGGCGTGATCTAGGATGCCGGCGAACCGGCGCCCCGCGATCACCACCGCCGCCGTCATGGTCGGCGGCGCGCTCGCCTGGGTCGCGGGCATCTGGATGTCGGGCCTCGAAAGCTCGCGCGGCTTCTTCGGCGCAGGACCGCTGATCGCCGACGCCAACCTGATCCTCGAGATCTTCCTCGTCGCCGGAATCACCTACGGATTCCTGCTCGCGCGACGCGGCGACATCGACGCGCACCAGGTCAACCAGACGACCTGGGTCGCGCTGAACCTCGGGCTGATCGCCATGATCATGGCGGGCTCGATGCAGGACGTGAAGATCGCGAAGACCGCCGACCTCGCCGACTGGCGAGTCGGCGTCACCTGGCTGCACGCGCTCATCGGGACCCTCACCGCCGCCGCGGGCCTGTGGATCGTGCTGCAGATGAACAACGTGCTTCCCGCCGGCCTGCACGTCGCCGGGTGGAAACGCCTGATGCGCGCGACGCTCGCTGGCTACTGGCTCACCGGACTGCTAGGCTTTGGTACATACTACTTCTGGTACATCGCATAGGACCCCGATGCGCGCGCTCGCCCTCGCCCTTGTTCTCGTTCTCCCTGCCGCCCCGATCGCGGCGCAGCAGGGCGCAAAGCCCGAGATCAACCGGCCCTACGTGGTCGACACCGACGTCGCGCGCTGGAACAGGTCTTTCTCGAACGAGCGCCGGGAGGTCTACACCAAGCGCGATGCGATCGTCGCGGCGACGGGCGCAAAACCCGGCATGACGGTCGCGGACATCGGCGCGGGAACGGGCTTGTTCACTCTGCTGTTCGCCGACGCGGTGAAGCCGGGCGGCAGCGTCGTCGCCGTCGACATCTCGCCCGCGTTCGTCGAGTACATCCAGGAAACGGCGAAGAAGCGTCGGATGCGCAACGTGACCGCCATCGTCGGAAACGGCACCGAGGTCGGGCTGCCCGACGAGTCGGTCGACCTCGTCTACCTGAGCGACGTCTACCACCACTTCGAGCAGCCCGCGGAGACGCTCGCCTCGATCCGCAAGGCGCTCAAGCCCGGCGGCCGCATGGTGGTGATCGACTACGAGCGCATCCCGGGTGTCACGCCGCAAGCCCGCATCGACCACGTGCGCCTGGACAAGGCGACCGCGATCCGCGAGATCGGCGCGGCGGGCTTCAAGCTGCTGGAAGACAAGAAGCTGTTGCGCGACAACTACTTCGTGGTGTTCCAGCGCCCCTGAATCAAAGGAACGTGAAGAGCATCCGCGTCGCCATCGCGTAGAACAGGACGGCGAAGATGCGCCTCAGCCACACCGTCGGCAGCCGGTGCGCCGCGGCCGCACCCAGCGGCGCCGTCAGCATGCTGGTCACCACGATCCCCGCGAGCGCGGGCAGGTAGACGAACCCGACGCTGTACGCCGGCAGGCCGGTCTCGCGGAGCCCGGTCGCGATGAAGCCCACGGTCCCCGAGAGCGCGATCGGAAAACCGATCACCGCCGCCGTGCCGATCGCGGCCAACATGGGCACGTTGCACCAGAGCATGAAAGGCACGGTGAGGAACGCGCCGCCGATCGCCGCGAACGCCGAGGCCGCGCTCACCACGAAGCCGAACACCGACATGCCGGCGAACCCCGGAGCCTCGCGCGTGGGCGTGGGCTTGCGGTCGATGAGGAGATTGGTCGCGGCGATGTAGATCACGGCGGTGAAGATCGCGGCGAAGATGAGCGGCGGGATGAAGCTCGCGATCCAGGAGCCGACCAGGCCGCCCACGAGTATCCCCGGGGTGATGTTCCGCGCGATGTCCCAGCGGATCGCGCCGCGCGCCGCGTGCGCGCGCACGCTTGCCACGGAGGTGAACAGGATGGTCGCCATGCCGGTGCCGACGGCGAGGTGCAGGATGTGCGACTTGGGCAGGCCCTGGGCCTCGAACAGGATCACCAGCAGCGGCACCATGATCGCGCCGCCGCCGATGCCCAGCATCCCGGCGAAGAATCCGACCGCCGCGCCGATGGCGACGTAACCCAGCCACCATTCCACGCGGCGCTAGTGCTTTGCGAAGAACTCGCGCACGGCGTTCTTCTCGTCGGCGGTCATATGCAGCCCGCACTTGGTGCGCCGCCACAGCACGTCATCGGCCTCACGCGCCCATTCGTTGCGCACCAGGTAGTCGATCTCGCGCTCGTACAGGCCCCCGCCGAAGTAGCGGCCGAGATCGCGCTCGACCTGCGAGTCGCCGATGATCTCGTCGGCGGTCGCGCCGTGCCGGCGCAGCAGCCGCGCAAGCCACATCTTGGGCAGGCGCGGATGGCGTCTCCGGAAATCGAGCAGCAAGCCGCGGAAGGTGAGCCCGCCGAGGTCGCCGCCGGGCAGCGCCTCGGTGTGCGTCCACGGCTTGCCGGGAAACTTCCACGCGAGCTGCTCCATCGCCTGCTCGGCGAGCTTCCGGTAGGTCGTGATCTTTCCGCCGAACACCGAGAGCAGCGGCGGGTCGTCGGGCCACGCGCCCTTGTCCAGCATCAGGTGATAGTCGCGCGTCACCGCCGAGGGGTCCTCGCTCCCGTCGTCGTAGAGCGGGCGCACGCCCGAGTAGCTCCACACCACCGTCCCGGGCGTGATCGGCGTGCGCGAATAGCGGCTCGCCGCCTCGCAGAGGTACTCGATCTCCTTGCGCGTGATCTTCGAGCGGAAGTCGTCGCGCGTGACCGGCACGTCGGTGGTGCCGACGAGGGTGAACTGCCGTTCGTAGGGGATCATGAAAATGACGCGCCGGTCGGGGTTCTGCAGGATGAAGGCGTGGCGCTCCGCGTGGATGCGCGGCACCACGATGTGGCTGCCCTTCACCAGGCGCACGCTCGCCGGGAGCTTCGTCTTGAGCACGTCGTCGAGCACCTGCCTCACCCAGGGCCCGGCGGCGTTCACCACCGCGGCCGCGTGGACCGTGCGGCTCTCGCCGGAATCGAGCGCGAGCTTCGCGACCCAGCGCCCGTTCTCGCGCTTCCCCGACACCAGGCGCGTGCGCGTCAGGATGGTCGCTCCCAGCGCCGCCGCCGAGCGCGCGTTGAGCACCACCAGTCGCGCGTCGTCGACCCAGCAGTCGTAGTAGACGAAGCCGCGCTCGAACTCGGGCTTCAGGCCCGCGCCATAGCCGTCGGGGTCCAGGCGGATGCCCTTCGAGCCCGGCAGCGAGCTCTTCGGTCCGAACCCGGGTATGCCGTGCCCCAGGTGATCGTAGAGGAACAGCCCGGCGCGGATAAGCCACGCGGGCCGCAGGTGCGACTCGTGCGGCAGCACGAACTCGAGCGGCCACACGATGTGGGGCGCGATCCGGAGCAGCGTCTCGCGCTCGGCGAGCGCTTCGGCGACCAGGCGGAACTCGAAGTACTCCAGGTACCGCAGGCCCCCGTGGATCAGCTTGGTCGAGGCCGACGAGGTCGCCGAGGCGAGGTCGCCCTGCTCGACCAGGAGCACCTTCAGGCCGCGGCCGGCGGCGTCGCGCGCGATGCCCGCGCCGTTGATGCCGCCGCCGATGATCAGCAGATCGTAGTGCTCATTGTCCACGTCGGTGGATTCCCCCCTCCACGTCCTCGGATTCTACGCGAGCCGGAAGGTCGCGGTGACCGCGACTCCGCTCCCGGATGCGAGATTTTCCGCGCCGATGTCTCCGCCGTGGAACTCGGCGATGAGCCGCGCCACGTACAGGCCCAACCCCAGGTGCGGCTCGCCCGGTTTTCCGTCCCGGCCGCGCTCGGTGCGCACGGAGACCATGGAGTCGAACAGCTTTCCGCGCATCGCCTCCGGCAGCGGCGGGCCCTCGTTGGCCACGCGAAGCTCGGCGACGCCGGCGGCGAGCGCGAGCGACACGCGGACCGGCTCGCCGGCGCGCGAGAAATCGACGGCGTTGGCGGCGAGCTTGTCGAGGAGCTGTGCGGCGAGGTCGGGCGAACCCACGACGATCGCCTGAGCGCCGGGCAGCGCAAGCTCGAACGCCTGCCCCGGGTACGCGAGGCGATAGCCCTCGACGCAGCCCGAGACGACCGCGGCGAGGTCGAAGCGCTCGCGCTCCACCGTCGCGAGCCCCTGCTCCAGGCGCGTCGCCTCGCTCATGCGCGTGAGGATGGTGCCCAGGCGCGAGAGGCCCTCCTCGGCGCGAGCGATGTAGACGCGGCCGTCCGCGGGCGCGAGCTTGAGGTTCTCCAGCGACGAGCGCACCACGGCGATCGGCGTGCGCAGCTCGTGCGACAGCCGGCTCGCCATGCTCTCGAGGTAGGCGTGGTGCTGCGAGAGCTTGCCGAGCATCGCCGAGAAGCTGCGCGAGAGGTCGCCGATCTCGTCGCTGGCGTTCTGCGCGGTAACGAGATGCGCGATGCGCCCGCGCGCATCGATCGCGGTCTCGGCCTCGTCGCGCAGGCGCCGGATGCGCGTCGAGATGCGCGTCGCGAACCAGATCAGCACCGCGGCGGCGAACGCGAACACCGCGAGCGTCAGCACCAGCAGCCGCTCGAGCGCGAGGCTGCGCACCGAGAGGATGGGGTTGGTGCTTTCCTCGGCGACCACCGCGCCCGCCACCTCGTCGCCGTTCCAGATCGGGTGGGCCGCCGAGATGACCACGGCCTTGCCGTCGGGCGTGTTGCGCAGGCGCACGCCCGGCCGGCCGGCGAGCGCCCCCGAGATCTCGCGGCCGGTGGCGAGCACGTCGTCGGCGATGGCGTCGTCGAAGTCCTCGCTCGGGCGCGGAATGATCCAGCCGAGCGCGCGCTGCATTGGCGTTTGTTCCGGCACGCCCTCGCGCTTCAGGCTGCCCGCGAGCGCGAGAACGCGCAGGTCGCGCGTCACCACCCAGATCCGCGAGGTGGTGCGCTCGACGCCGCGCAGTATCTCGGCGATCTCCTCGATCTCGTGCATCGTCGCGGTCCCCTCGCGGTCGATGACGTCGGCGTCGCGGCTTCCGGGATCCGGGGCGGGCTCGCCGCGCTCCCGCGCGAGACGCTGAAGCTCCTCCTCGGCTTCGCGCCTCAGCTCGTCGTCGCGCGGCGGCCGCGCGCGCATCAGGCCCGGGCGGTCGTGCAACGCGGTCGCGACGGCGCGCGCGGTGGCGAGCAGCGCCTGCTGCTCGCCCTCGAGCAGGAAGCGCTCCATCTCGCGCACGTACTGGTAGCCCGCCCAGGGCAGCGCGAGCAGCAGCACCGCGACGAGCGCGAGCTTGACGCGCAGGCTGAAGACGGGAAGTTTCGGCACGAGGGATTGCCTCTCCGTCGCGGAGAGATCCGGGCTGGACCTCAGGCCTTCCAGCGGTAGCCCATGCCGTAGACCGTGTCGATCTGGTCGAACGCCGGGTCGGCCGCGGCGAACTTCCTGCGGATGCGCTTCACGTGCGAGGTCACCGTCCCCTCGTCGACGACGAGGTTCGCCTCGCGCATCAGCGCCTCGCGGTCTTTCACGTGGCCGGGAAATTTCGCGAGCGTGTGCACCATCCAGAACTCGGTGAGCGTGAGCCCGACCGGCTTCTCCCGCCACGCCGCGGTGAAGCGCTTGGCGTCGAGCTTGAGGGCGCCGCGCTCGAGCACTTCCTCGGCCGCCCTGGGCTCGCGCAGCGCGTCGATCCTGCGGAACAGCGCGGAGATGCGCGCGAGCAGGTGCGGCAGGCTCACGTCCTTGGTGAGATAGTCGTCGGCCCCGAGGCGCAGCCCCGAGACCGCGTCGAAATCCGAGTCGCGCGCGGTGAGAAAGAGGATCGGCAGCGCGGGCGACATGGCGCGCAACTCGCGGCACAGCGCGAAACCGCCCTCGGGCTCGTCGCCCAGGCCGATGTCGATCAGCGCGAGGTCGGGCAGGCGCGCGCGGAACGCGCCCAAGGCCTCGCCGCGCGCCGCGTAGGCGCTCACGTCGTACCCGTATTTCTTCAGCGCGTCCGCGGTATTGGCGCGGATGGCGGCGTCGTCCTCTACGATGGCGATGCGGCGGGGCATGCGGGAGTGACCGATTACCGCGTTGGAATATAGCTCATTTCCCCCGTGGTCCTAACGCGCCAGAGGCCGCTGCCATCGTATTGCCACAATTCTTCGTCAGGCTTCCCTTTTGCGGGCATCCGGGCGCTCCCTTGGGGCGCTTCAATGACGGCACGGTCGAAAAAGAGGACCGGCACAGTCGGAAAGGAATCGCATGGAAGCCACCAGCGGCAGGTCCCGGACGCGTCTCATCGTCGTCGATTTTCTCGCGACGCTGTTTGTCACCTTTTGCATCGGCATTTCCACGGCGCTGGTGCTTGCCGCCTGCGTCATGCTGATGACGGGCGAAGCGCACGG
>Ga0209811_10000706_pt1 | contig 12717 bp, 9 predicted proteins | sample Coa_R1_6_FD_187161 | JGI IMG/M metagenome (GOLD analysis project Ga0209811, IMG submission 187161) | Surface soil microbial communities from Centralia Pennsylvania, which are recovering from an underground coalmine fire. - Coalmine... | ecosystem: Environmental > Terrestrial > Soil >...
TCGATCTCGCGGTCGAACACCATACGGTGCACCTTTACAACGTGCACCTTGGCACCTCGCTGATCGAGCGCCGTCATCAGGCGGTGCGGCTGGCGGCGGTCGTCCACGACCGCCGGGTCGCCGGCCCCAAGCTGGTGCTTGGCGACTTCAACGAATGGACGCGCGGCCTGGCGACGAAGATGTTGAGCGAGAAGCTGCACAGCGTGAACCTCCTGAAGTACCTGAAACGGCGGCGTACGTATCCCGGCGTGTTTCCGCTGCTGCATCTGGATCACATCTACTATGACGGCGCGAGGGTGGAGGTGCGGCAGGTCGAGCTGCCGCGCACGAGGCGCGCGCTGATCGCCTCGGATCATCTGCCGCTCGTGGCGGACGTGCGTATCCGGTTCTGAACAGCGAATGGCCAATCACGATCAGCGTCACACACCGCTGGCGCGCGGGAAGCGGGCCGCGGTTGCCGGGATTCTCGCGAATACCGGGCTGGCCGTGTTCAAACTGGTGGCTGGTGTCGCCGGCCACTCGTACGCGCTCGTCGCCGACGCGATCGAATCCATCGCCGACGTCGCCTCCTCCTCAATCGTGCTTCGAGGTCTGCAGGTGGCCGGGCGCGATCCCGACGAGCAGTACCCGTTCGGCTACGGCAAGGCCGAAGCGCTCGCCGGAGCGGCCGTCGCACTCATGCTGCTCGGCGCGGCGATCGGCATCGCGATCGAAGCCATCCGCGAGATCAGGACGCCGCACCATGCGCCGGCGTGGTGGACGCTGCTCGTGCTCGTGGTGGTAATGGCGATCAAAGTGCTGTTGTCGCGCCGCGTCGGGACCGTCGGCTCCGAGATCGGAAGCACGGCCGTGCGGACGGACGCCCAGCACCATTTCAGTGACGCGCTGACATCGGCCGCCGCGTTCGTCGGGATCTCGATTGCCGTGATCCGCGGCCCCGGCTGGGAGGCGGCGGACGACTGGGCCGCGCTCGCCGCATCGGTCGTGATCGCCGTGAATGCCGTACTGCTCGTGCGGCCGGCGGTCGCCGACCTCATGGATCGATCGCCGGAGCCTGACGTGGTGGCCGACATCCGGGACACCGCGAGCGCCGTGGCCGGTGTGCGTGCGATTGAGAAGCTTGCGGTGCGCCGCGTGGGACTGGGATACCGCGCCGTCGTTCACGTCCAGGCCGACGCCGAGATGTCGTTGCGCGACGCGCACGAGCTCGGCGCGACCGTCACCCGAGCCATCCACAACCGGGTGCCCGAGATGCAGTCGGTCATCGTTCACATGGAGCCGTACGGGAACGCGTAGTTAGTCCCAGTCTGGTTCTTAGCTCGCGGCCGCCAACCGATGAATGTCTCGGCTTTCGAGCACGCGCGTCGGCGCACCGCGTCGCACGGCGTTCAGCATCGCGCGGCCCATTTCTTCAGTGGTCAGAATCTGATTCGGAAGCAGCCGCCGCAGCAGCGGGATGAGCGGCGCCGTCATCGAATACAGGATGCGGTACGCCGCAGTCCTCGAGCGCACGCCGTGCATCGGCTGGACGACGCCGGGCCGGAACATGTAAGCCGCCTTGAACGGCATTCGCAGCAGCGCATTTTCGGTTTTGCCTTTGATACGCGCCCACATCAGCCGTCCGCGTTCGGTGCTGTCGGTGCCCGCGCCGGACACGAAGACGAACGTCATCTCCGGATTGAGCCGCACCAGTACGCTGGCCGCGGCCATCGTGAGGTCGTAAGTTATCCGCGAGTAGTCGCCCTCGCTCATGCCGGCCGACGTCACTCCCAGACAGAAGAAGCAGGCGTCGAATCCCTCGAGAAGCGCTTCGATGGGCGCGAAGTTCGGGAGATCGTTGTAGACGATGTCTCTCAGTTTGGGATTCGTGACCCCTGTCCGGCTGCGGCCGACCGTCACCACGCGTTCGACGCCGGAATCGAGGAGGCACTCGCGCAGGACGCCCTGACCGATCATCCCGGTTGCACCAAAGAGCACGACGTTCATGACCTGAGCATGATATAGATCACGTCCGTTCGCGTCAGCGGAGGGAATGATGTTGCGTGTGCTTCGATATCCGGGATGCGCCGTATTGACGGCGCTCGTGGTCACGGCGTCCACGGGACTTGCCCAGCATGGAGTCAAGGACGGCGAATGGCGGTCGTACGCGGGAGACAACGGCAGTTCACGCTATGCCCCGTACGATCTGATCACTCGAGACAACGTCAAGGATCTCCAGGTCGCGTGGAGCTGGAAGTTTGACAACTTCGGCGGCGGCGCCAGCGAGACGACGCCCATCATGGCGAATGGCGTTCTGTATTTCACGGTTGGTCCGCGGCGGAACGTGATTGCGGTCAACCCGGGCACCGGCGAAACGCTGTGGACGTGGAGGCCCGATGAAGGCGCGCGCTTCGAACAGGCGCCGCGCAAGGTCGGGCGAGGCGTTGCGTACTGGACCGACGGTACCGACGCGAGAATCATTACGGTCACCCCGGGATTCCAGTTGTTCGCGCTCGACGCGAAGACAGGAATTCCCGTTCGCGACTTCGGCAATGGCGGGTCGGTCGATCTGTTCAAGCAACTCGACCTGACGACGCCTCTCGATCCCCTCGGCAAGATCGGCAACAGCTCTGCGCCCGTCGTCTCGAACGGCGTCATCGTCATCGGCCCGGCATTGACACAGGGCGGCACGGCGCCGAACAAGGAGAACGTGAAGGGCGACGTCATGGCCTTTGACGTACGGACCGGAAAGAAGCGCTGGACCTTCCATACGATTCCGCGCTTCGGCGAGCCCGGGTACGAAACGTGGCTGAAGGAGTCGGCCGAGTACTCGGGCAACGTCGGCGTCTGGGGTCCGTTCTCGGCGGACGATGAACTGGGCTACGTGTACCTCGCGACCGAGTCGCCGACCAACGACGGATACGGTGGACATCGCCCAGGCAACAACCTGTATTCCGACTCGCTCGTCTGCCTCGATATCAAGACGGGAAAGATGATCTGGTTCAAGCAGCTCATTCGCCACGACATCTGGGACTACGACATGCCGGTCCACCCGATCCTGGTCGACGTCCGCGTCAACGGGCGGCCGATCAAGGCCGTCGTCCAGATGGGAAAGATGGCGCTGGCGTGGGTGTTCGATCGCACCAACGGTCAGCCCGTGTGGCCGATTCCTGACGTCCCCGTGGAGCAGACCGATGTGCCGACGGAATGGACCGCGGCCACGCAGCCGATTCCCAGCAAGCCGCCGGCGTTCGACGTCGTCGGTGTCACGGCCAACGATCTGATCGACTTCACGCCGGACCTGCGCGAGAAGGCGCAGCAGGCAATCAAGAGCGGCCCATATCGGCTCGGCGGTCCGTTCGCTCCTCCATCGTTGGTTGTGCCCGGCGTGAACCGCGGCACGATCGTCGCGCCGGGTTTCGGCGGCGGCGGCAACTGGCAATCCGGCGCGTCGGATTCCGAGACCGGTTTTGTGTACGTCGGATCGGTCACGCGACCGTTCGTGGCCGGCGTCGTGAAAACCGATCCGCCCGATCCGAACAAAGCAGCGTACACGGCCGGCCGCGGCGGTCAGGTTCCGAATATCGAGGATTTGCCGCTCATCAAGCCGCCGTACGGCCGCATCACGGCGTACGACATGAACAAAGGGGAAATTGCCTGGCAGGTGCCGAACGGCGACACCCCGCCGAACATCAAGGAAGCGTTCGCCAAGCTGGGGCTGACGAATGTGCCGCCCACTGGTTTTCCCGCGCAGGCATCATTCGTCGTCACGAAGACGCTGCTCATTGGTGGTGAGGGCGCCGGCGGGCGTCCGATCCTTCACGCCTACGACAAGAAAACCGGCGAGAACATCGCCGAGCTCCCGATGCCGGGCAGTCAGTCGGCCGTGCCGATGACGTACGTGTACCAGAACCGGCAGTTCGTCGTGGTAGCCGTCGGTGGACGGCCTGCCGGTCAACTGGTGGCCTTCGCGTTGCCCCTTCCCGCCCCGGCCGGCGGGCGCGGAGGCCGCGGCGGCGCCGCGCCGAATGCCGAGCGGTAAGGAATCAGCAGGGAGGTCCGGTATGTTCCTGAAAGCCGTCGGAGCAGCGGCCGCGGTGGTTTCCCTGTTGCTCGGACTCAATCAGGCCACCGGGCTCGTGCAGAATTTCCGCATCCACCGTCAGGCGTTTTCAGAAGCCATCGCGTCTGGCGATCAGGAGCAGCGGCGTGGCGACAACGCCGCGGCGTTCCGCAGCTTCAAACGCGCCGCGGAACTGGACCCCATCGATCGGCAAGCGCAGACGCGGGAAGCGCAGGCGGGGATGCTCTGGCTGGAAACAGTGCATGCCCAGAAACAGAGCTTTACCGATGTCGCGAACGAGTTGTTGCCGATGCTGGATATCGCGCTGGCACGGGCCAGCGGTCCCGCCGCTGGCGACATCCAGGCCCATATCGCGTGGGCGAACTTCCTGAAGTATCGGGACGGCTTGCGCGAAGGCATCAACGTCGACGACAACCTGAAGGCCGCATTCGTCGCGGACCCCAGCAATGTCTACGCTCATGCGATGTCGGGATTCTGGATTCTCTGGCAAGGCGGCGATCTGAAATCTGCGGAGAGCCATTTTGCCGCGGCCCTAGCGACGGGCCGTGTGCGACCCTACGTTCGTCAGCTTCAACTTTCGGCGTTGACGAATGTTGATTCCCCGGACAACGATGCCGAAGCACTTCGAGTCGCGAACGACGTCCGCAAGTCCGGGGAGACGATCGATGTCACCCTTCGGGAGCGGATCTTCTGGAACAACTTCTCGTCGCGTTTTCATTCCCCGGACAGGCTTGTCGCCTCGCTTTCGGTCCTGTCTCCGCAGGAGGCCGAGGCCACGTATGACTGGCTGGATGACCGGCGGGCCGATGTCGTCAAGACCACATCGCGCGCGTTTGTCTTGGCGAATTTGAGCGAAATCCAGGGCCGGCGCGCTGAGGCTCTTGCCGAATACCAGGCGTTGCAGAAGCAGCTGCACAACACCGACATCGCACTTGCTCGAGCGGTAGATGCTGCCGTTGAACGTCTGTTGCGCTCGCGCTGAGCCCATGTGGACTGCTGCTCAGCGTAGTCGACCGTTACTCGTCATTCATTGATTTGGCGGAGGGAGAGGGATTCGAACCCCCGGAACCGTTTCCGGTTCAGTGGTTTTCAAGACCACCGCCATCGACCACTCGGCCATCCCTCCGCGGCAGTTTCTTAGCAAATCTAGCACTCTTCGCCGGACGTTTGCTCGCTTGGTCTGTTAGTCCAGTGGTTTATTGACGACACGTCCGACGCAGTCGAGTGCAGTGGTTATTCAGTCCTCCGTCCTTGGTGTGATTGTCCGCGTACTTTGGGTACTGTGGTTATAAGAACCACTGTGCGTTCCGGTGGTGCTATCTGAGGATCGCGTCGAACTTCAGCGCTCGCTTTCGGCGAAGTGCTGGGCGATGGTCGTGCCGGCGAACTTCTCGGCTGGCAGCTTGGCGAAGAACACGACGGAGCTGCGCGGCCGACAACTCGCGGTGACGTGTCGGGTCCGCCCAGAATCGTGTCTCCGTCCGGCAGTCACGGTCGCAGGTCGTACGCCGGCGCCGTCGTGTTCTGTCCCTTGTCACAGCACCCGGTCAGAAAGCTCGGCCGGTAGGGGTTGCTGAGACTGTTGTTGCCCCGCGGAATCTGTCCGACTTTCGCGGTACCGTTGATACGCCCGAGCACGCGATCGCGCGCCTGCTCAATTTGCCGCAACAGCGCGTCCACGTTCCACCCCACGAGCTTGCCTTTCCAGTACACGACTTTCCCGGCGATCAGCACATCGCGCACGTGCCTGGGATTCATCATCGTCACGATGGTGCCTGGCACGTTGTTCATCGGCCACGTGTTGATGCTGCGCGCATCGAGGACGATGATGTCGGCCTCTTTGCCAGGGGTGAGCGTGCCGACCTTATCGAGGACCCGGTTTGACGCTGCGCCCGCAATGGTGGCCATCTCGATGACCTGACGGGACGTCAGGAGTTGCGGAACAGGCAGACCTCCGGGGTTGCTCTCGCGAAAAGCAAGGTCGTTCGCCAGGGCGCGCTGCAGACAGAATGCGCCCCGCATCAGCGAGAACGGATCTGTGGTCATGTTCGTGTCGACGTCGGGGCTGAGGCTGGGCAGGATGCCGTAATCGAGGGCCTGCTGAAACGGCGGCATCCCGTGTCTCATCTGCATCTCGATGAGATTGGCAATCGACACGTGAGCGCCTCTGTCACGCCAAATCTCCCAGGCTTTCGATCGGTGCATCTTCGGATAGGCCTGCGATCCGTAACTGATCTGCGCGATCGGTTCCTCCTGCCAGCGCGTGCAGTGAATGAACGTGACGTCCGACCAGTCGTTTCCGTTTCTCCCGTCAGCCGCGGCATTGATCACCACGCCCGGACCGCCGACGTTGTGGTTGTGGATCGATGCGCCAAACGCTCGGGCGAGCTGCCATCCGGTGAAGCTGGCGCCCGGAGCCGCAGGCCCAGGACCACCGCCGAAGCCGAGCGTCACCAACTGATCCTTCGAGCTGAAATACGTTTTGGCGATGCGGCCGATTCCTTTTGCAGTGTCGTTCAGGGCGCCGGGGAATTCGTACGGGCTGCCCTCCCTGGTTCGGTTCACTCCTCCTGTGTAGGCGTAGACCACTCGACGGCCCGAATCCATCAGCCCCTTGATCATCGCGTCCGTGTGATCGGGCGTGTGAGACGACTGCGACGTGTCGGTCCCCGTAGTGATGCCTTCGCTGATCTCACTGAGGCATGCGACCAGCTGCGAGATGTAACAGTCTTCCGGATCATACGGAGCACGGCCCAGATCCCAGACGACGTTGTTCGGATTGGCGGCGTCGGTGAGGCGACCCGCCGTCCAGATGTTCTGGACGACGGATCCATAGCTTTCCTGGGGCCAGGCGCCCGCGAGCAGTCCGTCCGGGATGCTGCTGCGCTGCAGCGTTTCGTACATGTGATGGTGCGTCGTGATGAAGCCGGGCATGACGATCGTGCCGGAGCAGTCGACGATTTCTGCGTCTCCGGCGGCGACAGCTGGCGCAACTTCGACGATCTTCTTCCCGTCGATCAGAACGTCGGCTTTGTCGAAGTCGCCCACCTTCGGGTCGAGGCTGAGCACCACGCCGCCGCGCAGCAGGATGCGGCGCCTCCGGCCGTCGCCGACCAGGCCTTGGAGGTCTGCCGGCGTTGCCGATCGGAGGCTTGTGATCTGCGGATTCGCCGTGTTGGATGATGCAAGCTGGCAGGCGATGGTCGCGATTGTCGAGCCGGCGAGCCCCACCGCACCAGCGCGGACGAAATCGCGCCGACTCGTTCGATCCTGACGTGCGGGATTCGACATAGTTGCCTCCGTTCGGGGTCTCCTGTGGTCACTCGGCGAGAAGCCTATCCACGGTCCACTGCAACATCAACACTGATAATGCGAGGTTGAACCCCGCACCGACTCGTTGCAGACTAGAGCCGGTCTTGCCATGGCGCGGCTTTCCTTCTGGTGTCTTCGCGCGTTAGTGGCGCTGTGGCTTGTCGTCCCAGCCGTGGGATTGTTCGCGCAGTCCGGGCTCGATCCGTTCGGCAGCCGGCGCCGGGCGACGGGTGCTCTTGTAGCGCCGGTCTTCGAGGGTTGGGAGCCGAACCGGGACGGGACCTTCAACTTATACTTCGGCTACCAGAATCGAAACTGGGATGAAGAAGTCGACATTCCAGTCGGGCCGAACAATTCCTTCTCGCCTGGACCGGCCGACCGCGGCCAGCCCACTCACTTCCTGGTCAACCGTCAGAAGCTGGTCTTCGCGGTCGTCGTGCCGAGAGACTTCGGCAACCAGACGCTCGTTTGGACGCTCGTGACGCACGGCAGCACGCAGACCGTCCCGGGAAAGCTGTCGCCGATTCTTCAGATCGACACGACGAAGGATGAGAACAACGTCGCACCCGCTCTGAACGTCGGAGCGCCGCAAACAATCGTGTGGCCTAACGCAGCGACGCTGCGCGCCACCGTGACCAGCGGCCGGGACGAAACGGTGACGCAGAACGCCGGGCGTGGCGCACGCGCTGGCCGGCCTTCGCGTCTGACGATCAGATGGACGAAGTACCGCGGGCCTGGCACGGTGACATTCGCCGATGCCGCACCGCCTGTGAAGGACGGCCGCGCGGCCACGACCGCGACTTTCGGCGAGCCCGGAATCTACGTGCTGCACGCGCTCGCCGACGAGGGGTCGAGAGGCGATGCCACTCAGTCGGGCGGCATCCCTGGCTTCTTGTGCTGTTGGACAAACGCGCAGCTGACGATCGTCGTCAAGGCACCGGATCAAGGAGGCGGGAGATGACGCGCACGACGAGCATCGCGGCGGCCTTTGTGTCCCTCTACGCGGTTGCCGTGCCCGCTCTCGCACGCGCGGCGGACATCAGCGCACCCGTCACGTTCAGCAAGGACGTCGCGCCGATTTTCCAGCGCAACTGCCAGGTGTGCCATCGTCCCGCGACCGTCGCGCCGATGTCGCTCATGACGTACGACGAGGCGAGACCCTGGGCGCGTTCGATCAGACAACGGGTGGCGCAGCGGGAAATGCCGCCGTGGCATATCGACAAGACGCAGGGCATTCAGCACTACAAGAACGACCGCTCGCTCAGCGACGCCGAGATCGCGACCATCGTCAAATGGGTGGACGCCGGCGCGCCGGAAGGCGATCGAAACGACCTTCCGCGCCCCGTACAGTTCCGCGACGACGACGAGTGGACGATCGGCAAGCCGGATCTGATCGTCACGAGCCCGACCCACGTGGTCGCGGCAACTGCAGCCGACTGGTGGGGCGACTACGATGTGCCGACTGGTCTGACTGAAGACCGCTACGTAAAGGCGATCGAGACGAAGCCGTCAAAGGACGGCCGATTCGTCAACCATCATGCGACCGTGAGCGTCATTCAGGACGCCGATCCATTCGTCGCAGGCGGGCGGCCCGGCGCCGGAGAAGGCGGCCAGGTCATCAGCAACTTCAGCGAGTACGTCGTCGGCAAGTACGGCGACATCTTCTCGGAGGGCTCGGGACGCCTGCTCAAGGCAGGGTCGCGGCTCCGGTTCGGCCTTCATTACCACTCGGTCGGAAAGGTCGTCGCGGATAGTGTCAGCGTCGCGATCGTCTTTTATCCGAAAGGCTACGTGCCGAAATACATCAGCCGTTGGATCACGATCTTCCCCGAAGACTTCAACGACATCGAGATTCCGCCCGGCCAGATCACGCGGGCCGACGGGTACTATCGCCTCCCGAAATCCGCGCGCATCGACGCATTTCAGCCGCACATGCACATGCGCGGCAAGGCGCAGTGTCTCGAGGCCATCTATCCGAATGTCGTGGACAATCCAGACGCCCTGCCTGTCAACGCGCGCAGCGGCGCAACCAGGCGCGAGATCCTGGCGTGCGTCGATCGCTTCGACTTCAACTGGCAGGTCGCGTACTCGTTTGCGGACGACGCGGCGCCTCTTCTGCCGGCGGGGACCATCCTCCATCAGATCGCCATCTTCGACAACACAACTGCCAACCGGCACAATCCCGACGCGACCGTATGGGTCGGCTACGGTCAGCGAAGCGTCGACGAGATGTGCAACACGCACGTGACGGCTGTGTTTCTGTCGGACGCTGACTTCAAACGTCAGGTGACGGAGCGGCAGGCCAGTCGCCGATAGAAAGCGAGGAACGGCCGTGCACATCGATCGACGGGACTTCCTCGGTTCTGCTCTCGCGGCCTGGGGTGCAGCGGGCATCGCTCCATCGACGGCCGCCCAGGCCGCCTCCGGGCAACAGATCGCGACCAACCACGCCTCGTCCGGCAAATCTCTCAGTCGACAGTTCGCGCAGTGGGTTGCTGGGTTGCGATACGAGGATCTTCCCGCCGCGGTCGTCGATCGCGTCAAGGGCCTGACGTTGCAGAACCTCGCATCGGCGCTTGTCGGTTCGCAGCTGCCTGCGGGACAGCAGGCCGTGTCGCTCGTCACGAGCGAAGAAGCCGGCGTCCGAAGCGGCGCCACGGTTCTGGTGACCGGAAGCAAGGTGACAAAGGGAGGCGCCGCCTTTGCCAACTCGGAAATGATGCTGGCCGGCGGCAAGTGGGACACGTTCCGCATGCTGACGCATCCGGGCACGGCCATCATCCCAGCCGCTCTGTGCGCGGTGGAAGCGGAAGGATCGTCAGGCAGGGATTTTATCACCGCCGTGGCGGCGGGCTACGAGGTGATGGAGCGGATGGCGGCCGAGTGGATTCCGACGGTGATGGCGCGCGGGTTTCACGCAGGTCCGGTGTTCAGCATCTTCGGCGCCGCGATCGCGGCTGCGAAGATCATGCGCTTCACCGACGAGCAGGTGCACGCGACGATCTCGCTCTGCACGAATCTGGCGGGCAGCAATCTCGAAAGCCGCGCCTTGCGGGAAGGCGCGGCGGTTCGCAATGCGATGCTCGCCGTCGCCCTGGCGAAGCAGGGGAAGGTCGGCGGAGGCGAGGCGGTTCTCGAAGGTCCTGCGGGATTCTATAAAGCCTACGCGGGCGACAACTCGGGGCGTCTCACGTACAGTTTCACTGGCGCGACGGCAACCAGTCTCGATCAGCTCACAGCCGGTCTCGGACGCGAGTGGATGCTCCTCGAAACGCTGTACCGGATCTACTCGATTTCCGGCTACAACATCGCCCACATCGACGTCACGGCGCAACTCTGCGAAGAGAACGACATTCAGTATGCCGACGTCGAGCGGGTCGAGGCCGTCGTGAACTGGCTGGAAACGCAATACCCGAGCCCGGCCTTTCCGCAGCGGCGTGAAGACATCGGCGAGGCGACGCGAGGCAGCACGCGGTACTACACGGCGTACGGCGTTGTGAAGCGCGGCTTCCCGATGCTACCGGTCACAGCCGATCCGCCTGAAGTGATTGATCTGATGAAGCGCGTGCGGATCATCCCGTCGCACGAGATGCCGCTGTTCGCTCCGCGGATCACGATCTTTACCAGGAACGGCCGCGTTTATACGAAGCAGGCGACGGGCCGCGAGTTCATCTGGGACTTCGACGAGGAAGCCCGCCGCATTCGCGGCGTCGTTCCCGGCATTCCAATCCCCGAGGGCCAGTTCGAGAAGATGATCGCGACCTGCCGCAACCTCGGTCGCGAGGACCGGGCCGACGCGCTCGTGCGCCTGGCGCTGAAGGTATGAGCGTCCTGACGCGTCGCGAGCTGTTGGCGGCACTGGCCGTCAGCCCACTCGGACGCTTTTCACCGATACGTAGCGGCTGGCTTCAGCCAGCCGCGCGCCGTCCGCCTGAAGGCGGACGCTACATCGCGTTAGCCTTGGCCCGGCTTCTGAACTCGACGCGATACGGCGACCTTCAGCCGACGGTGATCGATCGCGCCAAGATGCTCATCGCGAGCACGCTGGCCAGCGCCGCATCCGGCTCGCTCATTTCCTCGGTCCGCATCGTCCGCTCCCTCGCGAAGGAAGAAGGCGGCAGGCCGGAAGCCACCCTCTGGTTCGACGGTTCGAAACTGCCTCTGAGCGGCGCCGCCCGCGTGAACGCGATGCTCAGCGACGCGGCGGCGTCCGACGACAGCGATCTCCGCAACGTCGCTCATACCGGCACGACCGTCGTGTCGACAGGTCTGGCGGTCGCTGAGCACATTGGCGCCACCGGTCAGGATGTGTTGTGCGCGATCGCGGCGGGCTACGAGGCCGCCGGCCGGATTGGCGCGGCTTTGGGCGACAACAGGCAGGGCTTTCATGCCTCGGTCATCGTTGCCTTCGGCGGGGTCGTCACGACCGCTAAACTTCTCAAGCTGACCGACGAGCAGATGGCGCACGCGATCTCCCTGGTGGCGACGACGATGGGAGGGCTTGCGATTGGGACGAACAGTTGGGCGCGCGAGTATCACGCGGGTAACGCGGCACTCGCGGCGGTGAACGCGGCACAGGCTGCGGCCCACGGCTACACGGCCAACGAGGACATGCTGGAAGCGCCACGCGGGTTTTTCGCAGTCTTCGGCGGCAACACGGCGAACATCAAGAACCTCACTCGCGATATGGGCAAAGAGTGGGACATCGTGACGTACCTGGCGATCAAGCTGGTGCCAGGCGCCCACGCGTTTCATCCATCTGTTGAAGCGGCCGTCAACGCGGCGCGGCAGGCGAACGTCGCACCGGATCAAGTCGCGAGGATTCTGATCGCAGGCTCTCAGAGCCGGACCATCGTTGCCGGCCAGCGTCCGAAGGACATGGTCGAAGCGATCCACAGCCTGCCGTACTTCATCGCCTCTGCGGTCGCCGACAAAGACTTCTCGTGGATCCACGCGAGCTCCGGGAAGATCCACAATCCGGCCGTGGCGCGCCTCATGGATCTGGTCGAGCCGGACCCATCGCCGCCTCCGGTTCGCTACAACTGGAGCTGGGGCGGCACGGTGACGATCGTGACCACATCGGGCGCCAGGTACACGAGCACCGTCGACGCACCCAGAGGATCGGGGCCGCGCGGCATCGACTGGAGAGACGTCGACGCGAAATACCGCGCGCTGGTGCGCGACTCCGGCCTGTCAACGAAACGGATCGAACAGACCTTGACGCTCATCCACCGGTTCGATGAGGTGAGGCGCGTCTCAGAGTTGACGCACCTTCTGAGCTGAACACAGGGAGTCAGTGCATGCGCTTATTTCTAATACTTCTGATGGCCGCAGCGGCATTC
>Ga0209811_10000707_pt1 | contig 12713 bp, 11 predicted proteins | sample Coa_R1_6_FD_187161 | JGI IMG/M metagenome (GOLD analysis project Ga0209811, IMG submission 187161) | Surface soil microbial communities from Centralia Pennsylvania, which are recovering from an underground coalmine fire. - Coalmine... | ecosystem: Environmental > Terrestrial > Soil >...
CAGCTCGAAGCCGCTATCCAGTCTGCCCACGTTCATCGTCGTCGCGGCGGAGCGCGCAACTGGCCCGAGATTGTGCGGCTGTACGACGCGCTGTTCGAGATGACCGCCTCTCCGGTTGTTGCGCTGAATCGCGCGATCGCCGTGGGGCATGTCCAGGGACCGGCCGCAACGCTCGGCCTCCTCGATAGCCTTGGCGCTGACGCGCGGCTGACACGGTATCAATCGTACTGGGCCGCGCGTGCCGACGCGCTCGCACGAACCGGCTCGTCGAGGGAGGCTGGCCTCGCCTACGAACGGGCCATCGGCCTCGAGCGTGATGAGGCCGTCCGACGATTCCTGGCCCGCCGCCAGTCTGCACTCGCCGAGACATGATCGTTCGTGCTGCCTCGGTCGGTGCTTGACATGCAAGTATTTACTTGCATAATGGTCGCGCAGGAAGTGAAGATCTCCGCAGGAGGACGAAACGGATGGACCAGGTGTTCAAGGCGCTCTCGGACCCCGGCCGGCGGAAACTGCTCGACCGGCTCTACGCCAAAGGCGGGCTCACCATGGGCGAGCTGTGCGAGGAGATGGACATGACCCGCCAGGCGGTCGCGCAGCACCTTGCCGTGCTCGAAGCCGCCAATCTCATCAGCACGGTGTGGCGGGGTCGCGAGAAGCACCACTACCTGAATCCGGTTCCCATCCACGAGATCTACGACCGCTGGGTGAAGAAGTTCGAGCGCACGAGCTTGAAGGCGCTCGAGCAACTCAAGAAGCAACTGGAGGGAGAACGTCATGACTAGGACGGAGCACGTGTACGTGATGTACATCGACAGCACGGCGAACCGCATCTTCGATGCCATCGTCAAGCCCGAGTTCGCGCGCCAGTATTGGCTGCACGAGAACCACTCCGACTGGAAGCCGGGGTCTCCGTGGGAGCACAGGGACCGCGAGACGGGGAAGGCAAAGATCGTCGGGAAGGTGGTGGAGTCGAACCCGCCGCACCGCCTCGTGTTCACCTGGGCGGCCGCCGCGGAGGCCGCGGACCCGAACGCCTATTCGCGGGTGACGTTCGAGATCGAGCCCATGGACGGCATGGTGAAGCTCACGGTCACGCACGATCAGCTGATCCCGGGCTCGAGCATGGAGCAGGGCATCACGAACGGCTGGCCGCGCGTGCTGTCGAGCCTCAAGTCGTTCCTCGAGACCGGCAAGCCGCTGCCGATCTGGGTGAAGGCGGCGTCGGCGCGCTGAACGCGGCAGCTTGGCAGGAGGAGTCCGATCACGAGATCCCGGCGGCGCCCGGACGGGCCGCCGGGCTTCGAGCTCGAGACCCGCGCCCCGGTCGCGGCGATGTTCGCGTAGTAGCGGCTCAGCTCTCGGGCGGGCGCATGACCCATGCGTGCGCGCTGTCTCCGGGCTCCAGGCGCTCGCGCGCCTCGGGCACGATCAGCAGCCCGTGCGCGCGGGACTGGGGCAAGAGATGCCCCGAGACCTGAGGGCCGGCGGGTGAGGCCCAGAGCTGGCCGCCGTCTCGCCACGTGAGCGTGGCGCGCACGAAGTCTGTGCGCCCGGCGCGCGACTCGACACGCTCGGCCACGCGCACCGGCACGCGCGGCCGGTCGAGTTGCGTGAAGCCCTGGAGCACGCGCATCGCGGGGCGGACGAGCGTCTCGAACACGCACGCGACCGAGGCAGGATTGCCGGGCATGCCGTAGAACACCTTGCCGCCCGGCGTGCCGAACGCCTGCGGCCGCCCCGGGCGCATGGCCACGCGCCAGGCCTCGCTCGCCAGGCTGGGGTCGATCGAGGCCTGGCGAGCGCCTCGCGCACGGGATCGAAGTCGCCCGCCGAGACGCCGCCGATCGTGAGCACGACGTCGCTCGCGGCCAGCGCGTCGCGCACGCGTGCGGTGACGTGGGCGACGTCGTCGGGGAGGCGCTCGGCGAGCGTCAGCACGCCACCGCTCGCGCGCAGGAGGAGCGCCATCATCAGCAGGTTGCTGTCGCGGATGGCGCCCGGCCGGAGCGGCTCGTCCACGTCCAGCAGCTCGTCGCCGGTGGAGAAGAGCGCGACCCGGATGCGCGGCGAGACGGCGAGCTTCGGGTGGCCGAGTGCCGCGGCGAGCGCCAGGTCCTGCGGCGAGAGCTGGCGGCCGGCGGGGAGCACGGTCTCGCCGCGCGCCACGTCCACGCCCGCATCGCGCACGTGCTCGCCCGCGACCGCGGCCCGCCGCACCTCGCAGCGCTCGCCGTCGCCTGCCCCCGAGCGGGCCGCGTCCTCGAATGGCACGATCGCGTCGGCGCCCTCGGGCAGCATCGCCCCGGTCATGATGCGCGCCGCCTCGCCGGGGGCGAGCGCGCGCGCCGGGGCGCGTCCGGCGGGCAGCACCTCGACGACGCGGAGCGAGACCGGGTGCCCCTCGCTCGCCGCGGCCAGGTCGGCGCTCCGCACGGCGAAGCCGTCCATCGCGGTGTTCCGAAACGGCGGCAGCGCGTGATCGGCCACGAGCGGCTCGCGGAGCGCGCGCCCGGAGCAGTCCTCGAGCGGCGCCCGCTCCGGCGGCAGGGGCCGGACGGCCGCCAGCACGCGCTCGCGCGCCTCGGCGTAGGTGAGCGAGACGGGTGACGTCATCGGGCCCGGGTGCGGGCCCGGCGAGCGGGGGCGGGCCGGGTGGCGCGGCGGGTGGTGCGGGCCGGGGTGCCGTGGTCAGCAGGCAGGCCGCGCAGCCACTCGCCCGTGCGGCCGCCGCGCTTCTCCCAGATCGCCACCTGCTCGATCACCAGCGAGCGGTCGACCGCCTTCAGCATGTCCACGAGCGTCAGCGCCGCGGCGCTCACGCCGGTGAGCGCCTCCATCTCCACACCGGTCCGGCCGGTGGTGCGTACGCGGCACTCGATGTCGATGGCGGGCGGGCGCTGGACGAGCGCGAACGAGACTTCCACAGCCTCCACCCGGAGCGGGTGCGCGAGCGGGATCCACTCGTCCGCCCGCTTCGCCGCCATCACCGCGGCCAGGTGGGCCGTGGCGAGCAGGTTCCCCTTCGGCGTCTTTCCCGAGCGCACGAGCCCCAGCGTGGCGGCGGCCATGCGCACGCGCCCGCGGGCCACGGCCTCGCGCGCCGTCTCGGGCTTGGCGCTCACGTCCACCATGCGGACCCGGCCGCGCGCATCGAGATGGGAGAGACGGCTCATGGGGCGGCGAGGATGGGATGCGCGCGTGAATGCGTCAACTTCACACGCGGCCATTGACCCGCGCGCACGGCGGATTCTAGGATTGATGCCCCACTCGCCCCCATGTCCATCCCGAGACGTCTGCCCACTTCCGCCCGACACGCGTTCGCGCTGGCGTTCGACCTTGCGGTCCGCCGCGACCGGATGCAGTCGTTGTGGGTGCCGCTGCTGCTCCACACGCCGTGGCTCGTGCTCCAGGCGGTGGTGCCATCGCCCGACGAGACGGGCGGCTCGAGTGCGCGGAACCTGATGCTCTCGAGTGTCATCCTCCTCGGCGACTTCTCGGTCTCGCTCGTGGTGGCGTCGATGCTGCGCTTCCGCGCGCTCTCCGTGCACGAGGCCGGGGCCGCCGGGGAACCCGCGGGTGCGCTCGAATGCTACGCGCGGGGCTTCACCCGGCTGCCGTGGCTGTTCGCGACCGAACTGCTGCGCAACCTGGCGCTCTTCGGCGCCGGGCTCTTCCTGCTGCTCCCGGGCCTCTGGGTGGGTTTCCGCTTCTCGCTCGCCACCGAGGCGGTGGTGCTCCGCCGCACCGGCGTCCTGGGAGCGTTCGGCCGCTCCTATCGGCTCACCGAGGCACGGCTCGAGCCCTGGCTCGAGATGATCGCGTTCTCGGTGGTGATGGTGCTGTGCGTGCTCTTCACCTGCGCGCTCGGCTTCCTCGCGTTCCCCGCGACCTCGTGGGCGCAGTGGGTCACGGTGGCGCTCTTCCTCATGGCGCTGGTGATGTCGGTGATCCAGTACGCGTGGACGTTCTTCTACCTCCGCCTCGAGGACCAGGACGAGTCCGCCGAGCCCGGCGCCCCGGACGAGCGCGGTCCCGGCGAAGGCGCCCACGAAGCTCAGCGACCCGCGGGCGCGCCACCCCGGCTGACGCTCGTCGAGGGCGGCAAGAGGCAGGAGCGAACGGGAGGTTGAGGGACCCCCGGGGGCGTGCCATATTGAAACGGTGAGCCCCCCGAACCCCCGTATCCAAGCCCCGTGCCCGTGCCCCGCCACCCGCTGACCCCGCCCCGCGCCGGGACGACCGCGGGCGGACCTCGCGGAGTCGAGCGGCGCCAGGGCGGTCCGCGTCAAGCTGCGGGCGTGGCTCCCGCCGCCGGCGAGCTGCCGCTGCTGCCGATCGTGGGCGCGAGCGCGCGTATGCAGCGGCTCCTGAAGCTGGTGGCGCGCGTCGCTCCCACCGAGAGCACGGTGCTGATCCTCGGCGAGAGCGGCACCGGGAAGGAGCTGGTCGCGCGCTCGCTGCACGTGCTGTCGCGGCGCGCGCACGGTCCGTTCGTGGCGGTGAACGTCGCAGCACTCCCCGAGTCGCTGATCGAGAGCGAGCTCTTCGGTTACGCCAGGGGTGCGTTCACGGGCGCCGTGTCGGATCGCGCGGGCCTGGTGGAGGAAGCGCACCAGGGCACGCTGTTCCTGGACGAGATCGGCGACATGCCTACGGCCACGCAGGTGAAGCTCCTGCGCACGCTCGAGAACAACGAGGTGCGCCGTCTCGGCGAGAACGTGCCGCGGCTCGTGGACGTGCGCGTGGTGGCGGCGACCCACCGCGACCTCCAGTCGCTGGTGGCGGAGGGGCGCTTCCGCGGCGACCTCTACTACCGGCTGAACGTGGTGCAGATCGAGATGCCGCCGCTGCGCGAGCGCGGCGGCGATGTGGGACTCCTGGCGTCCTACTTCCTGGACCGCGCCGCGCGGCGCACGGGGAGGGGCACGCTCCGCTTCAGCCCCGAGGCGGAGATGCTGCTCGGTCGCTACGACTGGCCGGGGAACGTGCGCGAGCTGGAGAACGCGGTGGCGCACGCGGTCGCGGTGAGCGAGGGTCCGGTCCTGAGCGCGAAGGAGCTGCCGGCCTCGGTGCGCTCACCGCGCCTGCTCTCGCCGCGCGCGGGTGTCGAGCCGGAGCCGGCCCGGTTCGAGGCGGCAGCGGGCGCAGGCCGGCCGCGGAGCAGCGGCCGCGACGCGGACGCGCGCTCGCTGGACGACGTCACGCGCGAGCACGTGCTGCGCGCGCTCACGCGCCACGACGGCAACGCCACCGCGGCGGCGAAGCAGCTCGGCGTCTCGCGCACGACGCTGTGGCGGATGCTCAAGCGCTGGGGCATCCCGCGCAGCCGCCCAGGCAGGAGCTGATCGGGAAATGCCCTCCGAGCGGCGCTACTACGACGACAGCTACACCACGCGCTTCAGCGGCGAGGTGGTCGCGGTGGGCGAGCACGCGGGGAAGCCCGCCGTGGAGCTCGCGAGCACCTGGTTCTACCCGGAGAGCGGCGGACAGCTCGCCGATCGCGGCGCGATCGGGACGCTGGCACTCGCAGACGTGCAGGTGGGCGACGACGATCGCGTCTGGCACGTCGTCGAGGCCTCGGGCCCGATCCCGGCGTCCGGCTCGTTCGATTGCGAGATCGACTGGGCGCGCCGCTTCGACCACATGCAGCAGCACACCGGCCAGCACATCCTGTCCGCGGCGTTCGAGCGGCTCCTCGATGCGCCCACGCTCTCGAGCACGCTCGGTGCCGAGCGGAGCGTCATCGAGGTCGGGCTCGCCGACGTCGACTGGCGCACGGTCGAGCGCGTGGAGGAGGCCGCGAACCGCGTGCTCTGGGAGGACCGCACGCTCCGGCTCCACTGGACCGACGACGCGCACATCGGCGAGTTCCCGCTCCGGAAGCCGCCCAAGGTCACCGGACGCATCCGCGTCGTGGAAGTGCCCGACTGGGACTGGTCCGCCTGCGGCGGCACGCACACGCGGCGCACCGGCGAGGTGGGGGCGATCAAGATCGTGGGCTGGGAGCGGCTGCGTGGCAACGTGCGCTTCGCTTTCCTGTGCGGCGGCCGCGCGCTCCGCGACCACGCCTGGCGCACCGAGACACTGCTCGAAGCCGCGAAGCGCCGGAGCCGCAGCGACCGCGAGCTGGTCTCGCACCTGGAGCGAGCACTCGAGGAGCGCGACGAGCTGAAGAAGCGGCTGAACGCGGTCTCGGCGAAGCTTCTTGCCGACGAGGCGCGACGTGCGGTGGGCTCGCCGCCCCAGCGGGTGAGCGTGCTCGCGCCGGAGCGCTCGCGGGACGAGGTGCGCACGTTCGCGCTCCAGTGCCTCGAGGCCGGGGCGCCGTGGGTGATCTCCGGAGCGGCGGCACCGGAGCCGGCGCTCGTGGTCGCTCGCGCCAAGACCGCAGCCGGCGCACTCGACCTGCGCTCGCTCGTGCCGGCGCTGCTCGCCGCGGCGCGCGGCAAGGGCGGCGGCAGTCCGGACATGGTCACGGTGGCGCCCGCCGACGCGGACGGTGCGCGCGCGGCATTCGACGTGGCGAACGAGGCACTCGCGAAGCACTGAGATGCCGGGCGTGGTGTACGCTCCGGAACCTCGTCCCTGCTACTTCCGCGATCGACCCCCACCGGAGTGCGCCATGCGCCTGAAACCTTCCGTGGTCGCGAGCCTGGCTCTAGCTGCATCGTTGTGGATCGCAAGCATCGCCGCCTCGCAGTCGGAGACGGCCCCTGACAAGGCTCCGCCGCTGCTCGGGTTCCGGACCTCCGCGGCCGAGGGGCAGGTCGCGCTCGAGTCGCGATTCGACGCGAGCCTCCGCCGCGACGACCTGCGCGAGTGGATGAAGCGGCTGACCGCGCGGCCGCACCACCTCGGCTCGCCCTACGGCAAGGAGAACGCCGAGTACCTCGCGGGCCTGTTCCGCTCCTGGGGTTACGACACCGCGATCGAGCGTTTCGACGTGTTGTTCCCCACGCCGAAGAACCGGGTGCTCGAGCTGCTGGCGCCCACGCGCTTCACTGCCGCACTGCGCGAGCCCGCGCTCGCGGCCGACAGCACGTCCGGCCAGACCAGCGAGCAGCTCCCGACCTACAACGCCTACTCGATCGACGGCGACGTCACCGCCGATCTGGTGTACGTCTACTACGGGCGGCCGCGCGACTACGACGAGCTCGAGCGGCGCGGCATCGACGTCAAGGGCAAGATCGTGCTCGCCCGCTACGGCGGCTCCTGGCGCGGCATCAAGCCCAAGGTCGCGGCCGAGCACGGTGCGATCGGCTGCATCATCTTCTCCGATCCGCGCGAGGACGGCTCGTTCCAGGGCGACGTCTATCCCAAGGGCGGCTGGCGGAGCGCGGACGCCGTGCAGCGCGGATCGGTGGCGGACATGCCGCTCTATCCCGGCGACCCGCTCACACCCGGCGTCGGCGCCACCGCGGGTGCGAAGCGGCTCGATCGCGCGCAGGCGAAGACGCTGACCAAGATCCCGGTGCTGCCGATCTCGGCCGCCGACGCGCTGCCGCTGTTCCAGGCGCTGGGTGGCCCGGTGGCGCCCGAGGAGTGGCGCGGCGCGCTCGCGACGCCCTATCACCTCGGGCCCGGCCCCGCGAAGGTGCACCTCCAGCTCCAGTTCGACTGGAAGCAGGTACCCGCGTACGACGTGATCGCGCGCCTGCGCGGCAGCGAGCGACCCGACGAGTGGATCGTGCGCGGCAACCATCACGACGCCTGGGTGAACGGAGCCTCCGACCCGATCAGCGGCCAGGTCGCGATGCTGGAGGAGGCGCGCGCGATGGGCGAGCTCGCCCGTGCCGGGCAGCGCCCGCGCCGCACGCTCATCTACTGCGCCTGGGATGGCGAGGAGCCGGGACTGCTGGGCTCGACCGAGTGGGTGGAGACGCATGCCGAAGAGCTGCGCACGAAGTGCGTCGCCTACATCAACTCCGACGGCAACAGCCGAGGTTTCCTGGAAGTGGGCGGATCCCACACGCTGGAGCCGTTCGTCAACCAGGCGGCGCGCGACGTGCGCGATCCCGAGAAGGGTGTGAGCGTGCTGGAGCGCGCCAAGGCGGCACGCATCCTCAACGGGACGCCCGAGGAGCGTGCCGATGCACGCTCGCGTACCGACCTCCGCATTGGAGCCTTGGGCTCGGGCTCCGATTTCACGCCGTTCCTCCAGCACCTCGGCATCTCGTCGATCAACATCGGCTTCGGCGGCGAGGAGCAGTACGGCCAGTACCACTCGATCTACGACAGCTTCGATCACTACACGCGCTTCGGCGATCCCGGGTTCGACTACGGGATCGCGCTCGCCCAGACCGCCGGACGCCTGTCGCTCCGGCTCGCGAACGCCGAGGTGCTGCCGTTCGCGTTCGGGAGCATGGGCGAAACGGTCGAACGCTACTCGAAGGAGGTCATCAAGCTCGCCGACGACATGCGCGACGAGGCGGAGGAGCGCGACAAGCGGCTCGATGCCGGCACGTTCACGAACGTCGACGATCCGACGCAGAAGTGGCTGCCTCCCAAACGCCTCGACCCCGTGCCCTACCTGAACTTCGCGCCGCTCCAGAACGCGGTGGTGCGCGTGAACGAGAGTGCGAAGGCTTACGACTCGGCGCGCCGCGACGCGCTGGCGGGGGGCGGGACACTCTCCGAATCGAAACGCGGAGAGCTGGATGCGGCGCTCCTCCGCTGCGAGCGCTCGCTCACGCGCGCCGAGGGACTGCCGCGCCGGCCGTGGTTCGTGCACCAGGTGTACGCGCCCGGCTTCTACACCGGCTACGGCGTCAAGACTCTTCCCGGCGTGCGCGAGGCGATCGAGCAGCGCCAGTGGAAGGAAGCGGAGGAACAGGTGGTCGTCGTCGCCGGCGTGCTGCAGCGCTACGCGGACAGCATCGACAAGGCCGCGGCGCTCCTGAAGCCGGCGGCCCTTTCGGGGTCGGGACAATGAGTGCAACCGGCGCCTGCGATTCAAGGCCGCACCCGCGAAAGACCGAGGCCCCGCGCGAAACTTCGCGCGGGGCCTCGCGGTCTCGTGGGCGGCTACCGGCCTAGCGCCGGGGCGAGCCCTTCTTCTTGGCGGTGCTGCGGGCGTGCACCCGGGACAGCGGCTTCGGCCGCGCCGCCGGCTTGGCGGGCGCCGCGGCACGGACCTGGGCGGCCGGCCGCACCGGCAGCACGATGCGCGTGGGCGTCGCCACCCGCGCGCTGCTCGCCACGCGCGTGGAAGCTGCGACGCGCGTGCGCGCCGCGACCGGCGTGCGCGACTTGGCGCCGCTCACCTTGGAGCTGTTCGCCTTCGCGCCCGCTACCTTGGCACCCGACTTCGCCGCCATCTTCGGCCGCGGCGTCGCCACCGGCTTGCCGAGCGGCGTCACCGGGCGGAAGCCGCCGTGCGCGGTCGTCGGCATCTGGCGGACCACGGCGAAACCCATCTTCGCCATCGCCGCACGGCGCGCGCGCGCCTGCTCGTCGTCGTAGATCGCCTGCTGCTGGAGCTGGCTCGGCTTCAGGCCATAGTTGAAATCGGGCAGCAGCACGCGCGGCACGGCGCGCCCCACGAAGCGCTCGATGCCCGCGAGATGACGCTGCTCCTCGGGCGCCATGAGCGTGAACGCGTCGCCCTGCGCATCCGGCCGGCCGGCGCGGCCGATCCGGTGCACGTAGTCCTCGGGCGAGGGCGGCACGTCGAAGTTCACCACGTGCGCGACACCCGCGAGCTCGAGCCCGCGCGCCGCCTGATCGGTGGTGACCACGATCTGCAGGCGGCCGCGCTTCAGGTCCTCCATCGCGCGCTCGCGCTCGGTCTGGCTCTTGCGCTCGTGCAGCGTCGCCACGGCGTAGCCGCGGCGCTCGAGCTGGCGGGCCAGCCGGTCGGCGCCCTCGCGCTGGCGCGTGAACACGATCGTGCTGCGCACCTCGCCCGAGCGCGACAGCAGCCGGTCGAGCAGCTCGATCTTGAGATGGCTCTGCACCGGATAGATGGCGTGCGTGATCCCCGGGGCCGGCTGCGGCGTGGTGAAGTCCACACGCACCGGCTCGATCAGCGCCTCCTTGGCGAGGCGGTTCAGCTCCGCCGGCATCGTCGCCGAGAACAACAGCGTCTGGCGCGTCTCCGGCAGGAGCTTCAGGAGCTTGCGGATGTCGCCCGCCTGGCCCACGTCGACCATGCGGTCGGCCTCGTCCAGCACCAGGATCTCGATGTCGTCGAACGTGAGCGCCTTGCGCGCGTGCAGTTCGAGCAGGCGGTCGACGGTCGCCACGAGCACGTCGACGCCGGGATCGCGCAGCAGCTTCTCCTGCACCGCGATCGGTGCGGCGTTGTGGACGAGCGCCACGCGCAGCTCGGTGAAGCGCGTGAAGTCGCGCGCGTGCGCCTCGACCTGCGTCGCGTGCTCGCGGGTCGGGGTCAGCACGATGGCGCGCAGCTTCTGCGGGCCGTCCAGGAGTCGCGCGAACATGGGCAGCAGGAACGCGCCGGTCTTGCCCGAGCCGCTGGGGGCATTCCCGATCAGGTCATTCCCCTGGAGGATGACGGGAATGGCCTTGGCCTGGATGGGCGTGGGCTCGTTCAATCCTGCCGCGCGCGTCGCCTGCACCAGCGGCGCAGGCAGGCCCAACGTGCTGAACATCATCGTCGTGGACTCCGGGCTCTCGGGATCGCGCCACAGCGGCTTGTTTCCCGCTGCGGGCGCAAGGGGGGTCGAGGAAGCAACGCATGGTACTGGCCCGCCCCCCGGGGATTCAATGGAAACCTTTGTCCCGGCGGGAGGCGGCAAAGGTGCGGAATTCGTGTGTGCAGAAGCAGGTAGGACGCCGTCCATATCAACTCACATGATGCGGGGCATGCACCGTTGAGATGACAGGATGGGGCAAGTCGTCTGTCAGTGATTCGACAAGCGGCGCGCGCCCTTTCGCCCACCGCGGCGCGCGAGCGCTCCAGCGCGGCGCGCCGCTCCAGCGCCGGGCCGCGCGAGCCTGCGAGCACCGTTCGAAGAGACTTCGCGGCGCTGGCAGCTCGGGCAGAAATAGGTGGATCTCCCATTCTGCACGATGCGCTTGAGCGGAGTTCCGCAATGGCGACACGGTTCTCCCGCGCGATCGTAGACGAGCAGCTGTTCGCCGTAGGCACCCGGCTCGTTCCAGATCGTGCGGTAGGTCGAGAACGTCGTGCCCATGCGCGCGATGCTCTCCTCGAGCACGGCTGGGACCTCGCGCGCCACGCGCGCCCACTCCTCGGGCGAGAGCGCGCCCGCGCGCCGCCTCGGATCGATGCGGGCCCGGAACAGCACCTCGCTCGCGTAGATGTTGCCGACCCCGGCGATCCGGCGCTGGTCCAGGAGCCAGGTCTTGATGCTCGTGCGCGCGCCGCGCGCGGCGGAGCGGAGCGCCGCACCGTCGCGCGGCACCGCGAGCGGGTCGGGTCCGAGGAGCCGGAGCGAGGGATCGCGGTCGAGCGCATCCGTGGCCACCACGCGCAGCATGCCGAAGCGGCGCACGTCCTGGAACCAGAGCGCGGCGCCGTCCTCGAACGCGAGCTTCAGGTGCACGTGCTCGAGCGTCTCGTCGGGTGTCCACCCGGGGCGCCAGTAGAGCCAGCGACCGCTCATGCCGAGGTGGGAGAGGAGCGTCACAGCGCCGTCCAGGTCGAGCATCAGGAACTTCCCGGTGCGGCGCGGCTTCGCGAACGTGCGGCCCTCGAGCTTCGCCGGGAGCGAGGCGAGGCTCGTGGTGCGCAGGCGCTTCCGCGACACGCTCGCGCGCGCGATGCGACGGCCCACGATGGCGCCCTCGAGCATGCGGCGGACGGTCTCGACCTCCGGGAGTTCAGGCATGGGCGGCGAGGCTCTGGCCTGGCACGCGCCGCCGTCAAGCGAGGAACGTTCGGCGCGGACGAGCGCGGCCCGCGCGGCTGCGAATGTCGTTCGCGCGCCGCGGGAATCGCGTGCTCGGCGCGCATCGCTCGTGTAGCGTTCGCATCTCTACGGTATTCCCACTCGACGTCACGGAGGTCCACGCATGTCCGCCACGCCCGCTGCCGCGCGCCACACGTTCGGTCACGCGATGCTCGCGCACTGGTCGCTCGATCCCGAGATCACGTACCTGAACCACGGCACGGTCGGCGTGGTGCCGAAACGCGTGCTCGCCGCGCAGCAGGCGATGCGCGACGAGATCGAGCGCCAGCCGGCGCGCTACCAGGTTCGCGAGCTGGCCGACGTGGGCGAGTTCGTGATGCGCATTCCCCCACGCATGCGCACCGCCGCCGCGGCCGTGGCCGAGTTCGTGGGCTGTGATGCGAAAGACCTGGCGTTCGTGGACAACGTCACCGCGGGCTACAACTCGGTGCTGCGCTCGTGGCCGTTCCAGGCCGGCGACGAGATCCTGATCACGGACCACAGCTACGGAACGGTCGGCATGACCGCCGACTTCGTGGCCAAGCGCACCGGGGCGAAGGTCGTCACCGCGACGCTTCCGTTCCCCGAGACCACGCCGGAGAAGGTCGTGGCCGCGATCGAGGCCGCGATCACGCCCAGGACGCGCATGCTGGTCGTGGACCACATCTGCGCGCCGACGGCGCTGGTGCTCCCGGTGAAGGAGATCGTGGCGCGGGCCCGCGCCCGCGGCGTGGTGACCCTGGTGGACGGTGCGCACGTGCCCGGGGCGATCCACCTGGACATCACCGCGATCGGCGCCGACTTCTACACCGCCAACCTCCACAAGTGGGGTAT
>Ga0209811_10000708_pt1 | contig 12689 bp, 10 predicted proteins | sample Coa_R1_6_FD_187161 | JGI IMG/M metagenome (GOLD analysis project Ga0209811, IMG submission 187161) | Surface soil microbial communities from Centralia Pennsylvania, which are recovering from an underground coalmine fire. - Coalmine... | ecosystem: Environmental > Terrestrial > Soil >...
CCCCAACTCGGTTTGCATCCGACACCGCGAGCGCCGAGTCCCGGCCGCAGACAGCGCCGCCCGCGCAACCCTAAGGATTTTTAGGTCGCGAAAGACGGAAGGTCCTGCTCTTTCCGACTACTGTGCGCAGCATCAGCGTGCCGGGGCAGGCGCGCGCCCATGCTATGCTCAGGGTCTCACGCCCCTCTGGCCCTGGTACGTCCATTCACCATCGATCAGGAGATCACAATGTTTCGTGCAGCAATGGTGCGTAGCATATTTTTGGGAGTGATTTGCGGGGCCGGCTCGCTCGCCAACGCGCAGGATTTTTCGGCAGACGTGTTCAACGTCACCGCCAAAGACGCGTCCAAATCGGGCAAAGTTTATGTAAAAGGCGCGAAGATGCGGATCGATCGCGGAGAAGCGAGTCCGGAACAGTCAACTCCACTCGTGCTGATCGACGGCGAGAGCCACACAGCGACCATTATCGATGCGGCGAATCATGCCTACATGAAGGCCGAGGTCGGTCCCGAGCAGGGGCTTTCATTTTTCCGTTTGAAGGATTCCAACAATGCCTGCGCCGACTTCGAGAAGATGGCCAGCATGGGCGGATGCAAGAAAGCAGGGAACGAGACGGTCAGTGGACGGCAGACGGTGAAATACGCCGGCAAGTCCGAGGACGGAAAGCCGGTGGCGATGTGGGTCGACCCCGAAGTGAACTTCGTCGTGAAATGGCAGACCAAGTCCGGGGAAATGGGCGAGCTCAGAAATATCAAGGTTGCGCCTCAAGCCGATAGCCTCTTCCAACTGCCCTCTGGATTTCACAATGCGGTGAAGGGAGCTGAGGGCGACGAAGGCAAAGAGGACACAAAGGGCGATAGCAACAAAGAGGAGGCGCCACCCGCCAAGGAAGAACCTCCATCCACACCTCAGTAAAAACTGAGGTCCATTATGGACCCACGACAGAATGGCGCGAGGTTACTTTTGCGTGGTGACCTCGCGCAGGTCGGTGAAAATGACCAGCGGCGCCAGCGCACGCGACATGGTAAATCGCTTTGGTTGGATCACCTGAACCTCGGAAACAGGGCCATTTTTGCTTGACAAGGCGAGGTACGCATGGTGTAGTTCGGAGATTCCCGCTAACCTCGTCGTTTGGATTAGACGGGCTCTAAGATGTTAGGAATCGAACCGCTCCCCCAGCGGTCGGGCATTGAAAACTCCCCATCTTGAAGTGCAGGACATGGGCGCTGAGCCTTCGGGCGTCGGCATCTTTGGAGCTTTGCATCGATGGCAATGTTGCGCACTCTGCCGAACCTTACAACGAGGACGCCTGTGATACGGGACTCGCGCACACCGACTCGGGCCACAGATGCGCTAGGGGCGGATCGTATTCACACTCCCGCCACGTCATCGGAGCGCAGACCTTATTATCTGCTAATCGCAGGATTTGAAGCGCTGGATCTGGTGAATGTGGGGCTAATTGTGACCAGCGCGGCCGGGCAGTTGCTGCTTGCCAATCGCACGGCTGAAGAGATTCTGAAACTGCGGGACGGAATTGAACTGGGGCCCACCGGTCTGGTGCGTACTTCCCTGAAATGCACGCCCAGTCTCAATTCATTGATGGACACGGTGATTAAAGCGGGTGGTGGCTCGCGGGATTCCGTGTTGCCGGTGCGGCGGCCATCGGGGAAGCGCCCTCTGACTGCGGTCGTGCGCGCCGTGGAAGGCGCGGCTGCCGAATCCGATCCCTTGTCGCCTGCGACTTTGCTGTTCATTCTCGATCCCGAAATTTCGGTGGAAACCGTCGAAGCGGAGTTGCGCCAGCTCTACGGCTTGACGTCGATGGAGGCGAGCCTGGCGAACCTGTTGATGGAAGGCAAAGCGCTCGATGAATGTTGCAAAATTCTCGACATTCGCCGTTCCACCGCGCGTACTCACCTCCAGCACCTTTTCGAAAAAGTTGGCGTACAGCGGCAGAGCGAGCTCGTTTCACTGCTTTTGAAGAGCATCGGTTTGGTGGGTTCCGCCGGCCGAGCTGCCACCCGCAACTCCCATCGCAAAACGAGCCTTTAACATGCCCTCGGATTTCGTTCTCCTGGTCTCCGGAGACTGCAAATGATTACTCATCAGGCGCGATCAGTTTTGCATAAGTTATTGATTATAAATATGTTAAAGGATGTGCAAAGAGATTCAGGATCAGAAAAGACTCGTGTTAGAATAACCACTCAAGTATCCTCCTCCCCCGAGACCGACGAGGAGCGATCCAATCGATGTTTCGTAAAACCTTTCTGCTTTCACTAGCCCTTTCACTCACATCCTTCTCGACTCTGCCCGCGGCGGCGCAAGCGAAGCTGACGGCTGCGCAGGTGGTGGAGAAAAACATTGCAGCTCGCGGCGGCGCCCAGGCGTGGCACGGGGTGCAGACCATGTCGTGGTCTGGAAAGATTGACGCCGGCGCCGGTGACTCGGTAGAGCGCAGCCGCCGCTTTGCACAGAATCAGGGTCATCTGAACCGCATGACCCACGAGAAGATGGCCGCGGGAGACAAGACGGATAATCAGGTCCAGCTTCCTTTCAAGCATGAAATGAAGCGACCGAACAAATCACGCACTGAAATCGAATTCGCCGGCAAGACCGCAGTGCAGGTTTTTGACGGGTCCAATGGCTGGAAGGTTCGTCCCTTCCTGAACCGAAACGACGTTGAGCCTTTCTCTGCCGATGAAGCAAAAATGGAGAGCCAGGAACCCGGCATCGGTGGCTATCTGGTCGACTATGCAGCTAAAGGCTCGAAAGTGGACCTCGATGGCATGGAAAAGGTTGAGGGCCGCGACGCTTACAAACTGAAGGTCACCTCCAAGACGGGTGCCATCAAGTACGTGTGGGTCGATGCGCAGAACTTCCTGGATGTGAAAGTTTCTGGTAATCCGCGCCGCATGGACGGCAAGATGCACAACGTCTATGTGTACCAACGCGATTTCCGCGATGTTCAGGGCGTGAAAGTTCCTTTCGTGCTGGAGACCGCAGTCGAAGGGTATCGCGAGACTCACAAGACGGTACTCGAGACTGTGGCTGTGAATCCGAAGCTTGAGGATGCGCTTTTCGTCAAGCCTCAATCGAAGTAGTTAGGTTTGATTTGGACGAAGGCGCTCGACACTGAGCGCCTCCGGTCCAAACTGCAGGACGATGTGCAATCTTCGCGGCGGCGTCCATCCCGCTCCCCCCAACAGCACGCCCGTTGTGATCGAATTGCTCCCCTCATATCCTGCTGGTTAGGTGTGATGTACTTCCCAGACAATGGGCGCTGCAGGGAGTAAGCTCTTCCTGCTGGGATCTCTGGTAGTCCGTAATTGCGGGGCAGAAATCATGAATAAGCCGGCTGTTGTCGGTTCCTTGGTCATCATCGCTGTGGGCGCCTTTGTTGCAGGGCGCTTTACGGGTAGATCCAGCTCGAACAATCAACCTACCGCCAAACGGATTCTGTATTACGTCGACCCTATGCACCCGACGTACAAGTCCGACAAGCCTGGAACGGCGCCGGATTGCGGAATGGCTCTGGAGCCTGTGTACGAGGGGGACAATCTCGCGTCTAAGCTCCAGTTGCCCGCGGGAGCGGTTGCCATCACGCCCGAGCAGCAACAGCTGATCGGAGTGCGCGTCGAAAAGGTTGAAAAGAACTCAGGCTCGCGAGTGATTCGCACGACCGGACGGGTTGCACCCGACGACAATCGCGTCTTCCGTCTCATGGCCGGCACCGACGGATGGATTCGCGACCTGCAGGACAATCCTGCCGGAACCGTAGTGAAGAAAGACCAGATGCTGGCGACGTTCTTCAGCCGCGAGTTTCGTAACGCCGAGCAAGCTTACTTGGGGTCACTCGCGAGCATTGACCGCGTTAAGGGAACGCGGGACGGGGACGATACGCGCCTCAGCGATTCGAGCGTTCGCGTCAATGAAGAACAACTGCGCACGCTGGGCATGGGCGAGCCGCAGATTCGTGAACTGGCGAAAACCCGGCAGGTGACGGGCGACATCGCACTGGTTGCTCCGGTCGATGGCATCGTGCTCGCACGATCGATCACTCCGCAGCAGCGCTTCGAGAAGGGAACGGAGTTTTACCGGATCGCAGACCTCAGCCGGGTATGGATCTTCGCTGATGTTTTCAGCGACGAAACGGCGACCTTGCGACCGGGATCGAAGGCGACGGTTCTGATTCGAGAACTGGGAAAAACAGTTACTGCCACCGTCAGTGACAGCCCGCCGCTCTTTGATGCGACTTCGCGCACTTTGAAACTGCGCCTGGAAACCGACAATCCCGGGATGTTCCTGCGCCCGGACATGTATGTCGATATCGAATTCCGTGCGCCGGCGCCGAACGGTATCTCTGTTCCGGCGGAGGCGATCCTCGACAGCGGGATGCAAAAGATTGTTTATCTGGAAACCAGCGATGGAGTGTTTGAACCGCGGCCCGTGGAACTGGGCGGTTCGTTTGGAAAGCGCGTGACGGTGAAGCGCGGCCTCGCTGAGGGCGATCGCGTAGTCACTTCGGGCAACTTCCTGATCGACTCTGAAAGTCGCATGAAGCCGGACGCCCTGCGCAGCGTGAATGAAAAGCGGAATGCTTCCGGGAGCACCTCGCAGGTCCATCAAGCCAGCTTGACCGATCCCGTGTGCGGCATGTCCATTGATCGCGAGAAAGCTATTGCCGGTGGGCATAAGGAAGCCTTCCGCGGGGAAACGTATTATTTCTGCTCCGATAAGTGTCACAAGCAATTCATGGAAGATCCTGCGAAGTACATCGATGATCGGTTGAGGAGCGCCACAGATCCCGGAACGGGGCGCGCGAATGATTAACCGGCTCATCACCTTTTCGGTCAAAAACAAGTTTCTGATTTTTGCATTCGTGGCAGCGGCCTGCATCTGGGGCACCTGGTCCATGATGCACCTGCCGCTGGACGCCACGCCCGATCTGAGCGAAACGCAGGTCATCATTCTGTCCCGCTGGGATCGCAGTCCCGACATCATCGAAGACCAGGTCACGTATCCCATCATCAGCGCGATGACTGGCGCGCCCAAGGTGAAGACGGTGCGCGGCATCTCGGACTTCGGATTTTCCTACGTTTACGTTGTGTTCGAGGAAGGCACGGACATCTACTGGGCGCGCTCGCGGACGCTCGAGTACCTCTCCTCGGTGAATTCGCGATTGCCCCAGGGAGTGAAGACGGAGCTTGGTCCGGACGCGACCGGTCTGGGGTGGGTGTTTCAGTACGTGTTGAAGGACCAGTCCGGCAAGCACAGCCTCGCGGAACTGCGCTCCTATCAAGACTGGTATTTGAAGTACTACCTGAAGGCCGTACCGGGGGTGGCGGAAGTTGCTTCTCTGGGCGGCTTCACGCAGCAGTATCAAGTCAACGTCGATCCGAATCGGCTGCGATCGTATGGGATTCCGATCTCGCGAGTGGCTGACGCCGTGCGCAACGGCAACAGTGAAACTGGCGCGCGCCTTCTGGAGTTTGGCGGAGCGGAGTACATGATCCGCGGGCGCGGATACGTCAAATCTTCTCAGGACATCGAAGACATCGTTTTGACGGACCAGGGCGGAACTCCGATTCGCATCAAGGATATTGGCGAAGTCGTTCTGGGACCTGACATCCGGCGGGGCGCCGCCGACCTCGATGGAACAGGCGAAGTCGTGTCGGGCATCGTAATCATGCGCGAAGGCAGCAACGCGCTGGACGTGATCGATCGAGTAAAGGCTCGCCAGAAGGAAATCGAGCCCGGCATGCCTTCCGGCGTGAAGGTCGTGCCGATCTATGACCGGTCGGAACTCATCCGTCGAGCCATCTCGAATGCGCGATTCACGCTCATCGAGGTCGTAATCACAGTCGTCATCATCATCCTGATCTTCTTGTGGCATTTCCCCAGCGCCGTCATCCCGGTGGTCACCATCCCAGTGGCGATTTTGCTTACGTTCATCCCGCTGCAATACGCGGGCGTGAGCATCAACATCATGTCGCTTGCCGGATTGGCTATCGCCTGCGGCGAGCTAGTCGACGCTGCCATTGTTGTCGTGGAACAAACGCACAAGAAGCTTGAGATCTACGAGCGTTCCGGACAGCCGTTCAGGTACGAAGAAGTCATTCTCGAAGCGGTCAAGGAAGTGGCTGGTCCAACATTTTTTGCGCTGCTCGTGATTGCCGTTGCGTTCTTGCCGGTGCTGGTGCTGGAAGGTCAGGAAGGGAAACTGTTCCGTCCACTGGCCTACACCAAGAACTTTGCCATGCTGGTGGCAGCGGTGCTGGCCTTGACGCTTGATCCCGCGCTTCGCTTGCTTATGGTGCGCAAGCCGCGTCCGCTGGGACTAGAGCAGAACTGGTGGCAGAAGTTCACTGGCGTTCTTCTAGGCGGCAAGATTCGTCCTGAAGAAAAACATCCGATCACGGGTCCACTGATGCGCATGTACGATCCGGTTGTCCGATGGACGCTGCGCTGGAAGACCCAGGTGATCGTCGGTGCGGTCGTGATTGTTCTGCTGACGGTTCCGCTCTTTTGGAAGATCGGCTCGGAGTTCATGCCGCCGCTGGAGGAAGGCTCGTTCCTGTACATGCCTACGACGATGCCGGGCATCTCGATCGCCGAGTCTCAGCGATTGCTCCAGGTGACCGACGGCATCTTAAAGCGGTTCCCGGAAGTGGACCACGTTCTCGGCAAGACAGGCCGCGCGGACAGCGCTACTGATCCCGCTCCGCTCTCGATGCTCGAGACGGTCATTGTTCTGAAGCCGCACTCGCAGTGGCGGCGCACGCACACATGGTATTCGTCGTGGGCTCCGAACTGGATGCTACCCGTGCTTCGCCACATCACGCCCGACAACATTTCTGATGCTCAATTAGTCTCGGAAATGAACGAGGCCTTAAAGATCCCCGGCCTCTCCAACTCTTGGACGATGCCGATCCGCGGCCGCATTGAAATGCTGACGACTGGAATTCGGACGCCCGTAGGGTTGAAGATTCAGGGAGCGGACGTCAAGCAGATTCAGGAAATCGGACGCCAGGTCGAAGCCGTGTTGGCTGGCGTGCCCGGAACGCGAAGCGTCTTCTCGGAGCGCACGGGCGACGGCTACTTCCTCGACGTAACCTGGGATCGCAAGGCCCTGGCTAGCAATGGCCTGTCGATTGATGACGCGCAGAATGCTTTGTCGACGGCAGTCGGTGGAGAGAACATCAGCACGACGATTGAAGGACGCGAACGGTATCCGATCAACGTCCGCTACAAGCGCGACTTCCGCTCCGATATTGAAGCCCTTGGGCGCGTGCTGGTGACGGCAAACGGAGAGAAGCAGATTCCGCTGTCGGAGTTGGCGACCATCCGCATGCTGAATGGCCCGGCTATGATTCGCAACGAAGACGGGCTGCTCACCGGCTATGTCTACGTCGATCTGGCGGACCGAGCGCCGGGCGACTACGTTGAGCAAGGCCGGATGGAGTTGCAGAAGAAGCTGCAATTGCCGGCGGGTTACACCGTTCTTTGGAGCGGTCAGTACGAGTCCTTCGAGCGCGTGCGGCAGCGCCTGATGCTGGTGGTTCCTGTGACGCTGGGGATCATCCTGTTCCTGCTTTATTTCAACACGCGTTCGATGGTGAAGACCGCAATCATCATTCTCGCGGTGCCTTTCTCCGCCGTAGGCGCCCTATGGATGGTCTACCTGCTCGGTTACAGCATGAGCATCGCTGTCTGGGTCGGCATTATCGCCCTGCTGGGTATCGACGCAGAGACGGGCGTGTTCATGCTGTTGTATCTCGACCTCGCTTACGCAAAGGCGAAGCGGGAACATGCGCGTCTGACCCGTACGCAGCTCTATGAGGCGATCGTCGAGGGAGCAGCCAAGCGGTTGCGTCCCAAGTTCATGACCTTCGCGACCATGAGCATCGGCCTGGTGCCCATCCTGTGGTCCACGGGAGCGGGTTCCGCGATCATGAAGCGCATCGCAGCGCCCATGGTCGGCGGCATCGTGACCTCGTTTCTTCTGGAGTTGCTGGTGTATCCGGCGATCTATGCGTTCTGGCGCGAGCGCGAGATTTGTCCGGAGGCCGATAGCGAGTTGGCCGGGGGATCGAAAGCCACAACTTCGTACCTCGAGTTGGGTACCATCAAGAACCGGGCTGTGGTTCCGGTTTCGTCTACCGAGTAGGGAGGGCGCTGCCGTCGGCGCCCCGTACTCTCAAGCGCAATCCGCGAATTTCATTCACAACTTGCAATAGTCGTCGTCAAACATGGCATTGACACCGTGACGGTAGGCCCTTAGCATCCCCAAATCGGCAGCTGTCGCGCTTTGCGGCATGCTCGCCAGGGAGTTCGTTCAGCTATGAGCCTGCGAGATTTTCTATCGAAACAGTTCATCGATGTTATTGAGTGGGTTGAGCCCGCGGACGGAGTTCTTGCCTACCGCTATCCGATGCAGGATCGCGAAATTCAGAACGGCGGCAAGCTGACGGTTCGCGATTCGCAGATGGCAGTCTTCGTGAACGAAGGGCGTGTCGCGGATGTGTTTGGCCCCGGCCTGTACACGCTGAATACACATACGCTGCCCATCCTGACTAACCTCATGAATTGGGACAAGGCATTCAAGTCCCCGTTCAAGTCGGATGTGTATTTCTTCATCACGCGCCTGCAGACTAACCAGCACTGGGGCACGCAGAATCCGATCACGATTCGCGATAAGGAATTTGGTGCCATTCGGCTGCGCGCGTTTGGGATTTACACGTACCACTTGGCCGATCCTAAAGTTTTCTACACGAAGGTCAGCGGAACGCGAGACGCGTACGGGGTTGCCGATCTCGAAGGCCAGCTCCGCAACACGATCGTTGGACGGATCACCGACACATTCGCCGGAAGCCAAGTCCCATTCCTCGACATGGCAGCGAACCAGGTGGCGCTTTCGGAAAAAATCGCCGGGCAGCTGAAGCCTGCATTTACTGATCTCGGCCTGGTGCTCGACAGCTTCGTGGTCGAGAATCTCTCGCTTCCCGACGAACTGCAGAAGATTCTGGATCAACGCATCGGCATGAACATGGTTGGCGACATGGGCCGTTACACGCAGTACCAGGTCGCGCAATCGATTCCCATTGCGGCTGCGAATGAAGGTGGCGGTGCCGCCGGTGTGGGCGCGGGGCTGGGGGCCGGCATGGCTATGGGACAGGCCATGATGGACGCGATCAAGAAGGGAAGCGCTAGCGTCGGCAGCGAAGGCGGTGCAGCGGCGGCTGGGGGTGCGGTGGCGGCGGGAACCGAAGCCAAGTTCTGCCTGAACTGTGGCAAGTCGATCCCGAAAGTCAGCAATTTTTGTCCGAATTGCGGTCAAGCTCAGCCGTAAGCGCATTCACGCATGAACGGAATCGAGTGGATCGTTGAAGCTCATGGTTGTTCGGCCGCATCCCTCGCCGACTTGTCTTTGCTGGGCAGTCTGTTCGAGCGGATCATTGGCGACTTAAGTCTTCGACCGGTCGGCGCGACGCAGTGGCATCAGTTTCCTCAGACTGGTGGAATTACTGGGCTGTGTCTGCTGGCCGAGTCCCACCTTGCTTGCCATACTTTTCCCGAGTTCGGGTCGCTCTGCCTGAACCTCTTCTGCTGCGTTCCCCGTGTTGAATGGGATTTCAACGCACGACTGAGGGAGATTCTTGGCGCTACCTCGGTGACTGTCAGAAGTGTGGTGCGCCCGTACAGTGAAGCGATACATCAGGCCGATGGCCGACTGCCTGTTCACACCACGCAACCTCCAACGGGGAGAGTTGCGGGATGACCCAACCAACGGCGACGTGCCCGAACTGCGGCGCGCAGGTTGTCTTTCGCTGGTCGAGCAGCGTGCAGACGGTCTGCGAGTATTGCAAGTCCATCCTTGTGCGGACTGACGTCGACTTAAAGAAAGTCGGTGAAGTTGCCGACCTGCCTGCGGACAGCTCTCCGATTCAGATCGGTACTGAGGGAAGCTATAACCACAAAGCATTCACGGCGATCGGCCGGATCATTTACGAGTACGAGCAGGGCAATTGGAACGAATGGCACCTGATGCTGAACGATGGCACGAGCGGATGGCTCTCGGATGCGCAGGAGGAGTACGCGATTTCGTTTGCGGCTCCCGGCCGCAAGCTGCCTGACCAGTGCCGCGTAGGCGATCGCTTTGTGTGGGACAACGAAGGTTACGAGGTCACGACGATCACCAAAGCGCACTATCGCGGAGTGCAGGGCGAATTGCCTTTTCAGTACTGGGACAAGACGGACGTTATGTTCGCCGATCTGCGCTCGCTGACAGGGAAGTTCGCGACCATCGATTACAGCGATGAGCAGCCTGCTCTTTATTTGGGAGAGATGGTCGAGTTTGACGCTTTAAGCCTCAAAAACCTACGTACATTTGAGGGGTGGTCGTGAGCACGAGCGGCCCAACACCGCCCGGGAAGCCGCAAACGCGTGCGTTAAATTGTCCCGGCTGCGGGGCGGCCCTTACAGTGCGCTCGTTCAACAACGCCGTCACCATTGTTTGCGACAGCTGCCATTCGATTCTTGACGCGAAGGATCCCAATCTCCAGATCCTGCAGCAATTCAAGGCTGCGACCGACAAAGACCGCCCACTGATTCCTCTGGGTACGCGTGGAAAAATTCGCGGCACCGACTATGAAGTGATTGGGTTCGAGCGGCGCACCATCCACGTCGAGGGCGTCGCCTACAGTTGGCATGAGTATGTTCTGTTCAATCCTTACAAGGGCTTTCGCTACCTCACCGAGTACGACGGGCACTGGAACGATTGCAGCACGCTGAAGGCGCTGCCGGACGTTGTCTCGTTCTCGAGTCCCCCGAAGGTGAAGTATCTCGGCGAGACCTATAAGCATTTTCAGACGGCACGGGCTAGCACGTCATTCGTGCTGGGAGAGTTTCCCTGGCAAGTGCGGGTCGGAGAGTCGGTCGAGGTCAGCGACTACGTGTCGCCCCCTCGGGTCCTGTCGAGCGAACAGACGGGCAACGAAGTCACCTGGTCGATGGGCGAGTACATGCTCGGGAAAGATGTCTGGAAGGCTTTTCGCCTTTCGGGATCTCCACCAGAAGCGCAGGGAGTCTACGAAAACCAACCGTCTCCCATGAGTGGCGAGGTCAAGAGCATCTGGCTCACGTTTGCTTTTCTTCTGCTGGCTTTGGTTGTGCTGATGATCGGCTTTGATCTCTCGGCCCAAAACAAAGAAGTGTTCACCGGCTATTACAAATACGATTCAAACCAGCGCGGGGAAGCGTCGTTCGTGACGGACGACTTTGAGGTAAAGGGGCACACCTCGAACGTAGAGTTGAAGACGACCACCGACCTGAACAACCGGTGGATTTACCTGAACTATGCGCTGATTAACGAGACAACAGGGCAGGCCTTCGATTTCGGACGGGAAGTCAGCTTCTATCATGGCTACGATTCTGACGGCTCATGGTCAGAGGGAAGCGCGAATGACACGGTCGCCGTGCCCAGCGTGCCGCCGGGGCGTTATTACCTGCGGGTCGAGCCGGAAGGCGATCCCGCTTATGGGATGACCTATTACACAATCACGGTCAAGCGCGACGTTCCACAGTACAGCTTCTATGGAATTGCGCTGGGCGCACTGTTGCTGCCAGCCATACTGCTTTCCTGGAGAGCTCTCAGCTTCGAACACTTGCGTTGGGCGGAAAGCGATCATCCGATGATCACCACATCCGGAGGCGATGAATGATGCGAGTCCTGTACATCCTCTACGGGTCGGCGGTTCTGGTGGGGCTCAGCATTGCGCAATATCAGGGCTGGAGTCTGGCCCGCGTAAACGAAGTCAAAAACGTTCCGCGCTCGGTGCGCGACAATCCTGGCTCGTACCGCTCGGTCTACAGTTCTTATCACCACTACACGGGAGGCAAATGAGATGAGCCCTACGCTGGTGAGTAGTGTCGTGAATGCGGTGGTCTTCGCATTTCTGGGAATCGTTGTCTTCACCGTGGCGTTTCTGGTGATGGACAAGCTCACTCCATATCACTTGTGGAAAGAAATTGTGCAGGAACACAACATGGCTCTGGCGATTCTGGTGGGTGCCATGTCGATTGGCCTGTGCATCATCATCGCGGCAGCAGTTCACTAGATCGTGGGAATCCTGCTCTTCATCACGGTATTGCTCATCGCGGCTTGCGGGCTGATCTATGAGTTGATCGCTGGCACGCTTGCCAGCTATCTGCTGGGCGACAGCGTCCTGCAGTTTTCGACCATCATCGGCTGCTATTTGTTTGCGATGGGCATTGGCAGTGCGCTCTCGCGATACATCCATCGCGGACTGGCCTACCGCTTCGTGTGGATCGAGCTGATGCTGGGAGTGATCGGCGGATTCTCGTCGGCATTGCTTTTCCTCGCCTTCGCTTACACGCAGGGATTTCAGTTGCTGATGTATGCGTTGGTAATTGTGATCGGCATTCTCGTGGGCCTTGAAATCCCTATCCTGATGCGCATGGTGCGCGAGCGCTACCACTTCCGCGATGTGGTGGCGCATGTGCTGACGTTTGACTACCTGGGTGCGCTGGGAGCCTCGCTCTTGTTTCCAATCCTGCTGGTGCCGCGGTTGGGACTGGTGCGATCCGCCATGCTGTTCGGGTTGATTAATGTTGGCGTTGCGCTGTGGAGCACGTTCCTATTTTCCCGGCAGCTGCCTTCGACCCGAGTG
>Ga0209811_10000709_pt1 | contig 12685 bp, 7 predicted proteins | sample Coa_R1_6_FD_187161 | JGI IMG/M metagenome (GOLD analysis project Ga0209811, IMG submission 187161) | Surface soil microbial communities from Centralia Pennsylvania, which are recovering from an underground coalmine fire. - Coalmine... | ecosystem: Environmental > Terrestrial > Soil >...
CCACGTGGACGGCGTGAGCAATGTGCTCGCGTACTTCGACGCACTGAAGAACGCGGGCGTGCCGGCGGAGCTGCACATCTACCCCGAGGGCGGCCACGCGTTCGGCCTGCGGCCGACGAAGTACCCGATCACCGCCTGGCCGCGGCTGGCGGAGGTGTGGCTCAGGTCGATCGGCGTGATCGCGCCGTAGTCGGCCCTGAAGCCGGCCCCAAGCCCGGGCCTACGCGGTCGCGTTCGCCGAAGCCAGGCGCTGCTCGAGCGCGCTCAGCTCGTCGCGGAGTCCCTGCGGGAGCCGCGAGCCGAACTTCTGGAAATGCTGTTTCATCACCGGCAGCTCGTTCGACCAGCCCTCGATGTCCACGCGCAGCAGCTCGTCGAGCGCCGTGTCCGCGAGCTTGAGGCCGCTCAAGTCGAGCGCGCCGGGTGCGGGGAGCCTGCCGATGGGCGTATCCACCGCCTGCGCGGTGCCGTGCACGCGCTCGAAGATCCACTTGAGGACGCGGCTGTTCTCGCCGTAGCCCGGCCACAGGAACTTGCCGTCCGCGCCCTTCCGGAACCAGTTCACGTAGAAGATGCGCGGCAGCTTCGCCGGATCGGCCTGCGCGCCGAGCTTCAGCCAGTGCGCGAAGTAGTCGCCCATGTGGTAGCCGCAGAACGGCAGCATTGCCATCGGGTCGTGGCGCAGGGCGCCGACGGCCCCCGTGGCGGCAGCGGTGGTCTCGCTGCTCATGATCGAGCCCAGGAACGTGCCGTGCTGCCAGGACAGAGCCTCGTTGACGAGCGGCACCGTGGTGGCGCGGCGGCCACCGAAGAGGATCGCCGAGATCGGCACGCCCGCGGGGTCCTCCCACTCGGGAGCCATCACCGGGCACTGCCGCGCGGGCACGCAGAAGCGCGCGTTCGGATGCGACGCCTTCCGAGCGCTCGCGGGCGTCCACGGCCGGCGCAGCCAGTCGCTGAGCGATGCCGGCGCGGTGTCGGTCATCTCCTCCCACCACACGTCGCCCTCGGGCGTCAGCGCGCAGTTCGTGAACACCGTGTTGGTGGCGATCGTCGCCATGGCGTTCGGGTTCGACTTGAGGCTCGTGCCCGGCGCCACGCCGAAGAAGCCGGCCTCCGGGTTGATGGCGTAGAGCCGGCCGTCGGCGCCGAACTTCATCCACGCGATGTCGTCGCCCACCGTCTGCACCTTCCAGCCCGGTAGCGTGGGGTTGAGCATCGCCAGGTTGGTCTTGCCGCACGCCGAGGGGAACGCAGCGGCGACGAACGCGCTCCGGCCCTTCGGATCCGTGAGCTTGAGGATCAGCATGTGCTCGGCCATCCAGCCTTCGTCGCGCGCCTTGGCGGAGGCGATGCGCAACGCGTGGCACTTCTTCCCCAGCAGCGCGTTGCCGCCGTAGCCGGAGCCGAACGACCAGATCTCGCGCGTCTCCGGGAAGTGGGTGATGTACTTCGTCTTGGCGTTGCACGGCCACGGCGAGTCGGGCGCCAGCGGCTTCTCGAGCGGCACGCCCACCGAGTGCAGGCCACGGACGAAATCCTCGCTCGTGCCCAGCGCTTCCAGCACCCGCGTGCCCACACGCGCCATGACGTGCATGCTCGCCACCACGTAGGGCGAATCCGTGATCTCCACGCCGATGCCCGCGATCTTCGAGCCGATCGGGCCCATGCTGTAGGGGATCACGTACAGGGTGCGGCCCTGCATGGCGCCGTCGAACAGCCCGCGGAGCATCTGCTTCGTCTCCTCGGGATCGCGCCAGTGATTCGTGGGGCCGGCCTCGTCCTTGGACTTGGAGCAGATGAACGTGAACTCCTCGACCCGGGCGACGTCTGCAGGGTCGGACCTGACGAAGACACTGCCGGGCCGGCGCTGCTCATCCAGGCGGATGGCGGTGCCGCCCTGCACCATCAGCCGAAGCATCTCCGCGTACTCGCCCGCCGATCCATCGCACCAGACCACGCTCTCGGGCCGGCACATCGCCCGCATCTCCTCGACCCACGCCAGCAACTTGGGATTGGCGGACTTGGCACTCATGGCATCTCCGGTCGGACTTCTCTATCGTGGGGGCGGCACTCGGCGCCCGAAGCTGGGCGCGCACAGAGTCTTAGAAGTCACAGTTTAGTCCGCGTGCGGCGCAGCCGCAACGGGCGCGGTTGGAACGCATTGCCCGTGTAACCATCCCGGAGCCCCGATTGCCGCGAACGCTCGACTGGCAGCACCTGCTCGCGGAAGGCCGTGAAGCGGGCGAGGCGGAGGCGCCGTCGCCCGCCCGCTCGCCGTTCCAGCGCGACCACGACCGAATCTTGTTCAGTGGCTCGTTCCGCCGCCTGGCCGACAAGACGCAGGTGTTCCCGCTGCCGTTCGACGACCATGTTCACTCGCGGCTCACGCACAGTCTCGAGGTGGCGACGATCGGGCGCTCGCTCGGCACGCTCGTGGGCCGCAAGCTCGCAACACAGGGCGCCGCGCTGCCCGCGGGGCGCGACGCGCGCGACGTGGGCGACTGCGTGGCCGCCGCCTGCCTGGCGCACGACCTCGGCAATCCCCCGTTCGGCCACATCGGCGAGTCGGCGATCCAGGAGTATTTCGCGAAGCAGGCGCCTTCGGGACTTCTGGACCCCTTGACCGAGCGCGAGCGGCAGGACCTCCTCAGGTTCGAGGGGAATGCCCAGGCGTTCAGGATCCTCACCCGGCTCGAGCGCCCTTGGCGCCGTGGCGGGCTCGCCCTCACCCACGCCACGATCGGCGCGTTCTTGAAGTACCCCTGCACGTCCGACGTCGCCGCCGGTCGCCCGGGCGGGCGTAGCGCCAAGAAGCACGGGTTGATGGCCGCGGAGCTGGCCACCTGGGAGCGGATCGCGCCCGAGCTGGGCCTGGAGCGCCGGCGGGCGGGCGTCGACCACTGGCCGCGACACCCCCTCGCGTTCTTGACCGAGGCCGCGGACGACGTCGCCTACCTGCTGCTCGACCTGGAAGACGGCTTGCGTCTCCGGCGGCTCACGGAGGCGGAGTACACGCGGCTCGTGGAGCCGCTGTGCGCCCCCGGCCACACCGGCGAGCGGCGTGGGGACACCCCCAGCGACCGCAACGAGATGCTGGACCGCGCCGGCTGGCTGCGCGCGGGGGCGATCGACACGCTGATCCACGAGTTGGCCGACGCGTTCGTCGCCCGCGGCGCCGGCGTCCTGGACGGCAGCTTCGACAGCGAGCTCAGGAAGACCATCCCGCACGCCGCCGCGCTCGACGCGGTCGAGGCCACCTGCCTCGAGCGCTGCTACCGCGCCCGCGACGTGCTGAAGATGGAGCTGGCCGGCGCCGAGGCCATCCAAGGCCTGCTCGATCGATTCGTGCGCGCGCTGCTGGAGAAGAAGTCGCTGCGCGGCGAGCACCAGCGGCTCCTGCGGCCGTCGGTGATCGACGACTCGGGCAGCCGCTACGAGCAGCTCGTGCGCATCACCGACCACGTCGCGGGCATGACCGACAACTACGCCGTGCGTCTCTACCGCGAGCTCCGCGGCATGCGCTACCCGGGCGGGCGAGACTAGCTTGGCGGCGGCTCCCGCACTCCTCGGCATCGGGCCCGAGCGCATCCCCGCGGTCGTCGAGGCCGATCATCTGGAGATCGCGCGCCGTATCGCGGCGCGCATCGCCAACGTCATCCGCGAGCGCAACCGCGAGGGGCGATTCGCGGTGCTCGGCCTCGCCACCGGCTCGACGCCGATCGGCGTCTACCGCGAGTTGATCCGGCTGCATCGCGAGGAGAAGCTCGACTTCTCGCGCGTGGAGACGTTCAACCTCGACGAGTACTTCCCCATGGCGGCGGACAGCGTGCACGGCTTCCGGCGCTTCATGTGGGAGAACTTCTTCGAGCACGTGAACCTCGACGCGAAGCGGGTCCACCTGCTGCGCGGCGACCTCGCGCGACACGAGATCGACGCCCACTGCCGCGCCTACGAGGAGGCGATCGCCGCCGCCGGCGGCATCGACCTCCAGATACTGGGGATCGGCCAGACCGGTCACATCGGCTTCAACGAGCCAGGCTCGAGCATCGAGTCGCGCACGCGGCTCGTGGTGCTCGACACGATCACCCGCCGCGCCGCGTCCGCGGACTTCTTCGGCACCGAGAACGTCCCCAGCGAAGCCGTCACCATGGGCGTGGGTACGATCCTCGAGGCGCGCGAGGTGTTCCTGATCGCGACCGGCGAGCACAAGGCGGCGATCGTGAAGCGGGCGATCGAGGGCGACGTCGACCACGCCGTCGCGGCCACGTACCTCCAGCGCCACCCGAACGCGACCGTGGTGCTGGACAGCGCCGCCGCCGCCGAGCTGACGCGGGTGAAGACGCCGTGGCTCCTGGGCGAGATCGAATGGACGCCGGCGCTGGAGCTGCAGGCGGTGGTGTGGCTCTCCGGCGCCACGGCCAAGTCGGTGCTGAAACTCGACGACGTGGACTATCGCGAGCACCACCTGAGCGCGCTGCTCCAACGCCACGGCTCGTCGGGCGCGCTCAACGGCGCCGTGTTCAACAAGCTGAGCGCGCGCATCCGCGGCAAGAGCAAGCTCCCGAGCGGGAAGCGCGTGATCCTCTTCTCTCCACACCCGGACGACGACGTCATCTCCGCGGGCGGGATCCTGCGCAAGCTGTGGCAGAACGAGAACAAGATCCTCGTCGCCTACCAGACCTCGGGCAACATCGCGGTGTTCGATCACGAGGTGCGCCGCTACCTCGACTTCGTGCGCCGGGCCGCGCACGATTTCGAGCTCGGGACCGAGCGGTTGGCACCCTGGCTCGAGGAGATCGACGCCTACCTGCAGCAGAAGTCGCCGGGCGAGGTGGACCGCGACGCCGTGCTGATGCTCAAGCGCCGCATCCGCGAGGTCGAGGCCATCTCCGCGATCGAGACCATCGGCCTGGAGCGCAAGCAGGCGCGGTTCCTGAACCTCCCCTTCTACCAGACCGGCAAGGTGCGGAAGGACCCGATCGGCCCGCGCGACGTGGAGATCACGCTCGAGCTGCTCGAGGCCGAGCGCCCCGACCTGATCCTGGTCGCCGGCGATCTCTCCGATCCGCACGGCACCCACCGCATGTGCAAGGAGGCGGTCGACCAGGCGCTCGCGCGCATGAAGCCGCCGCGCCCGGAGGTGTGGCTCTACCGCGGCGCGTGGCAGGAGTGGCCGATCGCTGAGGCCGATCTCCTCGTGCCCATGTCCGAAGAAGAGCTGCGGGTCAAGATCAGCGCCATCTTCAAGCACCAGAGCCAGAAGGACCGCGCGCCGTTCCCGGGCATCGACGAGCGCGAGTTCTGGCAGCGGGTCGAGGAACGGAACCGCCAGACGTCGCAGGCCGTCGACCGGTTGGGGCTGCCGGAGTACTTCGCGATGGAGGCGCTCAAGATCGTGCCAGCGGGCTCGACGCCGGCCTGAAGCCGCGGCGTCGGGGCGGGACACTAGTGCTTCGGCCCGGCGGTTGGGCGTCCTTCGCCTACATCCGCCCCCGCCGCCGGCTCCCCGGCGCATCGCGTTTCGGCCTGCGGCCGTGCTCGGGCCCGGCGGGCACCGCCGGCTGCGCCGCCACCCGGCCGCGATCGTCGTGGCCGCGCGCTCGACCGCCGTCGCCGTGCCCCCGCCCGTGCGACGACTCGCCCCGCGAGCGGGCGGGTGCGCCGTCGCCATGCGGCGCGGGACGCTGCTTGTAGTCGAAGTCGGGCACGGTCACGCGCAGGATGCTCTTGCCGATGAAGCGCTCGATCGCCTTCATGTCCCGCTCCTCTTCGGGCGACATCAACGTGAACGCGTCGCCGGTCGCATCGGCGCGGCCGGTGCGCCCGATGCGGTGGACGTAGTCCTCGGGCGCCATGGGCACGTCGAAGTTGATGACGTGCGTCAGGTCCTCGACGTCGATGCCGCGTGAGGCGATGTCGGTGGCCACCAGCACCTGTACGCGCCCGCGCTTCAGGTCCCGGAGCGCGCGCTCGCGCTGCGACTGGGTGCGGTCGCCATGGAGCGCCGCCACCGGGTGGCCGAGCTTCTCCAGCTGCCGCGCGAGCTTCTCCGCGCCGCGCTTCGTGCGCGTGAACACGATGACGCCGCTCACGTCGGCCCGACCGAGCAGGGCGTCGAGCAGCGCGGTCTTGAGCGCGCGCGGCACCGGATAGACGGCCTGCGTGATGCCCGCCGCGGGCTTGGACGGGGGCGCGAGGTCGATGCGCACCGCGTCCACGAGCGCATCGCGGGCCACGTCGTTCAACGCCGGCGGCATGGTGGCGGAGAAGAGCAGCGTCTGCCGGTCGCGCGGCAGCAGCCGCAGGATGCGCTTCAGGTCCGGGGCGAAGCCCATGTCGACCATGCGGTCGGCCTCGTCCAGCACCAGGATCTCGACATCGTCCAGAGCCACGCTCTGGCGGCCGTTCAGGTCCAGGAGCCGGCCGGGGGTGGCGATCAGCAGGTCCACGCCCTCGCCGCGCAGCATGCGCTCCTGCGGCCCGATGTTGACGCCGCCATAGACCACGCCGACGCGCAGCCGCGTGAAGCGCGCCAGGTCGCGCGCCATGGTCTCGATCTGCGCCGCCAGCTCGCGCGTGGGGGCAAGCACCAGCGCGCGCAGCGCGTGCGGGCGGTCGAGCATCTTCGCCAGGATGGGCAACACGAACGCGGCGGTCTTGCCGCTGCCCGTTTGTGCCGCGGCAACGACATCGGCCCCCTCCAGCACCAGCGGGATGGCGCGCTGCTGAACGGGCGTGGGGGTCTGGTAACCGGCAGCGCGCACGCCGCGCAGGAGCGCGGGCGGCAAGCCAAGTGATGCGAAGGCCATGGAGTCTCCGGAGCGGGTGCTCGGGACGAGGTGGAACGCCTGGGGCTTGGAACCCAAGACCATGCCCGATAAAGCGCTCTTCTCTCAAGCCGCCCCCCGGAACTGCCGAAACCGGGGGCGATTCCCGTTCGATCCTCGTGCCGTAGGGAGATGGCGCCCTGTGATCGCATCCCGGAAGTCGCCGCGGCGGACGCGCCGCGACGGGTGGCTTCGACGCACCCGCAACGTCGTGAGGTCGCGTGGGATCTTCCTCCCCACGTGGGCGTTCGCGTGCGTGCTCGGTGCCGTCATGGGATCCGGGAACGCCTCCGCGCAGGCGGACCCGCCGCCCGACCTGAACCAGGCCAAGGCGAACATGCTGTGGAACATCGCCAAGTTCGTGGAATGGCCGGCGCTGCCCACGGATCGCAGCCAGCCGCTGGTGTTCACCATCCTGGGTGAGGACGACCTCGCCGCGGACCTGGCCGGGCTGCTCTCCAGCCGCACCGTGAACGGCCGGCCAGTGTTCGTGCGCTTCGCGCGCCGGCCGCAGGATGCGCGCGGCAGCCAGATCCTCTACCTGGCGGCGAGCGAATCGAGCCAGATCGGCCCCGTGCTCGCGGCCGTGGACACGAGCGCCGTGCTCACCGTGAGCGACGCGCCGGGCTTCGCCACGCACGGCGGCATGGTGGGCTTCGCCACCGACGGCACGCGCGTGCGCTTCGAGGTGAACCGGAACGTGGCGGAGCGGAACGGCTTGAAGCTCTCGGCCAAGCTCCTCTCGCTCGCCCATCTCGTGCCGGACGCACCGGGGACGCCGTGATGCCGTTCTTCACCCTCAAACTGCGCCACAAGCTCACGCTCATCACCATGCTCACGAGCATGGGGGCGCTGGTGCTGGCCTGCGCGGCGTTCGTCGGCTACGAGCTGGTCACGTTCCAGCGCACGCTCACGCGCGACCTGGCGATCCTCGGCGACGTGATCGGCGACAACAGCACGGCGGCGCTCACGTTCGGCGACAACGAGGCGGCGAAGGGCGTGCTGGCCTCGCTGCGCGCACAGCATCACGTGATCTCGGCCTGCGTCTACGGCCCCGACGGCCGCGTCTTCGCCAGCTACCGGCGCGACCCCGGCGACGAGGCGGCGTGGCCGGAGCGGGCGAAGCTCGACGGCTTCGAATCCTCGCACCAGTGGGTGAGCGTGTTCCGGCCGATCACGCTGGACCACGACAACATCGGCACCGTCTACATCCGCTCCGACCTGGGCGAGATGCAGGCGCGCGAGAAGCGCTACGCGTGGATCGTGGGCATCGTGATCCTCGCCTCGTCGCTGGTGGCGTTCCTGCTCTCGACGAGGCTCCAGATCATGATCTCGGGCCCCCTCCTCCACCTGGCGGCGGTCACGCGCGAGGTGAAGGAGAGCCGCGACTACGCGCGGCGCGCCATCAGCACTGGGCAGGACGAGATCGGCGAGGTCATCGACGGCTTCAACGAGATGCTGAGCGAGATCCAGGCGCGCGACAAGCAGCTCCGCGGGCACGGGGAGAAGCTCGAGGCGCAGGTGCAGGAGCGCACGCAGGAGCTGGTCAAGACGAACACCGAGCTGACCGCGGCCCGGGACCGCGCCGAGAGCGCGAACCGCGCCAAGAGCGAGTTCCTCGCCAACATGAGCCACGAGATCCGCACGCCGTTGAACGGCGTCATCGGGATGACCGAGCTGGCGCTGGAAACGCCGCTCGACGAAGAGCAGCGCGACTACCTGCAGACCGCGCGCTCCTCGGCGGAGACGCTCCTCGGCGTCATCAACGACGTGCTCGATTTCTCCAAGATCGAGGCCGGGCGCCTCGACCTGGACAGCACACCGTTCGAGCTGCGCGCCGAGGTCGAGATCGCGATGCGCACGGTGTCACTGCGTGCTCACCAGAAGGGCATCGAGCTGGTCAGCGACGTCCAGCCGAGCGTGCCCGAGGCGGTGGTCGGCGACCCCATCCGCTTCAAGCAGGTGCTCGTGAACCTGCTGAGCAACGCCATCAAGTTCACGTCCGTGGGCGAGGTGGTGGTCACCGCGAAGCTGGACGAGTCGGTCGCCGCGAGCACCAAGAAGACCACCGTGATCCAGTTCGAGGTGCGCGACACCGGCATCGGTATCCCGGCCGAGAAAGTGGCCACGATCTTCGAGGCGTTCACGCAGGCCGACAACTCCACCACGCGCCGGTTCGGCGGCACCGGCCTCGGGCTCACGATCTGCAAGCGGCTCGTGGACATGATGGGCGGCCGCGTCTGGGTGGAGAGCCGCGACGGCAGGGGCTCGTCGTTCTTCTTCACGCTCTCGCTGGGGCTGGCTTCGAGCAGCAGCTCGGGGATGCTGCGCCCGGTGACGAGCATGCAGGGCCTGGACGTGCTCGTCGTGGACGACAACGCCACGAACCGCCGCATCCTTTCCGAGCAGCTGGGCGCGCTGGGACTGCGGGTGACGGTCGCCGATGGTGCCCGGTCCGCACTCACTGAGCTGTGGCGCGCGCGGGCCGAGAACCGCCGCTTCTCGCTCGTCATCCTCGACTACCACATGCCCGAGCTGGACGGGCTCCAGCTCGCCGAGCGCGTGAAGGATTTCCCGGGTGTTCCCGCGTCCACGATCATGATGCTCACCTCGGGCGGGCAGGGCGGCGACGTCGCCCGCTGCCGCGAGCTGGGCCTCGCCGCCTACGTCACCAAACCGCTGTCGCAGCGCGCCCTCTACCAGGTCGTTGCGCAGGTCATCGGCGCCGGGGCCGTCGCTCCGGACGCACTCGCGTTCACCCCCCGGAAGGACGACTCCGACATGCCAGGTCCTCATGCGACCGATGCGTCCCCGGCGCCGCACACCTCGCTCCGCCTCCTGCTCGCCGAGGACAACTTCGTCAACCAGAAGCTCGCCGTCACCATGCTGCAGAAGCGCGGCCACAAGGTGACCGTGGCGAACGACGGCGTGGAAGCACTGTCCCTGCTCGAGCGCGAGTCGTTCGACCTCGTGTTCATGGACGTGCACATGCCGAACATGGGCGGCTTCGAGGCCACCGCCGAGATCCGCCGTCGCGAGAAGGCGCACGGCCTGCCGCGCATCCCGATCGTGGCGCTGACCGCGCTGGCGATGACGGGCGATCGCGAGAAGTGCCTCGAGGCCGGGATGGACGCCTACCTGACCAAGCCGATCAGCGCCCGCGACCTGTTCAGCGTGCTGACGCAGCTCCTCCCCGCTTTGGCGGCGGGTGCCGGCCCGGTCGCCGCCCCACGGCCGGCCGAGACGGTGCAGCGCCCGGCGCTGGACCTGGAGCAGCTGCGCGAGAACATGGACGACGACGAGGAGATGCTGCAGGACATCGTGGGCGCGTTCCTGCGCGACCACGGCAATCAGTTACGCGAGCTCAGGCAAGGGTTGGCGCTGGGCGACGAGAAGAGTGCCCTGCGCGGTGCGCACACGTTGAAGGGCCTGCTGTTGACGCTGGCCGCCCAGCCGGCGGCCGACGTGGCGCTCGAGGTGGAGCACGCGCTCCGCGAGCACGACATGAAGCGCGCCTCGGCGGGCGTGCCGCGGCTCGAGGGCCAGCTCGAGCGACTGATCCCCGAGCTGCAACGGCTGGTGCGCAAGGCAGCCTAGAACCGCCACGGACGATCCGGCCCCGCGACGCTTGCGCGCCGCGGGGCCGTCGAACCTCGATTCAGGGCCCGCGATCAGTTCATCCACACCACGTTGTGCGTGGCCTGCGTGTGCGTGCCCTTCAAGCGCGCCATGTAGATGCCCGGCGCCACCGGGTGGCCGTTCGCGTCGAGGCCGTCCCAGTGCACGGTGTTCGGGCCGGCGCTGAACGTGCCCTTGGCGAGCTCGCGCACCGCGCGGCCGGAGAGGTCGTAGATCGACAGCTCGATCCGCTCGTCCGCGACGAGGCTGAACTGGATGTCGGTGGCTCCCGAGGCCGGGTTCGGCTTGTTCGCGAGCGCCACGCGCGCCGCGGGGCCGCCTCCGGGGACGTCGAGCACGCGCGGTAGCCAGCCGATGTCACGGAACACCGGGTCCGTGAGGTCGATGTTGCTCGTGAGGTCGGGATTGATCGCCGGCTCCATGAGCAGATTCGGCGTGCACGACACGTCGAAGTGCGACACGCTCGAGCCCGACTGGAACGGGTTCGGGGCGAACATGCGCACGTGGCCGGTCGGGCTCAGGCCGGCGATCTGCGTCGGCGACAGGCGCATCGTCACCGTGGTTGGGCCACCCGAGATCGCGGTCTTGAGCGAGGTGCCGTCCGCCTGCGAGAGCGCGAGCACCGGGATGGTGATCGTGGCATCGGTGCCCGACGGTGAGAACCCGCCGGCGGCGTTGTTCACCAGGATGCAGCCCACCGCGCCGGCGTTCTGCGCGTTCTTGACCTTGACCGTGAAGTTGCAGAGTCCGCGATCGATCACCGCGATCTTGCCCAGGAGCTGGGCGCCGTTCGTGATCGCCTCACAGCCGTCGTTCACGGGCGCGGTGCCGTCCACGGCGAGGATCGCCTGCGCCGTCAGCCCGCCGAGCGTGACCGCGCCGCCGAATGTCGCGGTGTTGGCGGCGAGCGAGCCGCCGCCGAAAGGCACCACCAGCTCGGGCGAGTGGCTCAGGAACAGCGGCGCCTTGAAGTTCGTCTGCTGGCCGTCCCAGGTGAGGTTGTTGGTGTTGATCGCGGAGGCCACGCGCTGGGCGACCGAGTTCTGGTCCCAGTGCAGGTGCTGCGTCTCGTCGAAAAGGAACTTGTCGAACACCGACGGCAGCGCCGGCGGGCCGTTCAAGTAGTTGCCCGTGCTGCCGCTCGTCGTGGTGCTGAAGCCGAGGCCGTGGCCGAACTCGTGCAGGAGCACGGCGAGCAGGTCGATGCCTCCGCCCTCGTTGTGATCGAAGCCGTAGTACCACGGCACACCGGTGAGGCAGCCCGCGTTGCCGAGGTTCGAGTTGAACTGGGCGTTGATGTCGCTGCCGTTGTCCCCCGGCGGCAGGCCGGGGTCACCGAGCGGCGTCAGGTCGGTGCCGGCTTCCTTGCACGCCAGTGCCTCGTGATACCAGTAGTTGTTGAACTCGAGACCGGCGGCGCCGAACTCGACGAAACGGGGCCCCGCCGAGCCGAGCACGGCACTCGTGGCCGTGCAGCTGAGCGGATTGAACGCGGCCTGGATCTGGATGGTCACCGACGACGTCAGGATCGAGCCCCAGATGCTGGCGGCCTGCTGGAAGCAGAGCAGCCGCTGCTGGCCGACCGTGGTGCCGGCGTTGCCGCCCACCGGCGCGGCGGGCGTGGCATCGTTGAAGCCCTCGCCGGGACCGTCCAGGTTGATGATGACGATCGTGGCCGAGGCGAATGCGGAGGTGGCGACCGAGGCGAGCAACGCGGTCGCCGCGAGCACTGTGCGGAGGCGGGTCATCTTCACTTCTCCTCCCACACCGTGCCCGGAGCCGGGGCCGGCATCGCCAGCGCGGGCGCGCGCATGAGCTTGTCCGCCTGCCCGCTGCCGTGGACGCAGGTCCACCGCGGCTTGCCGTCCGCTCCCAGCGTCACCACGGCGAAGTCGGCGAAGCGCTCGTCGAGCGCCGCGCGCACCGAGCCGTCCATCCTCCGCGTCACCGCGATCGGCTGGTCGTCCGCCGGGACGGCGATGAACCGCGTCTGGCCGGGCGCCGGCATGCTGTAGGCGCCGTCCACCGGGTCGATCTGGACCTGCAGCCCAGTCGCTGCGTTGGCCGCGACCGGCGACCATGCTTGCGGCTTCCAGGCGAGCAGCGCTCGGGCGCTTGCGGGACGCCGGGCGGTGCTCACGGCGGTCTTCCCGGCGTTATCGGGGCGGGCCTGGGCGCTTCCCACCGCGATCGCGGCGAGGCCGGCACCCAGGAGA
>Ga0209811_10000710_pt1 | contig 12641 bp, 11 predicted proteins | sample Coa_R1_6_FD_187161 | JGI IMG/M metagenome (GOLD analysis project Ga0209811, IMG submission 187161) | Surface soil microbial communities from Centralia Pennsylvania, which are recovering from an underground coalmine fire. - Coalmine... | ecosystem: Environmental > Terrestrial > Soil >...
AGGCGAGCGACTTCAGCCCGTCCTCGATGAGGGCGGTGTAGACGCGCTCGATCGCGTCGAAGGACGCGTCCGCGAGCCGGGTAAACCAGGTGCGTACGAGGTCGTAGCGCAGGTCGGAGAACAGCATTCCGAGCGCGCAGAAGTGGCCGGGCGCGCGCGGCACGATCACGCGCCGCATGCCGATCTCGCGCGCGATGGCGGAAGCGTGCAGAGGCCCGGCGCCGCCGTAGGCGATCAGCGCGAACGCCGCGGCGTCCAGGCCGCGTTCGGTCGAGACGGCTTTCACCGCATAAGACATCGCCGTCGCCGCGATGCGCAGGATGCCTTCGGCCGCGTCCACGACATCGATTCCCAGAGGTCTGGCGATATGATCGCGCAAGGCGCGCTCGGCCGCGCCCGCGTCGAGCTTAATCTCGCCGCCCAGGAACCGGTCCGCGGCGAGCCGCCCGAGCAGCAGGTTCGCGTCGGTCACCGTCGGCAAGGCGCCGCCGCGACCGTAGCAGGCCGGGCCGGGGTCGGCACCCGCGCTCTGCGGTCCGACCTTGAGTGCCCCGCTCGCGTCCACTGTCGCGATGCTGCCGCCGCCCGTGCCGACCTCGAAAATGTCCATCATCGGGATCTGCACCGGCAGCGCCTCGTTGTAGCCGCCGATGAGCGCCGCGCCGGTGGTGAGCGCCTCGCCGCGATGGATCACGCCGGCCTTGGCGGTGGTTCCGCCCATGTCGAAGGCCACCGCGTCTTCGAGGCCGAGCGTGCGGCACAGCGCCCGCGCACCGATCACGCCGGCGGCCGGGCCCGATTCGAGCATGCGCACGCATTGAGAGCGCGCCTGGCGCGATTCGTACAGTCCGCCCGTCGACTGGACGAGCAGGAAGGATCCGCCGAATCCGGATTCCTTCAGGTGCCCGTCGATACCGCGCAGGTATTCGTTCACTACCGGTCCGATGTAGGCGTTTGCGGCGGCGGTGGAACAACGCTCGAACTCGCGGTACTCCTGGGAAAGCTCGTGCGAGGCGGTGACGAACACCCCGGGCAGGCGCTCGCGCACGATCGCCTTCACGCGCGCCTCGTGCGCCGGGTTGACGTAGCAGTGCAACAGCATGATCGCGACCGCGGCCACCCCCTCGGCCTCGAGACGGTCGCAGGCCGCGTGCACGCTGCGTTCGTCGAGGGGAATGTGCACCTCGCCTTCCGCGGTCATGCGCTCGCGGACCTCGAATCTCAAGGCGCGCTCGACCAGGGGCACGTGCTTTCGGAAGTAGAGGTTGTAGGCGTCGGGGCGGTTGATGCGCCCGATCTCGTAGATGTCGCGGAAGCCCTCGGTGGTGAGGAGCGCGGTCTTCGCCCCGGTGCGCTCGAGCAGCGTGTTGATCGCGATGGTCGAGCCGTGCAGGAACACGCCCGCGTCGGCGTAGCGCGCGCCGGTTTTGCCGATGCCGGCGGCGATGCCGTCGACCAGGCGTGCCGGCGTCGACAGCGCCTTGCCGAGGACCAGGCGGCGGCTCTTCTCGTCGAACACGGCCACATCGGTGAAGGTGCCGCCGATGTCGGAAGCGAGTCGGGTGCGGATCGAGGGCGGCCGCTTCATGGTGCACGGATGATACCAACGCCCCGGATATCTGCGACAATCGATCGCGGGAAGCGACCATGGACCTGAAAGACATCAGCCTCTATGTGGACGACCGTCCCGCGGAAGGCGTGTTCCGCGTGCACCGCGACGTGTATTCGGACTCCGAGCTGTTCGAGCTGGAGCACAAGTTCATTTTCGAGCGCACCTGGAATTTCCTCGCGCTCGAATCGCAGATCGGGACCCCGAACGACTTCGTTACCGGCCATATCGGACGCACTCCGGTGCTCGTCACGCGCGACGCGAAGGGGCGCCTTGGCGCCTTCGTCAACGTCTGCCGGCACAAGGGCGCGATGCTGTGCGCGGCAGAGGAGGGCAACGCGAAGTACCACGTGTGCCCCTATCACGGCTGGGCCTACGACGCCTCGGGGAGGAACGTCGACGTCAAGGATCGCAAGACGGGCAGCTACCCCGCATCGTTCGATACCGAGGACCACAACCTCGTGCCGCTCGCAAAGCTCGCCAGCTACAAGGGCTTCGTCTTCGGGAGCCTCTCGCCGGAAGTGCCGCCGCTCGACGAGTTTCTGGGCGACATGCGTTTTTTCATCGACGTGGTCGCCGACCAGGGACCGAACGGCCTGGAATTCATTCCGGGGCGCTCGGTCTACACCTACCGCGGCAACTGGAAACTGCAGCTCGACAACGGCCTCGATCCCTACCACCTGACCACGACGCATCTCTCGTACATGGACTTGCAGGCGCGGCGCCGCGGCGGAGAGGGGCACCTGGAGGCGCGCCAGTACGACTGGGCGAAGCGCAACGCGGCCGACGGCGGGACTTTCGCGCTCGCGCACGGCCATGCCGCGACCTGGCTCGAGCAGCCCGAGCCCGAGAAGCGCCCGATCTACCCGGCGCTGGAGGAGATCCGCGCGCGCGTCGGCGAGCTGCGCGCCGCGTGGATGCTCAAGGCGCGCAACGTGCACGTCTTTCCCAACATGCAGATCGCGGACGCGATCACGCTGATGCTGCGCACCTTCCGGCCGCTCGCCGCCGACCGCACCGAGATGAGGAGCTATTGCCTCGCGCCTGTCGGCGAGGCGAGCGAGCTACGCGCCTGGCGGCTGCGCCAGTTCGAGGATTTCTTCAACCCCGGCGGGCTCGCGACGCCCGACGATACCGTGACCTACGAGGGCTGCCAGAGCGGTTTCGGCGCGCAGCCGATCTCGTTCCTGCAGGGATACGCGCGCGGGATGGGGGCGATGAAGGCGGGTGCGGACGAGGCAGCGGCATCGATCGGCATACGGCCGCAGGCGAGCGTGCGCGGCCGCTTCGAGATGTTCAGCGAAGTGGGCTTCCACGCGCCCTACCGCGAATGGGCGCGCCTGATCCAGGCGGGGGTCGCGGGCAGGAAGGCTTATCCGTGAATGCGCGCGCGCAGGCCGGGTCCCTTGCGGGAGGCATCGAGCTCGTCCATCGCGAAGCCCGTTTCCTCGACGAGCAGCGCTGGGACGAGTGGCTCGCGCTATTCGTGGAGGACTGCGAATACTGGCTGCCGGCGTGGAAGGCCGACGGCACGCTGACTACGAACCCGAGGGCCGAGCTTTCGCACATCTACTACGCGAGTCGCGCCGGGCTGGAGGACCGCATCGTGCGCATCCGCTCCGGCAAATCCGCCGCTTCGACACCCATGCCGCGCACCGCGCACATCCTGGGCAGCGTGCTGCCTCTGGAGTCGCCTGCCGGCGCCTTGAGGCTCGAAACGACCTGGGTCAGCCACGTATTCTTCCCGCGCTCGAACGAGAGCCACGCTTTTTTCGGACGTACCGAGCACGAGCTCGCGCTGCGCGAGGGCGACTGGCGCATCGCGAGAAAGAAGATCCTGCTCCAGAACGACTACATCCCCACGATGCTGGACGTGTACTGCGTCTAGCTGCGCGCGTGGCCGCAAAGAAACTCTCCGCCGCGGTCGAGGCGACGCGGCTCCTCGGCAGGTGGACCAGGCTCGCTCAAGGCCACGTGGTATTCGGGGCGGGCTGCTCGTGCGGCGTCGGAATCGCCAACCTGCGCCTCGCGGACTTCGAGCCGCAGATCCTGGATTACCTCAAAACAAAACACGGTGTCGCCGGGTTCGCCGGCGTCGCGGAGCTGCTGCGCTCGATCGCGAGGAGGAGCGGAGAGGAGAAGGGCGCGGAGCTCGCACTTCTCGCCGACCTCGAGCGCAGCCTCGACTCCTTCGACGAGCTGCACCGCGGGCGCTGAAGATGAGTCAGGGGGAAAGAACCTGCTCGCGACCATCTTCGTTTCGCAGCTTCAAGGAACTGATGGTCGCTTTCGACTGGAGAATCACGTACGTGTCCTTGGTCCCGGTTGGGCCAGCGAAGCTCAGACCCGAGGCGGGCTCTGAAGATCCGATCTTCACCGATGGACGGCCCCGCTCGGTGATGAGACGCAGCAGAACGGTTTCGGCCTGATCCTCGCCGTTCGTCGACTTGCTCGGGGGTAGCACATTGATACTCGCGCGGACGCGACCTTGGCCGTCGACGATTTCCAGAGCGCGACCACGCAGAACCGCAGGCTCACCTTGTGCAAACGCCGGACGGAACTGCTGCGCGAGCGAAAGAAGGAGAATTGCAAGATTAACCAGGGTGAGTGCAAAGAGGCTTCGCGGAGTCTTCATGCAGTGACCTCCTAGTTCGGAATGGTGCGACAAGCGTTCGAAGGGGAATGTGTGGGCCTCGAAAAATTAGGTCGGTACGCGACCTTTTACTGCGTTAGCCCGGGCACTATAGGTGATGCGGCCAGCGGCATCTGCCGGCAGGCGCGCGCGCATCCGCGCTTTGAGCGCCGCGATGTCCTTGGACCCCATCACTGCGAGCTTCGGACCGACGCTCGGCGCCCCGAGGATGGTCGTCCAGTAGTCATCGAAATCGGCGAATGTCCGTTGCACGCCGATCTCCCGCGTTTCGACGGCATCCAGATCTGCGCCAGTCCATAAATCCATCATCGCGGCTATTCGAGACGCATCCGAGCTCGGCGGCACCGGAACCGCAACGCCCATCGCACGCATTTCTGCCAGCAACGGCTCGTAGGGAAATCCACCACCGATCATGTCCCACGCGTAGGCTGTCACGGCGCCGCCTGGACGAACCACTCGCGCCATTTCGGCAACACCCTTGGCCGGATCGGGAACGAAGAAAATCACCAGCGGCATGACCGCCACGTCGAACATGTTGTCGGGAAAAGGCTGCGCCATCGCATCGCCCTGACGAAACTGCGCGACACGCGACGCGGGTCGTGTGCGGGCAAAGGCGAGCTGCCCCTCGGACGGGTCTATCCCCTGCACGGAGGCGGGCGCGCACCGCTCGACGAGCATTTCGGTAAACGCACCGTTGCCGCAGCCGACGTCGAGCCATCGCAAACCTGGTTTCGGAGCAAGCCAGTCGAGGAAGATCTCACCCGCAATCTGGCTCCACTTCCCCATGTATCGTTCGTAGGAGGCTCCGTCGTTGAAGCGGATTGGCTCGGTCGCCACTAGTATTGTTCTCGGGTTGGGTTACCTGTGAAAAACGGTGCTATATCGCGGTGTCTCCTGCAGCATAACGCTCTGGATTGGGTGGCTAAACGTCATTTCGGATGAGGGGAACCACATACGTGTGAAGGACTCCCATCAGGACGACCCCTGCTATGACTGCTGCAATTCCCAAGGGAAGTGATTCTGATTTCATCAGAACAAAGCCACCCAAGAAAGCTGGAATCGCTGCCAAGATGCCTGTCCAGTGTGCCGATATTTTCTTCCCGCACGATTGACAGCTAACCACGCGACCGGGACCCAGTGCCGACTTGCGCCAGAGGGTCATGGCAGGGCGGGAGCAGTAAGGACACTTGACCATTTTCGTGACGTCTAAGGGTTAGGCAGCGGTCTCATTTGGCTGACTTTGAGAGGGTACGGTTGAACTCCAGCGCCTGGCCCACCCAATACAACAGAGCCTTCTCCGTGGCTAATGCAGCCGCATGAACGTAAACGTAGCCCTGATATGGGCGACCTTTCATGATGACCGTCTGGCACCCTTTCCGTTTGATGGCCGCGCCGTGCGTAGCGGGATCGATGCGGCACATGATCCTTGTGGGGCGCGCGGTCACGCAGAGGTTTCCGCGAACCATGAACCCAACACTTCCGAACATCTTCTTCTCTTTGACCTGAGAAACTCCAGCGAGGGCTGCGCGGACGCGGCCCACAAGGTGCTCATCGGTCGAGCGTTTCGCTGCGGACATCGCAAAGGCTGGATCGCGCTGCCTAACGTTAGATATGCGGACCTTGCAAGGTCCACCCAAGACCTTGCAAGGTTACCCCCATGCCTGCATGCAGAGCCGGCTCATTCCGGCTTGATGTTCGCGTCGCGGATGACTTTGGTCCACTTCGTGCCCTCGGAACGCACGAACGCGGCGAATTCCTCGGGCGTGTCGGCGACGACTTCCGAGCCGGTGTCGATGACCTGCTTCTTCACGTCCGGTGCGTTGTAGGCCTTCACGATCTCGCGGTGCAGGATTTGCATGACCGGTTGCGGGGTGCCGGCCGGAGCGAAGATGCCGTTCCAGACGATGGCCTCGATGCCCGGAAGGCCGGCTTCGGCGGTGGTCGGCACTCCGGGCAGCAGCGCGAGGCGCGAGGGGCCCGCCACCGCCAACGCGCGCAGCTTGCCGGAATTGACGTGAGCGACGATCACCTGCGGCACGACGTACGCCGCCATCACCACGCCGCCCAGGAGATCGGGGATCTCCGCGTTGACTGCCTTGTAGGGTACCTCCAGCACCTTGATCTTCGCCTCGGACTTGACCCACTCCCCCACGAGCTGGCTGATGCTTCCCGGGCCGCCGGAACCGTAGGTGAGGGCGTCGGGCTTGGCTTTCGCCAGCTCGATGAATTCCTTCACCGAGCGCGCGGGGACGGAGGGGTTAACCACCATCACCAGCGGCGTCATCGTGAATCGGGATATGGGTACGAGCTCCTGGTTGAGGCGGCAGCACGGATCGGGCTTGAGCGCGTCGCCGATGGCATTGTTGATGAGCGCGAGGAACAGCGTGTAGCCGTCGGGTGCCGCGCGCGCGGCTTCGCGCGCCGCGATCATGCCGTTCGCGCCGAGGCGGTTCTCCACGATCACCGGCTGTCCGACGGACTCCGTGATATGGGCGCCGATCTGGCGCGCGCGGATGTCGGGCGAGCTGCCCGGCGGCGAAGGCACGAGGATGCGGATCGGCTTCGTGGGAAAGGACTGTGCCGCGGCGAGCCCGGTGAAAGCGGCGAGGACGCAGGTCAGGAGGGTCTTTTTCATAGGAGGCTTTCGCGGTGAGCGGAAATTCTAATGCAATATGCGGTAATGGCGATCATGAAGAACCACGCGGCCGGTGTGGTCCGGGCCGCTCGCCCCCGAGCGTTCTTCCGGCGAGTCCTCGCTGCGGTGTGCGCGGCGAGCGCGCTCGTCGCGACCTGCGGCCGGGCCCAGCAGGCGCAGACGATCACCGGGGAGGCAACGCTCATCAACTGGTGGTACTCGGCCACCTTCGGCACCGGCATCTACAAGGTCGGTCCCATCACCGCGACCGTCGTCCGTTTGCCGTTTTCGTACCGGGTGCAGTCCATGGAGGGCGGCAGCCTTGGCGTCAACCTGCTCCTCCCGGTCACCGTGGCCGCCTATCACCTGAACCTGAACGAGCTCGACCAGTTTAACCCCCGCCACTATGTCGCCGCGGCGAGCGTCCTGCCGGGTGTCGAAGTGGAAATCCCGGCGACCGAACGCTGGCGGCTCAAGCCGTACGCGCAGGCGGGCGTCGGCTCCGAATTCACCGACATTCCGCTGGTCGCGTTCATGCACACCGTGGGCGTCAAGAGTCTCTATCGCTTCCCGGGAGAGGACTACCGCGTGAGCCTCGGCAACGCCCTGTTTCTCGCCGGTTATCGCATTCGCGACGGCAGCGCGCGGCAGGGCATCGGGGCGTTTCAGATCGGTCTCAACATGGAAACGCCGTGGAGCATGGACCTCTGGAACGGTCCTGCGCACTTCAATACCCACGTCATCACCACGTCGTACTACAGCAGGCTCGCCTTTGCCAATCCCGAGCCCGACGGACTTCCCGTTTACCGCGAGTATGAGGTCGGCTTCAGCTTCAGGGCCGGCCGGCCGGTCAGCATCATGGGTTTTGGCGCCGACACGTTCGGTCTCGGCTTCCGGTTCGCCCAAAACGTGCGCGGCGTCAACCTGTACACCGAGTTTCCGTTCTGACGCGGGCGGCCTATGATGAGCGCCACAAGCTCGTTCGAGAAAGGAAGCCCGATGAAAGGACTCGCAGGCATTGCGGCCGCGGCGCTGGCCACCTTCGCTGTTCCCGCTCTCCCGCAGCCGGCGGCGCAGTGGCCCGAGCGGCCGGTGCGGCTGATCGTCACCGTCGGCGCGGGCGGGGCGGCCGACACCCTCTCGCGCAACATCGCGAGCGGATTCGCGCAGTTCGCGAACGGCCAGCCGCTCATCGTCGAGAACCGCCCCGGCGCGGGCGGCACCATCGCCGCGGCGGCCGTGGCGCGCGAGAAGCCGGACGGCTACACGCTCTTCCTTGCCGAGGTCGGCCCGAACGCGGTCTCGCACGCGTTCATGAAGCTGCCCTACGATCCCAACACCGCGTTCACGCCTATCATCCACGCGGTGAACCTGCCCGCGGTGATCCTGGTGCGCGGTACGCTGCCCTACAAGACGCTCGACGAGTTCATCGCCGCGGCGAAGCAGCAGCCGGGCAAGTTCAACTACGCGTCGGCCGGCATCGGCAACTGGACGCACCTCTACATGGCCGACCTCAACCGCCAGGCGGGCATCGACCAGGTGAACGTCATCTACAAGTCGGGCGCCGAGATGCTGCTCTCGCTGATCCGCGGCGAAGCCGACACGGCGATCATCACGGTGTCGACTTCGCTCGGCCAGGTCCGTGAAGGCAAGGTGCGCGCGCTCGCCGGCGCCTCGGCGAGGCCCATGCCGCAGTTGCCCGACGTGCCCCCGGCGGCGAAGACGATCCCGGGCTTCGACGTGACCGTGTGGCACGGCATCGTCGGTCCCGCGGGGATGGACGGCGCGCTCGTCGCGCGCGTCAACGGCGTCTTCAACCAGGTGCTGCAGCTCGCCTCGGTACGAGAAGGCATCACGAAATCGCAGGGTGGAGACGTCGTCGGCGGCACGCCGCAGCAGTTCGATGCGTTCATCAAGAGCGAGCTGAAGCGCTGGCCCGAGGTCGTGCGTGCGGCGGGGATCAAGGCGGAATAGCCGGGATCGCGCGGTGCCCATGCCCGTCCCGCGCAAGACCGTCGTCTGGTTCGAAGACGGCAAGCGCCCTAGCGTCGCCGATCGGCTCGAGAAGGAGCCGGAGATCGACTTCCGGCGGCTGTCCTGGGACGCGCCGAAGGCGGACAACTGGAAGGCTCTGTCCGCCGCGCACGTGTACTGCATCAGCTCGACCCGCCAGGAACTTCCCGGGGAGTACCGCTGCGACGCGGGGCTGCTTGCGCGCTGTCCCGGGCTTCTCGCGGTGTCGACGAGCGGCGCGGGTTACGACACGGTGGACGCAGCGGCGTGCACTGCGGCGGGCGTGCTCGTGGTCAACCAGTCGGGCGCGAACGCCGACGCCGTGGCGGAGCACGCGCTCGCGATGATGCTCTCGCTCGCCAAGAACATCCAGCAGACCGACCGCAGCCTGCGCTCCGACCGGCGCCTCTCGCGCGAGCACTTCAAGGGCTGGAACGCCCGCGGTCGCACCCTCGGCGTCATCGGCATCGGCAACACCGGACGGCGCCTCGCGCGCATGTGCGGTCCCGGGCTGCAGATGAAGGTACTCGCATGCGATCCCTATCTCTCGGCCGAGGAGATCCGGGAGCGCGGCGCGGCCAAGGTGAACCTCGCCACGCTGCTGGCCGAGTCGCGCTTCGTCTCCGTCCATTGCCCCTACAACGAAGAGACCCGGAACCTGATCGGCGAGCGCGAGCTCGCCGCGATGCAGCCCGGCTCCTACCTCATCACTACGGCGCGCGGCGGGATCGTGAACGAGCAAGCCCTCGCCGCGGCGCTCGAATCGGGGCACCTCGCCGGCGCGGGCGTGGACGTCTGGAACGAAGAACCGCCGCCGTCCTCGCACCCGCTGCTCGCGCTGGACAACGTGATCGCCACGCACCACACCGCCGGGATCACGCACGACTCCCGCGACAACATGCGCGACTGGAACGCGGAGCAGGTGCTCGGCATCCTGCGGGGCGAGCGCCCGCCGCGGCTCATCAACCCCGACGCGTGGCCGCGCTTCGCGCGGCGGTTCGAGGGGATCTTCGGGACAACCCCCGAAACAGCGGCTTAGGCGCGCGCGAGCGCCGCCTTCACCCGTTCCGGCGTGAGCGGCACGCGCCGCATGCGCACCCCGGTTGCGTCGAAGAACGCGTTAGCCACCGCCGCGGGGGTGACGCGGATCGACGGCTCGCCCGCGCCGGTGGGCGCGATCTCGGGGTGGTTGATCAGCACGACGTCGATGGTCTCGGGCGCGTCCTTGATGTCGAGGATCGGGTAGGTCATCCAGTCGATGCTCGTCACCCGGTCGCGGTCGAACTGTACTTCCTCGAAGAGGGTGCGCGACAGGCCGTGCACGATGTTGCCCTCGATGGTGTAGCGCAGCCCTTCCGGATTGACGATCAGGCCGCAGTCGTGCGCGACGGTGAATTTCTTCGCGCGGATGCGGCCGGTTTTCTTCTCGACCTCGATCTCGGCGACCACGGCGACGATGGTGCCGTTGCGCTGCGCGTAAGCGATGCCGCGGCCCGACAGCACGTCACCCGAGCGGTCGCGCGCGCCCGAGCGCGGCTGCCAGCCGGCTTTCTCCGCTGCGGCTTTGATCACGGCGGCGTCGCGAGGCCCGGTCACGTACTTCAGGCGGAACGCGACCGGGTCTTCGTTCGCGGCGGTCGCCAGCTCGTCGATGAACTGCTCGCTGCCGAAGTGGATCTCGGGACCCACGGGGTCGCGCAGGTGCGAGGTGCGCAACGGCGAGCACGAGGCGAGCAGCGGCGGGATCGTCTCCCAGGCGAGCAGCTTGTTCTCGAAACCGTAGGTCTCCGTCGGCACCCCGAACCCGTCGTTGGGTTTCGGTGCGATACCGGTCGACATGCCGACCAGGCTGTGGGCGGGGTCGGACTCGTTGGTCTGGATGTTGATGCGCGAGAATCCTTTCGAAATGAACTCGTAGCCGACGACCTTGCCCGAGGCGTCGAGCGCGGCGCGGGCGCGGTGCACGCACGCCGGGCCCTTGGGGTCCCAGGCGATCCCGTCGCTGCGCATGCCCTGCACGCGTACCGGGCGTCCGGCGAGCTTGGAAAGCATCGCCGCGTCGAGCGCCGCGTCGCCGGCATCGTTGCGTCCGTAGGATCCGGGGCCGTACATCCAGATCACGTGGACTTTTTCATCCGGAAGTCCCAGCAGCTTAGCGACCCCCTGCTGCACATAGTGCGGCTTCTGCGATCCCGACCAGACCGTCACGCCGTCGGCGCGCACGTCGGCGACTGCGCACGCCGGCCCCATGCTCGCGTGCGACTGGAACGGCCACTCGTACTCGGCCTCGACTACGCGCGCCGCGGTCTTGAACGCCGAGGCGAGATCGCCCTTCTTCACCGGTTCCTCGCGCTTGGCGACCGGCGCCTTGCGGATGTGGTCGTGCAGCGCGGCCATCTCCGGGAAGGGCGCTTCCTTGGCGTGGTTCCAGTTGACCTTGAGCATTTGCGAGGCGCGCACCGCGTCCCACTCGCGCTCGGCCAGGACCGCGACGAACTCCTTGTCGCGCACTACGCGCGCGCGTTTCACTTTCCTGATCGAGCCTTCGTCGACGCTCGCGACCGTGCAGGCGGCGCGCGTCGGACGGATCACGCGAGCGTGCAGCATCTTCGGCACCGACACATCGGTCACGTACTTCTCGGTGCGGAACACCTTGCCGGGCAGGTCGCGGCGCGTAAACGACTTGCCGACGACGCGGTACTCGGTGTGCGACTTCGGCTTCGCCTCGACCTTGATATCCATGGGATTGCCGGTCTGCTTGTTCCATTCGACCTTGTGGTTGAAGTAGCGGCCGCCGATCAGCTCGGAGTAGCTCGCCTTCTTCGACCCGTCGGCGATCGCGCTTACCACGCCGTCGTCGACACGCAGCTGGTCTGCGGGCACGCCCAGCTTCTGCGATGCCGCCTGCACCAGCAGCCGGCGCGCTTCGGCCGAGGCGCTGCGCAGGGGCTTCGCGCCCATCCAGATCCCGGTGCTGCCGGAGGCCCCGCCCTGGTTGCAGGTGAGCGCCGTGTCGCCCATGACGACGTCGACCTTGTCGATCGCGACGTCCAGCTCGTCGGCGACGATCTGGGCGATGGCGATGTCCAGGGACTGGCCCATGTCCATCTTGCCGAAGAAGGCGGTGACGCGGCCGTCGGCGCCGATCGCCACCCAGGAGTCGAGCTCGGTCGGCAGGAGCGCCGGCTTACCCGAGGCGGAAGCGGATTGCGCGAATGCTTCGCCGAGGAGCGTGGGTCCGGCCGCGGTGACGATGAGCGCGCCGGAGGCTTTGAGAAATTCGCGACGCGAAAGAGGTGCGTTCATGGGCGTCTCCTCAGGCCATCTGCGTCTGAGCGCGCTTGATCGCGCGCAGGATCGACACGTGCGTGCCGCAGCGGCATTTCAGCCCGGCGAGCGCGTCGCGTACCTCGGCGTCGCTCGCCTTTGGATTCTTCTTGAGATAGGCGGCCGCCGTCATGATCCAGCCGTTGATGCAGTAGCCGCATTGAGGCACCTGCTCCTGGACGTAGGCAGCCTGCAGCGGATGCGGCTTTTCCGGCGTGCCCAGGCCCTGGAGCGTGGTCACCTTCTTGCCTGCGACTGCGGAGACCGGCATGACGCACGAGCGCACCGCCTCGCCGTCGAGGTGCACGGTGCACGCGCCGCACTGCGCGAGGCCGCAGCCGAAATGCGGATTGCTCATCTTGAGATCGCCGCGCAGCGCATAGAGAAGCGGCATGTTGGGGTCG
>Ga0209811_10000711_pt1 | contig 12639 bp, 10 predicted proteins | sample Coa_R1_6_FD_187161 | JGI IMG/M metagenome (GOLD analysis project Ga0209811, IMG submission 187161) | Surface soil microbial communities from Centralia Pennsylvania, which are recovering from an underground coalmine fire. - Coalmine... | ecosystem: Environmental > Terrestrial > Soil >...
ACGTAGCGGTCGTCGGTGGTGATTTTCTCGAACAGCTTCGCTCCGTCTTCGTACTTCCCCGCTTTCCACGAGGCGTCGCCCAGATAGCTCCTCACTTTGGGAAGCTCCTCGGCGAGCAGGGTTCTGAACAATTCCTTGGTGACCTTGCGCCCGTCAACCAGTTTTCCCTTGGGCGAGCGCATCCACTGCCAGATCTGGGAGCGCGAGATCTCCGCGGTCGCGGCATCCTCCATCAGGTTGAACACCGGCACGCAGCCGTTCCCGACGAGCCATGCGCCCAAATACTGGATGCCGACCGAGATGTTGTTGCGCAGCCCCGCCTCGGTAATCGGCGTTTCCGGCATGAATGCAAGGAGGTCCTTGGCGGACACGCTTACGTCCGGACGCTGCCTGTCGTACTGGTTCGGCCGCGGCATATGCTCGTCGAACACGGCTTTTGCGATGGGCACGAGGCCCGGGTGCGCAACCCAGGTGCCGTCGCATCCGTCGGTGACTTCGCGCAGCTTGTCTTCGCGAACCTTCGCGAGCGCCGCCTCGTTGGCCTTCGGGTCGTTCTTGATCGGAATCTGCGCCGCCATTCCCCCCATCGCGGGCGCACCGCGGCGATGACAGGTCTTCACCAGAAGAAGCGCGTACGCACGCATGAAAGGCGCGGTCATCGTCACCTGCCCGCGGTCCGCGAGACAGAAATCCCGGTTCGAGCGGAATTTCTTGATGCAGGAGAAGATGTAGTCCCAGCGCCCTATGTTCAGGCCCGCCGAATGCTCGCGCAATTCCCATAGGATCTCGTCCATCTCGAAGGCCGCGAGAACCGTTTCGATCAATGCCGTGGCCTTGATCGAGCCGCGCGGCACCTCCAGCTCCTTCTGGGCGAGCTCGAAGACGTCGTTCCACAGACGCGCCTCCAGGTGGGACTCCATTTTTGGAAGATAGAAGTACGGCCCGGAGCCGCGGGCGAGCAGTTCCCTGGCGTTGTGAAAAAAATACAGCGCGAAGTCGAAGATCGCCCCTGATACCGGCTTTCCGTCGACCAGCATGTGTTTTTCGTCGAGGTGCCACCCACGCGGCCGCGGGATCAGGACAGCGGTTCTTTCCTTCAGACGATACGTTTTCCCTTCCTGATCGAAGCTGATGGACCGGCGCACTGCGTCGCGCAGGTTGACCTGCCCTTCTATCATGTTGGCCCAGGTAGGACAGTTGGCGTCCTCGAAATCTGCCATGAAGGTCGATGCGCCGCAGTTGAGCGCATTGATCACCATCTTGCGGTCGGTCGGCCCGGTGATTTCGACACGGCGGTCGAGCATGTCCTTGGGTTGTGGCGCGATGGTCCAGTCGCCGCTGCGAACCTGTGCTGTCTCGGGAAGGAAATCGGGAAGTTTCCCGGCGTCGAACTCGAGTTGCCGTACGGCACGGCGCGCAAGCAGGTCCTGGCGACGCGATTCGAAAGCGCGGTGCAGCTTGGCGACGAGGCCCAGTGCGGGCGCGGTCAGGACCGAGTCGCTCCCGGAAACGGTCGGCGCCCGGAGCTGGATCCCGGCAGGAAGGCTCATGCTGTTTCTTCTCCCAACAAAGCACACTATACAATGAAAAATCGCCTGCGTCGGGCGCCAACAGTGCCCGGCCCGGAAAACGAGCGCACGGATTCTTCCAAAAAAAACGAGAGGCGGGACGAGCTCGACGCTCGCCTATTCCGCCTCGGGCGGACCTGCGTCGGCGATACCCAGTTCTCCGATCTTGCGCGTGATGGTATTGCGGCCAATTCCGAGCAGACCCGCCGCCTCGATGCGCCTGCCACCCGTATGCGCAAGCGCTTTTGCGATCAGAGTCTTCTCGAAGCTCTTCGATAGATTCTCCATGATGTCCTTTTCGCCGCTCGCCAGTCTGCGATCGGCTTCGCGTGCCAGCGCCGCAAGCCAATCCCCGGACGTCGGCGCGACATCCTCGCGAAGCTCGGGCGGGAAGTCGCCGACCTCGATGAGCTGCGTCGGCGACATCACGGTCAGCCAGTGGCAGATGTTCTCGAGCTGACGCACGTTACCCGCCAGGTCTCGCGCAGACAGGTAGGCCATCGCCGAGTCCGACAATCGCTTGACCTCGACGCCGAGCTCGCGCGCGGATTTCGCGAGGAAATGCCGTGCCAGCAGCGGGATGTCGTCGCGCCGCTCGCGCAGCGAGGGCAGCCGCAGGCGGATGACGTTCAGGCGGTGGTACAGATCCTCGCGGAACAGCCCTTCGCGTACCCGCGCCTCCAGGTCCTGATTGGTCGCCGCGATGACCCGGACGTTTGCGCGAATCGATTGATGCCCGCCCACGCGGTAGAAGGTCCCATCCGACAACACGCGCAGAAGGCGCGTCTGGAGCTCGGCCGGCATGTCCCCGATTTCATCCAGGAACAGGGTGCCGCCCTCGGCCTGCTCGAACCGGCCCCGCCGCAGGGCTTGCGCTCCGGTGAACGCACCACGCTCGTGCCCGAAGAGCTCGGACTCCAGCAAGTCCTTGGGCATTGCCGCTGTGTTGATCGCGACGAAGGGCTTGTCCGCCCGGGGACTGTGGCGGTGCAGGGCGCGCGCCACGAGCTCCTTGCCGGTTCCGGATTCGCCGGTGATCAGCACTGTGGCGCTGGACTGCGACAAGCGTCCCACCGCTCGGAAGACTTCCTGCATCGACTGCGCCTTGCCGAGGATATCGGGCGTCACCGCCGACTGCTCTTCGGCTTCCCCTTCGTGCATGCTCTCGCCCAGCGCGCGGCGAATCAGCTCGACCGCCTGATCGACGTCGAACGGTTTGGGCAAATACTCGAACGCCCCCCCCTGAAATGCGGCGACCGCCGACTCGAGATCCGAGTACGCGGTCATGATGATGACGGGCAGGTCGGGGAAGCGCTGCTTCAGGTTCTGGAGCAGATCGAGACCCGAAGCGCCGGGCATGCGGATGTCCGATACCAGCACCTGTGGAGCGCCGGTAGCGTCGAGCGCGTCCATGGCTTCGGTGGCCTGCGCGAAGGTCTTGAAGGGAATGCCTTCGCGGGCGAGGGCTTTTTCGAACACCCAGCGTATGGAACGATCGTCGTCAATGACCCAGACAGGTCTCATCGCGCTCTTTCAGTGCAACGGCAACACAATGCGGAAACTGGTCCTTCCGGGCTGGCTATCGCACTCCACCACGCCCTGGTGTTGCTGGACAAAGGTTTGTGCAAGCGTCAGCCCAAGCCCGGTTCCGCCTTCACGGCCCGAGACCAAGGGATAGAAGATCTGGTCGCGGATTTCTGCCGGTATTCCCGGCCCGTCATCCACCACTTGCAATTCTAATGCCAGCTTGTGGAAGCGCCGGGTCAGGGTCACCCGGCGGGCCACGCGGGTACGCAGGATGATCTGGCCCCGGCCCGGGGACCCGGCCGCCAGGCGAGCGCGCGCGCCAAGAATGGCCTGCGCGGCATTGCGCGCGATGTTGAGCACCGCCTGGATCAGTTGTTCCGGATCTCCGCGGAACTCGGGCAGACCGACGTCATAGTCGCGCTCGACATGCACCCCTTGGGGGAATTCGGCGAGTATCAGGGTGCGCACCCGTTCGCACACCTCGTGGATGTTCATGGGCACGTGGATCGCGGGCCGATGTGGGGTGAGAAGCCGGTCCATCAGGGCCTGCAGCCGGTCGGCCTCCTTGATGATGACCCGGGTGTATTCCCGCAGGCTGGGACGGTCGAGCTCACGCTCGAGGAGCTGAGCCGAACCGCGCAGCCCCCCCAGCGGATTCTTGATTTCGTGCGCAAGGTTGCGGATCAGCTCCCGGTTGGCCCGATGCTGGGTCATGCGCTGCTCCTCGCGCTCGATGCGTAGCCGCTGATCGATCGGACGCAGCTCGAGCAGGAGCGCCGCATGCTCGAGCTCGACCGGAGTAACGATGCAATCGAGGTGCAGAGGTTCCTGTCCCGAGGGCGCGAGAATCAGATCCTGATCGGCGAAGCCGCGCTCTTCGCGGATCGCCTGATGCAATAGCCCCGCGAGACTGCCAGAGTCGGCGAAAAGGCCGGGAAAGGCCTGATCGAGCACCGTCTTGCGGCTGGTCGCGAAAAGGGCCTCGGCAGCCGGATTGAGATACTTCACGCGCAGCGCCCGATCCAGCAGCACCACCGCGGTTGCGAGCCATTCGAGGGCCGGCAGGACTACCGGATCCATGCGCTGGGCGGGCATGCCACGCCCCAGAGAGGTGCCGCCAGGCGGCGTGGAAACGCGGGGTGGGTCCCTACTTGACCCGGCCGAGCTCGCCGCGAAGTTGCTCGATGTTCTTCGTGTGGAGGTCGATCGCTTCCTGAAATGGCTTCAGACGCTCCTGCACGCGGGCGTAGTTGCGCTCGTCGCCCTTGCGGACGCCCTCCTGCTCGGTGAGCTTCTGCTGAGCGTCTGAAAGCAACTGCTGTTCGTTCTGGAGCTCCGACTCGAGGATCTTGCGACGGTTCTGGTTGCGATCCACCGGCGAGCGATCGCGCGCACCGTCGCGCGTAGCAGCCTGAGAAGGGACCACTTGCACCTCCTTGCTCACCAGGGTGCATTTCTTGCCGACGGTATCCCGCTTGACGTTGGTGTAGGTCGGCCGGCCGCTCGCGTCGGGGCACTTGTACACCTGGCTTTGGGCGTGCCCGCAGGGCGCCGCCAGCGCGAGGAATACCCAGCCCAACACGGTCTTGCTCGGTGCCATTGCCTGTCCCAACTCGGGAGGGAGTTTCGAGTGTAGGCCAAAAAAACCATGATTTCAAATGGAAAAAGGACGGAACCCCCGATCGGGTGCTCCGTCCCCCCGTGCTGTTTCGAATCACATCGGCCCGAAATAACCGGGCCCTTTCGCAGTCCTTAGGAGCTGTAATACATGTCGAACTCGACCGGATGAGTGGTCATGCGGAAGCGCGTGACCTCTTCCATCTTGAGCGCGCAATAGGCGTCGAGCATGTCGTCCGAGAACACGCCGCCCTTGGTGAGGAAGTCGCGATCCTTGTTCAGGTGATCAATCGCCATGTCGAGCGAAGAGCACACGTTCTGCACCTTCTTCGCCTGCGCGGGCGGCAAGTCGTACAGGTTCTTGTCGATCGGATCGCCCGGATGAATCTTGTTCTGCACACCGTCCAGCCCCGCCATCAGCATCGCCGCAAACGCCAGATACGAGTTTGACGTCGGATCCGGGAAGCGCACCTCGACCCGACGCGCCTTGGGACTGGTGACGAGCGGAATCCTGCACGAAGCCGATCGGTTGCGCGACGAGTAGGCGAGGTTGATCGGCGCTTCGAAGCCGGGTACCAGGCGTTTGTAGGAATTCGTCCCGGGATTGGTAATCGCGTTCAGGGCCCGCGCGTGCTTGATGATGCCACCGATGTAGTACAACGCAAAATCTGAAAGCCCTGCGTAGCCGTTGCCGGAAAAGAGATTCTGGCCGCCTTTCCACACCGACTGGTGCACGTGCATCCCCGAACCGTTGTCGCCCACGATCGGCTTGGGCATGAACGTCGCCGTCTTGCCGTAGGAATGCGCGACGTTCCACACCGTGTACTTCAGAATCTGCATCCAGTCAGCGCGCTTCACGAGGCTGTTGAACTTGGTGCCGATCTCGCATTGACCCGCAGCGGCGACCTCGTGGTGGTGCACTTCGCATTCGACCCCTTGCTGCTCGAGGGCGAGCACCATGGCGTTGCGGATATCCTGCAGCGTGTCGGCTGGCGGCACCGGGAAATAACCGCCCTTGACCGGCGCGCGATGGCCCATGTTGCCGCCCTCGTATTCCTCGCCCGAGGACCACGGAGCTTCCTCCGACTTGATCTTCACGAAGCAGCCCGACATGTCCACATTCCAAGTCACAGAGTCGAATACGAAAAATTCGGGCTCCGGCCCGAAGTAGGCGACGTCGCCCAAGCCGCTCGACTTCAGATACGCCTCGGCCCGCTTGGCGATCGTGCGCGGATCGCGGTCGTAGCCCTTGCCGTCCGACGGCTCGACGGCGTCGCAAGTCAGGTTGAGCACGGGCTCGTCGGTGAACGGATCCATCCGGGCGGAATCCGGATCCGGCATCAGGAGCATGTCCGACGCCTCGATGCCCTTCCACCCGGCAATGGAGGAGCCGTCGAAGAAATGCCCGCTCTCGAACTTGTCCATTTCGAACGCCTTGACCGGGACGGAAACGTGCTGTTCCTTGCCCCGGGTATCGGTGAAGCGCAGGTCGACGAACTTGACCTCCTTCTCCTTGATCATTTTCATCACGTCATTGGCAGACAATGCCATTGCAGGATCTCCTCAAGTTTCGGATTGTTAGTGGTTAGGAAGGTGAATAAGGCGCTAGATCGACGGAATCTCTGCAGATTCCATGCCATCTGGCGCCAAAAAGGCAGGCCATTGTGCCATAGGAGAGCAGCTGGGGAGCGTTGGGGCCTTGCGCACCAAACCTGCGCGAAGTCGCCATTATGCGCACCGTATCGGTGCGAATCAACTCCCGGGCGTGTCGCTCCGAGCTAAACTAGGCGCTTCGTTTCGCCTCGATATGAAGATGACAACCGACTCCGCCCAGGACATCATCTCCCGCGCCAAGCAACGCGGCCAGACCATGCATTTGCCCTACGCTGGAGCGCTGTTGCCGGCGGAGGCCTACGCGCTGATGCGCCAGGTACCCGGAGCGCAGCTCATCGACGTGCGTACCCAGGCCGAGTGGGACTACGTCGGACACGTTCCCGAATCGGTGTTGATCGAATGGAACAGCTACCCAAGCGGGCTTCGCAACCCCGCGTTCCTCAGTCAGCTCCAGGCCGAAGTCCAGAAAAATGACGCACCGCTGATGTTCCTGTGCCGCTCGGGAGCCCGATCGCACCAGGCGGCCCAAGCCGCCACCCAGGTCGGGTATTCGAATTCGTACAATATCCTCGAAGGATTCGAAGGGGACAAGGACGCGCAGAGCCGTCGCAACACGGTAGGCGGCTGGCGGTTCGCCGGACTGCCCTGGGTGCAGGGGTAGGCGCGTTCCTTGCAAGGGCACCAGGGCCTCTTCTTACTCAACCCGGAATTTCATAACGTGGAGCAAACCATGGATCGCAGAAAATTTCTTTCACGCGCCGGCTTCGGCGTCATCTCCGCCGCGGCGGCGGCGCAGGCGGTAGCGCAGACGCCAGCGCTCCCCGAGGTGCGCTGGCGGTGCGCCTCGAGCTTTCCCAAGAGCCTGGACACGATCTACGGCGGGGGCGAGACCATCGCGAAGCGCGTGGCGGCGATCACGGGCGGAAAATTCCAGATCCGGGTGTTCGGTGCGGGCGAAATCGTGCCCGCGTTCGGGACGGTCGATGCCGTCCAGCAGGGCACGGTGGAATGCACTCATACCGCGAGCTATTACTTCGTCGGCAAGAACAAGACGTTTGCCTTCGACACGACGCTGCCGTTCGGGATGAACCAGAGGCAGCAGAACGCCTGGATCTACTACGGAGGCGGGCTCGAGCTGGTGCGCGCGTTCCTGCGCGACTTCAACATCATTTCCTTCCCGGCCGGGAACACCGGTTGCCAGATGGGCGGCTGGTTCCGCAAGGAAGTCAGGAGCGTCAAGGATCTGAAGGGCGTCAAGATGCGCATTGCGGGCCTGGGTGGCGAAGCGATGGCGCGGCTGGGCGCTGTTCCGCAGCAGATCGCAGGCGGCGATATCTATCCTGCGCTCGAGCGCGGCACGATCGACGCCGCCGAATGGGTCGGTCCCTACGACGACGAGAAGCTCGGTTTCTACAAGATTGCGCCGCACTACTACTACCCGGGTTGGTGGGAAGCCGACTCGATGTACTCTCTCTTCGTGAACACCAAGGAATGGGAGAAGCTCCCCAAGGAATACCAGGCCGCGGTCGAAGCCGCCTGCTACGAGGCCAACATCGACATGATGGCCCAGTACGACTTCAAGAATCCGCAGGCCCTGCAGCGGCTGGTGAAGAACGGCGTGAAGCTGCACGCCTTCTCTGCGGAAATCATGAAGGCCGCGCACAAGGCCTCGTTCGAAATGTACGAGGAGGAGGCGGAAAAGAATCCCTCGTGGAAGAAGATCTACGAGCCCTGGAAGAAATTCCGCGAGGACGAATTTCTGTGGCACAGGGTTGCGGAGCAGAACCTCACGACCTTCCTGCTCTCGAACCCGACCAATCCTGCCGCGAAAAAGGGATAGCCGGGCGCAAAGGCAGCCGCCAGGATCGAAAAGCCCCGCTCGAGCGGGGCTTTTTTTGTTCAGCCTGTCGTTCTTACTGCTGCTGGTTCAGCATTTTCTCGATTTCGCTTTTCGCGTCTTCCTTGCCGCCGCCGGGTTTTGGTGCTTCTTCCCCGGGATCGCTCTGCGGCGCAGGCGCTTCTAGCTGACGGCGAATTTCGTCGGCCCCGGAGCCGCTGATGGCTCCGGCGGCCTTGGAGACGTTGCTGGTGACGATTCCCGGGAAGACGAGAACCACGGCGACCATCAGAATCTGAATGACCACGAACGGAATCGCACCCCAATAGATGTCGGTGGTCTTGATGTTCTTGGGAGCGACGCTACGCAGATAGAACAAGGCAAACCCGAACGGCGGATGCAGAAACGAGGTCTGCATGTTCACCGCGAGCAGCACCCCGAACCACACGAGGTCTATGCCCAGTTTCTGCGCCACCGGCGCGAGCAACGGTACCATGATGAACGCTATCTCGAAATAGTCGAGGAAGAACGCGAGCAGGAAGATCATCACGTTCACCACGATCAGGAAACCGACCGCTCCACCCGGAAGCCCCGAGAGCAGGTGCTCGACCCACAGGTCGCCGTTGACGCCACGGAACACCAGGCTGAAAACGGTGGAACCGACCAGGATGAACATGACGAAGCTCGTCATGTTGGCGGTCGACTCCACGGCCTGTTTAAGCAGGTCCCAGCTCAGTCGGCGCTTCGCGAGCGCCATGAGGATCGCGCCACTCGCTCCCATCGCCCCGCCTTCGGTCGGGGTGGCGACGCCCAGGAATATCGTTCCCAGCACGAGGAATATCAGCACCAGTGGCGGAATCAGCGAGGTGAATACCTTGACGATCAGGGCCCTTCCGTAGAGGGTGCGCGACTCGGGAGGACAGCCCGGCGCCGCTTCCGGCCGGATCAAGGTAACAATGAACACCCATACCGCGTAGAGAGCTGCAAGACCCAGCCCGGGTATCAACGCGCCTTCGTACAAGTCGCCGACCGACGCGCCCATCTGATCGGCGAGCACGATCAACACCAGGCTCGGCGGAATGATCTGCGCGAGCGTTCCGGACGCGGCGATGACCCCGCTCGCGAGCTGCTTGGAATAGCCGTAGCGCATCATCACCGGCAGCGAAATGAGGCCCATCGCGAGCACGGAGGCGGCGACGACGCCGGTCGTCGCCGCGAGCAAGGCGCCGACGAAGACGACCGCGTAGGCGATGCCGCCGCGGATCGAACCGAACAGCTGCCCGATGGTGTCCAGCAAATCCTCGGCCATACCGCTTCGTTCGAGGATCAGGCCCATGAAGGTGAAGAACGGAATGGCGAGCAGCGTCGAGTTCGCCATGATGCCGAGCACACGTTCCGGCAGGGCTTGCAGCAGCGACGGATGCAGCAAACCCAGCTGCATGCCGATCAACCCGAAGAACAGGCCCGTCGCTGCCAGCGAAAACGCGACTGGGTAACCGATCAGCAGGAACACCACCAGGCCGCCGAACATCAGCGGCGCCATGAGATCGAGCGACATCAGACGCTCTCCGGCTTGGCGTGCTCGCCGGGATAGGGAATGAACCCCTTGAGAAACGCGATTTTCTTGATGATCTCGGAAACGCCCTGCAGGGCGAGCAGAGTGAAGGCAACCGGGATGAGCAGCCGGATCGGCCAGCGGATCAGTCCGCCGGGATCCGAGGAGTACTCGCTGATTTGGTACGAATTCGCAAGAGACGGCCAGCTATACCAGGCAATGATGAGCGACGCGGGCAGGAGCGCGAGCAGACCCCCGAAAATATCGATCCAGGCCTGCGCTCGACGCGGAAGCTTTCCCCCGATCACGTCGATGCGCACGTGGTCGTTGCGCTTGAGCGCCCAGGCTGCCACCAGCAGGAACATCACGGCGTTGAAGTACCACTGGATCTCGAGCCAGGCATTCGAGCTCATGTTGAAGGCGTAGCGGAATGTCGCGTTGACCGTGCAGATGATGACGGCCAGCAAGCCGAACCAGCCGGCGATCTTTCCGATCCACTCGTTCGCGATATCGATCTTCGCCGACAGGCGCAGCAGCGCGTTCACTTGATTTTCGATCCGGTAGCGGAAATGCGGCCTAGTGTGTCGAAACGCCCTGCAAAACGCAATTGACGCAGATCAACCGGACGACGGCATCAACCCGAAGACCAGTTCACCATGCCGGTATAGGCAGTCGCGAGCACCGCGGCACCGAACGCGATCCGGTACCACGCGAACGGCGTGAAATCGTGCGTCGCGATATAGCGCAGCAGCCAGCGCACACAAAGGAAAGCCGAAATGAAGGCGGTGATCGAGCCGGCACCGAACAACCCGATGTCTCCCGCGTCGAACAGCGCGCGATTTTTCCAGAAGTCGTAGGCGCCGGCCGCGACCAGCGTAGGCACGGCAAGAAAAAACGAAAACTCGGTTGCCGCCTTGCGGGACAAGCCGAAAAGCATTCCGCCGATGATCGTTGCCCCCGAGCGCGAGGTGCCCGGGATCAGCGCGAACGCCTGGGCGAAGCCGACCTTGAGCGCGTCGCGCCAGGACATGTCGTCGACCCGCTCCACGCGCACGCGCGGACGCAACGAGCGCTCGACCCAGAGGATGATGAAGCCGCCCACGATGAACGCAAGCGCCACCGGCACGGGGCGAAACAGGTAACCCTTGATCAGCTTGCTGAACGCGAGTCCGAGGACCGCTGCGGGCATGAAAGCGATCAGGAGATTGAGCACGAAACGCTGCGCGGCTCGATCGGAAACCAGCCCCGCGATCACGCTCCAGAATTTGACCCGGTATTCCCAGACGATGGCGAGCATGGCGCCGGTCTGGATCACGATTTCGAAAACCTTGGCTTTCTCTCCGCTGAAGCCGAGCAGATCTCCGGCGAGGATGAGGTGTCCCGTGCTCGAGACCGGAAGGAATTCCGTCAGGCCCTCGACCACTCCCATGATCAGTGCCTTGGCCAGCAATGCAAGATCCACTGCGTCTCCCAAAAACTAGGGCGGCAGTCACCTGCCGCCCCGGATTCTATCGGATCGGTCTGACGCGGTGCTTACTTCGTCACCTCGATCTTGCCTTTCATGCTCGGGTGCAGTCCGCAGATGTAGTCATACGAGCCGATGTCGTTGAACACCACCGCCGCGCTCTGCCCCTTGAGGATCACCGGTGTACGCAGCGTGGTGGCGCCCTGGACCGTGACCTGATGCGGTGAGTCGTCGGTGTTGGTCCAGGTGACGACCTGACCGACCGGTACAGCGACCTTTTCCGGCCCGAACAGGAACTCGGAAATGCCGACGATGCCAGGCCCGCTCTTGCGCGCGACCGATTTCGGCAACCCGGTCCCCGACAGGGACGCGAGCGACATCACGAAATCCTGCTTTTCGTGAGGCTTGTGGCACTGGAAGCAGGCTTTCAGGTTCGCCTTCTCGTTCACTTTCTTGTCCGCGGTAAACGCCTGGTACTCCCACTCGCCGTTGCGCAGATCGTCGGGATATTCGGCTCCCCAGCCCGCGCGCTTCTCCATGACCGCATAAGCGACCACGCCATCCTTGACGAAGTGGCCGTCGGGCCCCTTCACCGGATTGCCCTTCTCGTCGGTCTTGGCCTTGTACTGGATCAGGGTGAGCACCGTGCCGCTTGGAGCCGGCCGGCCGGCGCGCACCGTATCCACGGCTTCCTTGTTGGCGTAGAGCTCGCGAAATTGCTTGATGTCGTAGCGGTCGACGGTCGCATACATGACGCCCTTCTCGAAACCCTCCGGGAAGGTCACTTTTTCTCCACCTGCCTTCACCTGCATCGCTACCGCCAAGGCGCCGCACGCTGCCGTAACGATTAGCGCTAGTGCGGTTTTGCGTGTTTTCATGGGATTGCCTCCTCTCCTGTGACCCGGCCGCGGGTAACCGGGACCGGGAATTGCGAACACACCCCGGGGCAGTCCTATTCCGCGCGCCCGCCCGCGCCTGATATTCAGGTCTTCTGGTAAATCTCGGCGCCCTTCTTCACGAACTCGACCGCCTTCTGTTCCATGCCGCGCTTCAACGCATCCTTTTCGGTCACTCCGTGCTTCTCCGCGTAGTCGCGCACGTCCTGAGTGATCTTCATCGAGCAGAAGTGCGGCCCGCACATCGAGCAGAAGTGCGCGAGCTTCGCGCCTTCCTGGGGCAGCGTCTCGTCGTGGAACTGCTTCGCCTTGTCGGGGTCCAGGCCAAGGTTGAACTGATCCTCCCAGCGGAATTCGAAGCGGGCCTTGGACAGCGCGTTGTCGCGAATCTGGGCGCCGGGATGGCCTTTGGCGAGATCCGCCGCGTGCGCCGCGATCTTGTAGGCCATGATGCCGTCCTTGACGTCGTCCTTGTCTGGCAGCCCCAGGTGCTCCTTCGGCGTGACATAGCAAAGCATCGCCGTCCCGTACCAACCGATCATCGCGGCGCCGATCGCACT
>Ga0209811_10000712_pt1 | contig 12632 bp, 6 predicted proteins | sample Coa_R1_6_FD_187161 | JGI IMG/M metagenome (GOLD analysis project Ga0209811, IMG submission 187161) | Surface soil microbial communities from Centralia Pennsylvania, which are recovering from an underground coalmine fire. - Coalmine... | ecosystem: Environmental > Terrestrial > Soil >...
CTCAGAATCGGATGAGGAAGAAAAGCAAGAAGCTGGCTCGGCCGCCGAGGGGACGATCGAAAACGGTCAAGGGGAGTGCGAAACCAAAGAGATAGCCGATGACCTTCCGGAACCGCTGCGCAACGCGAAGTTCCGAACGCTGGTGGTCGATGAAGCCCATCACCTGCGCACCGTGCTCGCGTCGCTCCAGTCCGAGGGGTTGATTGACCAGCCCGCCCGCGATTTCGTCTTGTCGGCAAATCGCAATGAGGATGGCACGGTCTTCTGCGGAATTTCGGGTGGGACCGGGAAGGAACAGGCGCTCTATTTGCGCGCTGTGCGGGAACTCCTTGATCCTGTTGGCAATCCCAGATACCTGCTCGCGAGGAAACGGTTCTGGCGGATTTTTCGGGAAGACTACTTTGCCGTGCCCGAACTTCTGGCGAGAAAGCGCGAGTTTGCCGAGGTGTTCGCCAAAAACTGGCGGAAATTTGTTGGTCCGGTAGACCTGATTTATACACGCACGCCCGAAGGCCGCCAGATTCTTCTGCGCGCTCGCATGCATTCGCTAGCCGCTGCATTCCAGCAATGCACGGAGCGCGTGAGTTGCTGGAAGTGAGCGCCGATCCAACCTAGTATTTTTCTACTATTACCCCGGCACTCCCCCGGAATTATCCTCGTGGGGCTCAAGGATTTACGTTCGTCGAGTTTGTGGGACGCCGCGAACGGCTTCTGGTTCAGCTCTTCATGACATCTTTGCCGCGATCCATGGGACAGCGCGTTTTATTCGGGCTAGTCGCTTTTCTGACGGCCTCCGCGATCTACCTGTACGCTTTTCCCCAGCAAAATGTTTTCTATGCCGTGATTGTGCTGCTGCACCTGGCCGCCGGCGTCGTGGCGACCTTGGTACTGCTGCCGATGCTGGGCAGACTGTTGCGCGAGGGAAGTTGGCTTTCGGCCACGGGATGGATTCTGTTTCTTGGGAGCGCGGCTCTGGGTTTCTGGCTCGTGCACACCGGTACCATTCGCTCGGAGTGGAACTGGATGTACGCGCACCTGGTGGTCAGCGCGGCCGCTTTGGCGTTTTTGATCGCCGAACGCTGGAGCAAACGCGCCGGAACTTCGGGGGTTGGTCCGGTTACTATGCGCGCGGCGGCCTGCTTGGTGGTTATCGCTGTCCTCGGGGCCGGGATGCGTTATTTGCGTGAGGCGCGCTGGGCGAATCATGCGCGCATTGAGAATCCCGATATGCCGCCGCTGAACATGGAGGCGGAAGGTGATGGACCCCAGGGTCCATTTTTTCCGAGCTCGGCGCAGGTCTACGGACACAAGAAAATCCCCAGCAAGTTCTTCATGGAGTCGGATTCCTGCAAGCGCTGCCACGAGGACATCTACAACCAGTGGTTCAGCTCGGCACACCACTTCTCGTCGTTTAACAACCAGTGGTACCGCAAGTCGATTGAATACATGCAGGATACGGTCGGCACCAAGCCTTCGAAGTGGTGCGGCGGTTGCCATGATCCCGCAGTGCTTTATGCGGGATTGATGGATACCCCCATTAAGCAGATCGTGCACACGCCGCCGGCGCAGGCAGGTCTGGGCTGCATGATGTGCCACTCGATTGCCGCCGTGAAGTCGACGATGGGGCAGGGGGATTTCTATCTCGAGTATCCCGAACTGCATGAGCTCGCGGCCAGCAAAAATCCGGTGGTGCGGTACATGCATGATTTTCTGGTCAAGCTGAATCCAGAGCCGCACCGGCGCGCGTTTCTGAAGCCATTCATGAAGACGCAGACGGCGGAGTTCTGCTCGTCATGCCACAAGGTGCATCTCGATGTGCCGGTGAATCACTACCGCTGGATCCGCGGCTTCAACGAGTACGACAACTGGCAGGCGAGCGGCGTCTCGGGCCAGGGCGCGCGGTCGTTCTACTATCCCAAGAAACCGCAGCAGTGCGCCGATTGCCACATGCCGCTGGAACGCTCGTCCGATATGGGCAACGTCAATGGCAGTGTGCATTCGCATCGCTTTCCAGCCGCGAACACAGCACTGCCGGCGGCGAATGAGGATGTGGCTCAGCTGAAGATCACGGAAGATTTTCTAAAAGCAGGCATCCTGAGTGTGGACATTTTTGCGCTTTCTCCCGCACAGGCCTTGAGCAAAAAGGCCACAGCGGGCGAGAACGAAATCGCGACTACATTCGCGGTGGGCGAAGAGGCGGAAGCGAAAATTGCTCCCGGCGGCGCAGGCGGGGAAGCCGCGCCTGTGACCGCTCCTCTGAATCGGGTGCAGCCGGCGGTACGGCGCGGAGATACAGTGCGCGTCGATGTCGTGGTGCGCACGAAAAAGATCGGGCACTTTTTCCCCGGCGGTACGGTCGATGCTTACGACACGTGGCTCGAACTTAAAGGCACCGATGACAAAGGGCAGACCATCTTCTGGAGCGGGATGGCGGAGGACGGGGGGAAGGGGCCGGTCGAGCAGGGCGCGCACTTCTACCGCTCGTTGCAGATCGACGAACATGGCAATCCCATCAATAAACGAAATGCCTGGGCCACGCGCGCGGTCGTTTATGTCCGTCTGATTCCCCCGGGCGCGGCCGATACTGTGCACTATCGTGTGCGTATTCCAGAGAATGCAGGAAACAAAATCACGCTGCACGCTCGGTTGTGCTACCGCAAGTTTGCGTGGTGGGGAACGCAGTTCTCTTTCGTAGGACAGCCGGCTGCCGCCCATCCCGAGCAGGTCACGCCAAGCTACGATGACCGCAAGTTCACGCTCGATGCGGCGTTGACTGGCGTCTCGGCAAAGCAGGAAAAAATTCCGGACGTGCCGATCGTCGCGCTCGCCGAAGATGAGGTCACGCTCCCCGTGGCCGCGATGGGATCGGCTGCCGCCACGCCAAAGGTCGATCTCAAGCCAGAAGACTGGCAGCGCTGGAACGATTACGGCATCGGACTCTTTCTGCAGGGCGATCTGAAATCCGCGCAGGTTGCGTTTCTCAAAGTCACCGAAATCGATCCGAAGAATCCGGATGGCTGGGTCAACCTTGGGCGCGCTGCGGTGCAGGAGGGCGACATGGATGCGGCGCGGCCTGTGCTCGAGAAGGCGCTCGCGATCAGCCCTGATCTGGCGCGCGCGCATTATTTCTACGCGAGAGTCCTGCGCGCTGACGGCAAGTACGAGGATGCCGCCAATCATCTGCGCACTGTGCTTGCGCAATACCCGCGCGACCGCGTGGCCTTGAATGACCTGGGGCGCATCCTGTTTCTCGAACGCAAGTATTCCGACGCCGTGAAGCAGCTTGAGGCCGTGTTGGCAATCGATCCCGAAGATCTGCAGGCGCATTACAACCTGATGCTCTGCTACAACGGGCTGGGCAACGAGAAGCTGGCGAACGAGCACCAGGCGCTGTATTTGCGCTTCAAGGCGGACGAGGCCTCGCAGACGATTACGGGCAAATATCGACAGCAGCATCCTGAGGACAATAACGAGCGGCAGACGATTCACGAGCATGTGTCAGTGGCGTTGAATGGAGTCGGGGTCCAAATTGGAAAGACCCCGCGTGCGGTCTCGAAGCTTACCTCTGGGGCTAAAGCCCGCTCCAAAACCGGCGTGAGTGGCACGACTGAAGTCGTGCCCTTCCCGAATGGAGCCATCCTCAAGGGGGCTGATCCCGTAGTCGGCGCTCGGTCGCCGGGTGGTGCCCGCTAACCCAGTATCCATGACCAGAATTCAGCCATCCCTTGTTTATCTGCTTGCCTTGATGCTCGCGGGGCCAGCTGTCGCGCAGACTGTGCAGTTCCGTGACATCACTGCGCAGGCCGGAATTCATTTCGTCCACAACAACGCCGCGTTCGGGAAGAAGTGGTTGCCCGAGACCCTTGGCGCTGGGTGCGCCTTCATCGACTACGACAATGACGGCTATCCCGACCTTCTCCTGGTAAACGGGGAAGACTGGCCGGGACATGCGAAGACTCCGTCGACGCTCAAGCTTTATCACAACAACCATGACGGCACCTTTACCGATGTGACCCGCAAAGCCGGGCTAGAGGTCTCGATGTTCGGCATGGGCGTGGCCGTCGGCGATTACGACAATGATGGACACGATGATCTGTTTATCACCGCGCTTGGGCAAAGCCACCTGTTCCACAACAATGGGAACGGAACTTTCTCAGATGTGACCAAGGCCGCCGGAATGTGGGGACCCAACGAGCTATCTACCAGCGCCGCGTGGGTGGACTACGACCGCGATGGCAAGCTGGATCTCGTGGTCGCAAACTACGTGCAGTGGTCGCAACAGACCGACATCTATTGCACACTCGACGGCGCGCACAAGTCGTATTGCACGCCCGAATCGTACAAGGGCGTGTCGGCGCGCGTGTGGCACAACCTGGGCGGCGGCAAGTTCGAAGATGCGACCCAGAAATCCGGACTCAGCGATCCAACTTCGAAGAGCCTTGGCGTCGCGATACTCGACTACAACGGCGATGGCTGGCCCGACATCCTGCTGGCCAATGACACGCAACCTAACAAGCTCTATCTCAACAAGCAGAACGGTACGTTTGAAGAGAAGGCCGTGGCCGCGGGCATTGCGTTCAGTGAAGATGGCGTGGCGCGCGCCGGCATGGGTGTGGACACGGGCGATTACGACCGATCTGGGCGTCCCAGCCTGATGATCACCAACTTCGCGAACCAGATGATCTCGCTCTACCACAACGAGGGCAACGGGCTATTTGTGGACGAAGCGCCGCGCTCGGAGGTTGGACGCAATACTCTTGTCACGCTCGGATTTGGCTGCTTCTTCTTCGATTACGACAACGACGGCTGGCCCGACATCTTTGTTTCCGATGGGCACATTGAAAACGAAATCGAACGCGTGCAGAAGCGCGTTTCTTACGCCGAGCCGCCACATTTGTTCCGCAACCTGGGTGCAGGGAAATTTCAGGAAGTCACCGCGCAGATGGGTACAGCTTTTGCCAGCGCGAAGGTCGGGCGGGGCGCGGCTTTCGCCGATATCGATAATGACGGCGCGCTCGATGTGCTTGTAACCACGAACGGCGGGCGGCCGTGGCTCTTCCATAACGAAGGCCAGACCAATCACAGCCTGCGCATCAAGCTCGTGGGGACGAAGTCGAATCGTGACGGGATCGGGGCAGTGGTGCGCGTAGCGTCGGGCGGCGCGAAGCAGTGGCAGATGCTGCGCAGTGGGTCGAGCTACCTGTCGGCCAGCGAGCTGGTGTTGACGTTTGGATTGGGATCTTCTGCGAAAGCAGATGCAGTCGAGATCCAGTGGCCCAGCGGGCAGCTGGATAAGCTGTCGGGAGTGGCGGGCGATCAGACAGTGACGGTGGAGGAAGGTAAGGGAGTGGTCGGCAATCGCGCGTACGGCAAGCCGACGAAGTCTGCGCCGATCGGGAAAAGGGCAGCAATCTCGAGTCGCCCATGAGTACTCGATGGAGGGACGGGCGGCTCGCCCGTACCGGCGGGCGGGGACGCCCGCCGCTCCATCGGCTAAGTCTCCCACTGCCCGTTGCGGTAGGATGAAACGGTCGCGGTCGCCGCTACAGGGATTGCACGGCCAAGCGCCATCGATCATGAGACTGAGAGTCTGGATCTGGACATTTGGACTCGCCTTCGTCGGGTATGCGCTCGCCGGCAGGGGCGCTTCCGCCAGCCCGGCGCGCGAAACCATCGGCGCGATCGTGGGTGCGGCCGTGGGCTTTTGCGTGGGATGGGGGCTGCAACGTCTTCTCGATTTAGGCCGACGGCGGTGAAATGATCTCGGGTCGCCGCAATTCTGGAGTCATTCACTCATCATGAAAGTACCCCGCATCGTTTTACTCGCCTTTCTGCTGTTCATCGCTGCCGGAATTTTTGCCGCAGCGCCCGATCGCGCTTCTGAGGGTGATGCTGCTGCGAAATCCGCCGAAGCCGCACGCCTGAACAACATCGGCGTTGCCTACATGAATCAGCAATTGTTCGAGAAGGCGCTCAAGCAGTTCGAGGCGGCCGCCACGCAAGATCCAAAGCTGCTGATTGCGAAATTAAATCGCGCCGTGGCGCTGCTCAATTTGCAAAAGGTTGATGACGCTAAGGCGATTCTTGAGGAAGTCACCAAGCAGGATCCCAAGGACGCGCATGCCTGGTACAACCTCGGCCTGCTGTCGAAGAACACGAATGAAACCGATGCGGCCATTGATGCCTTCAAGCACGTCACCGAGATCGATCCCAACGACGCGGACACCTGGTATTTCCTGGGCACGGCATACGCGCAGGCCAAGCAGTATCCGCAGGCAATTGATGCGTTTGAGCATGCGCTTAAACTGAATCCGCTGCACGCCTCGGCCGAGTTCGGTATCTCGCGCGCCTACCAGCAGTCGGGGAATACCGACACCTCGCGCGAACATTTGAAGAAGTTCCAGTACATCAAGGACAACAAGCTGGGCTCGCCGATGAGTTTGTCTTACGGAGAGCAGGGCCAGTATTCGCGCGCGGAGGAATCGCCGGGCGTGGTGGAGAAGGTGTCGGCGGCGATTCCGGTGAAGTTTGTGGATGTGACGCAGGAGGCGGGGTTGGTCGGTAAAGTGGCGATCGTGCCCCCAAAACAATCAAGCGATTTGGCTGGCGCCGGAGCCTGCTTCCTCGACTATGACAGTGACGGAAAGATCGATCTGTTTCTTGCGGACGGCGGACCCGATAGCGGGATGGCGCTGTACCACAACCTCGGCAGCGGGAAGTTCGAGGACGTTACGAAGAAGGCTGGACTTGATCCATCTTTGCATGAAATAGGCTGCACCGCCGGAGACTACGACAATGACGGGGCAACCGACTTGGCCGTCACTGCAAGAGACCGGATGTTGCTGCTTCACAACGAGAAGGATGGTACGTTTAAGGATGTAACACAAAAAGCAGGGATCGACAGTGATGGAATTAACATTGGTGCAACGTTTGTTGACTATGACCACGATGGTGACCTCGATCTCTATGTAACCAGAACTAAGCTCATCAAGCCCCCATCACCCGACTCAACGGCCGTACGCCGGTACTGGGCATTCGATCTCGTTCCCGATCCCAAGTTCGGCAATGCGATGTGGCGCAACAACGGGGACGGTTCTTTTACGGAGGTTACGGAAGTTACAGGCCTGGGTGGTGAGGGGCCGAGTTTGGGAGCCACCGCGACGGACTACAACAATGACCGCGCAGTGGATCTAGTACTCGCCTCAACCGTACCCGCGATTTTTGAAAATCCACGCGAAGGAAAATTTCTCAAACACGAGTTCTGGAAAGCCGACATGGCTGGCTCACCTGCATCAGTTGCAGTGGCGGACTTCAACCACGACGGATGGATGGATGTGGCCTTCACGTACTCGGTGAACTTCTACGGGTCGTTATTTTCTCTCTGGCGCAACAATCAAGCGAAGACCTTCGAGCGCGTCGACCTTCCGGCCACCAACTGGGTCCGCGCCTTCGGCGTTGCCGCCATCGACTACGACAACGACGGCTGGGTCGATCTCGTCGCGGTTGGTGAAACGAAAGACGGCAAGGGCGAGGTGCGCCTGTTCCGCAACCTCGGCCTCGATGGCTTTAAAGACGTTACCGCCGACGTTGGCCTCGACAAGATTCAACTGAAAAATCCCCGCGCCATCATCACCGGCGATTACGACAACGATGGCGCCGTCGATCTGCTCATCACGCAGGCTCACGGCCCGGCAGTCCTGCTGCGCAACGAGGGCGGCAACAAGAACAACTGGCTGCGCCTGAACCTGAAGGGGCTCAACGACAACAAGTCGGCCATCGGCACCAAGGTCGAAGTGTTCGCGGGCGCGAACCGGCAGAAGTTCGAGATTTACGGGTCCTCGGGATATCTCGGGCAGAACTCTCCTTACCTGACAGTCGGCCTCGGACAGGCCAAGCAGGCCGATGTGGTGCGCATGCTGTGGCCCACCGGTGTAGTGCAGGATGAAATCGAGATCGCTGCCAACCGCGAGCAGTCCTTCCTCGAACTCGATCGCCGCGGCAGTTCGTGTCCCACGCTGTTTGTATGGGATGGACACCACTATGAACTGGTCGGCGACATGATTGGCGCGGGCGTGGTCGGCCACTGGGTCGGGCCGAACGAACGCAACGTGGCGCGTCCGGCGGAGTACATCAAAGTGGATCGAAACGCTATTCGCGAGAAAAACGGAAAGCTTAGCTTCCGCCTGATGGAGCCGATGGAGGAGGCCGTTTATCTCGACGAAGTGAAACTGCTGGCCGTCGATCACCCCACCACGTTCGACGTGTTCCCCAACGAATATTTCGCTAGCAACCCGCCATTTCCGCCGTTCCGCGTGATTCAGAGCCGTGGTGCACAACCGCCTGTAGCGGCACGCGACGAACACGGGCACGACCTGATGCCGTCGCTTGCCGCGCACAAATACTTCGGCGATTTCGAACTGCTGCCCTTCCACGGCTTCACCAAAATGCACTCGCTTGCACTCGATCTTGGCGAACCGTATCGGGGCTTGCCGCTCAGGCTCCTGATGCACGGTGTCACTGAGTACTTCACGGCGACCAGTGTGTACGCGGCGCACCAGGCCAAAGTCGAGGCCATCGCGCCTTACGTTGAAGCGCTCAACGCGCAGGGCAAGTGGGTGCGCGTTGTCGACGACATGGGGTTCCCGGCCGGCGGTCCGCGCCTGATCACGCCCGACCTCACGGGCAAACTGCCGCTGGGCACGACGAAGATCCGCATCACCACGAACCTGCAGGTCTATTGGGACAACATCCTCATCGACCGCAGCGCGCAGAACGGCAAAGTGCAACTTATGCCGATCCCGCTCGCGAATGCGAACCTGAACTTCTACGGGCACCCGCGGCAGACCGAAGGCGAGCCGCGCGGCAACGTGAAGTACGCGTACGAAGAAGTCAGTCCCACGGGCCCGTTCGCCCGTCAGGCAGGCGACTACACACGCTATGGCGACGTGCTACCGCTGCTGACGTCGTTCGATGACCGCATGGTCGTGTTTGGCACCGGAGACGAAATCGCGCTGGAGTTCGATCCTGCCAAACTGCCTGCCCTTCCTTCGGGATGGACGCGCGACTACTTCTTCCTCGTGAAGGGCTACGAGAAAGATATGGATTTCTACGCAGCCGACGGCTTCACAGTCGAACCGCTGCCGTTCAAGGCGATGAAGGGATATCCGTATAAGCAGTCTTACCCCCTCGACCCCGAACACTTGAACTACTTGCTCGAGTACAACACGCGGCATGTGTCGGGAAATGAGGAGAGTGGGTACTCGTATAGCTACCCCAGTCGCTAGTCGTCAGTCACTAGTCGCTAGCAACCCCACATCAACCGATGTCGAGCGGATGCGGCCAGTTGCACAAGAAGTCTCGGTGCTCTCTGTGTCCTCTGTGGTGATCGCTTTTATCGTTTGCGGCTGATTTTCGCGCAGAATTCCTCAACCGTCGTCAGCATCGAGTCGCTGGCGAACTCAAGGCTCGTGCTCGAGCGCTCAGCCGCTTCGGCGCGCCCGAATCCGCAGGCGTCCTTGATGATCACGGGAATGTAGCCTAGATCAGCGCCGTGGCGCACCGTCGGCTCGATGCCGATTTCCATCGCGATTCCCACGATCGCGAAGGCGCGGATGTTGCAATCCCGGAGTGCAATGTCGAGGGGAGTGCTCTCGAAGGCCGACATCGTAATCTTGTCGAAGACGGCATCGCTGGGCAACGGCTCGAGTTCCGGAACAATTTGATATCCGGGCGCGTCTCGCAGAACCACGGCTTGACCTCTTCGACGGTCTTCACACGCTGCCACGCCATGGCCGTGCGCAACTGGAATGCACCCATCAACTCTTTCGGAAGGGACAGGTGGCGGGTGAAGATGACCCGCATCCCAGCTTGGCGGGCCGCTTCGGGCACGCGCACTACTTTGCAAGTGACCTGCGCGCCATCTTTGACCTGCTTCACAATTCCTACCTGCATGTCGTAGACGATCAGGGCCATCGACGCTGGGTCACAGACGTCTTCCAGCGTTTGCGGGATGTCGAGTCCGAATGCGCGCAGCATGAGTACCGTCTCCTGAGGGAAAGGTCTGATTTTACTGCACTGCCGGGTTGAGTTTTGGGACTGCGGGTGCAGGTTGGGGATGAAACTTTAGCGGGAAGAGAAACTGGACGAGTTTCTGATCCTTGGGAACGCGGGGTCCTTCGACTGCGTTCGGCTTTCGCCTCACTTCGCTCGGGATGACACTTCAACAAAGGTGGCGACCGGGTGAGTTCGGAACCTGCCGACATTCGCAACTCGAAGCCTGCCGGTGGTGGCTTGAGGCTGGTATTCCGTGGCTTCTGGCTCTAGTTCGAAGCCGAGCTCGCGGCTGGGAACTCGCAGCTTTATCTCTTGTAATTTGCTGGCAATGCTTTCGCCAAGTCCTTCCAACCCACCAGGATGAATCCCTGGTCCTTCAGGAATTTCTGGAACTCTGGGCTCTTCACCATGTCGAGATCGTGCTGCCGCCAGGCAGCTCCCCAGTCGGGGTGGTTCGGGGTAGCGCCGCGCATTTCGTCGTCGTCATAGGCCAAGTGCAGGATCACTTCATAGACTCCGGGTCCGAGCGGCGCGAGCTGCTTTTCGTACCAGACGGTCCAATCTTTCGCATCGACACCCGGCTCGATCGAAATTACCTTCTGCACCAGAACTTCCACCGGCGGCGGTTTCACTCCTAAGGGCCCATGCGTGCCTTCCCACTCTTCCAGGATCGGAACTCCGTAGGCGTGTCCCATCTTCGTGTACAGGTTGTAGAGATCGTCTGTACGAAACAGAGCGGCCATGTGCGTGTCGAGATGTGTGACGTGCACGCCGAACTTTTGCGCGCGGTCGATCTGGGCATGGAGCTCGGTTTCCACTTCGGCGGGCTTGGCGTTCTTCGCGACTTCTGGGGTGTCGAGAGGCAAGTACCCATCGGGGTCGAGCAGACTGGATACTTTGTCTTTCGAAGTCACCGGTCCCCAACGAAAAGTTGTCCATTCGCTGTTGAGAGCCTGGTGAACGCCGAGGTCGGCGTCAGGATGAGCTTTTGCGAAAGTTGCGGCCTCCATGAACCAGGGGCAGGGCACGAGGATGCTAGCTGAAGTGATCCATTTCTTCTCGATCGCTTCGGAAATGGCGCGGTTCACCGAGTGGTTCATTCCGAAATCGTCCGCATGGAGAATCAGCAAGCGCGCGCTTGCGGGATAGCCCAGGCGCTCTTGCACGGACTTGACTGGAGCTTGGGCGAACGATGATGCGAGCGCGCAGGCGAGAAAACCAGCGACGGCTACACGGGGGAAGTTCATGTTCATCCTCGCAACGAAAGAAACCTTTAACCGCGAAGTTCGCTAAGGGCCACCGCGAAGGTCGCCAAGAAAACCAAGATCTTAAAACCAGAGGACGCGTAGAACCACCGCAGAGGTCGCGAAGTTTCTCACGCTTCTTCTGGCGGCAAATCGAAGTTCACCAAATCGCCGCGGAAGCCCCGCGTCTTCCAGGCTCCGAAGGCGATGCCCACCGCCATCCAGATCGCACCAGCAATCTTTGCTGGGCGGCTCAGGTTCAGCCAGAGAAGCAGGCAGATCAGGAATCCCGCGACCGGTGGAATCAGGTAGGTCATCTTCTTCTCCGTCTCGCGCACGTAGTAGCGCATGAAGGCGGCCGCGTTTACACCCATGAATGCGATGAGCGCGCCGAAGTTCAGCATCTCGGCACCCAGCCCGTAGCTGAAGAGTCCGACACTTACCAGCAGAGCGGCTGCGAGTGCAATCACGCCGACGAAGATCACATTGTTGCGGGGTACGCGGTGCTTCGGATCAATGGCTCCGAAGAAGGATTTCGGAAGGGCATTGCTGCGTCCCATACCGTACAGCAAGCGAGCCGCGCCGATTTGCGCCCCCAGGCCGGAGCCAAAGTTGGCGACCAGCAGGGTGAAGCCCATGATGGCAAACATCGGCATCCAGGTGCGCCCCGCGACGAACGTGAATGCCGTGTCGCTGTTGGGGAAAGGCTCGCTCGCCGGCCATACCAGTTGGGCAGCGTAGACTTCGACGGCCGAGAGAATGCCGATCACCACGCACACCAGCACCGTCGCGAACAGAATGTTGCGGCGCGGATTTTCCGCTTCTTCAGAGAGCGTGGAGATGCCGTCGAAGCCGATGTACGTCAACACGGCGATAGACGTTCCGCCCAGCACAGCCCGCATGTCCCAGGTTTGCGGATCGTAGAACGGGCGCGTGAAGAAGGCCGCGCCGTCGTGAGGGTGTCCGAAGATGTAGCGAGCGGCGGCCACGAAGAAGATCGTAATCACCACGCCCATGCCGGTCGCAAGTAGTGTATTCACGCGGGCCGAGGTCTTCACTCCCTGAATGTTCATGAACGTGAATACGCCAGCGAAGAAGATGGCCCATGCCGCATAGGGGACGTTGGGCGCGAAGACGTGGGCCTGCTGGCTGCACCACACGATGCAGATCATGGGATTCAGCATGTAGTCCATGACCATGCTCCAGCCGGTTACGTAGCCGAGCGCCGGGTTGATCTCCTGGCCCACGTAGGTGAAGGCCGAGCCGGCGCTGGGATAGGCGCGCGCCATGCGTCCGTAGCTGATGGCGGTGAAGAGCATGGCGACCATCGCAATG
>Ga0209811_10000714_pt1 | contig 12625 bp, 14 predicted proteins | sample Coa_R1_6_FD_187161 | JGI IMG/M metagenome (GOLD analysis project Ga0209811, IMG submission 187161) | Surface soil microbial communities from Centralia Pennsylvania, which are recovering from an underground coalmine fire. - Coalmine... | ecosystem: Environmental > Terrestrial > Soil >...
CGGCGAACAGGACCGTGATCTCGACCTCAGCGCCGCCCGGGTGCCGGTGCACGGCGCGCAGGCACCACTTGCAGAGGCGCCTGTTCAACGACGAAGGCCCGTAGCCGATCGCTCGCATCAGCAGCCCGCCGGGGCCCCGGAAGGGCGCGTTGCAGAGCTTGCAGCGCGGCCCGGTCGGGAGCGCGCCCCACATGCGGCGCATGCTGTGCAGGCGCGGGTAGTCGCCCAAGAGCATCTGGCGCCACATCTCCTCGACCGAAGACTTCGCCACGGAGGGGACGCTAGCGCGAACGCGAACTGCGGCGCGTGGCCTCGACCCAGGACGCGCTCTACCGACGCATCGACCTCGATCTCTCGTGGTCGGAGCGTGACCTGCCCGAGCGGGAACGGACGAAGCACGTCCACCGGCTCCATCCGTACCTCGGCAAGTTCATCCCGCAGCTCGTGGAGGCGTTGCTCGAGCGGCATGTCCCGAACGGCGGGCGTGTACTCGATCCGTTCGCCGGTTCCGGCACGACGCTGGTGCAGGCGCTCGAGTCCGGTCACGACGCGACCGGCTCGGACGTCGCGCCGTTCAACTGCCTGCTGATGCGCGTGAAGACGCGCGAGTACAACCCGTTCGTGCTGGAGTCGGAGCTGCGCGACGCGCTCGCCCGGCTCGACCGCTTCGAGCTCGTGCGGCCGAGCGGCTCGGTCTCGCGCTTCGTCCGTGACTGGTACGCGCCGCGGGCCGCCGCGGAGCTGCTCTTCTTCCGCTCGCTCGTCGAGGATTACGAGCATGCGGACGTACTTCGCGTCGTGCTCGCACGCGCGGCCCGCTCGGCGAGGCGGACGACCCACTTCGACCTCGACTTCCCGCGCACGCCCCAGAAGGCGCCGTACTGGTGTCACAAGCACCGGCGGGAGTGCCGTCCGGTGGGCGAGGCGCGGAGGTTCCTCCGTCGCTACGCCCTCGACACGCTGGCGCGCGTGAAGGAGTTCCAGCGGGTGCGCGCGCGGGGGCGCGAGGCGATCGTGCTCCACGGCGATGCGCGGGAGCTCGACTTCGGCGGTCGCTTCGACGCGGTCGTCACCTCGCCGCCGTACCCGGGGCTGATCGATTACCACGAGCAGCACCGTTACGCGTACGAGCTGCTCGGGCTGGAGGAGTGCCGCGAGCTCGAGCTCGGCAAGGGGTCGTCGCGAGCGGCGCTCGCGGGGTACGTCGAGGGCGTGGCCGACGTGTTCGCGAACGTGCGGCGCGCCCTGCGGCCGGGCGCGCCGGTGGTGATCGTGATCAACGATCGCCGCGAGCTGTACCCGGAGATCCTCGAGCGCTCGGGGCTCGAGCTGCAGGAGCGGTACCGGCGGCACGTGAACCGCCGGACCGGCCGGCGAGCCGGCGAGTTCTTCGAGGACGTGCTGGTCGCGCGCGCCTAGCAGTTCCACTTTCGGCACAGGTCCGGCACAGACCCGCGCGTTCTTCCTGCCTAGCGTGGCCATGTGCTCGCACGCACCGTCACGCACGCGCTCGTCGGCCTCGACGCGCGCCGGGTCGAGGTCGAGGCCCACCTGCAGCTCGGCGTGCCCGCGTTCGCGATCGTCGGGCTCGCCGACCGCGCGTGCCAGGAGGCGAAGGAGCGCGTCCGCTCGGGCATAGCGTCGGCCGAGCTCGAGTGGCCGACGCGGAGGATCACCGTCAACCTCGCGCCGGCGGAGCTGCGCAAGGAGGGGTCGGGGTTCGACCTGCCGATCGCGCTGGCGGTGCTGGCCGCCTCACGGCAGGTTCCGCCTGAGGCGCTCGGCGGCCATGCGGCGGTCGGCGAGCTCGCGCTCGACGGGCGGCTGCGGCCCGTCGGCGGGGTGCTCGCCGCAGCCGAGGGCGCGAGGCAGGCGGGGCTCTCGCATCTGCTCTGCGCCGCGGAGTCAGCAGCCGAGGCTGCGCTCGCCGGAGTTCAGCCCGTTCCGCTGCGCCACCTGGCGGAGGCGGTCGCCTACCTACGCGGCGAGTGGGTGCCGCCTCCGCCCGACCCGATCACCGCGGCCTCGAACGGGAACGGGGCGACTCCGCCGGTGCCGGACCTGGCGGACGTACGGGGACAGGAGCGTGCACGTCGAGCGCTCGAGCTCGCGGCCGCGGGTGCACACAACCTGCTGCTCGGTGGGCCGCCGGGCACGGGGAAGACGATGCTCGCGCGGCGGCTGCCGGGCATCCTCCCGCGCCTGCCGCCCGAGCAGGCGCTCGAGGTGACGCGCATCCACTCGGTCGCGGGCCTGCTGGCGCCAGGTCGGCCGCTCGTGACGGTGCCGCCGTTCCGGGCGCCGCACCACACGGCGTCGGTGGCGTCGATCGTCGGCGGCGGCTCCTCGCCTCGGCCGGGCGAGGCGAGCCTGGCGCATCACGGCGTGCTGTTCCTGGACGAATTCGTGGAGTTCCCGCGCAACGCGCTCGAGGCGCTGCGGCAGCCACTTGAGGACGGCGCCGTCTCGATTGCGCGAGTCGGCGGCAAGATCGTCTTCCCGGCGCGCTTCCAGCTCGTCGCGACGATGAACCTCTGCCCGTGCGGTGCCCGCGGCGACCCGGCGGCGGAGTGCTCGTGCTCGGCAGCGCGATTGGCGGCGTACCGCGACAAGCTCTCGCGGGCGCTGCTGGATCGCTTCGACCTGGTCGTGACCGTGCCGCGGCCCCGCGCGCGGGAGCTCGCCGGATCGCCGGGCGAGGCGTCCGTGGCCGTCCGGGAGCGTGTCGTGCCGGCGCGAGAACGCGCGCGGGGCGATCCTCTCCGTCGCTCGACGCCGGCAGAGGAGCTCCTCTCGCGCGCCGTCGAGCGCCTGCCGCTCTCGGCGCGTGGGCGGGCCCGCGTGGCGCGCGTCGCGCACACCGCGGCGCTGCTGGCCGGCGTCGAGGAGGTAGCGCCCGAACACGTTGCCGAGGCGCTGTCGTACCGCTCTCCGAGCGAGCTTGGAATGCCGTGAGCGACCTCGCGCTGGCGGCCTTTGCGGCTGAGACGAACAGCCACGTCGTGGAGGAGCCGCGGGAGCGCCGGTTCCAGCGCTTCCGCCGGGGGTTCGACGAAGCGAGCTACCGCGCCGGGCTGCGGGCCCAAGGCCTCCGCTTTCTCGGTCGCAGCGACAGCGGGTATCCGGCGCTTCTATGCGAGCTGCACGACCCGCCGGCGGGGTTGTTCGTCCGAGGCGCGGCCGGCGTCGAGCTGCTGGCTCGGCCGGCCGTTGCAGTCGTCGGAGCTCGCGCCTGCTCCTCGTACGGCGCCCAGGTCGCGCGCCTCCTCGGCCGCCAGTTGGCTGCCGCGGGGCTCCTCGTCATCAGCGGCCTGGCGCGAGGCGTCGACGGCGAGGCGCACCGAGGCGCGCTCGAGGCGAAGGGGGTGACTTTGGCAGTGCTCGGCTGCGGCATCGACCGCGACTATCCGGCGGCCCATGCGCAGCTCGCGGGTCGAATCTGCGAGAACGGCCTCGTCGTCTCGGAGTACGCGCCGGGCGTCGAGCCTGCTCCGTGGCGATTCCCGGCGCGCAACCGCGTCATCGCCGGCCTCGCCGCCGCGACGATCGTGGTCGAGGCGCGGGAGCGCAGCGGAGCGTTGATCACGGCCGACTTCGCGCTCGAGGCCGGCCGGGAGGTGTTCGCCGTGCCCGGCGAGATCACGTCGTCGCTCTCGAGCGGGACGAACGCGCTCCTCCGCGTCGGAGCGACGCCGCTCACGACCGCGGCCGACGTGCTCGAGGCGCTTGGCGTCGAGCCTGCACCGCCGCGCGAGGAGTTCGTCGGGGAAACCGCCGCTAGTGTCTTGACCGCCCTGTCGACGGAGCCTGCAGGGGTGAACGACCTCGTGGCCACGACGGGGCTTGACGCCGCCAGTGTCGCCACCGCGCTCGCGGAGCTCGAGCTCGCCAGAGCAGTTGCCGAGGCCGACGGTCTGTACAGGGCGGTGAGGCCACAGGGTTAGCTGCGCCGACATCGAGACGAGCTCGTGCTTGCTTGCCCAAGAGCGGCGCCCTCGGCGGGCGCGTCTCGTCGCCGCTGCCTAGCTCTCGTCGCGCGCCGGCGCCGACTCGTCCGCCTGGAACAGCGAGAACGGATTGCCCTCGGTGTCGACGCACCGGGCGAACCAGCCGATGGCTGGAATGGGCTGCTCCTCGTCGGCCGAGCCGCCGAGCTCGCGCACCTTCGAGATCGAGGCGCCGATGTCGGAGGTGCTGAAGTAGACGACCGGCCCGGAACCGGCGGCTTCGGCATCTGGATAGATCGCGCCGCCGGGCTCGTTCCCCTCGAGCATGTGGTACTCGACAGGTCCGTCCCAGGTTCGGATCTTCCAGCCGAAGAGCGACTTCCAGAACTCCTGCGCCCGGCCGGCGTCCTGCGCCGGCAGCTCGAAGTGCACCAGCTGTCCGTCCATCCCGCCTCCTTCGATCGACGGCGGGAGCCTAACGGGCCGGTCAGCGCGTGCGTGCGACGCCGACGAACGAGTACCGCAGCGACGTGGTCTTGCCTTGCAGCGCGTTGCCCGCGCGGGCCGGCAGCGACACGACCAGCCGGAGGTGCACCGCCCGCTGCCCTTTCAAGCGGAGATGCATCAACCTCGTGCGGCCGACGACCGGACGCGGTGACATCACCAGTGCCGGCTTCGAGGAGCAACGGTAAGCATGACCACCCCGCAACGGCACCCAGCGCTTCCGGCAGCTACGGAGCTCCACGTGCAGCCCGTTCTGCACGTCTGTGGCGAGCTGCGACCGGCCTTTCGCGCGTGCGACGAAGTAAATCGCTCGGAACTGGCCGCGCCCTCGCCTGCGGAGCTCGACGAGCCGCTGAACCTGATCGCCGGGAGCGAGCCGAACCGCGGCGGCGAGCTTCGCGGGTCGGGCTACGAGGCGCGGGTGGGCTTGCCGGAGCGTCCGAGCGTTGCTGGACGGCGCTGCCGACGTCCCCACGGCCAACACTGCGGCGCCGACTGCGAGTGCCGGAGCCGCGGAAAGCACACGTCGAGGAAACGTCATCTCAGTCGAGGTAGTAGTTGACGTCGAGCTGGACGAGGTCGAAGCTCGCTTTCCGGCTTCCCGAGTTCTTCATATAGACCTTGAGCACGACGGCGTTCGCGATCGCGCTCGTGTTCGCCTCGGGGACCGAGACCGTGTCGGTGACATAGCTGGTCGTGGAGTTGCACGAGACCGGCGTCGCGGAGCTTCCGTGCGTGCCGATCAGCGTCGCGCCGTTGTAGACCTCGAAGTACCAGCAGGTCTGATCGCCGGCGGTCGCCGACTTGTAGGCGAGCTGAACCTGGGCATTCGCGATCGTCGCGCCCGTCGGAACGGCGGCGCTCGGCGTGAACTTGACGTAGCGCGTGGTGCTGAACGTCGTGGCGAAGTTGCCGACGGTCGTGTATCCCGTCCCGTCCGTGGCGGGGAACGGCCAGAGCGTCGCGGCGGCGACGGCGTTCGCCTCGTCGTCCCAGCGCTTCTCGCGCAGCGTCGCCGTCGCGTACGGCGTCGTGATGGTGACGGTGGCGAGCTCGATCTTGATCGGGCGGCTGGTGCTGTTGTTGGCGTAGACCCGGATCCGCAGGTCGTTGGCGATGTCCGTGTTCGTGACCTCGGCCGACACGTCGACGGTCGCCGCGAGCTGCGCTCCGTTCGCGCAGCCCGAAGGCGTCCCGGAGCTGCCGTGCGTGCCGAGCAGGGCATTCGTCGAGGCGCGCCGCACGTCGATGTAGAAGCACGCGTTGTCCTGCGGCGTCCGGCTCGGGACGAAGGTGAAGTTGAAGGTCGCGCTCGTCACCGGGACGCCGGCCGGAAGGCCGCCGCTGAAGTCGAAGTCGTCGAAGCGCGTGGTCGCGAAGGTTGTCGACCAGCTCTTCGTGGTGGCCATCAGGGTGTCGGTGTACGAGAGGACGTCGGAGCTGTTCGTCTCGGCGGCTCCGCCGGACGCGTCGCGGACGTCCCACGGCCACGCCGAGCGCACGCCGAGGAAGACCCGCTTCGTCACGTAGGTTGCGCCGACGCTGCCCGTGGACGTGAAGCTCGCGAGCGCCGCCGAGGTCGTGACGAACGCGGCGACCGCCACCCCGAGAACTGCGGCTCGCCGCAACGACCGCCGGAAGGCGTCAGGCCGTCTCGAGTCCATCGGTCCTCTTCTCGTTCGGCCGGAGCCAGATCTGCAGGACGTAGAGAAGCGCGAGGAGAAGCGGGGCAAGCAGGACCGTGAGCTGGTGCACAAGCGGCGTGCGCAGCCAGAAGATCGCCCACCCGACCTTCGGCAGCACCGCCCGCACCTGCCAGGCAGTCGAGCCCTGGAGCGTCGCCGTCCACGGGTCGGGGGCGTTGTTCGCGTCGCCCTTTGTCCGCACGGACACGCGGCCCCCGTCTCTGATCACCTCGATAACGCGGTGCGACTGGACGTGATGGTCGCCGACCGGGATGCGGTAGCTGATTACCTGACCGACGTGCACGTCGCGGACGGACTCGGGCGTGACGACGACCATGTCGCCCGGCGAAAAGGCGGGCCGCATGCTGCCCGACAGCACCGTCACCGGGCGGTACCAGCCGGTGCGGGGCAGCAGCCCGAGCCCGACGAGTGCCACCACGGCCAACACGAAGAACAGCTGCGCCGCTACGGCAGGCAGCCGCCGAAACGCGGACAGGAGCGCCGCGCGAGCGGCGCTCCTGTCGCTGGAGAGCCCAGCGGGCATCGCGGTCGGCTACTGGTTGGTGGCCGCGCGCTGCGTGCCGGTGAATGCGTACGAGATCGTGGACGACTGGTTCTGCAGCGTGTTGCCGGCCGCGCTCGGCAGTGTCAGCGTGACACGCAGGTGATCGGTCGCGCCGTGAGTCGTCGAGCCGAGGTTCGAGAGCGCCATCGCGCTTCCGATCACGGCCCGCGAGGCGAGCACCGTCGAGGTTGTGCCGCTGCAGGTGTACGTGTAGGGCGGGCCGGACTCCGTCCACGCGACCGAGCACTTGTCGATCACCATCTGCAGGCCGTTCGTCGCGTCGGTGTCGAGCAGCGAGCTCGGCGCCGCAGTCGTCGTCAGGGCGACGGACGCGAGGTCGAGGGAGCCGGAGTTGATCAGGTCGACGCTCCGCTGGATCGTGTCGCCGGGGGCGAGGGCCGAGGCGCCGATGTTGAGGCGGTTCGTCGCGGCTCCGGTCGCGCCGAGCGAGACCGTGACGGTGCCGGACGAGATCGTGTGGTTCTGTGACGTGGTGCTCGTGAACGTCGCGTAGGTGCCAAGGCCGGCGATGCTGGCGGCGGCGCCGAGGACGGCGATCGTCGCAAGAAGCTTCTTGCTCGTCGAGCCCATGGTCTTGGACCAGGGGCGCCGCAGGTCGTTCGAGCTCATGCTGGGTCTCCTTTGGGCAGAGGGCTTGCCCCGGACGCATCGGCCGCGGGGCCGCCTCCCTTTAGCCCGAACTCCCTTGTGTCCCGCTTGATCAGCCGGGTTGGGCTACAGCTCGAGTGCCTGCAGGCCGAGCTCGCTGGCCCGCTCGAGCGCGGCGAGTGCGATGGCGAGGTCCTGGATCGCCAGGCCGGTCGAGTCGAAGACGGTGATCTCGTCGTCGTTCCGCCGACCGTCGGCCGTTCCGTCGAGAACGGCGCCGAGCTCGGTTACCTGCTCGCGGGCGAGCGCGCCCGCCTCGACGGCGTGGGCGAGCTCGCCGTTGTGGCTCGCCTGCTCCCAGTCATCGCAGAAGGTGTGCGCTCGAACCAGCTCGCCGACCGCGATCTCGGCCTTTCCTGGCCCGTCTGCGCCCATCAGGCTCACGTGCTGTCCGGCTCGGAGCGAGCCGTCCGTGAACAGCACCTCGTGGCCCGGCGTCACGGTGACGACGACGTCCGCGCCAAGGGCCTCCTCGCGTGACGCGGCCACGCCGGCGCCGAGCTGCGCGGCGGCAGACCGCGCTCGCTTCTCGTCCAGATCCCAGAGCACCACGCCTCGGCCGCGCGCGAGGAACGTCCGTGCCGCCGCGCGCCCGTTGACGCCGGCGCCGACGACTGCGGCCGGGGCCGAGCCGGCTCCAAGCGTCTCGGCGGCGAGCACCGCGGCCGCCCCCGTGCGGATCGCGGTCACCGCCGCAGCGTCGAACACGGCGACAAGCGAACCGTCGGACGCGTTCGAGAGCACGACGAGGCCCGTGACCGTCGGCAGCCCGCGCGCCGGGTTTCCCGGGAACGACGTCACCCATTTCAGCGCTGCGTAGCCGCCGCCTAGCGCGGGCATGGCGCGAAAGTCGCCCGCCGGATAGGCGGGGACGTAGACCTTGGGCGGCATCGACCACTCGCCGCGTGCGTAAGCGACGAATGCATCGCGGACCGCGTCGACCGCCCGCTCGGGCGGCACTGCGGCCTCGACCGCCTGGGCTGAGAAGACCGGGATCATCCGCGCGTCGCTACAGGCTCTTGACGTCCTCGATCAGCCTGTCGATCGACTCCTTCGCGTCGCCGAACAGCATCACCGTCTTCGGGTTGTAGAAGAGCGGGTTCTCGATGCCGGCGAAGCCCGGGTTCATGCTCCGCTTGAGCACGACCACGGTCTGCGCCTGGTCGACGTTCAGGATCGGCATCCCGTAGATCGGGCTGCTCTCGTTGCTGCGCGCGTCGGGGTTGACGACGTCGTTCGCGCCGACCACCAGCGCCACGTCCGTCCGGCCGAACTCGGGGTTCGCCTCGTCCATCTCCTTCAGCTGCGGGTACGGCACGTTCGCCTCCGCGAGGAGGACGTTCATGTGACCCGGCATACGGCCGGCGACCGGGTGGATCGCGTACGAGACCTCGACGCCCTTCTCCTCGAGCAAATCGGCGAGCTGCCGGACGTCGTGCTGCGCCTGCGCCACGGCGAGCCCGTAGCCGGGCACGAACACGACCTTGTGCGCGTAGGCGAGCATCACGGCGACGTCCTCGGCGCCGGCCGAGCGCACCGAGCCGCCGTCGCTCTCGGCCGCGGCCGCCGCGCCGGCCGTGACCTGGCCGAAGGCGCCGAAGAGGACGTTCCCGATCGAGCGGTTCATGGCGCGCCCCATCATCACCGTCAGCAGCGTTCCCGACGCGCCGACGAGCATCCCGGCGACGATCAGCACGTTGTTCTCGAGCTCGAAGCCGCCGACCGCTACCGCGAGCCCGGTGAAGGCGTTCAGCAGCGAGATCACGACCGGCATGTCGGCGCCGCCGATCGGCAGCACGAACAGCACGCCGAAGAGCGCCGCGCCGCCGATCACGAGCCACAGCAGCCACTCGTCTTGGACCCCGGCGACGAGGACGACGCTCAGGGCGACGCAGACTCCGAGCAGCGCGAGGTTGACGATCTTCTGACCGGGATAGGTGATCGGCCGGCCGCGGATCAGCTCCTGGAGCTTCGCGAAGGCGATCAACGAGCCCGAGAACGAGATCGCGCCGATCAGGCCGGACAGCGCGATCGCCAGCGCGATGTCGATCTTCGGACGGCCGGGCTCCGGGAGGATGCGGTGCAGCTCAGCCAGTGCGATCAATGCCGCCGCGCCGCCGCCGACGCCGTTGAACAGCGCCACCATCTGCGGCATAGCGGTCATCTTCACGCGGCGCGCGGCGACTGCGCCGAAGCCGCCGCCGATCGCCATCGCGACGACGATCGCCCACCAGCTCGCGCTACCGACGTGGATCCACGTGACGACGATCGCGACCAGCATCCCGACCGCCCCGATCTGGTTGCCGCGCCGCGCGGTCGCCGGGTTGGAGAGGAAGCGCAGCGCGAGGATGAACGCCACGATCGGGATCAGGTAGAGGAGGTTCGCGAGGTTGGTGCTCATCCGGCGCCCGTGCCGCCGTCCTGGTCGGCGTCGGGCGCCTTTACCGGGTCGCGCTTCTTGAACATCTCGAGCATCCGGTCGGTCACGACGAACCCGCCGACCACGTTGGCCGCTCCGAGCACGACGCCCAGGAAGCCGACGATCCACTCGAACGCGTCCTTGTCCGGCTGGCCGAGGACGATCATCGCGCCGACGATGACGATGCCGTGGATCGCATTCGTGCCCGACATCAGCGGCGTGTGCAGCAGCGTCGGAACCTTCGAGATCACCTCGAAGCCGAGGAAGATCGCGAGCACGAGGATCGTCAGCTCGAAGACGAGCAGCGTGTTGTGGCTCACAGCGCCCCCGCCTCGAGCTTGCGCCGCCGGGCGTGACGATGTTCACGCGAGAACAAGATGCCCCCACCCATGAGGGTGGGGGTTGTCGTCCCACCGCCCTCGGCGGAGACGCTAGCGGTGGCCGGCGCGCGGGTCTGTGTCGTGGGCGCGCCGAATGTGTGCCGCTTCGTCCACAGCGGGTCGTGGTGCTCCGTCACGCGGGGACCTCCTGCTGCCGCGTGACGCACGCGCCTGCGGTGATCTCGTCGTCCCAGTCCAACACGAGCTCGCCCTCGGGAGCGAGGTGGTGGAGCAGCGCCGAAACGTTGCGCGAGTACAGCTGGCTCGCGTGGAACGGCATCGAGCTCGGCAGGTTCGTCAGGCCGACGATCGTCACGCCCTCGCGGACGACCTCCTCGCCGGGCTCGGTCAGCTCGCAGTTGCCGCCCGCCTCCGCGGCCAGGTCGACGACCACCGATCCCGGCCGCATCGCAGCGACCGCGCTCGCCGGGATCAGCCGCGGCGCCGGGCGTCCGGGGATCAGCGCGGTGGTGATGACGACGTCGAACTCGGGGAGCCGCGCCTCCAGCTCCTCTTGCTGCTGCCGCTGCTGCTGCTCGGTCAGCTCCTGGGCATAGCCGCCGGCCGTCTCCTCACCGACCACGCCGAGGTCGAGCCAGTTCGCGCCGAGGCTCTCGATCTGTTCGCGCACGACCGGCCGCACGTCGAAGCCCGTCACGACCGCGCCGAGCCGCCGTGCAGTCGCGACCGCCTGCAGGCCGGCCACGCCCGCGCCGAGCACGAGCACCTTTGCGGGCGCGACGGTTCCGGCCGCGGTCATCAGCATCGGGAAGAACTTCGGCAGCCGCTCCGCGGCGAGGAGCGTCGCCTTGTAGCCGGAGACCGTCGCCTGTGACGAGAGCGCGTCCATCGACTGCGCCCGCGTGATGCGCGGGATCGACTCCATCGCGAACGCGACCACGCCCTGCGAGGCGAGCCGCTCGATTCCCTCGCGATCCGTCAGCGGCTGAAGGAAGCCGATCAGCACCTGCCCGTCGCGCAGCCGCGTCACTTCGTCGGCAGTCGGCTTCTGCACCTTCGCGACCGCGTCGGCCTCGGCCCAGTCGCCGAGCCGCGCGCCCGCATCCTCGAAGGCCGAGTCCGGAAACGACGCCGCCTCGCCCGCGCCGCGTTCGAAGATCACCTCGAAGCCGCCGCCCGTGAGCTTGCCGACTGTTTCTGGAACGAGCGCCACGCGCCGCTCGCCGGCCGCGGTCTCCTTCGGAACCCCAATCCTCACGCCGCGCGCATCCTAGTGCGTGGCGTCGGCGCGCATATCCTCAGGCGCGATGGCCGTTCCAGAGGTGCACCTGCGCGAGACGAAGCACGGCCTCGTCGCGGACGGGGACGGCTGGTTCGTCATCAACGCGACCGAGAGCCGGTGGCTCGACACCGGCGCGTTCGGCTTCTACTGCAACTTCGAGGGCAAGCGGAGCTTCCGCCAGCTCGGGATCAACCTCAATCTCCTAGAGCCGGGCCAGTCGCTAGGGCTCTACCACCGCGAGCGGGCGCAGGAGGGGTTCCTCGTGCTCGCGGGCGAGTGCCTGCTGCTCGTCGAAGGCGAGGAACGGCCGCTGCGAACCTGGGACTTCGTCCATTGCCCGGGCGGGACGAACCACATGATCGTCGGCGCGGGGAGCGGCCCGTCCGTCGTACTCGCGGTCGGCGCCCGCGGCGGGCGCAAGGGGCTCGTGTACCCGGTTGAAGCGCTGGCGCTGAAGCACGGCGTCGGCGCCGAGCGGGAGACGACGAAGCCGCAGGAGGCGTACGCCTCCTTTCCGGCGTTTGCCCGCTGCCGGTACCGGCCGGGCTGGCTGCCCGAGTAGCATCCGCGCAGTGACCGGACGGCTCGCCGAGATCGCCGACAGCTTCTTCAGGCCCGCCGTCAACGACCTCGTCCCATACGAGCCGGGGAAGCCCGTCGAGGAGGTTCAGCGCGAGCTCGGGCTCGAGCGCGTCGTCAAGCTGGCCTCGAACGAGGGCCCGTACGGCCCGTTTCCGCAGGCGCGCGAGGCGATCGAGCGTTGCACGTCGGAGCTGAACCGCTATCCGGACGGCGGCGCCTATCGGCTGCGCGCTGCGCTGGCCGAGCGCTGCGACCTGCGCTTGGAGGAGGTCGCGGTCGGGGCGGGCTCGGACGGCCTCGTCGACTGCCTCAGCCTCGCCGCCCTCGAGCCGGGCGACGAGATCGTCTGCGGCTGGCCGTCGTTCCCGAGCTACGTGATCGACGCGCGCAAGCTCGGCGCGGTGCCGCGCACCGTCGACCTGCGCGACGGCCGCTACGACCTCGAGGCGATGCTCGATGCGATCGGCCCGCGCACGAAGATCGCGTACGTCTGCCTGCCGAACAACCCGACCGGCACGACGAACACCCGCACCGAGCTCGACGCCTGGTTCGAGCGGGTGCCCGAGCACGTGGTGACGGTGCTCGACCAGGCCTACGCCGAGTACATCGACGACCCCGACTATCCGGATGG
>Ga0209811_10000715_pt1 | contig 12622 bp, 12 predicted proteins | sample Coa_R1_6_FD_187161 | JGI IMG/M metagenome (GOLD analysis project Ga0209811, IMG submission 187161) | Surface soil microbial communities from Centralia Pennsylvania, which are recovering from an underground coalmine fire. - Coalmine... | ecosystem: Environmental > Terrestrial > Soil >...
CATCTCGCCCGCCCCGAAGGTATCAAGCAAATACTCAAGCACCCGCTCAAGCGCGTCGTCACGGCTACCCCGATCGACTTCCTGCGCAACGCCATGGGATTTCCGGAAGCGTTACCGCGCATGGCGGAAATGATCGGCGTGTTGAAGGACATGGGGTACGAGATTAAGGACCTCCGCAGCCTGCCTTTGAATGCCGTTATTCAGCTTGCGGTGGCGGGCCGACAAGCGACGGTGGATTTCGCCGCGGCCGGGCGCATCGCGAAATACTACAACCAGGCAGTCCCGTTCTTTAATCCAGCTATCCAAGGGCAACGCTCCTTCTACCGGTCCTTCCGGCGCAGCCCTCTCAATGCCTGGACCATGGGGCTCGGGATCATGTTCGCCAACTTGTTGCGCTGGTGGGCGATTAAGGATGAACCCTGGTACTTGAGTCTCAGCCATGACGAGAAAAACCGTTTCTGGAATTTCAAGGTCGGCAATCAGATCCTGCAGATACCGCGCTCGCAGGAATGGGGCACCACCTTTGCCAGCGTACCCGAAGCAGCGTTTGATGCAGCCTATCGGCACAATCCCAAACGGGCGACGAAGGCTATGGCCTACCTCATCGACTCGCTGCGTCCGAACCTGCTCCCGCCGTTGCTCTCGGCCGCGCTCGAACAGTCAGCCAATTACAACGAGTTCTTTGGCCGGCCGGTGGTGCCTGGTCCATACCTGCAAAAACCCGCTGCCGAGCAGGCCAACGAATACACGACGGAGCTCGCGAAGTTCATCGGCGAGCACGCACCCGACTGGCGCATCCCGGTGCTTAACGTACCTATCAACTCACCGATGCGCATTGACGCAGCTATTCGCGAGTTTGGCGGCGGCGCCGGTGCTGATGTAACCAAGTATTTGGATCGTCCGATTCGGGCCGCGCGCGGCTTGCCTGCGCAGTCAGAGCGGGCGGGCGAACCTTCGGACCTGCCGGTAGTGGGTCGGCTATTCCGCCGCGGCGGCGAGGCCGGAGTGGGTGGTTCACCGTCAGTTGAGGACTTCTACGAGAAGCTCAACACCGTGCGCACAGCCTCGCATTCCGAAGCAAACCCGGAAACCGAAGAGCAACGAACCGCGCGCTTGAACCTGGAGTTAGCTGGCGTTGCTATCAAGACCCTGCGCGACGAGGCCAAGAAGGCCACGGACATGAAAGAGCGCGTGCGTTTGTACGCCGCCATCAACGACATCGCCGAGCGCGCGGCTGCAGGCGAGAAGGTCTATGAACCTAAACAACGAAAATCAGCGGAAGAGCGGAAGCGCGCCCGCTCGGCTGAGAAGAGACAGGAGCGGGCAGTTGGCGACTGGATGCCAGCGGCGCCCCCACCAAACCCATGAGTAGAAAACCGAAACACATAAAGCTCATCAACCTATCGCTGCGCGAGCGCACGGAGCTGCGGGTCAAGACGCTGGCACTGTTGCGCTTCAATCGCATGAACGTCCGGCGCACCTCGCGCGAGGCGCACGTCCACGAGTCAACGATTCGGGCGTGGCTGCGGGAAGATAACGACGTCGCGCGCGAGTTGGCCCAGGAGCGCGCGCAGATACAGGACCAGGAGCGGGTGGAGCTGCGGCGCGAAACAGTAGAGAAGAACGAACTGGCCGACCTGCACAACGCCCGGCTCATCCATGACAAGGTCGAGGATGTCATGGCCCTGGCGGTGGACCGCATGACGGCGCTCGCTAATGAGCTGGTCGACAGCATGAGAATGCAGTTGTCGACAGAAAAGGTCAGTTTCAGTGCCAAGGCGATGTCCTTCGGCATCTTCTTCGACAAGCTCCAGATTTTCCAGGGGAACCCGACTTCGATTCATGCCAGTCTCGGGCGCCGGCTAACGCGCGAACAACGCGCCGAACGAGCGCGCCAGTTACTGGAGACCGCCGAACAACGACAGAAGAAATTGAAAGTAGTACCAAGGAATGCCCCGCAAGAAGGAACCAACGGGTGAGGATGATCGCCTCGATTATCTAACCCTCGCGGAACGCGCAGAGCTCGATGATTTACTCGACGTAGTCGACCGGCCCACCCTTGCCGAGTATGTCGCGGCGATGAAGAACATCACGCTGGACGCGTGGCAAGTGGACCTCTGTAACCGTCTCGAACAGGCGTTCTGGCTCGCCCAGGCGCAGAAGTTTCGCTTTGTCGATCACGAGTATTACTTCGAAGCTCCGAGCGGCTATTTCATTCCCAGGGAAGAGTTCATCGCCGGTGCCTATCAAGGCGTGCGCGTGGCCATTCACGCGGCGCCGCAGTTCGGCAAGTCCATCATCATCTCGCAGTGCTACCCATGCTGGATCCTCGGCTACGACCCGGTGCACCGGTTCCGCCTGGCGACCTACAACATCTTTCACTCGGCGCGCTTTTCCGTGGTCATCAAACGCGCTCTGTTATCCAGTGAGCATCGCGCGTTCTTTCCTTCGTCCGAAACCAACGTGCCCGCGAAGTCCAAAGCGGTTGAGTGGTTCACCGAGGCGCGCACGAAAATCAACGACGGCCAATCATCCTTCTCCGCCCTGGGCCTGCAGTCCGGCTTTACGGGCACCGGCGCCGACACGCTGTTGATTGACGACCCGTACAAGTCAATGGAAGAAGCGCTCTCGGACATCATTCGCGATAAGACGTGGCGGTTTCACACCGACACGGCGAGCCCGCGTCTCAACGACCAGTCCAACGAGTTCATCATGTTCCATCGCTACCACCAGGACGACATGGGTGGGCGTGCTTTGGCCTCCGGTGAGTTCGGCCTCTGGCGCTATGCCGCGGAAGCTGACGGCGATTATGTCGACGAGCAATCCGGTCGTTCGTTCCCGGATCCGCTGGGTCGCCCGGAGGGTGAGTTTCTCAGCCCGCGCTTCTCACTCAGTTACTACACGCGCCATAAGAACAATGAGCAGGTTTGGAACTCCCAGTTTCAGGGGCGGCCGGTCAGCAAGGCGGGCAGTCTGTTTGACGTTTCGAAGATCCGCCTGTTGTCACCCGCGGAGTGCCCGCAGTTTGTGCACCAGGTACGCGCCTGGGACAACGCGGCGACCGAAGGCGGCGGCGCCTATACAGCCGGTGTCAAGATGGGGATTACCGCCACCGGTCGGTTCGTAATTCTCAATACCAAACGCGAACAGGTGGGCACGGCTGAGCGCACCATGCTGCAGCACTCGACCGCCAACGAAGATGGTTTGCTGGTGGAGATTCATGGCCCGCAGGATCCGGGGTCTGCCGGTAAGGACGTGGCCTTCCAGTTTCAACGCGAGTTGGCTGCGAAGCAATTCAACGTCACTGTCTCGGTGGTGAGCGGGTCGAAGGAGATGCGGGCCTACCCCTTCTCGCAGGCGGTGAATAGCGGTCAGTGTGACCTAGTGGATGACGGCACCTGGGATGTGAAAGCGTTCAAGGATGAGCTGCACAACTTTCCGCTCTCCACCTACAAGGACCAGGTTGACGCCGGTTCGGACGCTTACTCGCACCTGTATAAGCTCTTCCACCGCGGCCTCGTCATCAAGAACTTTCACCCGGCCACGAACCTCGTACCGTGGTCACGCTTTCAGAAGCGTTTCGGGCCTCAAATCCGTGACAACTGGGAAGTCTCGGGCGGCATTCGCATCGAGGCGGACAACTCGAAGCCCTCGGGTTGGGTCATCACCGCGCGCGCGGCGGAGAATGCCGACCTCGGCGAGGTGGTGTTTGTGGTGGCCTCGCGGCGCGACTTTAAGAATGACGTCAACGCGATGCTGCGTGATTTTGTGAGCAGCGTCGAACGGTTCTGTGCCAAAGGGGTTAAGCAGTGCGGGGTCATTTGGGTGAAGAAGGGCAACACCGAAATTGTGCAACTCGCACAAGAAAAATTTGACCTTACGCTGTACCCCTTTGACACGGATGAGATGGCCGGGATTCCCGAGACCAACTGGTATTTCCAGTATGAGCCGCAGCAAATCAATCCCTTCTATCCGCGCATCGGCGCCTCGCATTGTTACCTGCTCGTTGACGACAAGCAGCTCGACGTGCCAACGGATGATGAAGGGTTACTGGCGACGCGCCAGGAGTTGACCACCTGGGCCTATAGCGATGCTGGAGAACCGCAGGCGTATGGCGGAGTCACGCTCGACTGCCTGCGCATGACGCTCTACAACTTCTCGCTTTCGGCCACGGCGATGACAGACGACGAACGCCGTATGTCGCGCCTGGGCGAGGACTTGAAACCCGCAGCCGTGCTGGCCCATCTCGGACAGGTGGAGTTTATCGAGCTGCACATGGCCCAAAAGCACGCGCTCAATCAAATCAAGATTCAGGATGAACGCGATCGCGTGGAGTTGGCCAAGGCCTCGCGCAAAGTGGTACCGATGCCGTTTCGGCGCCGGCGCTCGGACAGACTCAAAAATGTCGGATAGGAGAACGAAATGTATAGCTTTAACGGATTAGTAACTCTGCCCGCGGGCAAGGCGATGACAGGCAGCGAGTTGATCGCAGCCGCACTGCTCGCGCGTGTTTACGACGCGCCGCAGGCGGAGCTCGATGCGATTGCGCGCTTTCAAAATGCCGTCGGCGAGTTGATTGTCGTCCCGAGTGCCGACTGCATGACGGGTGATTGTTTTCGCCGCACGACCAACGGCGTGTGTGACGCCAACTTTGTCGCGGCGGATCTGACCAGCACGATTAAGGCGGGCGCCGCAAAGAAAATCTCGCCCTGCTCGCTGGGTGGTCGGGCCTTCTACATCGCGGCGGGCGGGACGCTCGATTTCGAGTTCACGATGGGGAATCTCACTGGAGGGGGAATGTACTAATGTCTGACTACACACCACCAGCGGGCGGCGGCGGCAGCAGTAGTAATCCGGGGAGCCTGACCAGATTGCTCCAGTTCGAGTTTGACGGTGCTGGTCTCGCTATCGACATCGCCACTATCAAGGACGCGGTGATCCCTTTCTGCCCCTTCTCCGGCACCATCCAGGAGGCTTACATCAAGGACGTAGATGACATTGCCGGTTCGCAGCAGATTGATGTACGGGCCAAGGCTCGCACTCTGGCCTCACCAACCAGTGGTGATTCTTTGGTTGGCGCGGGCACCAAACCGGCCACGGTCGGTGCCGCAGAAAGCACTTTGACCAACTTTACCAACTGGACTGGTAAGCACATCAATGCGGGCGATGAAGTACGCGGAGTGGTTACTGCTTCGGCCGGACACAAGCATACCTGGCTGATCTTGTCGGTGTTGCCGGATTGAGAGGACTGCAAATGTTTCAACATGGGATTTTCCAAGTTCAGAAATTTCACCTGGACGAACAGACCGGATTGCTATTACCGGAACCTTTTGAAGTGCTGCACTTTCCCAACGCCTATGTAAACGTCGGCGGTGCTCTCTTGCTCGATAAGCTCATCGGCGGGGCGGGCACCACTTTCGGCAATGCCAATGCTTTTATCGGCGTCGGCGACTCAGCGGCGGCCGTGGCAGTGGCCCAAACGAATTTACAGGCGGCGACGAACAAGGTCTACAAAGCGATGGACGCGACGTTTCCCTCGCGGGTCGGACAGGTGATGACCTGGCGGGCTACGTTTCTCTCCACTGACGCGAACTACGCCTGGAATGAAATGGCCTTGTTCAATGGTTCTAACCCGCCAACGGCCGTGATGATGAGTCGCGGCGTGTCGGCAATGGGGACCAAAACTTCCGCCAACAGTTGGATTGCAACCTACACGATCGCGGTACCCTAAAATGACTACTCCAATTTTCTGTTGCGGGGCTGAATGCGGGATCGCCAGTGCTGGCTCGCCGCATGTGGTAATCAATGGTAATGCGGCAATCAGCACTGCGGTTTTCCGTTCTGGCCTGCGCTCTTTTGAATTAAATACGGGCGGCGGGGTTGGCTACATTGAAGTGGTTACCCTGCCCAACGTAACCCGCTTAATCGGTCGCCTCTATCTGCGCTGGGCATCGCTGCCAAGTGGCGGCATTGCTTTCATTTACCTGGGTGACAGTAGCGGCCCAAAAATTCGCTACAACTCGCCGGACCAAAAACTCTATTGCGCAGTGGGCGCAACGATGGGCGCCACCGGAGTTGCCATCGCTCCTGGTCTTAACTGGATACGTGTCGATTTTGATTTTGCAATCAACTTAGCTGGCAATGACACCGCCGACGCGCGGATTGATGGCGTTGCGCTGGGCCAGGCGACCGATGTGGGAATGTCGGCGGCGCAAACATCCTTGCGAGTTGGGACAACTGGCAATACCACGGTGGACGTTTTTATTGACGACATCATTCTTAGCACAACTCCTGCAGACTACCCGATCGGTGACGGGTACGTGTACGGCTACGTCCCTACCAGTGATGGCGTGCATAACATAATCGGAACAACTTTCAGTCGCACTCTCACCGGAACGCCAATCAACAATGCAACCACAACCGCGTACCAGTTGGTTGATGATGTGCCTCTGGAGTCCGGTGCCGGGGTGGACTGGATAAGAATGGCCGCGCCGTGGACTACCGGTGATTATGTAAGTAGCAAATTCGGCGCCTCCATCGGCGGGTTTCCGCTGCCCGATCATGGACCACGCGCTGTCCAACCAATCATAGCTTTCCACAGTAGTCAGGGGGTGGCCGGGTCATCGGTGTGGTTTCTGTTAAATGAGCCTGGCGGCAATACTCAGATTTGGAACGGGGCCGGGCAGAACGTCACTATCGGTACCACCATCGCCTACGCTTCGGCTCAGGTCGCACCTTTCGCACCCGCATGGCATGTGCGTAACGATGGGAGTCCTGGCGACTTCACCAGAATGCAGCACTGGTTTTACCAGCCTGTTACGCAACCATCAGGACGACCAGATGTTTACCTCGATGGTGTCATCGTCGAAGCGGAATTTGCCACTGTACCCAATTTCGGTGTTGCGGAATCCGGAGCGGGCGCTAGTCAGCAAGCCGCACAGATTCTTAGTCCCAGGATGACGCCAACTGCTAGAGGACTCGTGGACCGTTAGGAGGGAATGATGCCCTACGCCTATGAACGCATGCGCGACAAATTTGCTAACTCGATGGGCTACGACGCGGCCCAAACGAAGGCGGCGAAAATCTACAACAGTCAGCACCCGAACAGTCCGGTGTCGCGCTACTCGGACAGCAAGAAGAAAAAGAAACCCGGCCACTATTTGAAAGCGATCGCGAAAGGAGAGACCTGATGCTTGGCTACGTTACCCAGCGCGAACTTGACGAAGAACGTGATCGGCGCATCAACGCCGAAGCGACGTCGACGGCGCTGCAGAAGCAGGTTGACCGACTGTTGGAAATGATTGACGACCTACTGGAGCGCGCCCTCCCGAAACCCGTTCCCGGTTTTGGCATCCCTCCTGGTCTAGCCGAACGTGGGCTCACGAGCTCGACGGAGATTTTGAAGATGCCGGCCGTAGGCAAGCGTGGCGTTCGGGAACGTAACGCCGCGGCCCGCCTGGCGGATGTGCGCGACGAAGCGCAGGCGAATGCTGATGACTTCGCCAAACGTCGCGCCACCCTTTCGGCTGACGAACAAGCGGCGCTCGACAAGCTAATACCAAGATAGGTAATAACCATGGCAGTTTTAGACATTGAGATTATCCAGGAACCGACCACGCCGCCACCGCTACCGCACCTGGATGCCAACGACACCATTAAACCGCTCGATAGTGAGGACGCGCGCAAGCAGCGTTACCGGGCGGATCTCATCGACAAACAGAAAGAGTCCCAGCAAAAGCTCTCGGACTTCCTCATCAACCTGCGCAATGACCTCCGGGTCACCGACGAGGATACGCGCCGCAAGTGGCTGCAGGACGTTGACATGATGTGTCGCTACTGCAACGGCGACCAGTACGGTGAATACGTCGACGGCGTCTACCGCTCGGCCAGCTTCAACGAAGGTGACTACGCTTACACGTTGCCGGTGATTGCCGGTCACGTTGAGCAGGCCTTTATGCAGATGCTGCGTACTGAGGTGCAGTTCGAGTTTGCGCCGAAGGATGAAAGCGATCCCAACGCCAAGCTCATCGCGAAGATGTGCGAGGACCTGGCGATTGAAGAGAAGTCGCGCCTGATGGATGAAGAGGCGCGCATGGACGAGATTATGAACACCATCCTGGCGGGCGTTAGTTACCGCTGCCTGGTATGGGGCGTCAATCCGGACGCGCCGAAGATGGTCGACCGGATGAGTTACGACGACGAAGAGGTCGAGACCGAGGGCGGTCGCAAGTGCGAGGCCTGCGGCTACGACGTGCCACCCGACGAAGATGCCTGCCCGCATTGTGGGAGCACGCTAATTACCGACGTGCCCGGCGCCAAGTTTAACCGTTCGAACCCTGTCACCAAGCAAGTCGCGCTGGGCGAGAACCTGCTACACATCCCGAACTTGTTGGCTGTGCAACGCGACCTCAACGCGAGCAAGCTCAAACACGCGACCTTTGTTATTGAGCGCGACTCACTGCCGTTGTCCGATGCTGAATGGCGTTACCAAACGCGCATTCAACCGGACTCGGGCATGCAACCGCTGGACATTCGTTTTCAGGAAGAGCAACAGCGCGCCACGATGCAGACCGACGCGGTGATTGGATCCGCGCGGAGCTGGGCTGACACCTATTACCGCTCGCGTCCGGTCACCCGCGAGTTCATCTATCTCGACCCGGTTCGTTATGGCGCCTTCTACAACGGCGTGGAAGAGACCACTCCGGACGGCGACAAGTGCGCGATCGGTTTGCTGGGTGACACCTATCCCGATGGTTTGTTCATGCTGGTTGTCGGCAACACCATCATCAAATTGAAGGCCGTCAATTTCCGGCGCCGCTGGACCGAAATCTTCTTCGGCAAGCGCGCTGGTTCGAGCCGCGGCGCCGGTCTGCAGTCGATGATGCCGCTCAACGACATCGTCAATGACAGTTTCAATCTCGACTATTCGCTCGGCATGGCCGGGCACCCGTTCACCGCGATTGCCCGTAAGTACGTTAAGGATCTGCCCGAGGTCAACAATGTCCTTTTTGTTGACAACATCCCGCCCGGTGGTCTCGATGCCGTGGTCAAACGCTTCCCAGGGCAGACCCCAACGGGATTCCTCGGGCAGACTTCTCAACAGATTCAAGCGGCGATGCAGTTCATCGGCGGCACCCAAACCCTCACCGGCAACTACGGCGCACCCGATAACCAGGTGATGTCGACGGCGACCGGCGTGGCGGCGAGCCAGGAGAACGCCGCGGCCCGCATGACCGGCCCCATTCACCAGGCGATTCAAGCCGATAAAGAGTTCATGTTTCAGATCCTCGACAACCTCCAGGAGTATTGCGCCGCGGACAAGTCACCGGAACAATTCAAGGCCCTCGTCAAACGGTTCGGGCCGGACGTGTGCGCGCACTTCTTCAAGTGCAATTTCCGGCAGACGGTCAACATCAATGTCTCGAAAAACACGGACGTACCGCGCTCGATGGCGCTCACTCAGGCTAAGGCGATGGCCTTCGGACAGATTGCCCAGGCCTTTGCCAAAACCGAAGTGCCCTGGGCGGAGGATCTACTCGCTTCACTGGCGGACACGATTGGCGTGCCCTTTGACATTGGTCCCGGCCGCACCGATCGCCGCGAAGCCGTTTACCGTTTGAACAAACTCGCCGCGATTGAGGATCGCATTCGCGATCAGAATGCCGGTTACCTGGAGGACAGTCCGCAGTCGGCGCAGGCGATGATGCAGGCGCTGGAACAATTCTGCGCGCCGCTGATGACCCTCGACCAACCTTCCACCTGTTTCCTGCAGGACCACGACGCTTTCATGGATGTCTACAAAGACGCGCTCTTTAGCGAGCAGGCCAAGACCTGGAGCGAGGCGCGGCGCATGGTCGTGGTGAACATGTGGATGATGCACTTTGACGCCAAGGCGGAGCAGCAATTCCGCTTCGCTGCGCACCAGCGCGAGTTGACGCAAACCATGATGCCGCCGCAACCCGAAATGCCGCCAACGCCGTCGCCCGAAGAACAACAAGCGATGGAGGACCACCAGGATCAGCGCATGGTCGCAGGCGAGTTACTGAAACGACACGCCGATGAAGCAGCGAAGGATGCTGACCATCACCGGCGCATGACCGAAGCAGAACACAAAGCCGAGTTGGAGCAAGCGCAGATGCAAGCCCAACAGATGGCCTCGACGGAACCGGGACCGTCCGCACCGCAAGGGCCGCCACCCGAAGCGATGCCACCACCGGAGCAGGCGCCACCACCGCCGCAGTGAGAAAGAAATGGCCGAGCAAGACGAGCGCGTGGAGCACATTCGCGAGGCGTTAGAGGAACAGAACCCGGACGCCTTGTACGCCGATGGGCATGACAGTGCCCTGATCGGTATTGCCTACCGGTTCGGCATGGAACCGTTGGCCTGTTACTCCTATGAAAAGGTGCTAGACAACCTGTGTGCAATGGGGATGACGTTGGAAGAAGCCGAAGAGTTTTACAGCTTCAACATTGAGGGCGCCTGGATGGGTGACGGCACCCCGATTTTTGTCGCGACGGATTTCTAATGACACCTGAGTTCAAAGACCCATTGCCGATCCGGCGAATCAAACGTGACGACTTGCCACTAAACGGAAATAATGGCGTGGCAAATCCGCAACCTCGTGCTACAGTGACCCTGGCAGACGTCAGAGCGCAGGTGATTGAGATTAAACGACGCCTGAACGCCCTCGACGCGCTGCTCAAGCAGGCAACTGATTCGACAACTGAATAACAGGACCCTGGATTTCCTTTCCTCGTCCGCCTTTTCTGGCCCCGGTCTTTAGCAGACTCCGCCACGGAACGGCGGATTTTTTGTTTTTAGACCTCCAATGTCAGAAGTAATACCCGCAGTTAGCACTCCCACAGCCGATGCGCCGCCGCCCGCTGCGCCAGTAGCTCCGGTAACCGAGGCCGCCCCAGTAGTTGAGGCGCCCGCGGTTGAGACCCCCTCCGAGACCGGCAACTGGTTAGTGGAATTGGCCCTCAAGGAGGGTCAGGAATCGAGCGCGGAAAAGACTCCGTTACCCGCTGAGGCTTCCCCAGGAAGCGAAGCGAAAGAGCCACCCGCACCCGCAACCACTCCTGCAGACACGACCGAAGCCGCGCCGCCGTTGGACGCCAAACCGGAAGATGAAGAACTGACACCGGAGGAACAGGAGCTCGTTAAGTCCCGCCCCGAGGCGGAACAACCGGAACTAGGTAGGAGACTTAGAACTGCGAGATTTATGTCTCGCTACAAGGATCCGGAGAACCCTGTCGTAGGGATTCGCGAGCACCTCGAACAGCAATCACCGTCCCGCTACGCCGAGCTGCAATACGCAGTCATCGAGCACGCCCTGCAGGACCCGGCAAAGTTTGCCGACCTGGTCTATCAGAAGAACCCGGAGCTCTACGGCAAATACGCCCTGGAGACGGTCAACGCCGACCCCGAGTTTTTCATTCAACACCTATCGGGCAAGAAACTCGATGTGCAGTCGCTACGCGCTGCCGTTGAGCAATTCGACCCCACCAAACCAGTCGCCACGCCTGCCACTTTGCCACCTGGGGTTTTAACTCCGGAAGAGATGGAGGACGTGCGCCTGTACCTGGGTGAAGAGATAGCCGAGAAGCTCGAAAAAGCGGCCGTACCCGTAAAGGCTGAACCGCCACCACCCGACCCGGCTCAACAAAAAGCCGTTTTCGAGCAGATGAGACAGGTCGAGGCGGAAGCAGATCGGGTCTTTAGCAGTGGCGTCAAGGTGGTCGATGACTACGCCGCCAAGTACGCCGACGACGGTAAGACCGGATTAGGACTCAAGGTTAGCGAGGAAGAACGCAAACTGGCTCCCGAAGTCGCCCTCCTAAAAGACTTCAAGCGCATGCTTTTCTTTAGTGGCCTGGGCGATGGCCTGCCCGCGTTCGAAAAAGGTTTTGGTGAATGGGGCAAAGATTCCCCCGAGTTCAACAAGCTACTGGGACAGGCCTGGCACTACGCCGAAAAGCGTGAAGAGGCCAACACCCAGGAAGCAGCTCGGGCGCTCTTGCCCTATGTCGACAAGTACATCAGAGAAGCGCGCATGAAGCACCCTCTCTTTGCTGTCCTCGACAACGCCATCAAACGACTCGCCGCGCAAACCAACCCGAAAGTTCCCAACGACGCAATCATCCCCGGAGCGCCTGCTAACTCGCAGCCGCAAGCCTCCGAACCGCAACGGCGTATCGCGAACTATCTGCTCGCTGATGCGCTCTCGGTCAAATAGGTAACGGAGGATTTCATGGCTTCAACTGCATCGACCGCGACTATCAACGCGATCCTGCCCAAGCTGATAGAGGACGGGCGCAACCTCATCGTGGCGCAATCCCGCTTCTTTCAGGAAATGGACAAGGTTCAAAAGGTTACTAAGATTAACCCTGGCGGCACCTTCACGCCGTATCAGACTAGCGAAAACAACACCGCCTTTGGCGTGGCCGAAGGTGGCCCCATCCTTTCGGGCGCCGCGCCTGATTATGCGATGGGTGTTGCCACCCTCCGGCAGCACTGGTCAAGCATGGCCTGGACCGGCGCCCTCGAACGCATTGCCAACGACGTGCTGACGCAGTTCCGCAAGGAACCGACGTACAACGGCGCCTCGGTGGCCCATCT
>Ga0209811_10000716_pt1 | contig 12615 bp, 2 predicted proteins | sample Coa_R1_6_FD_187161 | JGI IMG/M metagenome (GOLD analysis project Ga0209811, IMG submission 187161) | Surface soil microbial communities from Centralia Pennsylvania, which are recovering from an underground coalmine fire. - Coalmine... | ecosystem: Environmental > Terrestrial > Soil >...
GGAACCCACGCGGTCGCCCTGGCCGCTGCGACGGTCCCACTCGAGCACGTGACGGCCGGCGGGCAGCACCTCGCGCACCAGGGTGCGGACGAGCCGGCCGTCGACCGAGTAGATCGAGAGGTCCACCGGGGTCTCCCGCGCCAGCGCGAATACGAGCGCCGTGCGGTCGTTGAACGGGTTCGGAGCCACGCGCTCGAACGCGGTCACGGTCGGAAGCGGCGGCGCGGCCGTGGTGCCGCCCAACGCCACCGCGCGGTTCGCGAGGTCGCGCGCGCTCACGCTCCCGAGGCTCACCGCCGGATCGCCATCCCGGAGGGCGGTGAACGTGAACGTGGCGAGCACGCCGTCGCCGGCGATGCCGCTCGAGCGCTTTCCGAGCACGGCGCCGTCCACGACGCCGGGCCTGGGTGAGAGCACCACGCCCTGCTGGCCCTCGAGGAGACCGCCGCTCAGCATCTGTCGCGGCGAGGCGACCGCGGCGTCCCAGGCGAGCGGCACCGACACGCCGCGCAGGCCCCCGGCTCCGCGCATGCGCAGCGTCACCGTGAACGTGTCCCCTGCGCGCACCAGCGCTGGGGCGTCGACGAGGATCTCGTCGCGCGCCGCCGCGGCCGGTCTGGCCGCGAGTGGCACGTTCGCGACGATCGCCCCGCCGCCGCCCGAGGTGCCGTAGTCGAGCGCGAACACCAGCAGGTCCTCGAACTCGAGCTGCCCGTCCGTGGTGGGCCGGCCGCTCGTCGAGAAGTCCGTGGTCGGGCCCACGTCCAGGCAGGTGAAGCTCTCGGAGCCGGTCAGAGTGACGCCGTAGTGGGCGCCGAGCAGCGACAGGTCGCTCGTTCCCACCGCGTCGTCGCCGGCGCACGCCGCGGAGCCGTCCGAGACGTCGCCGAGGATGTAGTCGAGCACGCCGGCGGGACGGTTGGAGACCGGTGACCAGAGGCCGCAGCCGTTCTGCCAGAACGCGACGTAGTGCCACTGGTCGCGCGAGCCCGGATCGTCCGTCTGGCCGCTCGCGGTCACCGAAGTGAGCACCCATGGCGCAGCCGGCGGGTAGGTCGGCGTCGCGGGCAGCGAACCTCCCGCGTCGTCGTAGCGCGGATAGCCACCGAACGGCGCTCGGTAGACCTGCACTGCGGTGGCCCCCGAGGGCGGCGAGAACGTGATCTGGATCGGCAGCCTGCCGCCGCTGCCGCCCGTCGATGGACGTGTGGCGGACAGGTCGGCGATGGCCGTGGTCGAGCCCGAACACGGCGAGCAGGTGACGGTGACGTCGTTCAGCGACGGCGTCGCCGCGGGGTCGCTGCTCGCGAGCGTGGCGCGGTACTGGAGGTAGCGCGACACGCCGGCGATGCTCGCGCCCGACGAGGCCACACTCGCGTACGCTGTCCAGGTGCCGTCCGGCACCGGTGTGTCCCCGCGTCGCACCTCGAGCGCGACGCTCGTGCCCGCAGGCGTCGTGGCGCTCCACGACAGCGTCCCCCAGGATACGGCGGACCCCGCGTCGAAGACGCGCGAGACGAACGTGCCCGGCGAGACGTACGGCGTCATCCGGATCCAGTCCACGACCACGGTGCCGCCGCCCGCGAACAGGTCGCTGATCGCGGGGCGCATCGGTCCGGGCACGGCGAGGGCGGACGTGTGCACGAGCGCGCCGTCCACGTAGTAGTCGACGGACGCCGGCTTCCAGTCGATGCGGTAGCGGTGCATCGCACCGGTGAGCGAAAGCGGGATCGTGAAGTCGTCCGCGACGCTGCCGTCATGCGTGCGCGCCTGCACCGGGCCGCCCGCGTTGGTGCTGAACATGACCCACGGCACCGTGTTGTAGATCTCGTTCGGTGGCGTGTGGTTCCCGGCGCCCATGCCGATGTGCTGGTACTGCCCGCCGGAGAAGTTCGCCATGAACTCGAGCGAGGCCCCCGCACCGACGGCGAATGGATCGGGATCGATGCGCACGCCGTCCACGGTCACGAGCCCGCCCGACACGGTCGGCGTGCTGATCGGCCCGTCGAACGGCCAGTCGTACGAGGCCCAACCCGGGGGCAGCGTGCTGCCCGAGAAATCGACGTCGATCGAGGCGGCGAGCGCCACCTCACCATCGGCCACGGTCGTGATCACGGTGCCGTTGAGCGTTCCCGCACCGAAGTCCGCCGCGGTCTGGTCCTGTGCGCACACCGACGGTGCGGCCGCCGGCGTGGTGAAGCTGGCCGGCGCCGCGGGCGGCTGCGGGCTCGTCGCCGAGTTGCTCGCGGCGTCCGCCGACGTCACCCGGTAGTAATAGGTGGTGTTCGGCGCGAGCGACGGCAGCAGGAGCGAGTGCGATACGACCGGCGAGCTGGAGGAGACGCTCGAGCCGAGCGCGCCCGGGCTCGTGCCGTAGGCGACCGACGAGTTCGAGAACTCATCCGTCTGCCACTCGACCGTCGCCGACGTGCCCGAGGGCGTGGCCGTGACCGCGGTGATCACCGGCGGCGTCACGTCGGCCGCCGCGCTGCACGCGATCTGCATCTCGTCCAGCACCGGCGAGAACGCGCCGGTGGTGGTGGCGAGATCGGCGCGGTACTGGAGGTAACGCCCGCTGCCGCCCAGCGTCGCGCCATTCGCGGCGATGGCCGCGAACGGCGTCCACGAGCCGTCCGGCGTGGGTGTCGGGCCCTGGCGCTGGAACATCGACAGCGACGTGCCCGAAGGCACGGTCGCCGACCAGCTCGCCGCCGCCCACGTCACGCCGCTCCCGCCGTCGAAGACACGCGACGTGAAGCTGCCCGCCGCGGCGTAGGGCCCGAGCGTCAACCAGTCGACCGCGAGCGGCGTGGCGTTCGGGTTGAAGTCGCTCACCATCACCACCATCGTGCCGCCCACGGTGATCGGGATCACCTGCGCCTGCACGCCGTCCACGTAGAACGTGAAGTCGTTCACGTTCCAGTCGATGCGGTAGCGGTGCGGGCTCCCGAGGAGGCCCGCGCCGAGCAGGAAGTCCCCGGCGCTCGAGCTGCGCGCATAGACAGCGTTCCCGGTCGTGCCGCTGCCGATGGTGACCCACGGCGCGCCGAATCCGCTGTCGAGCGCGAAGCCCACGTTCTGGAACGGGTCGGCGAGGAACGTGGCCACGAACTCGATCGAGCGACCGGGCGGGAACGCCGCCGTGGTATAGGCCGCGGCGCCGCTCACGGTGAGCGCGCCGCCCGAGACCGTGGCGCTGCCGCCGCCGGGCCAGTTGGCGGTGCCCCAGCCCGCGGGCAGCGACGAGCCCGAGAACTCCTCGCGCACGGCGCCGGCGAGCGTCACCTCGCCGTCGCCGGTCTGGCTCACGACGGTGTTGGCGCCGGTGCTGCCCTGCGCGAAGTCGGCGGCGAGCCGGTCGTCGGCGCACGGCGCGACCGGCATCGCGAAGCTCGCCGGCGCCGCGGGCGGCGCGGGCGAGGTGGCCTCGTTGTTCAACGCATCGGCCGAGCGCACGCGGTAGTAGAACGTGGTGCCCGGGGCGAGGCTCGAGAGCCCGACGCCGTGGCTCGTGGTGAGGAGCGAGGTGCCGATCGTGATGTTCAGCTCGTCCGGCGACGTGCCGTAGTCGACGTGCGAGTCGGAGAGCTCGTCCGTGGTCCAGGTGATCGACGCCTGGCCCGGCGGCTGCGGCGTCGCCACCACCGCCGAGATCGCGGGTGGCGTCGAGTCGACGAGATACGTGGCCACGTAGGCGCCGGCGTCGGCCGGGAAGAACCCGTAGTCGATGCCCTTGATGGTCTGCGTCGTCCACGCGACCGGCGAGCCGTCGCGCGTGAGTGCCGCGAGCTGGCCGACCGCGGCCTGGATCGGCACCATCGCGCGCAGGTTCCTCGCCCCCGCTCCCACGGCGAGCGTGAAGCTCAGCTGGTTGCCGCTCCAGGCGAGGTCGCCGAACGACGAGCCGTTGCGGCCATCCAGCCACGTCAGCATCTGCTTCGCCGAGACGACGGGCACGCCGTGCGCCTGCGCCGAGGCCACGACGGCGTCGGAGCCCGCGTGCGGCGACGAGTCGAAGTGCATGTTCGTGGTGAACACGCCGTAGTAGCCCTCGGGGCCGTTCGCCTTGTCGAGCAGCGCGTCGCAGAACGCCGGGAACGTCTCGCCCGACTCGTCCGGCATCTGCGTCACGCCCTGGAAGCAGTCGATGAGGGTGCCGTCCAGCTTCGCGAACCGCATCGGGATGCCGGAGCCGGTGAAGAAGCCGGGCCGGTCCTGCACCCACACCCCCGGCCAGTAGTAGTAGTTGGTGTCGAAGCGGATGCCGTGTGCGGTCTCCACCTCGGGCACGAGGCTCCAGTCGCTCCAGGCGATGCAGTGGTTGCGGTTCGAGACCGGAGGCGAGACGCCGGGCAGGGTGCTCGCGAACGCCGCCAGCTGCGTGCTCACGATCGACTCGTACTGCGCCTGGGTGGTGCGGGCACAGCCGGTGTCGATGTGGATCGCCACCTCGAAGCCCAGGCTCTCGTAGAACTGCGCCTGCGCAGGCGTGAAGGCGCTGCCCAGGTACTCGTAGCCGGTGGCGCGAACGCATTCCCAGTCATCCACGGAGCAGTTCGCGGGGCTCTGGTTCCGGTAGATGTCGAAACGCGGCGCCATGCCGCCGTCGCCGTGGTTGTCGCCGGTCATCACGATCGCGGCCTTCAAGCCCTTCGGCAGGTACCAGAACCGCGGCAGCGGCTTGCGGTGCAGGTTCGACTTGAGGATGACGTTCGCCAGCAGCCGCTGCTGCTCGTCCGCCTGTGGGATGGCGATCTTGTTGAAGTCGATCCAGTCCGGCTGCGGGTCGAACGACGCATTGCCGAAGAACTGGTCATCCGAGCGAATGGGCTCGATCTGCCCGTCGCGCTTCTGCCCCGCCCACGCGGGATTGCCCTGGCGCGTGTACACGACCGAGCGCGCGAGGTCGTACGTGAACGCGATCGCGCGGCCGCCGTTCGAGCCCACCGCGCGCGTCGTCACCGCCGGGTTCGCGGTGGCCGTCGAGGCGTCGGAGTAGAGCGTGGCGACCGCGCTGGCGCCGGCGAGCGTGTAGAGATCGGCGGTGCCGTGGAACTGCATCGTCTGCCCGACGATGCCCACGCCGGGCCCGGTCGCGGTGTCCACGCGCAGGTAGGCGTTCGAAAGAGTACCGCCGGCGGCGACGAGGCCCAGCAGGCCCGCGAGCTGCGGGTCGGGGCGCAACGCCACGAGCGTGCCGCCGGCGTTCGTCCAGTCGCTCAACAGGGTCACGTCCGCAGCGCCCAGCGGAACGTTCCCCAGCACCACGACATCGTAGTTCGCGAGTCCCGCGGGCGTGACCTGGGTGAGGTCCATCGCGGTGAACTCGTTCATGCCCTCCGCGCGCAGGATCTCCACCGGGTAGCGGCTGAACGGGTTCGACGTGCCGCTGATGACGAGGATGGGACCGCCGGGGCCCTCGGTGGGCGGCGGCGGCGGCGGTGCCGACGTGGTGAAGCTCCACGTCTGCTCGCCGGTGAGCGCGTTGCCGTTCGCGTCCTGCATGCCGGTGGTGATATGCGCCGTGTAGGCCGTCGAGTAGCCGAGCGGCGAGATGGGCGTCAGCACGGCCGCCTGCGCGTTCGCGATGTAGCTCACCGTGGACGGGACCAGCGAGTTCCCCGCGTCGCGCAGCTCGAACGTCGAGCCCGAGATCGTGGCCGGGTTCATGGGCTCACTGAACGTCGCGGTGACGGTGGTGCTCACCGCCACGCCGCTGGCGGCATTGCCCGGCGAGAGGGCGACGATGTGCGGCGGCGTCACGTCGGGACCCGCGGTGGTATTGAAAACGACGTCCACCCAGTAGTTGGCGGAGTTGAACGTCAGGTTCGGGAAGCCCTGGGCGCCGTTGCGATAGCAGCCGTTCGCGCCGTCCACGCCGTCTTGGAGCAGGTGGATCGGCGAGCGATCGACGCCGGACGAGGCGAAGAAGCCGGCGGCGAACGAGTAGTGGCCGTTCGGCATCCACACCGTCGCCACGTACGTGACGCCGTGCGTCACCGCGACCGGCGAGGCGAAGTCCATCTGCTGCCAGCCGCTCGCGGATTCGCCGACGAACGTGCCGGTCGCGAGCAGCGTGCCGTCGTTCGTGTAGACCTTGCCGATGTGGGTGCCGGTGTTGGCGACGGCCTTGTAGAAGCGCACGCTCTCGATGAAGCCATCGGTATCGACGCGGAAGCGCACCCCGAGCTCGTTCGCGCTCACGTCCCCGGCGTCGAGGATCGAGGGCAGCGTGGAGCCATCCCACGCCGTGCACGGGCAGGCGGGCGGGCCGGCGGGCGTCACGGTCACGCTGATCGAGGGGCCGGAGCCCTGGAGGTTCCCCCAGTCGTCCACGGCGCGCGCGCGCACCGTCACCGCACCCGTGGTCTGCGGCGACCACGCGAACGACCAGCTCGTGGTCCCGGTGGCGGGCGCCCACGTCGCGCCGCCGTCCACCGACACCTCCACCCCGCGCACGCTGCCGCCGCCCACGTCCGCGGCGCTGCCGGTGATCGTGGTGGTGGCCCCCGCGGGCACCGAGCCGCCGTCGAGCGGGAAGCCGATCGACGACGTGGGCGCGCTGGCGTCGCCCGACGCCGCCGCGGCCACGAGCCCCGACTGGAGCGAGCCCGCCTGCGCGCCCATCTCCGCGAGCAGGTTCACGGTGGCCTGCTGCATCGCCAGCACCGGCGCATCGCTGCCGCGGTCGTGCACGGCGTCGAGCCCCCACGACCACTGCACCGTGCCGGCGCCGAAGACGAGCGCGCCGCTCGGCGCGCGGTAGAGCGTGAGGTGGTGCGTGCGGCCGTCGAGCACGGTGCTCGAGAACTGCACGAGGCCCGCCGGGCGCGTGTTCGGGAACTGGTCCCAGTCCCACTCGTAGCCGAGCGTCGAGGCGCCGAGCGACGCGGTCTGGCCGGAGCCGAGCGCGGCGACGCTCGTGTTCCGCCAGAACCGCGAATCCTTGTACGTGTCCGGGACTTGAAGTGCCCCGCTCGAGCCGTCCCAGCTGATCTGCCCGGAGAGCGCGTTCTCGGGCGCGCACGCGTCGGTGGCCGGCGTGTACCCACAGCCGTCGCGCCACAGGCCGGTCCACACGCCCGGCGTCGGGTCGCACTTCCCGCCACACACGTTCTCACCCAGCGCGCCCTCTTTGTAGCAGACGAGCGTGCGGTAGTCCGTGCCCGAGCCGTCGATGCTGGGCTCGTAACGCGTCTTCCAGTAGATCTCGTTCCCGGAGAGGAACGCGAGGTGCACGCCGGCGTCGCGCGCTGCCGTCACCGCCGCGCGCGCGCCAGCGGACCAGTACTCGTCGTGGCCCACCGACAGGAACACCTTGTGGTTCTGGATCAGCGCGCCCCGGCGGTCGGTGTCGACGTCGGTCGAATAGGTGACGTCGTAGCCGTTCGACTCCAGCCAGCGCACCATCGGGTACTCGGCATTGAACAGCCAGTCCTCGGACGAACCGCTGCCGCCGCCACCGCCGCGCGTGGAGAACGGCCGGTTGTAGCTCACCTTGGCCGAGTGCCCGCTCGGAAACGACGTGCTGCCCGTGTACAGGCTGCCGCCGCCCCAGCCGTTGTAGGCCTGCCACGTGCCGTCACTGGCCTGGAACTGGAGATCCGAGTGGCTGGCGTCGTCGCGCACGATGAACACGATGTGGCTCACGCCGTGCGTGTCGTCGCGCTCGAGCCGGGCGATGTAGTAGCCGGACACGGCGTTCGCGGGCACGTCCCAGTGCGCCGACTCGCCCCAGTTACCGCAATCGACGAGCCCGAGGCCGTCGCCGTCGGTGAGCGGTGCGGGCTGGATCTGCGGCAGCGTCGCGGTGATGATGCCCGTGCCCTGGAGACGCGCGCCGTCGCCGCCGTAGTAACCGAGCCGGTAGATGTCGATGTGGTACGAGTTGGCGTCGGTCTTGATCTTGAAGCGGACCGTCTCGCCCCTGTTGACGCTGATGTCGGTGGCGAAACCCTGGAGGGTCGCGTCCCCGGCGTCGCCGCCGGGGATGTCCCACACCGCCTTCGGCGTGCCGGCGAGCGCGTTCTCGACCTGGATGGCGTTGAGCGCGAACGCCCGCGCAGGGACGAGCAGCGTCAACGCCAGCGCGAGCACATTGCAGAGTCTGCGATGCATTTCCATCCTCCCGGACATCCTGTGCCGGAGCGTCGATGTGAGGGCCGCGGCGCCTCCGAATCGGTGCGAGATCAATGGAGCAGCGTGAGGCGGCGGCTGAAGCGGCCCTGCGGCGTCACGAGCCGCAGGTAGTAGACGCCCGGGCTCGCGAGCTGCGATCCGTCGTCGCGGCCGTCCCAGACCAGGTGGTATTCGCCGGCGTCGCGCGCGCCGCTCACGAGCGTGCGCACGCGCCGGCCGTCCACGGAGAACACCGCCAGCTCGACGTTGCCGGGCCTGGCGAGCGCGAAGCCGAGCGCGGTGCGGTCGCGGAACGGCGACGGCACCGCGGCGTTGAGCTGGGTCGCCGTGGGCACGCGGTTCGGGGCCGGCGCGGAAAGCAGCGCCACGGTGGCGCTCCGGTTCGCGGCGTCGCGCGCGTCGGAGCGCGCGATCGAGATGCCCGGCGCGCCGGCGCGGAGCGCGCGGAAACGCACCACCGCCACGTCCGCGTCGCCGGTCAGGCCAGGCGCCTCGGCGCCGAGCACGGCGACGTCGACGACACCGGGCGACGGCGAGAGTGCCACGCCCAGGTCGTTGGCAAGCGCACTGCCCGGATCCACACCCACGGGCACGGCGACGGCCGCGTCCCAGCCGAGCGCGGTGCTCAACGCGTGCACGGCGCCGGTGCCGTGGAACAGCAGCCGCACGCTGAACTCGGCGCCGGCCTCGACGCTCGCGGGCGACACGAGTTCCAGCTCGTCGCGCGCAGCGGGCGTGCCCGCCACCGCGCTCGCGGGTGCGGAGACCTGGTTGAAGTTCAAGCCGAACATGACCAGGTCCTCGAAGTTCACGTGGTAGTCCGTGACCGGACGTCCGTTCACCGAGTGGTCCGTGGTCGGGCCCACGTCGAGGTAGTTGTAGGCGTCGCCGTGCACGAGCACACGGCCGTAGACACTGCCGAGGAGCGAGATGTCGAGGAGATTGACGTGGTTGTCGCCCGCACCCGGCGTGGCGCCGTTGCTGACGTCGCCGAGCGCGTAGTCGAGCGCGCCGCCGGTGCGGTTGGAGACGGCCGAGCGCGTGCCGTACTGGTCCACGACGAAGGCGACGTAGTAGTAGAAGTCGCGGGTACTCGGCGTGTCGGTGGTCCCGGTTCCGGTGAAGTTCCCGAGCGAGACCCACGGCGCGCCCGGCGGGTAGCTGGGGATCGCCGGCACGGCGCCGGGCGCGGGGCCCGAGTTGTATTCCGGATAGTTCCCGTACGGCGCGCGGTAGAGCTCGACGTGCGAGCCGGCGGCGATCGCCTCCCACGAGGTGGCGATGCGCATCACGCCGCTGGTGCCGTTGCCGGTGCGCAGCGTGCTCGCGGCGAGCGCCGTGAGCGCGGGCACGGGCGGGTTCACCGCGAACTGGACGTCGATCGTGTGGTTGGCGCTCAACGGTGCGAACGTGTAGGGCGAGGTGAGCGACACGCCCGAGCCGTCCACGGTGACGCTGGCGACGTGGTAGCCGGAGTTGGCCGCGAACGTGTACGAGGGCGTGGCATTGAGGCTGTAGAGCGTCGCGCCCAATGGCGAGATGCTGCCGTTGGCGCCCGCGGTGGCGACGACCTCGGCCTTCACCTCGAGCGGCGTCGTGGCCGAGGTGCTGCCGTCATGGAGCCCATCGCCCGAGTAAGCAGCGGACAGGGAATGCGGCCCCACGGCGAGGGAGCTGGTCGACGTGGAGGCGCTGTTGGACGAGACGCTCACCGTGGCGAGGGGCGTCGCGCCATCGTAGAACGTGATCGTTCCGCTCGCGGCATCGGCGCCGGGCGGCGTGAACGCGATCGTGGCGGAGAGCGGCACGCTGTCGCCGAACCGCGACGGGCTCGTCACCGCGCCGAGCGTGGTGGTGGTGGCCTTGGCGACCGTGAACGCGTTGCTCGTGGCGCTCGCCGTGTTGCCGTTCTGGTCCGCGGCGGTGACGCGCACGCGCGCCTGCGAGGACACGGGCGCGGGCACGGTCCACGAGTAGCTGCCGGTGTTGTCGAGCGCCGAGGCGACCGGGGACCACGTGCTGCCGTTGTCGGTGGAGGATTCGAGCGTGATCGCGCCGGGGTTGAAGCCTTCGGCGTCGGTGGCGCTCCAGGTGATCGCGTGCGAGCTGGCCACGAGCCAGCGCTCCCCGCCCGCGGGCGAGGTGACGCTCACGGAGGGCGCCGAGTGGTCGATGGTGACGCTGCCGGCGCTGCCGATGGCGGAGGCGATCGTGGCGTTCGAGCAGTCGCGCAGCGTGACGTTGTCGATCGTGATCGTGCCCGTGCCCGAGGCGTCGTTGCTCGCCACCTCGACCGTGAACAGCGTGCCCGCGAGCGCGGTGGTGCCGCAGGGCGTGCCCAGCGTGACGCCGTCCGCGGCGTACTGGCCGCCGCCCAGGTCGCGGACCTGGAGCGTGGTCTGCGCCCCGTCCGAGCCCAGGAACCCGCCCATGACGATGCTCCCGGTACCCGAGGGGAGCGACAGGTTGCCCGAGCGCGTGAACACCACGCTGAAGCCGAGCATGCTGGTGGCACTGCTGCGCGAGATCGTCACCGGGAACGTGGCGCTGGCGTGCACGTTGGAGAGCACGCTCGAGGGCGCGCCCACGCTCACCGTGGCCTGTGCCCAGGCGTTTCCTGCGAAGACGAGAGCGCCCGCGACCACCATCAGGCAGGCGAGGGCGAGATTCGGGCGGCGAACGAGCTTGCGTGCGGGCACGCGCAATCCCCCGGTAGTAGAGGCGGCGGGGGGACGCCTGGCCATTTACGCTGCACGGTCGTCCGAGGCCCCAAGGCCCCGCGATCCGCGGATCGAGTCGAAGAAGCGGGAAGTCTAGCGTGCCGGCGTGCGTGGCCCAACGAAAATCGCATCCGACGAAAGTGGCATCACCTCGTGACGAAAGGTGGTACCTCGGGACCGGGCGCAGCCGCGTCCACTGCTAGGCTTGGCGCACCTCACCGAGCACGGCTTCGAGCCGCGAGAGCCCGTGCTCGATCGCGGCGAGTGAGACGGCGCCCACGGAGAGCCGGAACCAGCCGCCCTCGCGCTGCAGCGCGAACGCCTGGAACGGCACCACGGCAACGCCCGCCTCCTCCAGCAACAGCTTGCGCACGTCGTCGTTCGTCTTGAGCGGGCGGCCGCGGAAGCTGCCTCCGAGCGGGAAGCGAGCGGAGAGGTAGAGCGTACCCTCGGGAGCGACCGCCTCCACCGCAAGGCCGCGCGCACGCATGCGCTCGAGGCCGGCGTGGAGCGCCTGGAGCCGCACCCGCAGCCGTTCGGCCATCTGCCCCCTGAACTCGTTGAAGGCGTTCTCATCGGAAAGAAACGCCGCGGTCGCCACCTGCTCCGGCTTGGGCGCCCACGCCCCGACGTGACCCAGGAGGTCGCTCAGGCGCGCGGTCACGGCCGGGTGCGCGAGCGCCCAGCCCACGCGCAGGCCGGTCGCGGCCAGCGACTTGGAGATTGCGTCGATCAGCACCGTCCATGGCGCCACCTCGGGCACGAGCGCCGGCGGCGTCACCGGGGACGTGCGCTCGAGCGTCGTCGCCCAGTAGACCTGGTCGAACATCAGGAACACCGGCCGCTCGCCCTTTGCCTCGCGCCGACGGTTCTCGTCGACGATGGCGCGGCAGATCGCGGCGAGCACGTCCGGATCGATGCCGGTACCCGTGGGGTTGAGCGGCGAGGTGAGCGCCACCAGGCGCGCCTCGGGGAGGGCCGCCGCCACCTGGTCGGCGGTGGGATGGAAGCGGTGTTCGCGCCGCACCTCGAGCGGGACCGCGCGTGCGCCCGTCAGGTAGGCGTAGTGGTTGTTGTTCCACGACGGCACCGGGAACACCACCGCCTCGCCCGGATCCACGAGCGCGCGATACGTCGCGTAGATGAGCGGCCGCGCGCCGCCGGCCACGATCACCGAATCGAGCGGGTAGTCGAGCCCCAGCTCGCGGCGGTAGAACTCGACGATCGCCTTCCTCAGCTCCAACACGCCATTGGACGGTGGATAGTTCGTGTGCCCCGCCTCGAGCGCGGCGCGGATGCCGTCGGCGAGCCTCCTCGGCAACGGGAACTCGCGCGGATCGAAGTCGCCCACGGTGAGGTTCAACACCTCGCGGCCGGAGGCGATCGCCGCACGGACCTCGGCCGCGATGCGGAGGACTTCGGAGCCGATCAACCCGCGCGCCAGCCTGGAGAGCGAGCGATCGCCGATCGGGGCGGCGGAAAGGCCGAGGTCGGTGGGCGTGCGCATGGCGGAACCTTCGCCGGGCGCGCCGCGCCCGTCAACGCGCGAGTTGTGCTCTGAAGATTGCAGATGACGGGCACAAGGGAGTGACCGCTACGTAGGCACCTCGCTGGTTCAGGCGGCGTAGCGGAGCCTGTGGCGCTGCGGGTGGGCGAGGCGCCGCGTGGGGACGCGCCCCCAGTAGTGCTCCGCCCACGCCTCCGGGAGCGGTACCCGCCCCGGGAACAGCCGCTCCTTGAGGAGCTGGCGCACGCT
>Ga0209811_10000719_pt1 | contig 12570 bp, 13 predicted proteins | sample Coa_R1_6_FD_187161 | JGI IMG/M metagenome (GOLD analysis project Ga0209811, IMG submission 187161) | Surface soil microbial communities from Centralia Pennsylvania, which are recovering from an underground coalmine fire. - Coalmine... | ecosystem: Environmental > Terrestrial > Soil >...
CACCAGCCGCGGTTCTCGCAGACAAGTCACTGCGTCTTTCAGGAAGTGAAGTGGTTCGCCGCGCACGATCCTTCCGGCGCATTGCAACACGGCCACATCACCGGTTTGCTCGCTCCTTATCCGTAGTGCCATAGGTTCCTCAGTGTGGCTAGGTAAACCGGTTGGGAGGTTAACGAAGCTTGCGGAGTCTTTATCTTAGACGAACGAATCGGTGGAAGGTTTGCTCAGTCGGCACTCTTTGTTAACTGCTTTCCCTGCTGAGAGTTCGGCGGTCTTTCGCGACAACGAAGCCCGTCGTAGTCTTCGCCGTTCCTTTTCCATCACCTAGAGAAGCGGCCTATCCGGGTCGGCGTCTAGGTCTCTGCTAGAATTGCGAATTCCCGATGGATCTGGCGCACATCGACATCGCAGACAAAGTCTTTCAGTTCATCGCCTTTCTCTTTGCCATCAGCGTGCACGAATCCGCCCACGCATGGACAGCCAACCGCTGCGGCGACCCGACCGCCCGGATGCTGGGACGGATCACGCTCAATCCCGTAAAACACATTGACCCTGTGGGCACTGTCGTCATGCCCCTGATCGCGATGTTCACCAACTTCCCCGTAATCGGATGGGCCAAGCCAACGCCGGTCGATCCCCGTAATTTCAAAAATCAAGTTGCCGACGACATTCTCACTTCCGTCGCCGGACCGGTCAGCAACTTTCTGGTTGCATTCGCAACGGTATTGGGGATGTTGGTGGTCGCGAAAATCTCAGCTCAGGGAAGCTTTCTTGTTAAAAACATGGCAAATTACGGACCAGGCTTCGCTCACTTAGCTGGAACGTCATTGCTGGTCCCGCTGACACTCTTTCTATATGAGTTGATGCTCATCAACGTTGTCCTGGCGGTCTTCAATCTAATCCCCGTGCCGCCGCTCGACGGCAGTCACGTGCTTAGGCATTTCCTTTCGGATCCTATTCGGCGCGCTTACGATTCGGTCGGTATTTTTGGTCTCCTTGCCCTTGTGTATTTGGGAGGGAACCTACTGAGCCGGCTCATTCATCCTTTCGTCGAATTTTTCAAAGGAATTCTGACCAAATTCTGATGCCCAACCCCACTCAACGCAAACGCGTGCTCAGCGGCATGCGCTCTACCGGCAAACTGCATCTCGGCAATTACGTCGGCGCCCTGCAGAACTGGGTGGGCATGCAGGATCACTACGAGTGCTTCTTCTTCATCGCCGACTGGCATGCGCTCACCACCGACTACGCCGACACCTCGAAGGTGAAAGAAAATTCCGTCGAGGTGCTGCTCGACTGGCTGGCCGCCGGGCTCGATCCCGCGCGCTGCACGATGTTCATCCAGTCGCACGTGCCACAGCACGCCGAATTGCACTTGCTGTTCTCGATGATCACGCCTTTGGGCTGGCTCGAGCGCGTGCCTACTTATAAAGAGCAGAGGGAGAACATCGCGGAAAAGGATCTCAGCACCTACGGATTTCTTGGCTACCCGGTGCTGCAGGCCGCCGACATCTTGATCTACCAAGGCGACTTCGTTCCAGTGGGCGAAGACCAGGTTCCACACGTCGAACTCACCCGAGAGATTGCTCGACGGTTCAACCAGTTTTATGGGAAGCCCGCACCCGTCTTCCCCGAGCCGCAGCCCCTACTCACGCCGGCCGCGAAGCTTCCCGGCACCGACGGACGCAAGATGTCGAAGTCGTATGGCAACACCGTCATGCTGACTGACCCGGAGTCGGTCGTCCGACAGAAGTTGAAGACAATGGTGACGGACCCAGCGCGTGTGCGGCGCAGCGATCCCGGCAATCCCGATGTGTGTCCCGTGGGCGACCTGCACAAGATCTTCAGCACCGAAGAGACGATGGCCAAGGTGAACGAAGGCTGCCGCTCCGCCGGGATAGGCTGCATCGAGTGCAAGGGCTGGGCCGCGGATGCACTGGTTCAGGTGCTACAGCCCATGCAGGAGCGGCGCAAAAAATACGAGGACAATCCACGCCTCGCCTGGGATATTCTTGAGGCAGGCTCGGCCGCGGCCGGCAAGGTGGCCGACGCCACCATGAAAGACGTGCGCGCTTCGATGGGCATGTCGCTCGAGTTTGAGTCTAAACGAAAGCAATAACGCCAAGGGGTGGGGACGAATCCTGGAATGAGTGAAGAAGTGAAGGCCATCTCCGGCGTTTTGTTGCCGTTCGAAGGTGTACCGCCTCCCATCACCGAGAAGCCGCGTCCCAAGCCGGAAACCAACGACTTTCCTTTTGCCGTCTCCGTCGGAACGCTCTACGAAGGCCCGCTTGACCTGCTGCTCGATCTGATTCGCAAGCAGGACATCGACATCTACGACATTCCGATCGCGCGCATCACCGCGCAGTATCTGACCTACGTGGAGCGCATGCGCGAGCTGGATGTGAACGTGGCCGCCGACTTTATCTATATGGCGGCGGTGCTGATTCACATCAAGTCGAAGATGCTGCTGCCTCGCGATCCCCTCGCGCCCGCTGATGCGCAGGATGATCCGCGGAGTGAACTCGTCAACCGCCTGCTCGAGCACGAGAAGTTCAAAGCTGCTGCACAGATGCTCCTACAGAAGCAGCAGATTGAAGATGCGGTCTGGTCGAATCCGTCGCTGAAAGAGTTCAAAGACGCCGAGGGCACCGAACCAGAACTGGCGGCTGACGTGATCGACCTGGTCAAGACCTTCCAGCAGATTCTGGACCGTGCGCGCTCGCGCCCAATTCTGCAGGTTGACGAAGAAACCGTCACGGTCGGCCAGATGCTCGAGTTTCTACGGCGCCGGCTGTCGCTAGAAGACCGGCCGCTGCGGTTGAAACAGTTGCTGAGCAACATCGAGTCTCGACAGGCGCTGGTGTGTATGTTCCTGGCGATGCTGGAACTCGTGCGCTTGCAGGCGGTGCAACTGCGGCAAGAACGCATGTTCGGCGAAATTCTGATCCGCAAGCACGTCGGTTTCGACGCGATCATGAACGAACAGGCGGCAGTAAGGGATGATTGGAAATAGCTAATGGCTGGTGGCTAGTGGCTGATCGCATCTGCGAGGAGCCAGCAGGCCAGACGCTACAAGCTATCGGCCACAAGCCATAAGCTGAGGTTCAATGAGTCTTAAAGCCCAAATCGAAGCGATTGTGTACGCGTCCGAAACGCCGGCCACACTGGAACAGATCTTTCAACTGGTCAAAGAGTCCGCACTCGCCGAACAGGAAAATGCCGACGAAGGGGCGGCGAAATCGCGGGTCCGTGCGGCGCTCGAGGAACTCGTCGCCGAATACGGCGCGCCCGGCCACGGCATCGAGATCCGCCAGGTCGCGGGCGGGTACCGCATGTCGACCAAGCCCGAGCAGCACGACGTGGTGCGCGCGTTTGCTAAGAGCCTGAAGCCGCCGATTCGCTTGTCGCTGCCCGCGCTTGAGACGCTGGCGGTTATCGCGTACAAACAGCCCGTGACAGTTCCGGAAATCAGCGAAATTCGCGGCGTCGACTCAGGCGGCGTGATCGCCACTCTGCTTGATCGCAAGCTGATCACCACCGCCGGCCGCCAAGCCGTCATTGGCCGCCCCATCCTTTATAAAACCACCAAAGACTTCCTGATGCGCTTCGGCTTGAAGGACGTCAACGAACTGCCCAGCATGGAGGAGTTCGAGAAACTGGTAGCCGAGTCATTCCAATTGGATGAACCAGCACCAGCGGCCGCAACGTCGACGGAACCCGATGCTGGAGAGACAGGCCAAGCGACGGACTCCAACTCGAACGATCCGGTGGAAATCAATTCCGGCAGTGATGCCATCGTTTCCGAGACCATCGGAGATACGCCGGAGGAACCGATCGAAACCCACTCGAGTAAGGCCAGCGATTAGATAGGGGCTTCGTACGCCTCTCAGCGATTGATTTGGGCTCGTAGATGTTTTGGGAAGGGCACGGCTTCAACCGTGCCGCTAAAGCCAACCAATAATTCGGGTTCAGCCCCTGAGGTCCGGGCGCCTGCTCACGAAACAAACGCACCCGTCCTTCGATCGTGATAGATTCCGAATTGACTTTTCATGCCCACGGAACGTCTGCAAAAAATCATCGCCGCCGCTGGAATCGCCTCTCGCCGCAAGGCCGAGGAACTCATCGCCGCCGGCCGCGTCCAGATTAACGGGACGACCGTCACCGCGCTCGGCACCAAGGCCGATCCGGACAAGGACCACATCCGCGTCAATGGCAAGCTGTTGCACGGAGCTCAGCGCCACGTCTACCTCCTGCTGAACAAGCCGGTCGGATACGTCACCACGGTCAGCGATCCTGAAAAACGTCCCACCGTGATGAACCTCATTCGCGGAGTGGGCAGCCGCATCTATCCGGTCGGGCGACTGGACTATGCGAGCGAAGGCCTCGTACTGATGACCAACGACGGCACGCTCGCGCACAAGCTGATGAAAGCGGCGTCGCACGTGGCGAAGACCTATGTAGTCAAGGTCAGCGGAAAGCCCACCGAAGAATCGATCGCGAAACTTCGTGGTGGGCTTTCGATCGCGACTGATGAGGGCCGCCGCGTGCGCACTTCTCCCACGAAAATTCGCCTCGTGAAAGAAGGACCGAATCCCTGGTACGAAATCACTCTGATTGAAGGCCGCAACCGGCAGATCCGCCGCATGTTCGAGGAAGTCGGTCACCACGTCGAGAAGATCAAGCGCGTGAAATACGGTCCGCTCGCGCTTGATGTGCCGCCGGGAAAATTTCGGGCACTGACCACAAAAGAAGTTGACCGGCTGCGCACGGCCGCCGGGCAAAAGCTGGCCGAGAATCGCGCTTCCTGAATCCGCGCATGGACACGTTCTTTGATCTAGTCACCGAGAGCGCACGTTCCGCAGGCCCAAACGCAAAGACCACCCCCGACCAGTCTTCCGGGCTGATCAAACTGAACGCCAACGAAAGTGTCTACGGGCCTTCGCCGAGGGCGCTGACGGCAATGCGCGCGGCACTCGAGAACTCTAACCTTTATCCCGACAACGACTCCCCCACTCTGCGTGAGAAATTGGCGAAAAAACATGGCGTACTGCCACAGCAGATTGTTGTCGGCAACGGAACCACCGCGTTACTGGGTGTGATCGCTCGCACTCTGCTGCAGTCGGGACGGAACGCGATCACCAGCGCCTGCTCCTTCATCTCGTATCCGGCTGTCACGCAAACAGCTTGCGCGCGGCTGATCGAAGTTCCGCTGCTGGATCGCGGGTTCGATCTGGATGCGATTCTCAAGGCAATCGATGCGAACACACGGATCGTCTTTCTGGCGAATCCCAACAACCCGACAGGCTCTTTGCTAGATGCTGCGTCCATCGATCTCTTCCTCGCCAAAGTCCCGCAGCACGTGATCGTCGTTCTCGATGAGGCTTACTTCGATTACGCACAGTATTTCGCTCAAAAGCGCGGCGTGGAATACTCGCATGCGCTCGAGTATGTTCGCGAGAACCGTAACGTCCTCGTTCTCCGCACGTTCTCCAAGGCGCACGGCCTGGCAGGGGTTCGCGTCGGCTACGCCAGCGGGCCTGCGGAACTCATTTCATACGTCGCACAGTTGCAGGAAGTGTTTGCGCTTTCAACGATCGCGCAGGCTGCCGCCTTGGCCGCGATTGACGATGAAGATCACATCAAGCACGCACTCGATAACAATGCCGATCAGTCCGAGTGGTTGGAACAGAAGCTCAACGGAATGGGATACGACGTGCTTCCCACGTGGACGAATTTCATCGCCATCGAGGTCGGCGAGGATTCGCGGGATTTCGCGCGGCGACTAAGGAAACAGGGTGTGCTGGTGCGGCCGCTCGGCGCATGGGGCGCGCCCACTTCGATCCGTGTGACACTAGGTAGGCCCGAGCAGAATCAGTTCTTCGTGCAGGCACTGGCGTCCGCAAGGTAGTCTCGGCGATTCGGCTCTAGTCAAAAAACTGCATCAGATCGTAATTCGCGATCGTTCGAGCCAATTTCTCGGGGCTTATTCCGCTTTTATTCTGCACGTTCTTATCAGCCCCATGCGCGCGCAATATCTTGATCATCTCACCACGGCCGCGCGACTCGAATACGGCTCGCCACAGCGCCGTATTTCCGTGCACATCTTGCACATCCACACTTGCACCGTGTTGCAGCAATACTTCCGCGATTTGCGTTCGGTAGTTTCGAGCGGCGAAATGCAGCGGAGTTTCGAGATTCTTGTCCTGGGCGTTTGGGTTCGCTCCGTGCGCCAGAAGTTCAAGAGCGATCGCGACTTCCCCATCCCGCGCTGGATAGAAGAGCGGGGTTCGTCCTTCACGGTCCACCTGGTCAGCTTTCTCGCCCCGCGACAGCACGTCCTTCAACTCTTTCAGATCGTGTCTCAGGACCGCCAGATGAACGAAGCCCAGGTCTTTCGCCACCATCGAGACAATCCTATTCGGAACTCAAGCTTCCCGAGTCATCGGCAAGCGCGCCGCGCCAAACAATCCCGCATCGCTCCCCAGCAGCGCACGCGTGATGATCGTCTTGCGCCCCGCTCCGGGCTCGACCTGGCCCGACGCGCCCGATGGCATGTGGAGAGGATCGGCTGGCGCCGTCGCCGCATACACCATCGCGCGTTGGCGAAGTTCTTCAAAGATCGTCGGGGAGAATGCTTCCCACGCGCTGCACACGCCGCCACCGATCACATACATCTCGAGATTTAAACCATTCACCATCGCCGACAACGCGATCCCCAAAGCGCGACCCACGCGGCGGAAGATTCGCTTCGCTTGCTCATCGCCCTGAATCGCCAGGTTGTAGATTTCTTTCGCGTTGAATTCGAGATCGGCTCCTGCCGCCTTGGCCAGTCCGGGGGCATCGCCCGTCGTGATCAACTCGCGCGCCATGCGCACGATCGCTGTCGCCGAAGCATACTGCTCGAGGCACCCGTGATTTCCGCATCCGCACAGTTGGCCGTCCGGATCGACGGTCATGTGCCCGAATTCGCCTGCCATTCCGGTCATGCCGTGCCAGATCTTGCCGTTGAGCACCAGGCCGCCGCCCACACCCGTGCCCAGCGTCAGCATTGCCATGTCGCCGACGTGCCGCCCCGCGCCCAGCCACTTCTCTCCGAACGCAGCAACGTTGGCGTCATTTTCGAGGATCACGGGCGCGCCCAGGCGCTTTTCAATTTCGTTGCGCACGGGATAGTCCGACCACCCCGGTAGGTTAGGCGACTCGCGCACCATGCCGGTTTGCAAGTCGATGATGCCCGGAACACCGATCCCGACGCCCAACAACTCGCCGGAAGATTTGTACTTGTCGGAGGCATGGCGAATGGCTTCGCACATGTCGTTCAGGACGTGGTCACGGCCCAGCACCGTCTTGGTGCCGAGCGTGACTTTCTCCATGAGTTGCCCCTTCTCATCCACTGCAGCGATGCGAAGGTTCGTTCCGCCCAGATCTACACCAATGGCAAAATTCGACATAAGGTCACAAAGGGAAACAGACTACACCGAGGGAAAGCGATTGTCGATTTATGAATGAATGTAGAAGGCTTCGTAAGCCCGCCCGTATAACGATTCAATGATCATCCTCATACTGCGATGCAAATCGGCCTTGGCCCCATGTGCGGCGGAATTGAAGTTTGTACTCGTTTCTCGGCAAAGGGAGTGCACAGGTCCTTCGCTGCGCTCAGGATGACAAGGACTTTAGGGGGAAAAACTACTTCTGGCACTTAGGACAGTAGTGGCTGCTGCGCCCGACAATCACCGTACGCTTGATCGGCGTCGTGCACACCAGGCACGGTTCACCCTCACGCCCGTATACGCGATGCCGCAGTTGAAAGAAGCCTTCTTCGCCGTCCGCGTCAACGTAGTCGGAAATCGAAGACCCGCCGAGTCGGATCGCTTCCTTCAAAACTTTCTGCACCGACTTATGGAGAAGTTTGAGCTGTGCCGTCGTGATGGTCGAGGCACGACGCCGGGGACGGAGTCCGGCACGAAACAGAGATTCGTCGGCGTAAATGTTTCCGACACCGCGCAACAGCTTCTGATTCAGCAGAGCACTCTTGATGGGAGTCTTGCGCCCGCGAAACAATCGTACAAAATGATTCTTCTCGACCTCCAGCGGCTCGACGCCTCCGGCCTCGAAGCCTCCTTTGGCGTGCACGCTCAGCCGGCCAAAACGGCGCGGGTCAATAAAGCGCAGTTCGCGTCCGGAGCCGAGTTTCGCAATCGCATGCGTGTGCTTGACGATCTCTGCGTACGGATCGCACACCACCATGCGTCCCGTCATTCCCAGGTGGACAATCCACTGCGATCGCGGCCCGAGTGGCACATTTTTCTTGCGTCCTTTCGCGGGCGGGTGTGCCCGCGCCGCGCCATTGCGCTCCAAGTCAAACACGATGTGCTTCCCCATCCGGCGAACCGAGGAAATTCGAGTATGTTCGAGCGTGGCGGCAATCTCAGCCGGCGGCGACTTCATGGTCTGCGGCTTCGATCCGAGCCACACCGACTCGATCGCGTCGCCGGCTACACGCTTGTGTAAACCTCGAGCAATGGTTTCGACTTCAGGTAGTTCGGGCACGAGATTAGTTTACAGGCGGCAGGTCACAAGTCATAGGTGACGGGCCTCAGGCCTTTAAGGTCTCAAGCGTCACTTTGCTCGGAACGGTTGCCGGATACATGTCCTAGCGGTACGCTATTCGGGGCAAAACGATGCGCCGAGCTTCCACCCTCGTTTACGGAGCGATTGCTATTTTCTGGATGATCCATACGCCACTGTTTGGGTCTGCACAAAATCAGTCGTCGCAGGCACCGCCGAGTTCGCGTCCGCTGAAAGTGTGTTCAGCTCAGAATCCTCCACCATGCGCGACTATGCCGAGACCGATCTTCACCCCCGATCCCGAGTACAGCGATAAGGCGCGCAAGAAGAAAATCCACGGCACGGTCATTCTTGAGTGCGTAGTCGGAATCGATGGTCATACTCAGGACATCCACGTCTCACAGCCGCTCGGCTACGGACTGGACGAGCAAGCGACTAAAGCACTGCTCAATTGGACGTTCGAGGCGGGCACCAAGGATAAGCAGCCGGTTCCGGTCACGATCAAAGTGGAGATGGATTTTCGGCTTTACTAGGGCGAGTCGCGGTTCCCACTTTCTGAAGCGCTAACCGGAGCTGACGACTACCTCCCCAATTGCCCACTCCTGCCCCGCCAAGGTATTCTTACTTGTACACACTCCGATCCGCTCAAATCCCAGCATTTACATCACGGCGACCATCCGCGGGCGAAGCGTGTGTGCGAACCCCGGGGGCCCACTACTCTTTGGGCACGGAGCTGGCTTTGATTAAAGGTAAAGCTGCTGTCATCGTAGGCGCGCAATGGGGAGACGAGGGCAAGGGCAAGATTGTCGATGTCCTCTCCGAAGGCTTCCCCGTGGTGGCGCGCTATGCCGGCGGGCATAACGCCGGGCACACTGTCATTATCAACGGCAAGAAATTCGTATTGCAGCTCGTGCCTTGCGGCGTGCTGCGCCCTGGCTGTTTCAGCGTCATCGGTAATGGCGTCGTACTCGACCCTATCGCCTTCCTGAAAGAAGTCGGCGGGCTGCGTGACATGGGTGTGCAAGTGGACGGCACCCTGTTCGTCAGCAATCGCGCACAAGTCATCCTGCCCTACCACCGCATGATTGAGCTAGCGTCCGAGAATGCTCCCGGGCGAGTGAAGATCGGCACCACCTCGCGCGGAATCGGTCCCGCCTACGAAGACAAGATGGGCCGGCGTGGCCTGCGTGTAGCCGACCTGCTCGACCTCAAGCTGCTGAAGACTCACATCGAGAACGCAGTCCGCGAGAAGAACATGATCGCGCACGCTCTGTTCAACTCCGAGCCGCTCGATGCCGACAAGATGTACGAAGAATATGCCGCCGCTTCCCAGAAGGTTGCTCCCTTTGTGCGCGACACAGCCGCCTTCCTCAACCGCATGCTTTCGGAAGGCAAGTCGGTCGTGTTCGAGGGCGCGCAGGGCACCATGCTCGATATCGATCACGGTACGTATCCGTTTGTGACCTCGTCGAGCGCGACTTCTGGCGGAGCGGTCATCGGCACCGGTGTTGCCCCCACGGCGATCGACATGGTCATCGGCGTCACCAAGGCGTACTGCACGCGCGTGGGCGGCGGTCCGTTCCCCAGCGAGTCGCACGACGACAAAGGCGAACTGCTCCGCAAGCGTGGCAATGAATACGGAGCGGTCACGGGCCGTCCGCGGCGTTGCGGCTGGATGGATTTGCCTCTTCTCCGCTACGCTGGCATGATTAACGGAATCTCGTGGCTGGTGGTGACCAAGCTCGACGTGCTAGATGCGTTCGACGAGATTCCGGTGTGCGTGGGATATAAAATCGACGGCAAGAAGAGCGACGAGATTCCCGCGCAGGACAGCGGCTTCCAGAAGATCGAGTGCATTTACGAGAACAAGCCCGGTTGGAAGACGTCGACCGAGGGCATTACCGAGATGGACAAGCTGCCGAAGGCCGCCCGCGAGTACCTGGCGTTTCTGGAAAAGGAAAGCGGCGCGCGCGTCGGCATGGTCTCGACCGGTCCCGATCGAGGCCACACGATATTCGTCGACGAGTTTGCCGCAGCTATGAAGGCGGCAACCACGCAGGCGTAAGCGAAAGCGTAGCGACATCTCAGCTTCCAGCTGTCTGTACAGCGCTGATACTTGGCTGACAACGGGAACAAACGTCGACGGGAGCTTGCGTTAACCTTTCAAGACCTTTAGCTGAGAGCTGACGGCTGAGCGCTACATACAACGGAGCGAACGATGGTGGTCCTGGCAGTGACCTGGATGGCGAAGGTAGGGCACGAGAACGAGGTGGCCGGAATTTTCTCCAAACTGACCGAAGCATCCCGCCAGGAGCCGGGGTGCGCGATGTACATCGTGCATCGCCACAAGACCGACCCGCGCCGGTTCTTCATCTACGAGCAATACAAGGACGACGCCGCGCTGGAAGCACACCGCGCCGCCCCGCACTTCCTCCAGTTCGCCAGAAAAGAACTTCCCAAAGTCGCGGATCGCGTGGAAGGCAACTTGTTCGAGCCGCTAGGCTAGCCACAGCCGCCGCGTCTAACACGCTGCATCGCGAGCAATATCTCCGAGTACAATTCGTGCTCTGTGGGTCCAATTTGCCTAAGCGCTTCAGGGGTGTTCGCCATGCGACGATGCATTCGAATCTTATTGGCTATCACGTTGGCAGTAGGAACTCGGGCGCGCGCGCAAGAGCGTTCTCCGCAATCCAAGAGCGTTCCCGACTCTATCAACTTGATCTGGAAGAGCGTCTGCAAAGATTTCACTCGGCTAGCCGATGCCATGCCCGAGGAGAAATGGAGTTTCAAGCCAACGCAAGGTGCGTTTACGAACGCTCGCACATTCTCCGAGCAGGTCAAGCACGTTGCCTGCGCGAACGAAGCGTGGGCCGCGCAGATCTTGAAAGAAAAGCAGCCCGAGCACTGCGATCTCGGCGGACCAAATCCCGCGAAATCGAAAGCCGAGATTATGACATACCTACGCGAGTCGCTCACGCACATGGACCGTGCCATCGCCTCTGTCAGCGTCAGTAACTTACTGGAGCCAGTGCACGGAGAATACTGGGGCGACAACCGGCTGTCGGCTTTAACCGCCGCCGTCTGGCATATCTCCGATCACTACGGACAGCTGGTTGAGTATGTGCGCATGAATGGGATCGTGCCGCCGGCAAGTCAGTAAGTCCACATTCTCACTTCCGAAATTTGCGACCGCATTCGTCGCGTCCGTTTTTTGTCCAGACTTTTGTACCTGCACGCGTGTGAACATCGATCACAATTCTCTTCTCTAATCTTCATTTTCTTTTTTTTTGCCGCTCAAGCAAAACCTCGCATCGAACCGTCGCTTAGGTGGCGACGCTCGGGAGAGTTGGGGCACTCACCCTTGGAGTTACTCTCGTCCGTTCGCGGGGCGAGGTTTCGCTTGCTGTTTCGGGTTCGACATGTCCGCAAACCGTCCGGGACCGCAGCACCCGTAGCCCTCCCACAGAAGGCATTTGCTTTCATTCCGAGGATGATTGCCATTCAGACAAGTATGCGATGGCGCCTCGGCCTCTCAATCCCTCTTCCATCCGATCACCTGCGTCTCCCGTTCGGGAGTAAATGCAGATGCGGTGTCGGCACAAAAGGGCGCCTCTTCGTTCCTTGGATCCAAATCGATCTAGACGATAAGGAGCTCTCCCCCAATGAAGAAGGCCCTTTTCATGATCCTGGCGATGTCCATGCCGATGTTCGCTCAAACAACGATAACGACCGTCACGACTGTGCAAGACGGTTGCGGTGGAAAAGCTTTGTATTGCACCCTCGCGGTGTCGGATGAAAATGGCGGTGCGGGACAAATCACTCTCGACAATCGCGTAACCGGAACCGGTCCGCTAGGGAACCTGTCGGTTTCCGCGCTGGAGTTCAATGGCTCGGCACACGGGAGCTACCGTGGACTGGGCGGAAACCCCGACGGATCAAAAAATCCATTCGACGGGGTGGCTCGCTATAGCGGCACCGGTTACGACTCTAGTGGAATGC
>Ga0209811_10000720_pt1 | contig 12560 bp, 14 predicted proteins | sample Coa_R1_6_FD_187161 | JGI IMG/M metagenome (GOLD analysis project Ga0209811, IMG submission 187161) | Surface soil microbial communities from Centralia Pennsylvania, which are recovering from an underground coalmine fire. - Coalmine... | ecosystem: Environmental > Terrestrial > Soil >...
TCGAAAGATCAGGGCGGGACGAGCCGCCAGGGCGCTTGGGGACTGTCGCGGCAGGCGCCGTAGCGAAAGGGCCGGTTGCCGCGGCCCGGGGTTTCGAAACGCAGATCGATGAACCGCACGCAGGTCGATCCGGTGCTCATGCCGTCGAAGGCGGGCAGGTCGGCGAACCAGCGGTACACCGCCATGGCGGGCGAGCTCCACGCTTCCCGCACGAGCGGCGCTTCAGCGCCATTCCCGTAGCGCGATCGCGTCTCCCACCGGGCGGACGCGAGCGGCTCGTAGGCCGAGTCGAGCAAGGCGATGAAGCCGTCCCCTTCGCGGTAGACGCGCGGCGTCTCCCGGACGAGGTTCACGTTCGCGAATCGGTGCGCTTCGGCGTCCGAGACGAACACCGTCCAGTTGAACGGCGATACCGGGCGGGGCTGGACGTTCACGCTTGCGTCCCGGATTCCGTGTTCGCGCGCGTAGCGCCCGGCGAATTCGATCGCCTTCTCCTTCTGCAGGTATTGGAAGCCGACGTAGCCGGCGAGAAGCGCGCATGCCGCGGCGGCAGGCCATCGCGAGCGACGCAGGACGGCCGAAGCGGCGAGGCCCGCCACGATGATCCCGGAGAACCACGGGTCGATGATGAAGGTCGTGCCGATCTGCGCCCGCCAGTCGGAAAAGGGCGCGAGGATCATGGTCCCGTAGGTGGTGATGACGTCGCCCGCGACGTGCAGCGCGAGTCCCATTGCGGTGATGCCGTAGAGCGCGCGCCAGCCGCGCGGCTCGCGCAGGATGTTGGCGAGGATCCAGGAGTAGAGGAGGGCCCACAGCGGCAGCAGGATCAGCGAGTGGGTCACCCCCCGGTGGTTCTCGAGGTACGCGACCGGGCCGAAAAAGCTCACCACGATATCGAGATCGGGCGCGGCGCACGCGAAGAAGCCGGCGGCGATGCGGCGCGGCAGGGATTTCGGCGGAGCGTCCCTGGGCGCGGTGGCGCGCGCGAGGAGCGCGCCCGAGAGCGCGTGCGTCAAAGTATCCATCGACGCGGATTGTCACCTATCCGCGACAGGCCTGTTTGGTTTCGGATCAATTCCTTAGTCCGTTCGCGGAATGGGCGCGTTGGGCGCAGGCGACAATCGCCGCTTTTTTCCCTGTCGCGCAATCGCTACAGCAAAGGCCTAACCCGCTGATGCGATTCGATTCGGGCTTCGCTGGCACGGCTGTTGCGAGCTTCTGTCCGAAAGTCTCTCCCCGAGGCCGGAAAATGACCCAATGCTCGCTGGTGGTGTCCCTGCGCGTGGTGTTTCCCGCCGCCGTTCTCGCCGCTCTCGCGGGACCCGTGCTCGCGCACGACCGCTGGGTCGAGGACCATGTCGCGGCGAGCTACGACTATGTCCTCGTCAAGGGCCCGGCGGCGGGGCGGACCGTCCTGATCGCGGCGGCCGATCCCGCCGATGCCGACGCCGCGAAAGGCAAGTCCACCTTCGACTCCAAATGCGCTCTCTGCCATTCGATGGGCGCGGGCGACAGGATCGGCCCGGACCTGAAGGGCGTGACGCAACGGCACGCGGATCAATGGCTCACGGGTTGGTTGCTCGAGACCGACCGGATGCAGAAAACCGATCCCGACGCGAAGGCATTGCTCGCGAAGTACAAGACACCCATGCCGAACCTGGGTCTGAAGCCCGCCGAGGTGCGCGAGCTCCTGAAGTTCCTCCACTGGAGCGACCACAATGGACTTGCGAAGAACTAGCGCCTGGATCGCGCTGCGCCTTTTCTGGGTGATGGCCGTCGTCGCGGCTGCGTTCGCGCTATGGGCGCGCCCTGCGCCCGCGTGCGAGATCGGCGGGCTGGGCGGCAGCGGCCTGACGCGGGTCGCGCTGAAGGTGATCAGCTAGTCACGGCACGAACAGGTTCGCGCAGTGCCCGGGCTGCGCGGGCGAGTCCGAGATCGCGCCTCCGTGCGGCACGCATTGATCGGCCGGCAGTGCCGTGCTGCGCTCCACCTGCTCGACCACCAAATCGAAGGCGCGCTGCGCATGGGGCTGGATCAACTCGAGCTGCGGGAAGGCGGGCGGCGTGTCCTGGTAGGTCTCGATGTGGTTGCCGTTCTGCACCTCGTACAGCCGGTACGGGGCGCCCCGATCGTCGTCGTGTTTGTCGTGGTTCTTGTGGTTCGCGGCGGCCGCCACCTTGCGCGCGTAGGCGCGCGCGTGGTGGTCGATCGGCAGCAGCGCGTCCATGGTGCCGGCGACCGTCACCAGCGGCCGCTTGATCTTGCCGGTCGTCGCGAAGGCTGCCATCTGCGCGCCCACGCCCGACGCGGACAGCCGCGCGATGTAGTTGTAGGTGCCGGTGCCGCTCACGTAGGTGTCGTAGGTCGGGTCGAGCCGCTTCTGCCACTGGCACTGCGTCACTTCCCAGAACTGCCCGTTGTAGCGGCCCCAGAAGGAGGCGGGGCCCGTGGCGGTGCTGACGACCATGTCGGGCGGATAGCCGGCCGCCTGGATGTTCTTCGCCGCGGTGCTCGCGGGGTTGAACGCGGACGCCGAATAATCGGGGAAGTTCAGGATCGCGGGCGGCAGGTCGGTGAGGAGGTTCGGCGCATGCGCGTCGACGAACGTGCCTTCCCAATCGACGCCGCCGTCGAAGAGGTCCGGCGCGGACTCGATCGCGCGGCGCACCTGGTAGCCGCCGTTCGACGTTCCCACCGCGTAGGTGAAGCGCGGGTGATGCCCGTAGCCCGCCTTGACGCCCTCGCGCGCGAGCTCGGCGGCCTTGATCATGAATTCCGCCCAGCGGGTGAAGTCCTGCCCATCGTCGTTGTCGTAGAACTCGACCCAGAACTGCGAGCTCGGGTTGAGGCGGCAGGAGCGCGGCGTGGGCGGCGTGACCGACGCCGGCAAGTTCACAGGGGGGAAGGGGAAGGCCGTAAACCTCAGGTTCAGCACGCCCTTGTTCTGCGAGGCGTAGGCATAACCCCTCTGCACCACGTAATCGCTCCAGGCGAAATCGCCGTTGAACTCGCTGCGCGTCCCCGAGGCGCCTGCGACTACGAGGCGTCCGTTCCAGTCGTTGGGCAGCCGCAGGAGAAATCTCGCCTGGCCGGTCGGGTCGGAGGCGATGCGGGCGTTGAGCTGCACGCCCGGAACGGCCTTGGTGATCGGCGTGCGCTTGCCCGCGCTCGGCGCGATCACGGTGCGATCAGTAGCCGGAGTGAATGCCCCGAAGGGAAGTCCCGGCAGCGAGTTGTCGGCAGGCGTCGTCTGCGGATTGTTGGTGGTGAGGTCGGCGCTGGCGAAGCAGTTGACGTCGGCGAGGCTGCCGCCGAGCGCCTTTTGCAGGTCGGCACACGTGACCGCGGCGACGGCGGAAAGGGGAGCGAGGCTGAAAAGAAATGCTGCGGTGCGAAGCGGGTGTGACACGATGACCTCCTTGCGGAACTTGCTGGAGAAGGGGGATGGTCCGCGTGTATTATGGCTGAAACTGCTGGCTCGCTGCCCCCTCGCCCTTATTGTTTCTCAGGAGATCGCGTCATGACCCGGAACGTCCTGAAGCAGTTTTTCGGAGCACTTCTTCTCGCCTCGGTGGCGCTCGTCTCGGCGAACGCCGCCGCGGCCTCGCCGCATCGCTTCGTAGTGTTCGGCGACAGTCTTTCCGACCCCGGCAACGCCTTCGTTCTGACGCGCAACGTCGAGATCCCGCCTTTCGACAGCCTGATCCCGGACGCACCGTACGCGCGCGGCGCGTTCCACTTCAGCAACGGGCCGACCTGGGTCGAGCAGCTCTCGATCATCGACCACACGCTGCCTACCGCGGGTCCCGCGCTGCTCCTGCCGGTGCTGTTCTCGAACTACGCGGTCGGAGGCGCGCGCGCGCGGACCGAAGGCGTGTTCGATCTCACGACCCAGGTGGGCCTCTTCGTAAGGGATTTCCGGGGGCATGGCCCCGACGCGCTCTACATCGTGTTCGCGGGAGGCAACGATCTGCGAGACGCGCTTCAGGCGCTGGCGCTCGATCCGACGGGCGCGGCGAGCGTGGCCATCCTGCAGGCGGCACTGGGGTCGATTCGCGACAACCTCCTCACCCTGCACGCCGCGGGCGCGCGCCGCTTCCTCGTGCCGAACGCACCCGACATTTCCCTCGCCCCGGCGGTCCGCCTGCTCGGCCCCGCAGCGCAAGGCGCCGCGCGAGCGCTCTCGGCGCAATTCAACGCGGGGCTGGAGGCGACATTGCAGGGCCTGGAATCGGGTCTCGGCGTCGAGATCGTACGCCTCGACGTGTTCGGGCTCCTGAACCAGATCGTCGCGTCGCCGGCAGCCTTTGGGATGGTGGATGTCACCGACCCGTGCATCGCGCTCAATACCAGGGCCAACGCTTTCTGCGCCCGGCCCGATACCTTCCTTTTCTGGGACGGCATCCATCCCACGAAGGCGGGTCATCGGCTCCTCGCGGAGCGCGCGAACGCCGCGCTGAAGGCGGCGGCAGCGACGGTCGCGGCCGGCGCTCCGTAGCCGCTAGCGCAGGTCTTCCGGCAGCGGGTAGTCCGGGTAGCGTTTTCTGAACTGGGCGAGCTCGCCGCCCACGTCCTCGAATTTTCCTTCCGCCATCAGCTTGCGGATGTCCTCGATCCATTTCTGCGGGGAGCGCTCGGCGGGCTTGGCTTCATTGGCGAGTGCGCCGCGGACGGTGCTGCGCGGGGCCGCGATCGAGCTCGCGACCGGAGACGCCTCCGACGCGGTCGCTGGCTGGGCTGGCTTCACCGGGGCCGGCGCCTGGATCCGCGCCCCCTCCACGCTCTGAGGTTGCGCCGGCTCCGGGCGCGCAGACACCGGCGCACTCTGGGTAAACGGGGACGCGGGCTTTGCGACCGCGCGCGAGGACTGCGGCGTTGGTGCGGGCGGCGGCGCGCCGAACACGCTGACCGGAGCGCTCGGCGTCGCCGACTCGCTCGGCAGGACGCGCGCACGCTCCGCGTCGGGCGTTTCCTTCTTCAGGACGGACGCGGCCTTCGCGGCAGGCGCGGATTTCTGCGCAGGCGCGGCTAGCGGAGATTCGCTCGCCGGCACACCCTGCTTGAGCCCGAAGTCGCGTTGCATCCGGTCCAGCCGCTCGGCTTCGGCGGTATCCATCGTCGACGAGAATCCCTTCGGCGTCTTTGTGGAAGGCGCGGCCGCTGCGACCGCCGGTGCGGGCGTGGTCTGCGCGGATTTCGAATCGGCGGCGGCAAGCGGCTCCTTGGCCCGCGCCGCCGGCGTTTTTTCGGGAACCGAGGGCGAGACCGCATCGGGTTGCTCTCGATAGACCTTGAGCACCAGAGTGGAGGTGAGCACCACGGTCGCGGCGACGGCGAAAGAGGGCGCCCAGCGCCTTGCGAACGAGTGCTGCTCGCGCGCGGCGCGGCGCGAGGCGGCGAGGATCGCCTGATCGATCTGCCGGCTCGGCTCGGGCCAGGCTCCTTCTCGGTAGATTCGCGACAACGCGGTGTCCTTGGTTGGTTCGCTCATGAAGCTTCGCCGATCCGCGCGCGCAGCTTTGCCACGGCGTAGCGCAATCTGCTCTTCGCGGTTTCGCGGCTGACTCCGGTCGCTGCGCCGATCTCCTCGACCGAGAGATCGCCTTCCTGCTGCAGCAGAAAGGCTTCGCGCTGGACCTCGGGGAGCTCGGCGAGCGCCGCGAGCAGGCGTTCGGCGGCGCGTTTCCGGTCGATGAGGGCGTCGGCGGGAATGTCGGCGGCGGGCAGCATCTCGAGCGCTTCCTCGGACTCCTCCTGCGCGAGGAATTTCGCCCGGCCGCTCGCGCGGTAGAAATCCATGACGCGGTTGTGCGCGATCGCGTACAACCACGAAGTGAATTTTGCGCGGGCCTCATAGCGCCCGCGGGAATCGATCACGCGCATCCACACATCCTGAAAAAGCTCCTCGGCAGTTCCGGCCTCGCCGACCTGGCGCAGCAGGAACCGGTACAAGGACCCGCGGTGGCGGCGATAGAGAGCCTCGAACGCCCCCGCGTCGCCGCCACCGTAGCTCAGCATCAGCTCTTCGTCGGCCGGCCCGCTCCCCATGCGGGCCTAGTGTAGCCCGACTCATGGGAGGCCGACTACCGTGCCCTCCCTGGGGTAACCGATGATGTAGTTGACCGTGATCTTGAGGGTTTCGTTCGGTGCGATCGATCGCTCCCAGGCGACCACGCCCTGGCGCTCCTCCCAGTTCTGCACCTGGGGCTTGGGGTCGAAGCTCGCCCTGACCGCGACCTGGTCGGAGGCGGACACCGGGGAGGATTCCAGCACGAGCAGGTCGAGCGGGGTCTTGTGGAAGCTCGACAGGGTCAGCACGTCGGTCACCTCGCGTTCGTTCTTGCGTTCGAGAATCCCGGCCGAACCGTTGCGGTCTTTCACGCGGTCGAGGGCGACCCGCACCAGGCTGTCGCGCCCGAAAGGGAGGACGAGGCCGGAGGAGCTCTGCGGGTTCCACTGGGTCGAGCCGACGACGTTGCCGTCGCGCGCGAGCTGGATCTCGCCCGGCAGCCACACGCCTTCCGGGCGCGCGGCCTCGACGGTGACGACCGCCGCGGGATCCAGGCGCGGCACCACGCGCAGACGCATCTTCGCGGGGAGCGTGAGCCTGGCGAGCGACACGGTGACTTTCCTTCCGTCAGCGGGCAGGGTCACGAGGCCCGGCACCTCGAACTCGGTGCTGAAGGTGGTTTGGGTCTCGACCGGCGCCGGCGCTTGCGCGAGCTTGTCCGCTATTTTTGACTCGAGCCTCATCGCGATGGTGGCCGGTGCTTCGGCGACTGCACCCGAAACGTTGGAGTAGGGACGCGCGACCGGCAGCGACACCCACCAGGGACGCGGATCGGGTCCGTGCGGGGAAAGCCGCGGCTGGCCTGTGGAGAGCTTGAGCTTCACGCCCGACCAGTCCTCGCCCGTCGTCTGCTGGATCACGCCCTGGCGGACGAGCTCGAGCCGCGAGGCCTGCGAATCGAGGCTCGCGCGGTACGCGGGTCGCCATCCCGCGCCGTTCACCTGGTAGGACACTCGCGCATTGCCGCCGCGCCCGCTGGAGACGCCGACGAGAATGCTGCGCGTGTCCTTCACCCCGCTCTTCAGGCGCGCGAGGTCGCGCTCGAGCGCCGCGAGCTGCCTGCCGATCTCGCGCTTCTGGATCTGCGCGCGCTGCGCGCGGGAGATCGACTCTCCGCTCCCCTTGCGGATGAGATCGACGACGGTCCCGAGCGACCTGGCGTCCGGGATGGGCGCGGGCTTCTCTCCGGGCGCACCGAGGCGCGAAAGAAACTCGGTCACCATCTGCGCGGACTTCGCCTCGCCGTCGAGCTCGGACTGGCGGTCTTTCAGTGCCTGGATTCTCTCCTCGAGCTGCGCCTCGCGCGGATTCCGGGCCTGAGCGCGGGCAGCGTCCTGCGTGGACACCTCGCCGATGGCGACGCCCGGGTCCGCGTCGACACGCACCGACTGCGGATCGAAGTTCGCGGGAAGTCCGGAAATCTGCAGGAGCGCCATGCCGGGCTCGACGCGCGCGGTGCGCTCGATCGTCGCGCTGCCCGGATAGAGCGTGACCGCGGTGATTCTCGATGCGTCTTCGGCGTGCGCCGTGCCGCACGACAAGTACAGTACCGCCGCGCCGACCGCCGCGGGCAGGATGCGCCGCGGAAGTGATTTGCTGGAATTCATTTCGCTCTCCATGGTCGATCCCCTCGCGGGGCATGGAGCGGTAAACGGAAACGCCGGCGCTTCGGGGTTAAGAGCGGCGATGGTCGCGCTGACGCGGAAATTCCGAGGGACCCGCTCAGCAGAGGCGCCGGGAAAGGTCCATAATGCGCAGATCGAATCGTTTTGGGTCTCGGCCCCGCATTTCCCTTCGGGGCGCTTTCAAGGCCATCTCCCACGGACGTTTGATGCCGCGCGCGGCCGCGCGACGGCAGGCCCGTAAGGAGAGTGCTCATGCCCACCGGTTTCGTCCGATCTTTCTATCCCAAGTACGGCTACGGTTTCATACGCCCGGACGACGGCTCCAAGGACCTGTTCGTGCACAGCGGCGCGGTGAAGCGCGCCGGCCTGGATTCGCTGCGTGAGAACCAGCGCCTTTCCTACGACGTGCGCAGCGAGCTCGACGGAAGGCGCTCGGCTGTCGACCTGAAAGCGATCTGATGACCAAGGAAGCTCTCATCGAAATGGAAGGCGTCGTCACCCACGAGCTCCCCGATACGCGGTTCCGCGTCACCCTCGATAACGGCCACGAGGTGATGGCGCACATGTCGGGCAAGATGAAGAAGCACCGCATCCGCATCCTGCCCGGAGACAAAGTGACCCTCGAGCTCACGCCCTACGATCTCACGAAGGGCCGCATCAACTTCCGCCATAGCACCTTCCAGCCCGGGGCCCCGGGCCGCATGCCGTTCAGGCGGCGTCGCTAGTCGATGCCGAAACCTCTCGCGCTTTCCTGGGCCGTGAAGATGTCGCGCGCCGATTCCATGGTCGCGCTGGATTCCCTGATGGATGACTGGTACGTCCTGATGGAGGCCGACCGGGGTTTGCGTGCCGCGGTGGGATTCGATTCCAGCATGGAGCACCGCGACTGGGACGGAGCGAAAGGCAGTATCGAGCGCACCTACGGGCGCTCGTCCCGCGATCACCAGGGGACCCTGGACACGCTCGCGGCAGCGATCCAGTGCAAAAGAATGCTGAGATCCTCCGCGGTCCGCTAGCCGGGACGCGGCCTAGCGGCCCTTCAGCTTTTCCTCCGAGGCCCAGACGTCGCCTGCGGGACGGACGGGAAACACCCGGCTCTGGTAGTAGTCCTTCAGCGTCGAAAGCTCCATCAGGATCCCGAGAGGAAAGCCTTGGCGGGTTCCCCTCGTGTCGGTGAGCAACTCCTCGAAGCAGCGATCCATCTGCAGCGGCGTTTTCCACACCCTGGCCATGCGGTTGACGATCCTGGGAAACTGCGCGGCGAGCGTCTTGGGCCGCGCGGATTCCTCGATCGACGCGAGCAGCGCCTGACCTGCGCCGTTGAGCGCGAGGTCGTCTTTTTCCAGGGGATGACGCAGGTTGCGGGGATCGATCTGCGCTCCGGGGACTGCATTCCTGCCGAGTTCGGTAGCCATTGAAACCTCGCTAGTCTCCCTCCCCTGGGCGATAGCGGTTACGATCCTACGCCCGGTCGGCGCGGCGGCAAGGTGAACTTTTGCACAGCTAGAGCAAATTTGTTGGGGCGTCGCGGGGCTGCTACAGTTACCCGATGCTCGATCTCGTCCATGGGCTGGTTCCGAAAGGCCCCTTCTGGGGGCCATTCTTCTTCGGTGCGGCGATATTCGGATTCCGCTACCTCGCATTCGCGGGCCTCGCCTTCGCCGCCTGGTACGGAAGGCAAAAACGCGGGAAGCTCCAGGGCTCGATGCCGGATCTGCCGCAGCTTGCGCGCGAGATCCGGTACTCGGTCGTTGCGGTCCTGATCTTCGGATTGGTGAACGCTGTGATCGCAGCCTGGAGCATCGGGCCTCACACGCAGCTCTATTTCGATGTCGCGCAGCACGGCTGGGTGTACTTCTGGCTGAGCATCCCGCTCATGATCCTGGTGCACGATGCGTACTTCTACTGGACGCACCGCCTTATGCACACGCGCGCCCTGTTCCGCACCTTCCATGCCGTGCACCATCTTTCAACCAATCCCACGCCCTGGACGGCGTACGCATTCCATCCCCTCGAGTCGGTGGTGCAGGCGCTGGGCGTGGTCCTCATCCTCTTCATCATGCCCTCGCACCCGCTCGCGCTGATCCTGTTCCAGACCGTCTCGACCGCGATCAATGTCTACGGCCATCTCGGCTACGAAATCTACCCGCGCGGCACGGCGGGGCATTGGCTGGGACGATGGATCAACACCTCGGTGGCGCACAACTTCCACCACGAGACCGCGCGGCACAACTACGGCTTCTATTTCCTGTTCTGGGATCGCCTCATGGGCACGCTCGACCCCGGGTACGAGGCACGATACGCCGCCGGAACCGCGGAAGGGCTTCCGGCGGGAGGCGCTCGCGCGGGCTAGTCGGACAGAACGTCCGCGGCGACCTGCGGTTCCGCGGTCATCGGCCTACGATTCTGATACCGGCGCCTGCGATATCACCGCAACGCGAACCGTCCGTAGTCCGGCAGCGCCGCGTCCACCGGGGACTGGCGCGCCTGGGCCTCGATCACGCGGTCGCTCACTGCCCAGAAATCCGGGTGAGTTGCTCCGACGGCGTAGCGCCCGGCGAGTTGCCGGTAGTCGGCGTCGCTGCGCAGTCGGGCGACGCCTTCGGTGAACCCGTCGATCTCCGAGGCGCTCATGCGGTAGAAGGCGTTCGGGTACGCACCGACCAGTCCTTCCATCACCGTCAGCGTGTCCTCGTCGGGCAGGCGACGCGCTTCCTCGTCGAAAAGGTGCGAGATGTTGCTGTGCGCGTTGTCGTGCAACAGCGTGAAGTAGCGCTCCGCGCCGTCGTTGTCCCGGACGATCAGATAGGAGAGCTGCGGCAGGAAAGAAACGCTGCGCCCCTGCACGGCCCCGAGACGCCCGATGGCGGCGCGCGTCGCCGGGCTCGGCGCTCCGCGCGTGAGCGGCGCCTTGTGGGCCAGCGCGGGCTCGAGCCGGGCGCGCATCATGCGCATGAGCTCGTGCGCCGGGTCGGCGGTCTTGAAGGCAATCCCGGTTTCCAGCGGAAAGCGCGTCGCGCTGCCGTCGATGTAGTCCTGCACCTCGCTCCTCGCGCCGCGATACCAGTAGTCGCGCACCGCCTTGCGGCTGCCGAGGGGCAGCAGCGCGACGAAGTTCGCCTCGCCCTCCATGCGCAGGAAGTCCATGTAGACGCGCGTGTTGAGCTGGTGTCCGAGGTTGCCGAACACATCGAAGCCCGCCACCAGGAGGTAGTGGATGCGCTCGAGCAGCGGATAGCCGATGATCCACGCGGTCTTGGGCGGCGCTCCCACCAGGCCCTGCACCACAGAGCCCTGATCGAAGTGGCGGAAGATCGTGAGCCCTGCGTTGGGGTTGATGCGATCGCCGTCCCACAACACCTCCAGGGTCGGCGGACCCTCGGCCTTCTCGAACGCCTTGCCGAAGTACTGCATCTTGAGCTCGAGGAATTTCCTTTGCGCACGCCCGTAGCCGAGCCAATCGAGCGGGAAGGCGTTGCTGCCGCTCTCGGAGGGCAGGGTCAGATAGTCGGCTTGTTGCGCGAGAAAATCGGCGTCGCGCTCGAACGCGGGTGCGTCGGGATTGGCGAAAACCACCCAGAAGCGGCTGTTGATGACTCCGAGAGCCACCTGGCCGCGGCATACCGGCCCCTTGAGGAAGCCCGCGATGGTGTAGTGCGCTTCCTCCAGCATGAAGCGATAGCGCGAGCGCAGCGGCAGGTCGCGGAACGTCACGAACGGGTTGGCGCCGGTTTCCGAATCGTAGGAAGGCAGCGCGGCGACTTTCACCGAATCGGCGAGGAACCAGCGCCGGAATTTCTCCAGCTTAGTATCGTCCAGCCGGTACGGCTGGTGCGTTTTGGCCACGAGCGTCTCGTGAAGCGGCCGCAGACGGTAGAAGACGCGCGGCACCTTCGGATCGTCGTAAGGCCTGCGCGTCGCGATCAGGTCGATCGGCTCGCCGGGCGGCGTTCTCGAGCGCACCATCTCGAAGAAGTGCGGTTCGCCTGCGTTGCCGAAATAGATATGCGCGAAAAAGAGGTGCTCGTAGATATAGCGGCTCATGAGCCGCGCCTCGAGGCTGTCGCCGTTGAAGAAAGCTTCCCAGCGCGCCGCCTGCGCCATTGCCGCGCCCGGCGGATCGCGCGGCGCGGCGTGCGGCGAGCCGGCTTCGAGCCAGGCGACGAGCGCGCCGGTCTCCGAAGCCCGCAGCGCCGGCAGGCCGTAGGGCATTCCCGCGTGAGATGAGTCGCCGGCGAAGCGATCGAACTCCTCGATCGCGGGACAGGACTGGGGTGCGTCGGCCGCGGTCGCGACCGTGGAAGGAATCGCGGTTTCGCTCTTCAGGCGCACCGCACGGTAGAGCACGCTCGCCTGGAGATCGCCGTCCCGGCTGCGCTCGTTCAGCACCGCGGCAAATCCCTTCTTGCGCCATTCCGCGGGGGATTGAGCGTCGGTGAAAAGGCGGGTCGGCTCCGCCGCGAGCAGCCGAGGGCTGTAGACTTTCGCCTTGTTCTCGCCGCGGGCGATGCCTTCGAACGAGGCGAGGTTCAACTGGCAGGGCGCGTCGTAGCAGGCGTGGCAAAGCACGCAGCGGTGATCGAAGACCTGCTTTGCACCCTGCCAGGTGTCGCCGGGGTCGGGCGCAGGGCTCGCGTAGCGCTGCGGGTCCGCGGTGCGCGCCGCGCGGCCTTCAACGCCGCGTGCTCCTCGACCTGCGATTCCCAGATCCGCCCGCGCGCAAACCATTTGACGGACACATCGGCCTGCGTCCGCTGCAGCTGATGCAGCGTGGGCACCAGCGCGCGGCGCCGGAACTCGGCACCGAGCAGCTGCGCCATGCGCAGGCTGCGGGCCTCGTCGGCGTTCCTGGCCGACACGAACA
>Ga0209811_10000723_pt1 | contig 12514 bp, 11 predicted proteins | sample Coa_R1_6_FD_187161 | JGI IMG/M metagenome (GOLD analysis project Ga0209811, IMG submission 187161) | Surface soil microbial communities from Centralia Pennsylvania, which are recovering from an underground coalmine fire. - Coalmine... | ecosystem: Environmental > Terrestrial > Soil >...
CGGTCGACGATGGCTTGCGATACGCGCAGGATGGTCTCGAATCGCTGCTGGACGTTCTTGATCAGCCAGCGCGCCTCCTGCAGCTGGTGCGAAAGCTGGCCGCCGGACTGTCCGCGGTTGTTCTGCAGGATGTCCGCGTACATGCGGTTGATGCGCAGCTTGGGAAGCGCATCCTGGTTGAGGCTCGCAACCCAGACCCCTTTGACCTTCTTGACGACGACATCGGGCACGACGTAACGCGTCTCCACTGCCGCGAACTCCGAGCCGGGGCGCGGGTTGAGGCTCTGGATCAGCTTTTGCACCTGGCGCAACTCCTCGTCTCCGCATTGCAGCGCCTTCTTGAGCTTGGCGAAGTCGCGCGCCGCGAGGAGCTCCAGATGGGAGCGGACCAGCATTAGGGCGTTCCCTCTGCCCGGGGTCGATTCGGGCATTGCGTGGAGCTGCAGCTCCAGGCATTCCGCGCAGTTGCGCGCGCCGACGCCCGTGGGGTCGAGATTTTGCAGATGCTTGAGCGCGATCTGCAACTCCTCCGGCTCCATTTGCAACTCCTCGGGCAAGATCTGAACGAGCTCCTCCAGAGGTTGCGTGAGATAGCCGTCTTCATCGAGAGCTTCGATCAGGAACCCCACCAGGTTCCGATCGCGCGGTTCGAGCTTGGTGAGCGTGAGCTGCCGGTGCAGGTGCTCCCGGAGATTGGGAGATTCTGCCGCGACCTGCGAATAGTCACTATTTTCGTCCGAGTCGTCCCGCGCGCCGCCGCCGCTCGAGCCACCATCGCCGACCCAATCGAGCTCGGCAGAATGCGAGTCGGTTTGCTGCGGATTCTCCGCTTCGCTTTGCTCCGCGGAAGGCTGAGGCGTCGTGGTCGATTCGCCGTTCAGATGAGACGGGGCTGCCGAATTGGGCGCCTCGGCGTCTTCGCGCTCGAGCAGAGGATTTTCCGCCAGGAACTTCTCCAGCTCCTGGTTCAATTCCATGGTCGAGAGCTGCAGCAGGCGTATCGACTGCTGCAGCTGCGGCGTCAGCGTCAGGTGCTGCGATAGCTTGAGTTGTAGGGTCTGCTTCATTCGAATAGGGGCGCGACGACCTCGCCGGACATATCGCGGTTTGGGTGGGTCGAAAAGGAGGTCTCGATGGCGCCGCCCCTACAACCTGAAATTCTCGCCGAGGTAAACGCGTCTTACATTTTCATTATAGACGATCTCGTCGGGTTTTCCGAAGGCGAGTACGAGCCCTTCGTTAATTATGTACGCGTGATCGCAAATACCGAGAGTTTCGCGCACGTTGTGATCGGTAATCAGGATGCCGATGCCGCGCTCCTTCAGAAAACGGATGATTTTCTGGATGTCGAGAACGGCGATCGGATCGACGCCGGCGAACGGCTCGTCGAGAAGTATGAAGCTGGGACGGATGGCGAGCGCGCGCGCGATCTCCACGCGTCGTCGCTCGCCGCCCGAAAGAGAGAGCGCAGTCGACTGCCGCAAGTGTGCGATGTTGAGGTCGCGGAGCAATCCCGAGAGGCGCGTCTCGATATCTTCCTCGGGAAGCGCCTGCAACTCGAGGACCGCGCGGATGTTCTCCTCCACGGTCAGCTTGCGAAAGACCGAGGCCTCCTGGGGCAAATACGACAACCCCATGCGCGCGCGGCGATGCATGGCGAGATGGCTGATTTCCTTGGCGTCGAGCTGGATCGTGCCGTCGTCCACGGGGATCAGCCCCACGATCATGTAGAAACACGTCGTCTTGCCCGCGCCGTTGGGGCCGAGGAGGCCGACGACTTCTCCGCTCGAGACCTCGAGCGACACGTCCTTGACCACGACGCGCGATCCAAAGCGTTTCTGCAGGCCGTCGACGCGCAACTGGCTCATGGAGATGCGTCCAGGATATTCCTAGTTTTTCGGGGCGGCGTCGGACGCGGACGCGCCGCCAGCCGCGGGCTTCTTGGGCATGATGGTCGCGCGCACGCGTCCTTCACGATTCGCTCCGGGGGTTTCGCTGACCGACTTGACGGTGAACCGCTCCGACCTTGCGTCGTACGAAATGAAGTCTCCGCGAATATCGTCCCCGCTGTCGCGGCGCAACCGGGCGTCGTTGAAGAATTCGACGCGGTCGGCCTTGTTGTCGTATTCGATACGCATCGCTTGCCCGTCGATATACCCTGCGCTGCCGTCCTGCTTGTGCCGAAACGTCGCGGGACTGCCGGTGGCGGTGCCGTATTGAAAGCCCTCGGTATCCTGCCGGACGACGATCCGCTCCGCACGGATGACGAGCGAGCCCTGAGTGAGCACGACCTTCCCGTCGAAGGTCGCGGTCTTCTTCGCGTCATCGGCGGTCATGCTGTCCGATTCTATGGTCACCGGCTTGTCGCGATCGGCGCGCTCGGCGAACGCTGGCGCGGCGAGGATGCACATCACCGTCAGAGCCGCGGCCGCGGTTCGCCTACTTTCTGGACGCCGCATCGAACGTGCCTCTGACTTGGGACTGTAGCGTGAACTGCTGCTTGGACTTGTTGATGACCATTCCTACGCCGGACAGGGTCGAGGTCCCGTCCGAGATCGTCACCATCTGATTCGTGCGAAGGATGCCTTGTCCGGCGAGGACATGCAGGAATTCGGTGCGTACGCGCAATTCGGGCTCGTCGGAGGTGGCCTCGCGCAGTACCAGAACGTTGCCGTACAGGAAGGCTTCCTCGCCCTGGCGATTTATGGTGCCGCGGTTCGCGGTGGCGATGTAGTTTCCGCCGCCCGCGGTAATCTGGACCACGCGTGGATAAAGCACCTCGCCGGAATCGTCGTCGGCGAAGTGCTGCATCTTGGGTGCCGAGAACGTGTATCGGACCTTCCCGGAGATGTCCAGGTCCTGCACGGTGAAATTCTCGACGATCGCGTCCGGCTCGTGCATGGGAGGACGCGAGTCGCCGCTTGGATCTTCCCGCACCGCGTATTGCAGCCAGAGAGTCAGCAGGCCCAGGAAAGCCACCAGGGCGAGCGGCAGGAGCGGAGTGACGCGAGTTTTCATGGAAGCTGGCGGGCGATGGCTTGAGCCAGCGTGTTCTGGGCGCGCATGATGAGCTCGCAGACTTCCCGCACGGCGCCGCGGCCGCCCGGAGCGCGCGTGACATGATGCACGCGCTCCCGGACCGAGTCGGGGGCCTCCGGCACGCTCGCCGCGAAACCGCAACGGCAGAGGACCGGGAGGTCCACCAGATCGTCGCCCATGTACCCGGCGGACTCCGGCAAAGCGTGCGCGCGCACGATGAGACTGTCGAACGCCCTGCCTTTATCGGCGATCCCCTGCTCGACGAGCGTTATTCCCAGCTCCGCGGCGCGCACGTCGACGGCGCGCGCGCGGCGGGCCGAAAGGATCGCAACTTCGACGCCGCTCTCCTGCAGCATCTTGATTCCGTGTCCGTCCCTGGCGTTGAACGCCTTCAGCTCGGCGCCGTTGTCGCCGTAGTACAGGGTGCCGTCGGTGAGCACGCCGTCGACGTCGAAGATCATCAACTTCACCCGCCGCATGCGCTCCAGCAGAGCCTCGCTCATCAAATGACCTTGGCGCGGAGAAGGTCGTGCGTATTGAGGGCGCCGACCAGTTCTCCGGCATCTGACACGACAAGCAGCTGCGTGATCTTGTGGCGCTCCATCAATTCGACGGCCTCGGCGGCCAGCTTTTGCGGGGCAATGGTGCGCGGGTCGCGCTTCATGATGTCGGCGACCTTGAGCGAGCGCAGATCGGGCTTGCGCTCCAGGGTGCGGCGAAGATCGCCGTCGGTGAATATTCCCAGGACCTTGCGGTTCGAGTCGACGATGGCCGACATGCCCATGCCTTTCCTCGACATCTCCAGAAGCACGTCGAAAAAGGATGCCGCCTCAGGAACGCTCGGAATGCTTTCCCCTGTGCGCATGACGTCGGAAACGTGAGTGAGCAGCCTCCGGCCGAGAGCGCCGCCCGGATGCGCGCGCGCGAAATCCTGCTCGTTGAAACCGCGTGCATCCAGCAAGGCCACCGCAAGCGCGTCGCCGAGCGCGAGCGCCGCGGTCGTGCTTGCAGTCGGCGCGAGGTTGAGCGGGCATGCCTCGACGGCAACTCTTGCGTCGAGGTGCGCGTCGGCTTCCCTGGCGAGCGCCGAGTCCGGGTTGCCGGTGAGCGCGATGAGCTTGGCACCCTGGCGCTTGATCAACGGGATGATGGTGAGCAGCTCGTCCGTCTGCCCTGAATTCGACAGGGCGAGCACCACGTCGTCGCGCGTGATCATGCCGAGATCGCCGTGACCTGCTTCGGCGGCGTGCAGGAAGAAAGCCGGTGTCCCCGTGCTCGCCATGGTCGAGGCGATCTTGCGCGCGATGTGCCCGGATTTGCCGACGCCGGTCACCACGACGCGTCCGCGGCATGCGAGGATCATGCCGATCGCGTCGAGAAAACGCTCGTCGAGCCGCGAAGCGAGCGCACTCACTGCGTTCGCTTCGATCGCCAGCACTTTTCGTGCGAGCTCGAGCGCGGGCGCTGACACCGCTTTTTTCGACCGATCGTTCATCGCATGAGACCGCTCTGGCCGGTGCGCGTGGCACGCTTTATGATAGGCCCGAGAGTATACCAGACCGACACCGCGATCCCCCTACCTCAACCAAAGAAAACAAGGACTTCCAGATGGGCGGTACGCTCGAATCGGTGCTGATATTGTTGGCGAGCGCGGTGATCGTGGTGGTGATTTTTCGATCTCTGCACCTGCCGCCGCTCCTGGGCTACCTGCTCGTCGGAATCGCCGTGGGGCCATTTGCGCTCGCATGGATCGCCGACACGTCGGAGGGTCGGCACCTCGGGGAATTCGGCGTCGTGTTCCTGATGTTCTCGATCGGCCTCGAATTCAGCCTCCCGAAGCTGTTTCAGTTGCGCCGCGCTGTGTTCGGGCTGGGGCTCGTTCAGGTCCTGCTCACGCTTGCCGGCGTGCTGGCGATGGCGGCGATCGTGGGTGCTCCCTGGCAGGTTGGGCTTGCGCTCGGGGGCGCGATCGCCATGTCTTCCACCGCGATCGTGTTGCGCGTTCTCGACGAGCGCTTGCAGCTGGATACACCCCACGGGCGCGACATCTTCGGAGTCCTGCTGTTCCAGGATCTGGCCGTGGTGCCTCTGCTGATCCTGATTCCGGCGATCGCCGAGGGCAGCGGCGACCTCGCGCAGCGTCTCGCCGTGGCGCTGGCGAAGGGGGCGGCGGTGCTGGCGGGCGTGCTGTTTCTCGGACAAAAACTCATGCGCGGCTGGTTTTACGTCGTCGCCCGCCGTCGCTCTCACGAGCTGTTCATCCTGAACGTGTTGCTGATCACGCTCGGGCTCTCCTGGCTGACGGAGCGGGCCGGCCTGTCCCTCGCCCTGGGAGCGTTCCTCGCCGGCATGCTGATCGCGGAAACCGAGTACCGGCATCAGGTCGACGAGGACATACGGCCGTTTCGGGAGGTCCTGCTGGGCCTGTTCTTCGTGACCATCGGCATGAGGCTCGACTTGGGCACCGTAGGCGCGAATCTGCTGCTGACACTCGCCCTGACGGCGCTGCTCATTACTTTCAAGTTCGCGCTCGTCGCCGGCCTCGCGCGCGCATTCGGATCGACCCCCGGGGCGGCGCTCCGCACGGGGCTGGCCCTCGCCCAGGGAGGCGAGTTCAGCCTCGTGATCATCGTGCAGGCGCAATCCCTTGCGCTTCTCGATAGGGAGCTGTCGCAGCTGGTCGTTGCGGCGATGTTGCTCTCGATGCTCGCCGCGCCGTTCCTGATCCAGGTAAGCGACAAGCTGGCGCTGCGTTGGTCGAGCACCGAATGGATGCTGCAATCTCTTGCGCTGCATCGCGTGGCGGCGCAGAGCCTCGCAATCGAACGCCACGTGATCGTCTGCGGTTACGGCCGAACCGGGCAGCGCCTCGCGCACCTGCTGGAGGAGGAGGGCATCCAGGTGATCGCGCTCGACACCGATCCGGAGCGCGTTCGCGGCGCCGCGGCCGCGGGGGAGAGAGTCGTCTATGGCGACGCATCGCGGCATGAGACTCTCATCGCGGCCGGCATCGCCCGGGCGAGCGCGCTCGTCATCACGTTCGCGGACACGCCGCTGGCGCTCCGGATTCTGCATCACATCAAGACGATCCATCCTGCGCTGCCCGTGATCGTGCGCACGCTCGACGATGCCGACCTCGATCGGCTCATCGCCGCGGGCGCATCGGAAGTGGTCCCCGAGACTTTCGAGTCGAGCCTGATGCTCGCCTCGCACGCCCTGGTGCTGCTGGGCGTGCCCTTGCGGCGCGTGGTGCGCCGGATTCGCGACGTGCGGGAAGGCCGCTACAGCCTGCTGCGCGGCTTCTTTCACGGAGGGACCGATGAAGCCGAAGATTTCGACGAGGCGAAGGAACCGCGCCTGTACTCGGTGACGCTGACTCAGGGCGCGGTCGCGGCCGGCCGCAATCTCGGAGAGTTGGCGCTGCACGACATCGGGGTCGCGGTCACCGCACTGCGGCGGCAGGACACGCGGATGATCTCTCCGGGCCCGCAAACGGCCTTGCAGGAGGGAGACGTGATCGTGCTTCGCGGAACCGCGGAACAGCTCGCTGCGGCGGAAATCCGCCTGCTGCAGGGCTAGCGGGTCGAGGAGGGCTCCCTCCCGGACGCTGATGGGGCGCGCGCCATTTCAATCAGCGGCTCGATTGCACCCGGAGCAGTGTCGCGCGCCTCCTCGAGTGTTGCGATCGTGCCGTCGAGCTGGTCTGGAAAGGTCCGCAACGCGCGCGCGAGCAGGTCACGCGATTTTTCCCCGTCGCCGTCGAGAGCGAGGAATACCGCCCGGCGTACCGCGACCGCATTGCTCGGCCAGAAGCGCGCTACGCGCCCGCTCATCGCCAGCTTGTCGGCAAGATCGTTCCTGTCCAGCGAGGAGCCCGTGACGATCCACAGCTCCGCCAGCGGCCCCAGGGGGCCGCGGGTCAGGTCGCGCATGACGGCGGCGTCTCGTTGCGCTTGCGAGGTGGTGCTCAGAGTGGTCCTCGTTCCGGTGATGCGCGTGACGTCCAGTCGCATGTAATCCCTGAGCATGATCGCCAGGACCAGCGACAGCACGAGGCAGGCGGTACCGGCGCCGATCCGACTGGCGCGTGAAGCCGCTGCCGGGGATTCCGGATTAGCACTTGCTCCCACGAGAAGGGCGGTCACGCCGAGGAAGTCTGCGCTCCACAGCGGAAACTCGATCAGCGAGTGAATCAACTCGACCCCCACGGCGGCGAGAATCCACCAGAGCGCCGGTCCCGGATCGGCGCGATAGGCGCGGGTGGCACGCCATCCCCATGCGCAGAGGCCTCCGAGCGCGAGGACAGTCCCCACGACGCCCGTTTCGGCCAGAAGGTGCAGCGGCAGGTTGTGCGGCGAGGTCCAGATTTGACCGCCGCGGGTCAGAGAAGGGTCGAGTCCCATCTCGAACGCCGCGCCCGCGAACTCGCCCATTCCGACTCCGATCACGGGTGCGGCGCTGAAGATACGCAGCGCGAGCCACGCGATCTCCCGGCGGGCGGATTCTCCAAAGTACATGATCAACCGACCGGCGGTGCTTTCACCCGGCGATCCGAGCTGAAGCGCGTCGTTCAGCCACGGCACGCCGAAATGCGCCGCCAGCGTCGCACCGGCAACCGTGTATGCGGCGAATTGCAGGCGTCTCGTCTGGGGGCTATCGTGAATGCGCAACGCCAGCATGCCGAATGCGGCATACCAGAGCGCGTAGAGCAGTGCACCGCGTGATCCGGACAGCGCGCTCCCAACGACGAGCAGGATCAGGCCGGCAAGCGCGTACGCCGAGCGCACTCGCTCGCGCAGCCACAGGAATACCAGCGCGCCCTGACCCAAGGCAAGGTAGTTGGCGTAGAGACTCCACTGCGCGATGTTCCCGAAGGCGCCGTGGGTGCGCCGCTCGGCGATGACGCCCTCGAGCAGCTCGGGACGGCCGTAGTACTGGATCACACCCGCGAAAGAATTCGCCAGCGCTCCGGCGAGAAGAAACGTGGCCAGCAAAGTGGCCACGCGCTCAACGCTGAACGCGGCCGCGAGCTGCGCTCCCAGCCAGATCATCAGCGCAGCGTAGAGAACGTAGAGCGCGGCGAGCAGCGGCAATTGATAGTACGCATGCGCGCCGGCAGCCGCCTGCACCGCGAGAAAAAAAGCAAACGCGATCAGCCAGCGCGCGGGCAACGGGACGGATACGACCCGGGCGCCGCGCCATGGGAGCGCGAGCAGGGCGGCGGCGGCGCCCAGTGCCACCGCCAGCCACTCGGGGAAAAAGCTCAAGACCGGCTGCTGGTGATACGGCAGAAGGAACGGCAGCAGGCACAGGCCGCCCGCGAGCAACAGGCTTGTTGCGGGGCCCGATCCGGGCTTCACTGGAGTCGGCCGAAAAGAAAAAGCCCGCGCGAGCGGGCTTTTTTAGCTGTGGAGCAGGAGGGGTCTCAGAAGGTCTTGCAGACCAGGTACTGGGCTATCCCGGTTTCCACGTAGGACGAAGCCGGAGCCGCGACCGTGGCCGGGTTCACGGCGGCCTGCAACTGCGCCCGGATCTGCCCGGTCTGCGAGTTGCCGTCGTCTGCCTGCGTATCCACCGCAATCGCGACCTTGTCCGGGAGGTTCGAGCTGCAGATCATGAGGGTCGTGAAGCCCAGTCCGCCGGGATTGGGGGCGCCGCCCGTTTCCACGCCGATGACGCCCGCGACTGCGTTCGGCGGCAGCGTTCCGGCTGCGGCCCCCGTGGTCACGCCCGGGACGAACCCGGCGATGCGCAGGTGCTGCCAGAACAGGTGGGTTTCCGTCGTCGCGGTGGCGTCGTTGTACAGTCCTTCTACCACGCCGTCGCCATCGCCGCTTGCCGGCGCCTGGACCGTCCATCTCGCCGAGGCACCCTTGTCGTCCCCCGGCAGGGCACGATAGCGGTCCTGGTACGAGGTCACCGCGACGGTGACTCCGTTGAAATCGTTGATCGCGTTCTTGATCCGGGCCTGGTTGATCATTTCCTGGCCTTTCAGGATGCCGCCGAGCAGCAGCCCGATGATCACCAGCACGATCGCGATTTCGACCAGGGTGAAACCCGCCTGCGCTGCTTTCCTGTCGTTGAAAACGGATGGATTCATGGGGGAAAGGCTCCTGCAGTGTGAGTCAGCCAGCGAGAAAGCAATGGGCTAGAGGTTCTTGCACATCAGGTACTGATTGACGCCGGTTTCCACGTAGGCCGACGCCGCGCCCGCGGCAGTGGTAGCGGTGGGCGGACTTGCGGTTGCCTGCAACTGGGCGCGAACCTGGCCGGTGCTCGGCACGCCATCGTCCATCTGTCCGTCGACCGCGCTCGCGACCTTCTCCGGAAGGTTCGAGAAGCAGACGATCAGGCTGGTGAAGCCCATGCCGTTGGTGCCGCTGACGCCCGACTCCACGCCGATAAGGCCCCCGCCGGCGTTCGGCGGCAACAGCCCGGCCGAGGCTCCCGTGGTCGGGCCGGGGACGAAGCCGGCGATGCGCAGGTGCTGCCAGAACAGGTGGGATTCCGTGGTGGCGGTGGCGTCGTTGTACAAGCCATTAACGGTACCGTCGCCGTTGCCGCTCCCCGGGGCCTGTACCGTCCAGCGCGTCGTGGCGTTGAGGTCGTCACCGGGTAGAGCGCGGTAGCGGTCCTGGTACGAGGTCACAGCGACCGTGACGCCGTTGAAATCGTTGATCAGGTTTTTGATCTTGGCCTGAGTGATCATCTCCTGCCCCTTCAGGATCCCGCCCAGGAGGAGTCCAATAATGACCAGCACGATGGCGATTTCGACCAAGGTAAAACCGGCCTCGGTCGAATTCCTGTGCTTGACGGCGGACGAACCCATGCGATCCCCTATGTCTACTTCGGAGCTAAGATTGACTTGAATGTGCAAGATATGTGCCCGCTAAAACCCTATGCCGATGGCCTAAAGAGGGGTCTTAAGGGGGTTTTCTGTTGATTATTGGACACTTACGACGACTATCTGACACTTTTATCGCCTGTTGTCCCGCTTCCGCGAGCCGTTCGTGCTTCCAGTTGCTTCAGCCGTTCCTCCAGAAATCTCAACTCGGACCGGTCCTTGACGGACCCGCTTTGGATATACCCGCCGATGATGAGTCGGGCTGTTTCCAACTCGTTCATATCTTCGAGAATAAAGGCCTCCATCTGCTTCGCCCACAGGGGAATGTCGCCGGCGACCGCGTAGCGCTGAATCGCTCGAGCGTAGCGCAGCGCCAGCGGCAGATCATGCAGACTGTGCTTGGCGAGAGCGGTGGCATGGGCAAGCCACGGCCAGCGCCGATTCGGATCGAGCAGGAACTGGCGGTAGACGAACTCGAGCATGCTGCGCTGCTTGGCCTCGACCGGGACTTCGGCGTACAGCCGGCTCGCTGCGAGCAGCGGGTACTGGCCCCTAGGGTCCAGCTCCAGGATTCTCGTGAGCCACGCTTCCAGTCGGTCGTAGTCGAGATCGCGATAGGGGACCTTGCTCCCGGATTGGTAGTCGAACGCCTGCAGGTAGAGCATCAGTGCTTTGGCGAGCGCCACCGGTTCGCCGAAGCTCGCAAGCCTCAGAGCCGCGATGCTCGGAGGGGACGTCAGATCCTCCGCGGCCGCCCGAGGTGGAGGACCAGCCGCTTTCAGCGCGACTTGCCCGGCGAGCCCCAAAGCGAGCAGAGCCAGAACGCCACGCGGGACTGCGGCTATCGGCCGTTGTGACATCGCTCAGAAGTTCTTGCGGTAGAGATCGAAAAGCGCCGCGGAGCAGATCAGCACCAGGTAGAGCGCGGTCTGCCCGACGAGGTGGCCCAGAGTGCCCAGGCCCGGTGCCGACCCCAGCAGCCAAGTCGTCTGCGTCATGGCGTCGAATCCGGGCAGCAGAAGCGCGATCAACCCCACGATGGCGTTCACCACGCGATCCGCAAGGGTCGGGTCCTGCAGCGGCGCGCCGGCGATGATCTGCATCGCCGCCATCGAGCGCGACAGCAGGTAGAACCCCGCGATGGCTGCAAACGCGGGGACCACCTGCACGAGAGACAGCACGCAGAAAAGGCTCATCGCGGTGACGACCAGCAACTCGCAAACGAGAGAAATCGTCCAAAGGACGAGTCCCTGGGAATTCGCGAGCGGCAACAAAGGCAGCGCGCTGATCAGTGCGAGGATTACTGCGACCAGAGCATATCCTGCCAACTTTCCGAAAAGGTACGCGTAGCGCGGCGCGGGCAAGGAGAGCAGCAACTCGGCGATCTTGTCGTTCGACTCCCGCACCATGCTCGTGATTACGAATACGGCGAGCATGAAGACCGCGGTAACCCTGAGCGGAGCGGCGAGCAAAGCTGTCTGAATCTCCCGAGACTCGGTGATTGCGACCTGATTCAGGAACTGGGCGAGCCCGAAAGCAATCACGACGACGATCATCGCGAGCCACAGCAAGCGGTTCCGAATCGCCTCGATCAGGGTGGTTCTTGCGAGCGAAGCGACGATGGACATGAACGTGGAATTCGGCCTGGGTGCCGGTTAATCAAAGCTGGCACAATACATGCCTACAAGAGGGTAAGTCCATGAACCGGGCATGCGCAAGTCCGTACCCGATCTTTGCCTTAGCCCCGCATCCAAAGCTCGGGAGAGGATACATGCACAGCAGGCCAATTAGCGCACCGCAGTACCGCGGTACCGGCTTGCGATAGCCCTCGACATGGCGACGACAGTTCTCCAGGCATCCCAGATGTTCGTGACCCGATCGTGGCGGGTGCTGTTCCTCGTCATGCTGATCTCTCTGCACCTCGCCGCGATTTGGGGCGCGGAAGACTTCTGGGCCCGCGGCCTCATGCTTGCGCACTTCGGCCTGTTCATCCTCTGGCAGCCCTTCATGCGCGGGGAGCAGCGCCTCACGTCCTCGCAGGTGGCTGTGATCGCCGCGGTCGCCCTGGGGACTCTCTATTTCCTCAACTGGTGGCTTCTCGCGCTGTGGGTCAGCGTTCTGGCGGGAATCGTCGGCGGTAAGGTGTTTCTCTTTCAGGCGCGCTGGCTGCGGCGCTTCTATCTGGTGGTCCTGCTGTACCTGGTATCGCTTCTGCTCGTGTGGATAGTTCCGAACAGCTTCATGCGAGTGGCGTTGCCCTATGAAGTCGGGCTGCTCGCACACTACGGCCTTCCCGTCCTGTTCGTCGTGATGATGGCGATTCCGGCCGAGACGGACACCGCCGAGACCCCGCAGGTCGTCGATTTCTTCTACGCGGCGATGATCGTGCTGCTCCTCATTGCGCTCGCGCTGGGAAGCTTTGCGTTCATGACCGTGGGCAAGATCGACTACATCATGGCTCTTTCCTACAGCATGCTGATCATCGCGGGCGTGCTGCTGATACTCTCGTTTGCCTGGAACCCCCGCGCCGGGTTCGGCGGGCTTTCCGTGTATTTCTCGCGCTACCTGCTGTCGATAGGCCTGCCGTTCGAGCGCTGGCTGTATTTCCTGGCCGAACTGTCGCAGCTCGAG
>Ga0209811_10000725_pt1 | contig 12502 bp, 14 predicted proteins | sample Coa_R1_6_FD_187161 | JGI IMG/M metagenome (GOLD analysis project Ga0209811, IMG submission 187161) | Surface soil microbial communities from Centralia Pennsylvania, which are recovering from an underground coalmine fire. - Coalmine... | ecosystem: Environmental > Terrestrial > Soil >...
CAGGCCCGCGATGCCGCGAAAATCGCCCGGCGGAATGTGCCAGCTCATGCAGTGGTAGGAAAAGTCGGCGAGCGGGTGCCCCAGAGTGGAGAGCTCCCAGTCGAGAACGGCGAGGACGCGCGGCTCGCTCGGGTGGAAGATCAGGTTGTCCATCCTGAAATCCCCGTGCACGATGGTGGTCTCGTCACCCGGGGGAACGTGCTCGGGCAGCCACGCGATCAGCCTGTCCATCGCGGGAATCGGCTCCGTTTCCGAGCTCCGGTACTGCTTGCTCCAGCGTCCGATCTGCCGCGCGAAGTAGTTGCCCGGTTTGCCGAAATCGGCGAGCCCCGCCGCGGCGTAGTCGACGCCGTGCAGCGCCGCGATGACCCGGTTCATCTCGTCGTAGATGGCGCCGCGCTCGCGTGCGCTCATGCCCGGCAGCGACTGCTCCCACAGTACCCGGCCCTCGACATAGTCCATGACGTAGAACGCCCGGCCGAGAACGCTTTCGTCTTCGCACAGGAAATGCGTCCGCGGGACGGGAAAGCCCGCCTGCCCCAGCGCGGAGATGACGCGGAACTCGCGCTCCACGGCATGAGCGGAGGGAAGGAGCTTCGCCGCGGGACCGGGCTTGGCGCGCAGCACCAGCCGGCCGCTCTTGCCGGTGACCAGGTAGGTCGGGTTCGATTGGCCGCCTTTGAACCGCTCCACAACGAGCGGCCCTGGGAATCCCCGCTCGCCCAGGAATCCCTCGAGAGCGCCTGTGTCGAGTCGATGGCGCTCAGGTGCCGACACGCTGCCGATGGATGGGCTGTTCAAGGGGTTTCGGATCGGCGCCGTTTGGGCGGGCAGTCAATATCGTTAATAATAATCATATAGTTATAGCTGCGGCTCTGGGCCGACAACGCCTGGCCTGTTTCCTGCTAGTTGGAAGGAAAGCAACCGAAGCCAATCGGAAAAGAGGAGAAGCGACATGGTTGAAACCCTGATCACCGCAATGCAGAGCTTGTGTGGCGCCGGCCTTGTGCTCGGTATCGCGCTGTCCCTGTACCAAGGCGCGCGCCCAAGCAAAGAGTCGAAGCCCTTCGCCTTCTCCACCGCCAACGATTTCGAAACCGGCCATCGCCGCTGGGCGCGCACCCGGTAAGTACTGGTCTCCTCCGTAGTACCTTCCCGGCGCACCCGTTCTGCGGGTTGCGCCGTTTTTTTTCCTAGTAGACCGGCTTCTCCTTGAAATACTGGAACCGGTCGATGGAGCGCACCTTCAGCTCGCGCATGTCGACCCCCTGCAGGATCCGCAGCGGAACCTCGACCCCCGCCGCCCCCAGGCCCCACATTTTCCGGTAGAGCTCCTCGTGGTTCTTCACCGGATCCGAGCCCACGCCGATCACGATGTCACCGTTCCTGATCCCGGCTTTGTCCGCGGGTCCTTCGGGTGAAACGCGTGTAACGAGAAGGTGTCCATGCATCTCCTCGGTCGCCAGACCCAGCCACGGCCGGGCCGGCCCGCTCCTCCTGCCCTTCTCGATGAGGTCGGCGAGGATGGGCTTGAGCAGATCGATGGGCACGAACATGTTGCCCGGTGCCTGGGATCCGTCCAGCGTCTCGCGCACGAGCAGCGATCCGACACCGATCAGCTTCCCTTCCCTGCTCACCAGCGCGGCCCCCGCCCACTGGAAGCTGGGCGGCGAAGTGAAGATCGCCGTGTCGAGCAGATATTCCCAGCTCGCCGCGAACTTGCGCTTGGCGACGACGTAGGCGAGGCTGGCCGCGCCGCGTCCCCCGGCGGGGAGGACCATGACCGGCTCGCGCTGCGCAACATCGGCCGCCTGGCCCATGGGCATGGGCCTGACCCCGAGCGGCGCACCCGCCCGCAGCAATCCGAAGCCGCTCGCATGATCGTAGCCGACCAGCGTCGCGGCGACCGTGCGGTTGTCCTGCGTGGTGATCTCGATCGAATCGGCCTCGATGACGATGTATCCGATCGTCACGATGTGGCCGCGCTCGTCGATGACGATTCCGGTGCCTTCCCTGCTGGGACCGAGGGTCGCGTTGCTCCTCGCGTTGGGGACGGCGGTCATCTTGACGCGCACCACCGCGGCAAGCACGTCCTCGGCATCACGCTCTACTTGCGCCTGCTGCACCCTCCGGGCGTGGGTCCCCTCTGCCCAGGAAACACCGCACGAAACGAGCACCGCCGCGAGACCCGCGGCGAGTTGCACGATCTTGGTCATGTGATCCCCCGGAGTCACATCCGCTTTCCCATTGTTATACTAAACGATGCCGATTTCCAGTAGGCGTTCCTCGGTTACCATCCTCCGATGACCACGTCGCGCCGCATGAGCCTGCTCCTCAACCTCGGGCATGCGCTCGACCATCTGCTCATGCTCATCTTCCCGACGGTGGTGCTCGCGATGAGCGCGGAGCTGGGCCGGGGCTACGCCGACCTCCTGCCGTTGTCGCTGGGCGGCTTCATCGCGTTTGGAGCGTGCTCGATCCCGGCGGGCTGGCTGGCCGACCGCTGGAGCCGCACCGGCATGATGACGGTATTTTTCTTCGGCATCGGCACGGCGAGCATCCTCACCGGCTTCGCCACAGGGCCCGCGCAGATCGCCCTGGGCCTCACGCTGATCGGCGTGTTCGCGGCGATCTACCATCCTGTCGGCATCGCGATGCTGGTCGCGAACCGCGACAACGTCGGCCGCGTGCTTGGAGTGAACGGCGTCTTCGGCAACGTGGGCGTCGCATTCTCCGCCCTGATGGCGGGGGCCCTGGCCGAAGCTGCGGGATGGCGCGCGGCGTTCATCGTCCCGGGCGTGATCGCGCTCGGCGTGGGCGTGGTGTTCGCATTCGGGGCCCGCAGCGCGCCGGGCGTAACAGCGGCGCGCAAGCCGGCCGCCCCCGCGAAGCTTTCGCGCGCGGATCTCGCCCGGGTGTTCGGGGTCCTCACGGTCGCCACCGCCTGCGGCGGCGTGATCTTCAACGCGACCACGATCTCGATGCCCAAGGTGTTCGACGAGCGGCTCACCGCCCTGACGAGCTCCACCCTTGGAATCGGGATGCTCGTGTGCGGCGTCTACCTCATCGCCGCGATGGCGCAACTGTGCGTCGGCTGGTGGCTGGACCGCCGCTCGCTCAAGTCGGTGTTCGTGCCGGTGGTCGCATTGCAGGTGCCGCTGCTCCTCCTGGCGGGGACGATGGAGAACTACCTCATGCTCGCGACCGCGGTGGCAATGATGTTCTTCGTGTTCGGGCAGATCCCGATCAACGACGCCATGATCGCCCGCTACACGGCCGAGGAGTGGCGCGCCCGCGCCTACGCGGTGCGCTACGTGCTCTCGTTCAGCGCGAGCGCGCTCGCCGTGCCGCTGGTCGCGTGGGTCTACCGATCGAGCGGGGACTTCAGGGTGCTTTACTACGTGCTCGGGGCGCTGGCTTTCCTCACGTTCAGCGCCGCGCTGCTGTTCCCGTCGGAAGAAACCAAAGCGACCGCCAAGGAAATGGCGGCCTGAACGGAGGGGTGTGATGAGACTGCGATTCGTGCTGCTCGCTTCGCTGGCCTGCGCGCTGCCGCCTTCGGTCCAGGCGCAGGACGCTTTCCCGGCCAAGCCCGTCCACATCGTCGTCGGCTTCGCAGCCGGCGGCGGCAACGACATCATCGTGCGCGTGCTTGCGCCGAAGATGTCCGAGGGCCTGGGCCAGACGGTTATCGTCGAGAACAAGCCGGGCGCGCAGAACATCGTCGCTGCCGAGTACGTCGCGAAGGCGGCGCCCGACGGTTACACGCTGCTCATGGGGCCGAGCGGAGCCATGACCATGAACCCGGCGATCTACTCCAAGCTCCCCTACGCGCCGCTAAAGGATTTCATCCCGATCTCGATGATCGGCGATTTCCCGCTGATGCTGGTGGTAAACGCGGCGCTCCCCGTGAAGTCGGTAAAGGAGCTGATCGAATACGCGCGGGCGAATCCCTCGTCGGTCAACTACTCGGCGAGCGCCGCGCCTTTCCAGCTCGCCGCCGAGCTCTTCAACCAGAAGACCGGGACGAAATTCGCCTACATCCCGTACAAGAGCAGCGGCGACTCGGTGAACGCCGTGATGTCGGGGCAAGTGACGATCACCATCACCGACCCGCCCCCGGTGATCGGGCCGATCAAGGGCGGCAGAGTGCGGGCGCTCGCCGTGACGGCGTCGAAGCGCGATCCTGCGTGGCCCGAGGTGCCGACGCTCGCCGAGGCGGGCGGGCCCGACGTCGAGATCCGCCTGTTCACCGGCTTTCACGCGCCGGCCGGCACGCCGCGCGCGATCGTCGACCGGCTCCAGCGCGAGGTGGCGCGCGTGGTGAAGCTGCCGGAGATCAAGGAGCGCCTCGACCAGATGTCGATCGTGCCCTCGGGCAACACGCCCGAGGAGTTCCGCGCGATCATCGCGCGCGACATCGAGAAGTGGACCGCGGTGGCGAAGGCCGCCAACATCAAGGCGGACTAGCGCCGCTTTTTCCCGCGCTTCGGCGCCTTCTTTTTCGCGGATTTCGCCCACAAGCGCCTGCTCGCGATGCGCGCGCCCTTGGCGAGGGCCTCGAGCTTCGCCCAGGCAATCTCCGGGCTCCCTACGCGCGGGCCCAGGCCGCAGTCGGTGCCGCCCATGACATTCTCGCGCCCGACGAGCTTCGCGTATTTCTCCAACCGATCGGCGACCAGCTCCGGATGCTCGATGAAATCGGTGGCGTGCCCGACCACGCCGGGGATGAGCACCGCGCCCTCGGGCACCTTCACCTCCTCGAATAGGCGCCATTCGTGCTCGTGGCAGGGGTTGGAGGCCTCGATCGAGTAGCTCGAGGCGCGCACGCGGAAGATGATGTCGATGATGTTTTCGAGCGGAATGTCGTTGCGGTGCGGCCCGTGGAAGCTGCCCCAGCACACATGCAGGCGCACCTTCTCGCGCGGGATGCCGCGCAGCGCGTGGTTGATGGCGTCCACCCGCAGCGTCGCGTACTTTCGATAGTCGCGCACGCTCATGTCGGGATACATCTGCCAGCCGTCGGGAAGATCCGGGTCGTCGATCTGCAGCAGAAACCCGGCATCGACGATCGCCTGGTATTCCTCGCGCATCGCCTCTGCGATGGCCTCGACGAACGCCTCCTCGCTCGGGTAGTGCTCGTTCCTGAGCCAGTGCTCGATCGTGCCCGGCGTATTCGCGGGCAGGAAGGCTTCCGCGGTCTTCACTCCCGCTAGCGCCGCCTTGAAGTTCTGCAGGTCTTCCTCGAGCGCCGCGCGCCCCACGTACCGCAAAGGCGCGACGCATACGGCGAGCTGGCGGCGCTGCGCGGCACCGGTGAGCGAGCCCTTGCCGGCCGAGAAATACTGGGGAAAGTCCTTCGAGTCGCGCGCGGTGATGTTGAGGGGCGCAGGGTCCACGCCCGGCCGGTAGTCGCGCATTTCGAACCCGGCGAGCCTCTCGCGCACGTAGTTGGTGAAGTTGGTCTTGCCGACCTCGCCGTCGTTGACGCTGTCGACGCCGCACGCCGCCTGCCTGCGGACGACCTCCGCGACCTCGCTCTTCAGCCTCGCGGAGAGGGCGTTGCGATCGTAGGGCTTGCCTTCGGCGCGGGCGAAGATCAACTCGCGCAGCTCGGGGGCGCGCGGCAGCGCCCCGGCGTGCGTGGTCAGGATGCGGTTTTGGCTACGGATCATTCGGTGTTCTCCCGGCTAGCGCGGTATTCTAGTCCGGCCCGGCCGGAAATGCGTCCCACTTCCCTCCCACGGGCGGGCGGCGGAGATTGGGGTTGACAGCGCGCCGCGCTTCGCCTGAAATTCGTTCTCCGCAAGCGAGCCATCCGGAGTTTCCCATGACACAACGAAAAAAACCCCCTTTCCGCGCCGACCACGTCGGGAGCCTGCTGCGCCCGCAGGAGCTGCACGACGCGCGAGCCAAGGCGCGGCGCGGCGAGATGAGCGCGGCCGAGCTGCGCGCCGTCCAGGACAAGCATATCCGGGAGGTCGTCTCCAAGCAGGAATCGGTCGGCATGCAATCGGTGACCGACGGCGAGTACCGCCGCGACTGGTGGCACATCGACTTCCTCGCCGGCTTCGACGGCGTGACGCTTTCGACCGGCGACGCCTACGGGGACGCGAAGTTCAAGGGCACCGAGGAGCAGCCGCCCTTCATGATCATCTCCGGAAAGATCCGGCGCACCAAGCCCTCGATGCTCGAGCACTTCAAGTTCCTGAAGTCGGTGGCGAAGAACACGCCCAAGTTCACCATGCCCTCGCCGGCGATGCTGCACGGGCGCGCCGACCGCGCCTCGCTGAAGAAAACCTACCCTGACCTCGACGAATTCTGGGCGGACCTCACGCAGGCGTACCGCGAGGAGATCGCCGACCTGTACAAGGCCGGCTGCCGCTATCTGCAGATCGACGACACCACCATCGCCATGATGGGCGATCCCAAGGTGCAGGAGAACTTCAGGAAGCTGGGCGACGACCCGAAAAAGGACAACGCGATGTACGCCGAGGCCGTGAACGCCGCGATCCGCGACGTGCCCGACGACATGACGGTCGCGATCCACACCTGCCGCGGCAACTTCAAGAGCACCTGGCTCGCGAGCGGCAGCTACGACTACGTGGCGGAGACCGTGTTCTCGCGCCTGGAAGTGGACGCCTTCTTCCTCGAGTACGACACCGACCGCGCCGGCGGCTTCGAGCCGCTGCGCTACGTTCCCAAGGGGAAGGTCGTGGTGCTCGGCCTCGTGAGCTCCAAGCTCGCGGGGCTGGAGAGCAAGGACGATCTGAAGCGCCGCATCGACGCGGCGGCGAAATACGTGCCGCTGGAGAACCTGTGCCTGTCTCCGCAGTGCGGGTTCTCGAGCACCCACCACGGCAACAAGCTCACCGCCGACGACCAGTGGCGCAAGCTCGGGCTGTGCCTGGACGTGGCGAAGAGCGTGTGGGGCTAGCTATTCGGGCTTGATCCCGGCCGCCTTTACCAGCGGCCACCATTTCTCGGCTTCCGACTTGTGAAAGGCGACTAGCGCCTCCGGGCTCTGCTGCTCGCGCGGCACGATCTCCTGGCCGAGGTCGCTCAATCTCTGCCTCACGGCGGGATCGGCGAGCGCGGACACCATCGTGGCGTTGAGCTTCGCCACGACGTCGCGCGGCGTGCCATTCGGTGCCCAAATCGCGAACCAGACCGAGACGTACAGCCTCGGCAGGCCGGCTTCATCGACGGTAGGTATCTCCGGCGCGGCCGAGAGACGGGATCTCGCGGTAACCGCCAGCGCCTTGATCTTGCCGGCACGCACCTGCGGCAGCGAATTCGACGCCTGGTCGACCATGAAATCGAGGCGCCCAGCGAGCAAGTCCTGCATCGCCGGCCCGGTACCCTTATACGGAATGTATTGGACCTTCGTTCCCGTGGCGTTCTGGAAATAGATACCACCCATGTGGGAGCCCGATCCCACGCCGGCGGTGCCGACCGACGCTTTGTCGGGATTCGCCTTCAGCCAGGCGATCAGCTCCTTCAGGTCCTTTGCCGGAAAGGACGCGCGGGTGACGATCAGCAGCGGATTCGCGCAGATCATTCCGACGGGTTCGAGATCCCGGAGCACGTCGTACTGCAGCGGATAGATCGCAGCGTTGATCACGTGCGTGGCCCAGTGGCCGATGCTCAGCGTGTAGCCGTCGGGCGCCGCGCGCGCGACGCGGCCCACGCCTATCGTTCCGGCCGCGCCGACGGTGTAGTCGACGAGCACGGCCTGGCCGAGCGCCTGGCTCATGGGAACCGACAGGATGCGGGCCACCGCGTCGACCGGTCCGCCCGCGGCAAAGGGCACGACCATCGTGATCGGCTTCGACGGATAGGTCTGGGCCGTCGCGGAGGAAACAACGCCGAGAAGGACCGCGAGGGCAAGATTTCGCAATGTCATGCTGCTCTCCCTAGTAAAGCGCGCCCCGTGCCGTGACCGGCCAGAGCGCTTCGACTTTTCCCTTCCGCACGCACACGAACCAGTCGTAGAGGTTGACCGTCGGGTCGCAGTGGCCGGGCACGAGCAGGATTTTCTCGCCGAGCTTGGGCGCCTTCGCACCCGAGGCAATTTTGAGCACGCCGTGCTCGTCCGACGCCTTCGCATACTCGACGCCCGCGCGCTGATGCACCAGCGGCATCCCCGAATCCACGCTCGACGCTTTCAATCCCGCATCCACCACGGCCCGGTCGGGGGAAGGCGCGCTCATCACGGTCGCGAGCACGAACAGGCTCTGCACGAAACGCGGCCAGCCCTCCTCCCAGGCGTTGCGGTTGTAGTCGGCGTCCATGAATACGTACGAACCCGGTTGAATCTCGTTGAACACGCGGCTCGCGCCTTCGATGAGGAACGTCCCGGTGCCGGCGCCGGTGATCGTATCGCACGCCATGCCGGCCTTCTCGATCAGCGTCTTCGTCATCCGCGCTTTCTCCGCCGCGGCGGCGATCGCAGCGCGGCGCTCTTCGGCCGAGCGCACGTGCTGCGCGGCCCCGTGGTACGCGTGCAGGCCGGCGAGGCGCAGGTTCCGGCAGCTCGCGATGGACCGGGCAAGCGCGAGCGCAGGCTCGCCGGGCTCGATGCCGCAGCGGTGCGCGCCGACGTCGATCTCGACGAGCACGTCCAGCCGCACCCGCTCCGAGCGCGCCGCGGCGTCCAGCGCCGCGACGTTCCCCGCGTCGTCTGCGAGTACCGCGACCTTCGCCTCGTGCGCCAGGCGCGCGAGGCGCGCGACCTTGGTCTTGCCCACGATCTCGTTGGTGACGAGCACATCGGCCACGCCACCCGCGACCAGCGCCTCGGCCTCGCTCACCTTCTGCGAGCACACGCCGACCGCGCCGGCGGCGATCTGCTTGCGCGCGATCTCGGCGCACTTGTGGCTCTTCGCGTGCGGGCGTAGGCGCACGGCGCCGCCCTCGACGGCTTTCGCCATACGCGCGATGTTCCCTTCGATAGCGTCCAGATCGACGACGAGGGCCGGCGTGTCGATTTCGTCGAGCGCGATTCCGGGGGATGCGGGCGCAGGAAGCGGCATGGCGCCGCCATTCTAATGCGATAATCGCGCCTCCCCTCCAGAGGCAAAGATGAACATCCCGAATACCATGCGCGCGGTCGAGATCACCCAGCCCGGTGGTCCCGAGGTGCTGAAGATCGGAACGCGCCCCGTCCCTCAGCCGAAACCCGGCGAGGTCCTGATCAAAGTCGCCGCAGCCGGCGTCAACCGGCCCGACACCATGCAGCGCACCGGTAATTACCCGGTGCCGCCGGGCGCGTCCGACATTCCCGGCTTGGAGCTCGCCGGCAGCGTGGTCGCGCTGGGCGAAGGCGTGCGCGACTGGCGCGTCGGCGACACCGCCACCGCACTGGTCCAGGGCGGAGGCTACGCGGAGTATTGCACCGCACCCGCACCGCAGTGCCTGCCGATCCCGAAGGGCATGACGCCGGTCGAGGCGGCGTCCCTGCCGGAAACCTTCTTTACCGTGTGGAGCAACGTCTTCGACCGTGCTGCGCTCAAGGCCGGCGAGTCCTTCCTGGTGCAGGGAGGGTCTTCCGGCATCGGCGTCACCGCGATCCAGATGGTCAAGGCGTTCGGCAACAAGGTCTTCGCCACTGCGGGCAGCGCCGAGAAATGCGACGCCTGCGTGAAGCTCGGCGCCGACCGCGCCATCAACTACAAGACCGAGGACTTCGCCGCGGTGCTGAAGGAGGCGACCGGCGGCAAGGGCGTGAACGTGATTCTCGACATGGTCGGCGGCGACTACCTCGACCGCGAGCTGAAGTCCCTCGCCGACGACGGCCGCATCGTCATCATCGCGTTCCTGGGCGGCGCCAAGGCGACGGTGTTCCTGGGCGACATCCTGCGCCGGCGCCTCACGGTGACCGGCTCGGCGCTGCGTCCGCGATCGATCGAGTTCAAGGGCGCGATTGCGAAGAACCTGCGCGAGAAGGTGTGGCCGCTGATCGAATCCGGGAAGATCAAGGCGGTCATTCACAAGACCTTCCCGCTGGATCAGGCGTCGAAGGCGCACGCGCTCATGGAATCGAGCGTGCACATTGGCAAGATCGTCCTAACGGCCTAGCACGTGTTCGAAAAAAATCTCCTCAAGGGCAAGCGCATACTCGTCACCGGCGGCGGCACGGGGCTGGGACGCGAGATGGCGGCGAAATACCTCGAGCTGGGCGCCGAGGTCTACATCTGCGGCCGGCGCCAGGCGCCGCTCGAGGCGACCGCGCTCGAGCTGATGGAGAAGCACGGCGGCTCGGTGAAATACCGCACTGTCGACATCCGCGACGCCGCGGCCGTCGACGCAGTGGTGCAGTCGATCTGGGACGACGGCGGCCCTCTCACGGGCCTGCTCAACAACGCCGCCGGGAACTTCATCTCGCGCACCGAGGATCTGTCCTCGCGCGGATTCGACGCCATCGCCAACACCGTCCTGCACGGCACCTTCTACGTCACTCATGCGGTCGGGAAACGCTGGATCGCGGGAAAGAACAAAGGCTCGGTGGTCTCCATCGTCGTCACCTGGGTGTGGTCGGGCTCGCCCTTCGTCGTCCCTTCGGCGATGGCCAAAGCGGGGGTGCACGTGATGACGCAATCCCTCGCCGTCGAATGGGGCCGCTACGGGATCCGCCTGAACGCCATCGCGCCGGGGATCTTCCCGACGGAGGGCGCGGGCAAGCGCCTCGCGCCCGGACGCGATTTTCGCGACGAGGCGATGGCGGTGAACCCGATGGGGCGCACCGGGAAGATGCCCGAGCTGCAGAACCTCGCCGCCTTCCTCATGGCCGACGCCTGCGAGTTCCTGACCGGCCAGACCATCGCGGTCGACGGCGGTGCCAACCTCGTCAACGGCGGATCGTTCAACGAGCTGTTCAGGTGGGGCGACGCCGAATGGGCCAGAGCGCGCGAGGCGATCAAGGCGCAGACCGAGAAGGACAAGCGCGAGCGCTCGACCTAGGACCCGGAAATCGCCTTGATCATTTCCGCAAAAATGAGTGTGATCTTCGCCGCGATCTTCGCGACGGTATGCTTCGCGGTCGCGATCAACGGGTTCGTCTCTCTCGGCGATATCACGGACCCTACGACGAAAGCCGACGGACAGGGCTTTGTGTGGTTCTGGACCTTTCTCGGGGTCGTCGCCGTGGCGTTTGGAGCACTGGGCGTCTGGATGGTGAAGACAGGCAAGGAGTAGGGGGATGCGCAAGCCCGCGACGCCGGGTCCTCATCGCGCCGTCGATCTCCTGGAGCACTTCGTGCCGGAGCGGGTGCTGCGGGAGTTGCGGGAGCGCGCCCTGTCGTTTCAGCGGGAAGAGCAGTTCCGCGCCTATGTTCTCAAGCGAGCGTGGTTGCTGTTGCCCCTATTCCTCGTGTTCGTCATCGTCGACACGGCGATCGCAGCGGAGATGGTTTTCCTCGCTCGGGCCGCAGGCCCGTCCCCCGCGCCCGCCTGGTTCGTGGTCGCGGTCTATTGCCTCGCGGCCGCGGCGTGGCTCGCGGGCATCGTCGCCCAGCTGCACTGGCTGTTCGCGCGGCTTGCGCGGCGCGCACTGGGAACCTCCACAACGCGCAGAGATTGATCCGGAGCGAACATTTGCCCGACGGCTACAATATCGGAGTCACCGCCGGAACATGAGGAGCCGATGAAAACCCTGCATATCGCCCAAGTCAACATCGGAAGGATGAAAGGTGCGCTGGAAGACCCCGTCATGGCCGGCTTCGTCGCCCGCCTGGACGAGATCAACGCGCTCGCCGACCGCAGCCCCGGGTTCGCATGGCGCCTGAAATCCGAGGCGGGCAACGCCACCTACCTTCGCCCCTACGACGACGACCGCATCCTCTTCAACATGTCGGTGTGGCAGTCGATCGATCACCTGAAGCGCTACGTCTACTACACCGCGCATGTCGAGCTGCTCAAGAACCGGCACGCCTGGTTCGAGAAATTCGGCGGCGCCTACGCGGCGCTTTGGTGGGTGCCGCAGGGGCACGAACCCGGCATCGACGAGGCGAAGAAACGCCTCGCCCATCTCGACGCGCACGGGCCCACGCCTTTCGCTTTCACCTTCAAGCAGCCTTTCCCCGCCGACGAGCAGTTCGTGAGCAGCATCGACTGGTCGTCGTTCAAGCCATGCCCGGCGGCGTAGACTCAACCAACGACAAGGGAGAACCCTCATGACAATCGAACTTCATTCATGGCCGCGTAGCTCGGGTACGCGCATATCCTGGGCGCTCGAAGAGCTGGGCTTGCCTTACAAATACGTCGAGATCGACGCGAAGAAGAAGGAGAACCTGGGACCGAAGTTCATCGCGCTCAATCCGCATGGCAAGGTGCCGGCGCTGGTCGACGGCGAGCAGCGCTTCTTCGAGTCGCTCGCGATCCTGATCCACCTCGCGCACAAGTACGGCATCGAGAAGAAGCTGTGGCCCTCCCCCGGCAGCCAGGACCGCGCCGGTCCGTGCATCGATCAGTGAAAAGCTGGCCACCAGCCCGCCGCTGACCC
>Ga0209811_10000726_pt1 | contig 12497 bp, 7 predicted proteins | sample Coa_R1_6_FD_187161 | JGI IMG/M metagenome (GOLD analysis project Ga0209811, IMG submission 187161) | Surface soil microbial communities from Centralia Pennsylvania, which are recovering from an underground coalmine fire. - Coalmine... | ecosystem: Environmental > Terrestrial > Soil >...
GTAGCGCTCGGTGTAGAACGTGTCGTAGTCGTGCCAGTCCACGACCGGCGCGCCGGCGACGCTGGCCTTGTAGACCTCGGGTGCGTGCAGCACCGCCTGCGCGGCGTAGAAGCCGCCGAACGACCAGCCGAATGCGCCGATGCGCGTGGCATCCATCTCGGGATAGCGCCCGCACAGCTCCTTGAGCGCCAGCTTGTGGTCCGTGATCGCGGGGCCGATGAAGTCGCCGCGGATGGCGCGCTCGAACGCTCGCCCGCGGCCGGGCGTGCCGTGGCCGTCCACGGTGACCACGATGAAGCCCTGGTCGGCGAGCCACTGCTCGAGCAGGTAGCGCCGGGAGCTCCTCACCACGCGCTGGCTGTGCGGGCCGGCGTACGCCCAGTCGATCACGGGGTAGCGCTGGCCGGGCTTGAAGTCGCGCGGCCGCACGATGAACGCCCGCAGCGAGTCATTACCCACGCGCGTCCACTCCACCTGCGGCTCCACGCCCGGATCCTCGGCGACCGACTTCAACTCGCCGAGCGCCTTGCCCTGCGCGTCCTCCACGAACCACTGCGTGGCGCCGCGCTCGGGCGCGAGCCAGCGCACGATGGTGCCGCCGTCGGGCGAGCACACCGCGTCCTCGACGCCGGCGGCCGTGCCCACGCGCTTCGCCTTCCACGGCTTCTTCAGGTCCACGAGCCAGAGGTGCGTCTCGGTGGGCTCGTCGCTCGCCAGCACCCACGCGCGCGTGCCCATCTCGTCGGTCCCGAGCAGCTTTCGAACGCGCACGCCCGCCGGCGTCAACCGGCGGCTCGTGGCGTCGGCCTGCTGCAGCTCGAGCGCGGGGCCGGTGTCGTCGTGCTCGCTGATCCACAGGAACGTCTTTCCGTCCGGCAGCCAGAGCGGCGCGCCCTCCGGGAGGTTGATCCACGCCTTGTCGTGCTCGCCGAGGAGCGGCGCGGTCTTGCCCGTGGCCGGGTCCACGCTCAGGAGCGACGCCTCCTGCTGCTTCCGGTCCATGAGGTAGATCGCGAGCGGCCCCTTCTCGGGCCAGGCCACGCGGCACAGGTAGGGCCATGCCTTGTGGTCCCACTCCACCGCCACCGGCGTGCCGCCGTCGAGCGGGTAGATCGCGAGCCGCACGTCGGCGTTCGCCATGCCGGGCCTGGGGTACGGGTGCTCTTCGGGCGCTTTGGTCGGGTTCGAGGGATCCATGATGCGCAGCTTCTCGAGCGCGCTCTCGTCGTTGCGCTGGACGAGGAGGGAGCGCGAGTCGGGCGACCACCAGTAGCCCTCGAAGCGGTCCATCTCCTCCTGCGCCACGAACTCGGGCAGCCCGTAAGTGACCCCCGCGCTCTCCGGGCTGGCGACGACCTTCTCCGCTCCGGCTGCAAGGTCCAGCACCCGCAGCTCGCCGTTACGCACCAGTGCGAGGCGCGTGCCATCGGGCGAGAGCCGCGCATCGTCGGCCGGCGGCAACGCAGGTCCGCCGGCGCGCTCCGCCGCCAGCTCGCGCGACGTGCCGTTCGTGCGGTTGTAGAGGAACAATCGGCCCGAATAGGGCACCAGGATCGCGCTGCCGTCGCGCGAGAGCTGGAACGACGACAACCCGCGCGCCGTGAGCCGCAGCCGCTCGCGGCGGGCCTTCTCCTCCGGCGAGAGCGTCTCCTCGCCGCCGCCGAGCAACTTCGCGCCGGTGAGGATCTCGCGCTCGCTCCCGCTCTTGACGTCGAACGCCCACAGGCTCTGCGTGCGGTCGCGCGGGCCCGAGCGCAGGAACAGCACATGGCCGCCGCCCTTCGGGATCGTGATCGCGGTCGGCTGTCCGGAGCGGAAGCCGCGCGTGGCCGCGTAGCGATCGAGGAAGTCGGAGGGCGCCGCGGCGCGCGCGAGCGGCGCCGCGACCACCGCGGTGAGCAGGAGGACGGGGACGAATCGCATGGCCCGCCAGTCTACACGCTTGCGCGCACTCACCCCGCCAGCTCCCCGGTTTCGCGCGACACCTTCGGCCGCGCGCGCTTCAAGATCGGCCCGAGCGGCGCGTAGAGCTCCCCGCCCAGGCGCCCCACGGGCGCCAGCTTCGCGGGATCCACGCGGCCCTCCACCATCACCTCGTCGCGCACGCGCCCGAGGATCACTTCGCCCACGACCAGGATGCTGTTCCCGAGCGGGATCTCGCGGTGGAGTACGCATTCGAGCTGGAGCGGCGACTCGGCGACGTACGGCGCGCGCACGCGCTCGCTCGGCGCCGGGGTCAGCCCCGAGGCGCCGAACTCGCTGGTCGCGCGCGGCCACTCGCCCGCGGTACGAACCATGGCGTCGAGCAGCGGCTCGCTCACCACGTTCACCACGAACTCGCGCGTTTCGCGGATGTTGCGCAGCGTGTCCTTGGGATCGTCGGCACGGTCGCTGATCGCGATCGTCACCAGCGGAGGCTCGCTGGAGATGGCGTTGAAGTATGAGAACGGTGCGAGGTTGGTGTGGCCCGCAGCGCTCACCGTGGACACGAACGCGATCGGCCGCGGCACCACGGCCGAGATGAGGAAGCGATAGACCTCGCGCGTGGGCAGGGCCTTGGGATCGAGGATCACGCACGCAACGGTAGCGGCGCGAGGGGCGCCCGTACAATGGGCCTCGACCCCCGGCCGGCCGGTTCCTAGACTTCGCCCCCATGATCGGCCTCGCGCGCCCGCATCCTCTCCGGCATCGCGCCCTCACGGTGTGCGCGCTCGTCGCGTGCGTGGGTACCGCGCACGCGGCATCGGTGCGCGGCACGTTCGTGGGTGGAACACCGCAGGCGCCGCTCGAGGGCGTGGAGGTGGTGCTGCGCCGCGCCGCGGACTCCACGCTGGTTGCGCACACCACGACGAGCGCCGATGGGCACTTCCTCGTCGACAGCCTGCGGTTCGACCGCTACCTGCTGCGCGCTTCGCTGCTCGGCTACCAGCCGTGGCTCGAGGCGGACGTGGTGCTGAGCGAGAGCGCGCCCGATCTCGACCTCGGCCGCAACGCGCTCACGGTGTCACCGATCGCGGTCAAGGGCACGGAGGTGAGCACCGAGCGTGCGACCGCGATCGTCGCCCCCGACCGGAACATCTACCTCACCAAGGACATCCCCGCCGCCACCACGGGCAACGCCACCGACGTGCTCCGGAGCGTGCCGGAGCTGGACGTGGACATCGACGGCCACGTCAGCATCCGCGGCAGCAACAGCGTCACCATCCAGATCAACGGGCGCGTCTCCCCGATGAAGGGCGACGACCTGGTGAACTACCTGCGGCAGATGCCGGGGAACCGCATCGAGAAGGTCGAGGTGGCCGCGAACCCATCCGCGAAGTACGACCCCGAGGGCATGGCGGGGATCGTGAACATCGTGCTCAAGGACAAGGTCGACCTGGGGCTGAGCGGCAGCTTCACCGTGGTGATCGGCGCGCGCTACAGCAGCCCCGGCGCGCGCGTCGCGTACCAGAAGGGGCCGCTCACGGCGTCGGGCGGCATCTCGGGCTCGCTCAACCGCTTCACGTACGGGAGCAATGTGTTCCGCCAGAGCTACCTCACCGCGCCGCCCAGCACCTACGCCTCGGTGGCGGACTACCTCTCCAAGGGCCTGTTCGGGAACGCCGACGCATCGTTCGACTACACGCTGACCAAGCGGATGACGGTCTACGGCACGGTCAACGGCTTCCTCGGCTCGCAGAACTCCGACAATCACACCGCTTACGTGCTCAACGATTCCACGCAGGCCGAGACCAGCCGCTACCTGCGCGCGGACGACGGCGACTGGAACGGGCACACGCCGTCGATCACGCTCGGATTCCAGCACCAGGTGCAGGCGGGGAAGAACGAGCGCAGCCTCGAGCTGCTGCAGAGCGGCAGCATCGGCGACCAGCACAACCATGTCGTGCGCCAGACCGTGGTGCCGGTGGGCATCGACGACCAGCTCACGCACCTCGCGAGCGACTACGACTACCGCGAGCGCTCGCTCCAGTTCGACGACACCCACCCGCTCGGCAAGAAGGGCAAGCTCGAGCTGGGCTACAAGGGGCTCGAGCGCATCACCACGAACGCGAGCGACCTCGTGGTCGCGGGTCCTGCCGGCTCACCGGCCACCGACGGCAGCTCGTTCGAGGACCGCGAGCGCTTCCACTCCGCCTACCTCACGCTCGGCTCGGTGTTCGGGCCGCTTTCGGTGCAGCTGGGCGCGCGCGGCGAACTGGCCGACCGCGAGTTCGACGCGCGCTCGACCGCCACCCGCTACGACCACGACTACCAGTCGCTGTTCCCGAGCGCGAACGTGGCCTGGGATTTCGGCAAGGGCCGCACGCTGCGGTTCACGTACTCGAAGCGCATCGAGCGGCCGTCCTCCTACTTCCTGAATCCGGACGTGCCGTCGACCGATTCGCTCAACCGCTACGTCGGCAACCCCTATCTCGATCCCAAGTTCACGCACTCGTACTCGGTCGACGCGAGCTGGACCGGCTCGGCGGGGCTGCTCCGGCTCTCGCCCTACTTCCGCGACACGTACGACAACTGGGACTACGTTACCCAGGTGGGCGCCGGCGGCGCGGCGACCACCACGTGGGTGAACGCGTCCTCGGTGCGCACGCTCGGCGTCAGCTTCACCGCCTCGCTGCGCCAGCAGGGCAAGCTCGGCGGCACGATGAACGTGGGGCTCGCGCGCGAGGAGCACGACGCCAGCAACGTGGTGTCGTCCTACCTGCGCGCCGTCGTCGGCTGGTCGGCGAACGGCAACCTCACCTACAAGTTGAAGAAGACGGTCGACCTGCAGGGCAACCTTCGCTACGCGCCCAAGCGCGCGCTCGCGCAGGGCTACGCGTCCGCGTACGTGGGCTCGTCGTTCGGCGCGCGCTGGAAGCCGAACGATCGGGTCAGCGGCGGGATCTCGGTCTACGACCCCTTCAACCTCGCCCACTTCACCAGCTCGACCGGCGACGCCACTTACACGCAGCAGCAACGGCAGAACAACAACATGCGCGGCCTGTCGGCGTCGCTGTCGTGGTCGTGGGGCGGCAAGCCGCCGGAGCAGAAGCAGCGGCGGCAGTCGGGCGACCAGGCGCAGCCGGAGGGCACGCCGGGGCCGTAGCCACGCGTGATCCGTCGCGCGCTGCCCCCGTACGGGTCCGTTGCTCGTCACGCGCGGCCGTGCATCTTGCAACTCGCTTCGAGCACGCGCGGGACTCTAGACTTATTGGACGATGAACCACTGCGCGCGCTCTCTCCCGCTTCCCGCGCGGACCCTCCCCCGTCTCCTCTCGTCGATGGCCCTCGCGCTCGCGCTCGCCGCGGGCGCGTCGCACGCGGCGTCGGTGCGCGGAATGCTCGTGGGTGGAAACCCCGCTGCCCCCCTCGAGGGCGCCGAGGTGGTGCTGCGGCGCGCCGCGGACTCCACCGTGGTGGCGCACACCACGACCAGCGCCGATGGCGGCTTCCGCGTCGACAGCCTGGCGTTCGACCGCTACCTCCTGCGCGCGTCGCTGATCGGCTACGAGCCGTGGCGCCGCTCGGACGTGGTCCTGAGCGCGGCCGCGAGCGACCTCGATCTCGGCCGCATCGAGCTGGTGCTGTCGCCGGTCATGGTCCAGCCCGTGGACGTGAGCACGGCTCGCGCGACAGCGATCGTGGCGCCCGACCGCAACGTCTATCTGACGAGAGACCTGTCGAGCTCCAATACCGGCAGCGCCACCGATGTGTTGCGAGGCGTGCCCGAGCTGGACGTGGACATCGACGGCCACGTCAGCCTGCGCGGCAGCTCGAGCGTGAACGTCCAGTTCGACGGCCGGGTCTCGCCGCTCAACGAGAAGGATCTCGATCGCTACCTGCGGCAGATGCCGGGGATCCGGATCGAGCGCGTCGAGGTCATGGCGAATCCTTCGGCGAAGTACGACCCGGAGGGCACGGCCGGCATCGTCAACATCGTGCTCAAGAAGAACGTCGACATCGGGCTCAGCGGGAGCGTCACCGGCACGCTGGGCCAGCGCTACAGCAGCCCGGGCGCTCACGTGGCGTGGCAGCGGGGCAAGCTCAGCCTGTTCAGCGGCTTCTCCGGCGCACAGAGCCATTGGAACTACCAATCCAGCAAGCTCCGGCAGAGCTTCCTCACCTCGCCGCCCACCTCCTACGCCTCGAGCTCGGACCTCGTGTACACGGATCACTTCGCGAACCTGGACGCCTCCATCGATTACGCGCTCACGCGGCGCGCCACGCTCTACGGCACGATCAACGGGTACATGGGCTCAGGCGACACCCAGGAGCTCGACCGCTTCGTGCTCACCGACGCGTCACAAGCGGAGACGAGTCACAACCTGCTCGCGGGCGACGAACAGTGGGATGCACGGTCACCGGCGGTGACGGTGGGACTGCAGCACGTCGTGCAGGGCGGCCGGAACGAGCGCTCGGTCGAATACCTGGAAAGCCACACCGATGGCACCAGCGGCTACACGGGCGACCTGCGCACGCTGATCCCGGTCGGAATCGACGACGAGCTCACGCGCGTTGCCGGCAACAACGACTTCCACCAGCGCTCGCTGCAGATCGATGACACGCACCCGCTCGGACAGAAGGGCAAGGTGGAGCTGGGCTACAAAGGCTCGGAGCGCGTCACGCGCGAGGCGAGCGGGCTGCTGCTCGTCCAGGGCTCGGCCAGCTCGGCCACGGACGGCAGCACGTTCGAGGATCGCGAGCGGCTGCACTCCGGCTACCTGACGCTCGGCCAGACGGTCGGGCGGTTCTCCTACCAGCTCGGCGCACGTGCGGAGATGGCGCAGCGCACGTTCGATTCGCGCTCGACGGGGACGAGCTACGACCACGATTACACGAGCCTGTTCCCGAGTGCGAATGTCGCCTGGGACCTCGGCCCGGGACGCACGCTGCGGGCCACCTATTCCGAGCGCATCGAACGGCCAAAGTCCGATCTGCTGAACCCCGACGTCCCGGTCACCGACTCGCTCAACATCTTCGTCGGCAATCCGTTCCTGGGTCCCCAGTACACGCACTCGTACGCCATCGATGCGGGCTGGTCCGGCTCGCGTGGCTCGTTGAGACTGTCGCCGTACTACCGGAACACCATCGACGCCTGGGATCTGGTGACGAAGGTCGATGCCGGCGGCGCCGCGACCCAGACCTGGGTGAACGCGACCTATGTGCGCGTCGTGGGCGTGAGCCTCACCGGCTCGCTCCGCCAGGTGAACCGCCTGGGCGGAACGATGAGCGTGGGCGTCTCGCGCGAGCACAACTACGCCAGCGATCTCGCGGACGTGTTCGACAATGACGTGCTGATCGGGTCGGCGACGGGGAACGTCGTCTACAAGGTCTTGAAGACGATCGACCTGCAGGCGTACGTGCGCTATGAACCGAGGCACGTGCTGGCGCAGGGCTACGAGACGTCCGACGTCCGTTCCACGCTCGGCGTCCGCTGGAGGCCGAGCGAGAAGTTCACGGGCGCGCTCACGGTGAGCGACCCGTTCAACGCCGCCCAACACTCCAACGCGATCGGCGACGCGACCTATCTCGAGATCGGCGCGACGCACACCAACGTGCGCGGCGTCTCCGGCTCGCTCACGTGGTCGTGGGGCGGCAAGGAGCCGGTGGAGATGCAGCGCCGGCAGCACAGCGACACTCCGCTGCCCTCCTCGCCGGGACGACCCTAGCGCCGTCGTGCATGGAGAAGCCCCCGCGCCGGTCACCGGCGCGGGGGCTTCGCGTTCCTGGCGCTACGCTACTTGTTCGGCGACGCCTGCGGCGGCGGAGCGTTCTGGTTCCGCGGGCCGAAGCCAGGCCGCGCCACGCCGTGGTGGCAGTCGAAGCAGCCCACGCCGGGGTGATCGCTCTTGATGTTCTTGATCGCCGGCAGCAGCTCGTCGTTGATCTTGCCGGTCATCGCCATCATGTCGCGTGCGATCTGCTTCGTGTTCTTGTCCTCGTCTCCCCAATGTCCGAGCACGTGGCAGTGCTGGCACGGCACACCCAGCGAGCGGCCGAAGCCGCGGTTCATCATCATCAGCACCTGCTCGGCGGTGCGGCCCTTCACCACCTTCAGGTGCTTGAACACGCTCTCGGCGGGCATCGAGGCGCGCGGGCCCAGGTCGGCGAGGATCGTCTTCACCAGGCTGTCGCGCTCGGAGACGAACGAGTCGACCGGCGCGGCCATCATCATGCCGGGCCCGCCCTGCGGCCTGCCGCCCGGCGGTCCGCCGCCCGGAGGTCCGCCGCCCGGCGGCTGCGCGCGGAGCGTGGTGATGAACGTGACGCTGGTGAGAACGAGCAACGCGGTTGCGACCACACCGACCAGGATCCTGCGCATGAGTCCTCCCTGTTGCGGCCCCATTGCCGCGAAACCCCGAAACCTGCCCTCGTTGGCGGAAGCACGCCATGGATACGGCGACAAAGGCGGCAGAACCGGCTACCAGCGCGCGGCGTTCAACCTGCTATGTTGCCCGGCCCTCTTCCCCCAAGGACCAAACGAATGCTCCGAGCCGGGATCGTCGGACTGCCCAACGTGGGCAAGTCCACGCTGTTCAACGCTGTCACGCGCACCCGCAAGGCGGAGGCGGCGAACTATCCGTTCTGCACCATCGACCCCAACGTGGGCATCGTCACCGTGCCCGATCCAAGGCTCGAGGAGCTGCGGAAGATCGCGAAGACCGACGTCGTCATCCCCGCCGTGATCGAGTTCGTGGACATCGCCGGCCTGGTGAAGGGCGCCAGCCAGGGCGAGGGGCTGGGAAACAAGTTCCTCACCCACATCCGCGAGGTGGACGCCATCGTGCAGGTGGTGCGCTGCTTCGAGGACGACGACATCCACCACGTCTCGGGCTCGGTCGACCCGGTGCGCGACATCGAGGTCATCAACACCGAGCTGATGCTCGCGGATCTCGAGACCGTGCAGCGCCGGCGTGAGCGCGTTCAGAAGGACGTGAAGCGCGGCGATAAGTCCTCGGTCGCGGAAGAAGCCGTGCTCGCGAAGCTCGAGGCGGCACTTGCCGCGGGCAGGCCGGCGCTGGTCGCAGGCCTGACGCCCGAGGAGAAGCAGATCGCGGCCACGTTCTTCCTGCTCTCGGACAAGAAGACGATCTTCGCCTGCAACGTGCGCGAGGAGGACCTGGCGACCGCGCACTCGAACCCGTACGTGAAGCAGGTCGACGAGTACGTCGGCACGCACTTGAACTGCGAGGAGGTGGTGATCAGCGCGCAGATCGAGAGCGACCTCGTGGACCTCTCCGAGGCCGAGGCGAAGGAGTTCCTCGAGCATCTCGGCGTGAAGGAGAGCGGCATCGGCGCGCTGATCCGCGCCACCTACCACCTGCTCGGCCTGCGCACGTTCTTCACCGCCGGCGAGAAGGAAGTGCGCGCGTGGACGATCCACGCCGGCGACTTGGCCGCCGCCGCGGCGGGCGTGATCCACAGCGACTTCGAGCGCGGGTTCATCAAGGCCGAGACCGTGGCGTACGACGATCTCGTCCGCGGCGGATCGATCGCCGCCGCGCGCGCCGCCGGTGTCTACCGGATGGAGGGCAGGGAGTACCTGGTGCAGGACGGCGACGTGATGCTGTTCAAGTTCGCGGTCTGACGCCCTGGCTAGCCCTTCGCCTCCCACAACCGCGCCAGGTTCACGATCGTGCGCGCCGCGATCTCCATGTCCTGGCCGCTCACCCATTCCAGGCGCGAGTGGAAGCGGTGCTGGCCCGAGAACAGGTTCGGCGTCGGCAGGCCCATCTCGGTGAGGATCGAGCCGTCGGTGCCGCCGCGGATGCTGGTCTCGATGGGCGTCATGCCGGATTCGCGGATCGCCTCGCGCGCCAGCTCCAGGATCTGCGGGTGCTTGGCGATCTCGTCGCGCATGTTCCGGTAGGACTCCTTCACCTCGAACATCGCACTCGAGCCCGGCCAGTCCTTCACCGTGTCGATCGCCAGCTTCTTCAGGAACTCCTCCTTCACCGCGAGCTCCGACGTCTCGAAGTCGCGGATGATGAAGTGGACCTTGGTGCGGTCGACGCTGGCGGTGATGTCGTTCGGGTGGACGAAGCCCTCCTTGTCCTTCGTCTTCTCGGGCGACAGCGTGTCCTTGGGCAGGCGGTTGATGAAATCCGCCGCCACCTTCACCGCGTTCACCATGACGCCGGTCGCGAACCCGGGGTGCGTGTTGCGACCCTGGAACGTGACCGTCATCGAGTCGGCGCTGAACGTCTCCGCCTCGAGCGTGCCGAGCCCCGCGCCGTCCAGCGTGTAGGCGTAGAGCGCGCCGAAGCGCGCGATGTCGAACTGGCGCACGCCGCGGCCGATCTCCTCGTCGGGCGTGAACGCGATGCGCAGCGTGCCGTGCGGCACGCTCGGGTTCCGTACCAGGTGCTCGACCGCCGCCATCACCACCGCCACGCCCGCCTTGTCGTCGGCGCCCAGGAGCGTGTCGCCCGAGGCGGTGACGATGTCCTCGCCGCGCTTGCCGGCGAGGTCGGCATCCTCCTTGGGAGACAGCACCGCGTTCGGGTGGTCCGGCAGCACGAGGTCACGGCCGTCGTAGTTGCGGTGCACGATCGGTTTCACGCCGGCGCCGGAGAGCTCGGGCGACGTGTCCACGTGCGCGAGGAAGCCGATCACCGGCACGTTCTTCTTCGATGTGTTCGCCGGGAGCGTGGCCATGACGATGCCGAACTCGTCGCGCTTCGCGTCCTTCAAGCCCAGCGCGCTCAACTCCTCGACGAGCAGGTCCAGGAGCACGAGCTGCTTCGCGGTGCTGGGGGTGCTTTCCGAGGCCGGATCGGAAGCGGTGTCGAGCTTGACGTAGCGCAGGAAGCGCTCGAGCACGGACGTCTGCTGGGTCGTGGTCGGCATGGGGGCTCCGGGGGGGAGGCGCTCGCCCAAGCCGCGGGCGAACGCGGTCGAAGTGGCTCCGTTCCTCCCTGGACTGTAGCGCCCGGGGGCCGCCCGCCGCTATGCTCGTTCACGCTCCACCTGAGACCGCCAAGTCACCGGAGGCCAACCGATGTCGACCGTCGCCGCCGCGCCCTCGGCACCCGAAGCCACGGAGGGCACGTTCTTCGGGCATCCGAAGGGCCTGTTCGTGCTCTTCCTCACCGAGATGTGGGAGCGCTTCTCGTACTACGGGATGCGCTCGCTGCTCACGCTGTACATGGTGAACTACCTGTTCATCCAGCCCGACGTGGGTCGCCGCGTGCTCGGGTTCAACGCCATGCAGCACGCGTTCACCTCGCTCCTCCACCAGGACTTCGCCGCGCAGCCGATGGGCTCGTGGGTCTACGGGCTCTACACGGGCTTCGTCTACTTCACGCCGTTCTTCGGCGGCCTGCTCGCCGACCGCATCCTCGGACAGCGCCGCACCGTGGTGGTGGGCGCCGTGCTCATGGCGATCGGCCATTTCATGATGGCGAGCGAGCGCATGTTCTTCCCTGCGCTCATGACGCTGATCCTCGGCAATGGCTGCTTCAAGCCGAACATTTCCACGCAGGTCGGCCTGCTCTACCCGCCCGGCGACAAGCGCCGCGACAGCGCGTTCTCGATCTTCTACGTCGGTATCAACATCGGAGCGTTCTTCGCGCCGCTCGTGTGCGGCACGCTCGGGCAGAAGGTCGGCTGGCACTACGGCTTCGGCGCCGCCGGCGTCGGCATGATCCTGGGGCTGATCTTCTACCTGATGAACCAGAAGCACCTCGCCCCCGACGTGCTCGCGCAGCGCAAGGCAGCCGTCGTGCAGACGAAGCAGGCCATGACCGGCGAGGAATGGATGCGCGTGATCGCGATCTGCGTCGCGTGCTTCATCGTCGCGTCGTTCTGGGCTGTTTACGAGCAGCAGGGCAACACGCTCCAGCTCTGGGCCGACCACAACACGCGGTGGACGTTCTTCGGCATCGGCATCCCGTCCACGTGGTACCAGGCGTTCAACCCGTTCATGATCTGGTTCTTCACGCCGGTGCTCACCGGACTGTGGGCGTGGCAGCGCAAACGCAACCAGGAGCCGACCAGCATCACCAAGATGGCGACCGGCTGCGTGCTGCTGGGCCTGGGCTTCGTGATCATGATCGCCGCGGCGCAGGGCCTCACGGATCCGGCCGCCAAGCGCAGCATCCTGTGGCTCGTGGGCAGCACCGTGATCTACACGTTCGGCGAGCTCTACCTGTCGCCGATCGGGCTCTCGTTCGTGACCAAGGTCGCACCCGTGCGCATCGTGTCGATGATGATGGGCGTGTGGTTCCTCGCCAACTTCATCGGCAACTACATGACGGGCTACCTCGGCACGTTCTACGAGAAGATGCCGAAGACGCAGTTCTTCGGCCTCATGACCACGATCGGCGTGGTGGCCGGCCTGGTGCTGTTCGCGATCGGCCGCCCGCTCGACAAGATCGTCTCCAAGCACGACAAGCAGGAAGCGCACTCGTAGGTTCGGCGGCGTAAGCGGCACCCCACGCGTGTGCCAGGGACTTCTGCGGTCCCCTGCGAAGCACGCGGGGCGCAGGGGGACGTTCATTCGCCCGCGGCGAATG
>Ga0209811_10000729_pt1 | contig 12475 bp, 12 predicted proteins | sample Coa_R1_6_FD_187161 | JGI IMG/M metagenome (GOLD analysis project Ga0209811, IMG submission 187161) | Surface soil microbial communities from Centralia Pennsylvania, which are recovering from an underground coalmine fire. - Coalmine... | ecosystem: Environmental > Terrestrial > Soil >...
ACATCAAGCTCAAGAAAGTGAAAAATCTTTCCGCGCACCTGACCAATGCCGAATGGATGATGAGCATGCCGGGCACGGACGCGCAGAAGCGGTTCCTGCTCAACTGCAATGGCTGCCACACGATCGAGCGCATCATGAAGTCGACGTACGACGCCGACGGCTTCATGCAGATTTTCCAGCGCATGGCCGGGTACTATCCCGGCAGCACGCCCCTGAAACCGCAGCGGCTCGCGGGCAAGGCGACGCGCGACGTCGAGCGTGGCGGCAACGGCAGGAAGACCGCGGAATGGCTCGCCAGCGTCAACCTGAGCCAGCAGCAGACGTGGTCGTTCCCGTTGAAGACCGAGCCGCGGCTCACGGGCCGATCCACTCGCGTGATCATCACGGAATACGACCTGCCGAATCCGCTGATCCAGCCGCACGACGTCGTGCTCGACCGCGAGGGCCAGGTGTGGTACTCGGACTTCGGCCAGATGTTCCTCGGCAAGATGGACCCGAAGACCGGCAAGGTGACGCAATACCCGATCCCCGTGGTCAAGCCGGGATGGTCCGAAGGCACCCTCGACCTGGAGATCGACCGCGACGACAACCCCTGGGTCGGCGTGATGTACCAGAGCGCGATCGCGAAGTTCGACAAGAAGGCCGAGAAGTTCAGGATGTGGTCCACCCCCAAGGAATGGGACAGCGACGGCGGCCAGCTCGGCCACATCGCCATCGAGGGAACACACACCGACAACAAGGTGTGGATCAAGAACTCGGACGGCGGCCACATCTACCGCCTCGACCTGGCCTCCAACCAGATGGAGAACCTCGGCGCGTTCAAGGATCCGCGCAACGGCAAGCGCATCGGCACGTACGGGATCCATTCCGACGCGCAGAACAACGCCTACCTGCTCGATTTCGCCGCCGGCAACATCGTCAAGCTCGACGCCAAGACCAAGCAGATGACCATCTATCTGACGCCGACCCCGAACTCGCGCCCGCGACGCGGCCGTGTCGATCACGAAGGGCGGTTGTGGTTCGCCGAATACCAGGGCAACGCCATCGGCATGTTCGACCCCAAGGCCGAGCGCATCACCGAATGGAAAGTGCCGACACCGTGGGCCGCCCCCTACGACGCCGTCGCCGGGCGCAACGGCGAGGCGTGGACCGGATCGATGCTCACCGACCGCGTCTCGCGCCTGGACATCAAGAGCGGAACGTACACGGAATACATGCTGCCGCGCCCGACCAACATCCGCCGCGTCTATCTCGACGAGTCGACCAAACCCGGCGCGCTGTGGATCGGCAGCAACCACGGCGCCTCGATCGTGAAGGTGGAGCCGCTCGACTAGACCGGCTGGTCGGGCAAAATCTCGAAAAAAAACCCCTCCGAAGAGGGGTTCGTGGGCCTTTTCAGGCCTTTCGTCAGTTCGCAGCGAAGCAATAGAACAAACCGGCGCCGCCCGAAGATTTCAGCTGGTCCTGGCTGCAGCCGCGCGAGCCGTGCGATGAATTCCACGACTTCATGTGCCGCGTGTCCTTCAACCCTTGAAGGTCATGATGGCCCACGATCGCCGAACCCTCGCCGCTCTTCGTCCAGTTGCCGCAGGTGGTGTCCCCGCCCGCGGTCGAGAAATACCCGGCCGAGTCCGAGCCCGTCAGGATATCGTGCTCGTTCGGCGTGTCGCCGCGGCCTTTGACCATCTCGCCTTTCTCGGTCAGAGCCGTCTGCTTGGTGACGTTGTTGTGCCCGGAGTGCAGGTCCTCGACGTTCTTGGCCACGACCGCGCCCTTGGCGTTCTGCCACGGACCTTTGCCGATGCGGCTCCGCGCGTCCACGCCCGCATCGCCCCCGGGAAGGGACGTGCTCAGGTACGCGCGCCAGTTCGCCGCTTTCGCCCCCGCTGCCTTGGCGAGCGCAGCGCAATGCGCATCGGCGCCGTCCAGGCCGCCGAGATCTCCGCCTTTGCCCGATCCGGTGCTGGTCACGAAAAACGTCATGTTGGCCTGCTGCGCCTGGACCGTCGGGGCGACAGCCGCGCCGATCAGGACCGCCGGTACCAAGATGCCTGCCGCTGAAATTCTGTTAAAGCTCATCTGACCTCCGTGGAAATACATCGAGTTGAACTGCGAAATACCTGGCTCTTATGCCGACTTATGCCAGTGTCCTGTGCTGGTGCTGAGGGGCGAACACGCTGCCGGGGATGGCTATTCCATCAGCCGACTAAGCCGCGGCCCTTGCCCCCGAGAGTGACAAGGATACTGCGGTCAATCGCTTCAGCTCGTCGAACACCAGTCCCGGCACCAAGCGGCTCGCCACGAGACCGCGCGGCGTCACCTCGATCACCGCGAGGTCGGTGTAGACGCGCTTCACCACGCCGATGCCCGTCAACGGATAGCTGCACCGCTCGACGATCTTCGAGGCGCCTTCCTTGGTGAGGTGCTCCATCATCACCCAGACGTTCTTCGCGCCGACCGCGAGATCCATCGCGCCGCCGACCGCCGGAATGGCGTCGCCGCCGGTGTGCCAGTTGGCGAGGTCGCCCGAGGCGGACACCTGGAAGGCCCCGAGCACCGCGATGTCGAGGTGGCCGCCGCGCATCATCGCGAACGAATCCGTGTGGTGGAAGAACGCGCCGCCGGTGAGCAGCGTCACGGGCTCCTTGCCCGCGTTGATGAGGTCGCCGTCCTCCTCGCCCTTCGCCGGCGCCGGACCCATGCCGAGGATGCCGTTCTCGCTGTGCAGAAAAATCTCGCGGTCTTTCGGCAGGTGATTGCCGACCAGCGTCGGCATGCCGATCCCCAGATTCACGTATGAGCCCTCGGGGATGTCGAGCGCGATGCGCTTCGCGATTTCATCGCGGGTGAGTCTTACGTAGCTCATCGTCCCGTCGCCGCCGCCTTGCCCGATATCCCCCGCGTCACGCTCGCTGCGGGGGTCCACTGGCCTGCCTTGCGCGGTACTTTCACCACGCGCGCCACGAATATTCCCGGTGTGACGATGTGCTCGGGATCGAGCTGCCCGAGCTCTGCTACGTCATAGACCTGGGCGATCGTGACCTTCGCCGCGCTCGCCATGGTCGGCCCGTAGTTGCGGGCGCTCTTCCTGTAGACGAGATTGCCCCAGCGGTCGCCGCGCTCGGCTTTCACCAGCGCGACGTCGCCGTGCAACGGATATTCGAGCACCTGTCCCTTGCCGTCGATGACGCGCGTCTCCTTGCCCTTCGCGAGGTCGGTGCCGTAACCGGTCGGCGTGTAGAACGCGCCGATCCCCGCGCCCGCAGCGCGCATGCGCTCGGACAGCGTCCCCTGCGGGACAATCTCGAGCTCGACCTTTCCGGCGCGGTAGGCCTCCTGGAAGTGATGCGAATCGACCTGGCGTGGATACGAGCAGACGAGCTTGCGTATGCGCCCCGCCTTGAACAGCGCCGCGATCCCGACCTCGCCGTTGCCGGCGTTGTTGTTCACGATGGTCAGATCCTTCGCGCCTTGTGCGATCAGCGCATCGACCAGCTCCTCCGGAACGCCCGACCCGCCGAAGCCGCCGACGAGAATGGTCGCACCGTCGCGCACGTCGGCGAGCGCGGCCTCGATCGAGGGGGAGATCTTGTCGATCATGTCGATTCTTAGGATATCGCGGGTAGAATGCCGTGTCATCCGCGAACGAGAAAGACCATGGCCAGGAAACGCCCCGAGGAGCTCCGCAGCCACCGCTGGTACGGCGCCGGCGACCGCAAGACCTTCGACCACCGTTCGCGCACCGCGCAGATGGGTTACGACAAGAGCGACTATGCCGGCAAGCCGGTGATCGCGATCATCAACACCTGGAGCGACATCAACCCCTGCCACGCGCACTTCCGCGTGCGCGCGGAGGAGGTGAAGCGCGGCGTGTGGCAGGCGGGCGGATTTCCCGTGGAAATGCCGGCGATCACGCTGTCGGAGCCGTTCCAGAAGCCCTCGACCATGATGTACCGCAACTTCCTCGCGATGGAAACGGAGGAGCTGCTGCGCTCCTACCCCGCCGACGGTTGCGTGCTCATGGGCGGTTGCGACAAGACCACGCCCGCCCTCGTCATGGGCGCGCTGTCGATGGGTCTGCCGACCATCTACATGCCCGCCGGACCGATGCTGCGCGGCAACTGGCACGGCCAGGTGCTCGGCTCGGGCAGCGACTCGCGCAAGTACTGGCAGGAGCTGCGCGCCGGCACGATCACCGAGAACGACTGGCAGGAGATCGAGGAAGGTATCGCGCGCTCTCCCGGCCACTGCATGACCATGGGCACTGCCTCGACCATGACTTCCGCAGTGGAGGCGCTGGGTCTTTCTCTTTCGGGCGCGGCATCGATCCCCGCAGCGGATTCGCATCACGCGAAAATGGCGACGGCGACGGGCAAGCGCGCGGTCGAGCTCGTGTGGGAGGACGCGACGCCGAAGAGCCTGCTCACGGCCTCGTCGTTCGACAACGCGGTGACCTGCGTGGTCGCCTGCGGCGGTTCGACCAACTCGGTGATCCACCTGATCGCCATGGCGCGGCGCGCCGGCGTGCCGCTCGACCTGGACCGTTTCGAAGCGATCTCGAAAAAAACGCCGGTGATCGCAAACCTGCGCCCCTCGGGCAAGTATCTGATGGAGGATTTCTACTATGCGGGAGGCCTGCGCGCCCTGCTTGCCTCGATCGGCGACCTGCTCGACCTCAAGGCGAAGACCGTCAGCGGCAAGACGCTCGGCGAGAATCTGCAGGACGCGAAAATCTATAACCCCGACGTGATCCTGCCGCGCGAGAGGCCCGTGCTGCCTTCGGGCGGGCTCGCCATCCTGCGCGGGAATCTCGCGCCCGACGGCGCGGTGGTCAAACCCGCGGCGACCGAGAAGCGGCTGTGGAAGCACAAAGGACGCGCCGTGGTATTCGAGGACTACAACGACCTGCAGGCGCGAATCGACGATCCCAAGCTCGACGTCGACGCCGATTGCGTGATCGTGCTCAAGAACGCGGGCCCGGTCGGCGCGCCCGGCATGCCCGAGTGGGAGGTGCCGATCCCGAAGAAGCTGCTGCAGCAGGGCGTGCGCGACATGGTGCGGATCTCGGATGCGCGCATGAGCGGCACGGCGTTCGGGTGCTGCGTGCTGCACGTCGCTCCGGAATCGTTCATCGGCGGGCCTCTCGCCCTCGTGAAGGAGGGCGACATGATCGAGCTCGACATCGAGCGCCGCCGCCTGCAGCTCCTGATCGACGACGCCGAGATGATGAAGCGCAAGCGCGCGTGGAAGGCGCCGGCGCGAAAATTCGAGCGCGGCTACGGCGCGCTGTTCTCGCAGCACATCAAGCAGGCCAACGAGGGCTGCGACTTCGACTTCCTCGAGGGCACCGCGCCCACCGCCGACCCGGAGATCCACTGATGACCTCGGTGACCCGGCGCAGACTGCTCGCCGCTGGGGCCATGCTCCCCGTGATTCCCGCATTTGCGCAGTCGCGCCCGCTCACCTGCGGCGCGCTGACCGACGCACAGACAGCAGGTCCGTTCTTCAAAACGAACACGCCGCTTCGAGCATCGCTCATCGAGCCAGGATCCAAGGCGCCGCGGCTCGTCGTCACCGGGCAGGTCCTGTCGGCGCGGTGCACGCCGGTCGCGAACGCGCTGCTCGATTTCTGGCACGCCGACGAGGACGGCGAATACGACAACAGCGGCTTCCGCTACCGCGGCCACCAGTTCACCGACGCACAGGGCCACTACCGGCTCGCCACCATCGTCCCGGCCGAGTACCCGGGACGCACGCGCCATATCCACGTGAAGGTGCAGGCGCCGGGAAAGCGCGTCCTCACGACGCAGCTCTACTTCCCGGGCGATCCGGGCAACGCGAAGGACGGGCTCTACGAGCACGCCCTGGAGATGCGGATGGCGAAAGCCGCCGAAGGGACCTTCGACTTCGTCGTCGAAGCCTGACTAGGCCGGCTCGGGCTGGGGCGCCTTCTCGCCGCGCGCGACGAGCGAGTCCTTCGCCAACACCTCGAAGCGCCGCGCGGCTACGACGCGGCGCTCGCGAGCGTAGGCCTCGTGGTTGCGCTCCACCTCGTCCAGGCGGTACACGTAGTTCACCATCATGCCCACCGAGCGGCGCATGCCCATCGCGGAGATGTCGCCCAGCCAGTTCAGCCGCTCCAGGCGCGCTCCGTTCCCCAGGTGGAAGCGCGACACCGGGTCGAGCGGATCCCTGCCCTGCTTTGCGTGCAGCAGGTAGTACGCGCCCAGGCGCACCAGCTCGCGCCGCATGTCCGCCGCGGCGGCGTGATCGTCGAACCAGCGGTTCGTGTCGAGCCGGGCGAGGAGCGCCGCGACGTCGGACTGCTCCTTGGCGACGCCGGCGAGCCACTTGCGGAAGCCCGGGATCGGCGAAAGCGTGGAGAAGGTCTTCAACCTCGGAAACTCGCGGCCGAGGTCTTCGGCAACCTGCTTGATGAGCAGGTTGCCGAAGGAAACGCCGCGCAGACCTTCCTGGCAATTGGTGATCGAGTAAAAGATCGCGCAGTTGGCCGACGTGGGATCGGTCACGGGCGATTCGAGATCGAGTAGCGGCTGCACGCGCGAGCTGATGCCGCGCGTCAGCGCCACCTCGATGAAGATCACCGGCTCGTCCGGCAGTGCCGGGTGGAAGAAGGCGTAGCAGCGGCGGTCGGCCTCCAGCCTGCGGTGCAGGTCGGGCCAGCCCTGGATCTCGTGCACCGCCTCGTAACGGATCAGCTTTTCCAGCACCAGGGCGGGAGTGCGCCAGTCGATGCGCTGGAGCACGAGGAAACCGCGGTTGAACCAGGAATTCAGCAGATGGCCGAGGTCGGAATCGATGCCGGCGTAGTGCGGCTGCTCGGGCAGGAGCTTGAGCAGCCGGCGGCGCATGTCGACCAGGATGCCCGTGCCGCCCGCCGGCATGTTCAGCCGCCGGAAAAGCTCCTGCCGGGGCGATTCGACCGCGCGCTGCAGCCGCACGAGGTTGCCCTGCGTAGGTTCCTGGCGGTAGGCGTCGGCGACGCGCCCGACCGCTTCCGGATCCGGCGAAAACTCCTTCACCAGCAGATCGAAGAAGATCGCGAGTCCCGTCTCGTCGAGCAGCTGGTAGGACGCCAGAGCTTCGCGCGCGATATGGGCGCCGGAGACCTCTCCCCGTTCGGACATCAGTGCATGGCAGAGCGTGACGGCGTTCCGCGCCTTGCGCACCGCCGCGCGTGGCAGGCTCCCGGGACGGCGCCTGATCGACCCGAGGAGGCGGCGGAAAAAAGACGGTTTCGCGGGCGAATTCATGGATAGTGAGACAGTGGCCGGGCGCCGGTGTTCGATCTCTCGTCATTCTAGCTTGGCTTGTCCGTCAGTGTAGAATCCGCTCTCGCCGAAACTGAACTCGAAACTGAGCCGAACCGAGACAAATTCCCATGGCGCTATCCGAAACTGAACGCAAAGCATGCGTCGAGACGCTGCTCAACGCCGACAAGACGAAGAAGCAGGCGGTGCAGCTCTCGGTCACCTACCCCCACATCACCATCGAGGATTCCTACGCGATTTCCAGCACGGTCGCGCAGCACTGGATCAAGGCGGGCGCGAAGCTGATCGGCCACAAGGTGGGCCTGACCTCGAAGGCGATGCAGGCCTCGTCGCAGATCAATGAGCCCGACTACGGGCACCTGCTCGATACCATGATGGTGGCCGACGGCGCCAAGGTGCCGCACGCGAATTACTGCCTGCCGCGCGTCGAGATCGAGCTCGCCTTCGTGCTCGGAAAGCCGCTGAAAGGGCCCGGAGTAGGGCTGCTCGACGTGCTGCGCGCCACCGAGTACGTGGTGCCCGCGATCGAGATCGTCGACGCTCGCCTGCAGAACCCGCGCAAGATCTTCGACACAGTGGCCGACAACGGCGCGGCGGCCGGCATCGTCATCGGCGGGCGGCCTATCAGCCCGATGGAAACGGACCTGCGCTGGGTGGGCGGCATCATGTACCGCAACTCCGAGATCGAGGAGACCGGCCTGGCCGCCGGCGTGCTCGGACATCCGGCGCTGGGCGTCGCCTGGCTCGCCAACCGCTTGGGCAAGAACGGCGTCACGCTCGAAGCCGGGCACCTGATCCTCGCCGGCTCGTTCACGCGCGTCGTGTTCGCGCAAAAAGGCGACACGCTCCACGGCGACTTCGGGCCGCTGGGCGGCGTCGCCGTGCAGTTCGTCTAGGGAGAGCTCGTCCATGACCGCCATCGGCTTTCGCATCCTTCCAGTCCCCAAACGCCCCGACAAGAAGCTGGTCGCCGAGCTCGCCAGGATGGTGACGCCCCATCTGTCCGACAGTATGGAGCGCCTGTACGCGGGCGGCGCGCAGCTCCGACCCATGCACGACGGCACCAAGCTGTGCGGCCCGGCGTTCACCGTGCGCACTTCGCCCGGCGACAATCTGCTCGTACACAAGGCGATCGACACGGCCGAGCCCGGTGACGTCATCGTCGTCGACGCAGGCGGCGTCAACGACAACGCGATCATCGGCGAACTGATGTCCGCACGAGCCGAGCAGCGCGGCGTCGGCGGCATGGTGATCTGGGGCGCGATTCGCGACTCGAAGGAGCTCTCGCAAGGCAGCTTCCCGGTGTACGCGAGTGGCGTCACCCATCGCGGGCCGTACAAGAATGGCCCCGGCGAGATCAACGTGACCGTGACGATCGGCGGGATGACGGTGAACCCCGGCGACATCATCGTCGGCGACGCCGACGGCCTGATCGCGGTGCCGCAGGATCAGGCGGAGGCCGTGCTCGCATCGGCGAAGGCGATCCTGGCGAAAGAAGAGAAGTCGATGAAGGACATCAAGGCCGGCACCGTCGACCGCGGCTGGGTCGACAAGGCGCTGAAGGAAAAAGGCTACAAGGTGTGACCTCATTTTCGATCATGAATCTTCCGGAAAATACGTTCAAGCGCGCCCTCAAGGCGAACAAGGTCCAGATCGGGCTGTGGTGCAGCCTGTCCTCGCACTACGCGACCGAGCTCGTCGCGGGCTCGGGTTTCGACTGGATCCTGCTCGACACCGAGCATTCGCCGAACGACCTTGAGTCGGTGCTGCAGCAGCTGCAGGCCGCCGCGCCCTACCCCACGCATCCGGTGGTGCGCGTGCCCTGGAACGACATGGTGACCATCAAGCGCTACCTGGACATCGGCGCGCAGTCGCTTCTCATCCCCTACGTGCAGAACGCCGAGGAAGCGAAGGCCGCGGTCGCCTATACGCGCTACCCGCCCGCGGGCGTGCGCGGCGTCGCCGGCGCGACGCGCGCGACCCGCTTCGGCCGCGCGAAGGACTATGCGAAACGCGCGCACGAAGAGATCTGCGTGCTGGTGCAGGTCGAGACGCAGACGGCGCTCGACAACCTGGAGAAAATCGCCGCGGTCGAGGGCGTCGACGGCGTCTTCATCGGGCCGGCCGACCTTCATGCGTCGCTCGGCTACACCGGCGAGACCAACAATCCCAAGGTGATGCCGGTCATCGACGAGGCGATCCGGCGCATCCGCAAGGCGGGAAAGGCGCCCGGCATCCTCACGGGCGTGGAAGCCGACGCCAAGCGCTGGCTCGAATGCGGAGGCCTGTTCGTCGCGGTCGGCGCCGACACCGGCGTGCTCGCGCGCGGGACGGAGGCGCTCGCAGCGAAATTCAAGTAGGCGGCATGGCGGTCATCGAGCTGGCTTCCGGGCGGACCCTGTTCCACGAAGGCGACGCGAGCCGGCATATCTACCGGGTCGTCTCGGGGGAGATCGAGGTCAGCCGCGGGACGGGCGATCACGCCGCCGTCCTCGGGCGCGTTGGCCCCGGCCACTTCGTCGGCGAAATGGGCGCCCTGGTCTCCGCGCGGCGCAACGGCACCGCGCGCGCGGTCTCCGACACCATTTTGAGACGCTACCGCCGCCGCGAATTTCTCCTGGACGTAGTGCGCGACCCGGACCTCTCCGCGCAAGTGCTGAACGGCCTCAGCCTTCGCACCCGCGCCCAGGTCGAGTTTCTTCGCGGCGCCCCGGCGGGGCAGAAGCTCTCGTCGCTCCTGCGGCGGATCGTCGAGTTCCTGCGCTCGTTACTCAAGCGCGCGCCACGGCAGGGTCCGCTGCGCGCCGCGATCGGCCGCGCCGGGTTCGGCCGCCAGGAGTTCGAGCCGGGCACCGTCCTGTTCGAGGAAGGGGCGCCGAGCGACGGCGTGTTCTGGATCGAGTCAGGCCGAGTGCTGGTGCGCACGAAGGACGCGAGCGGCGCCGAGCGGCGCGCCGGGCACGCCGGCGCCGGCGAGTTCGTCGGCGAGATGGGTGTGCTCGAGTCGCTGCCGCGCTCGGCCACCGCCGTCGCAGTCACGCGGGTGGTCGCTTGCAAGATGTCGCCCGAAGACTTCACCGCACTCCTGCGGCGCTCGCCCTCTGCCGTGCTGATCGTGATCGACGCCCTGTGCGAACGAGCCCGCCGGACGCGGGCGCGGGCCGCCGCCTGGGACGGCTCGGGCAACCTGCTCGATGCCCTGCGCTCGGTGGACAGCATGGCGCAGTTGGCCAAGTACCGCTTGGCGGACGAGGCTTGGCGCGCCCGTGCGTATGTCACGGCGCAATGGGACCGGGGGAGAATCATGAGCGCGACCTACCAGCGCTACCTCCGAGGTACCGCGACTGCAGAAGAAATGGAGCACGCGAACACCGTGCTCCGCGACTACCTCAAGATCGCGGGCCTCGGCACCCTGCTCGTCCTCCCGGGCGCGCCGATCACCATTCCCCTCGCCGTGAAGCTCGGCAAGGCGCTGGGCGTGAACATACTTCCGTCGGAGGTCGAGGCGGAGATGACGTAAGGGCGATCTCGCGAGTCTCGATGCAGGGCAGGCGGCCGCTGCCCCGGATGATCTACGCCCTCCATTGAAGAATGTCATCTTGAACGTTCATCGTTCCTGAAACCGTCCGCCGTTTTCGAGTGCGGGTTAGGCCTCGTCCCATCCGATACGAGGAGGTGCGAAAAATGTCTGCAAGCAGAGCTGTCGTCGCGATACTCGCCGCGGTCGTCCTGCCCGGCTGCGATTCCGGCGCGAGCAAGGCGCCTCCGGTCAACGCCACCGCGTCGTTCCCGGCCAAGGGAGCCAAATGGACGCTCGGCGGCGTGCCATGCTGCACCCTGATCTCGGTGCCCGCGGCCGCCCCGCCTGTCGGCACCGGAGCCTGCCCCGGTGTGCGTCCCGGAGCGATCGTGCTGAGCGACGTGGGGCAATGCACCTTGAATTTTCTTTTCCGTGGGTCGGACGGCAGCCGCTATATCGGCACGGCAGGCCACTGCATTCTCGGCGCGAGCCCGATCGGCGGTGACGTCGGGGAGACGTCGTGGGCTCCGGGCAAGGGGCCGGTGGCGCGCGACTCCGCGGGCAGCCGGATAGGCGAGTTCGCTTACGCGATCCTGCAGGACCCGAAGGACTTCTCTCTGATCCGCCTCGATTCGCAAGCGCAGGCGAGCGCCGCCATGTGCTACTTCGGGGGGCCCACAGGGGTCAACGACGACCGGCCGGGCCTCACCCAACCCGTGGTGCTCGAATGGTTCGGCAACGGCATCGTGCTGGGCAGCGCGCTTCCGGGGCGCAGCGCGATCGCGGCGGGCATGCCCAGCCCGGACCACGTGTTCGCTCAGGGCGTCGCGACTCCCGGCGACTCGGGCAGCGGGGTGATCTCCAGCGACGGCCGCGCCGTCGGTGCCCTGGTCACCGTGGGCGCGCACACGGGATCGCTCAGTCTCGCGGGGGGAGACGCCGGTCTGGTCGGCATCACCCGCCTGACGCCGCAAGTCGAGCGCGCCCAGCAGGTCCTTGGCACGAACCTGGTTTTGCAGTCCGCGCCGACCCCGTAGCGGCCCGCACCCCGGGAACGGCCTACACCCACACCTGCAGCACGTAGTCGTACGCGGCCTGCGCGTTGGTCATATCGACGCGTTGCAGCTTGATGCGGTAGCCGTCCTTCGTGTTCTTCAGGTGGTGCACGTAGGAACCGGCGAAGTGGCGCACGTCGTCGCGGCGCAGCTCCATCATGTGGAAGCGCGAGCGCGCGACCACGTCGCCGTTCGGCGATTCCTTTTCCACGACGACGTTGCCGACGACGTGGTTCGTGCCCCACAGCGGGCGCTGCGACCAGGCGTCCGGGTGCAGGACGCGCTTCATGCGCACGGTCATCAGGTTCCGATCCTCGGCGAAGATCGCCGGCATGCCGTCCCAGGTGGTGTGCGAGGGCTCGGGCGGCATCCAGTAGATGCCGTCCTCGGCAAACAGGTCGATGTAGTCCTGCCAACGCTTGCCGTCGAGGATCTCGGCCTGGCGGTAGAGGAACTGCTCGACCGCGTGCTGCGTGTCGTGTCCGTTCGCCGCTCGAACGGGTTTCCTCGCCGGGGCGGCCTTCTTCGCCGCTTTCTTCCTCTTCGCCATCTCAGCCTCCTGCGGTCATGTACTGCGACCAGGCTTTCATCTGGTTGCGCATCGGGGC
>Ga0209811_10000731_pt1 | contig 12453 bp, 12 predicted proteins | sample Coa_R1_6_FD_187161 | JGI IMG/M metagenome (GOLD analysis project Ga0209811, IMG submission 187161) | Surface soil microbial communities from Centralia Pennsylvania, which are recovering from an underground coalmine fire. - Coalmine... | ecosystem: Environmental > Terrestrial > Soil >...
GACCAAAATAGACCTTACCAGACAAGATCAGACCAGACCAGACCAGACCAGATCAGAACAGATCACACCAGAATAGACCAGACCTGAACAGACCAAACCAGTAGGTATGTTATGCGGGTTCTAACTCACTTTTTGCATTGGAGTGAGAGAGAAAGAGCGATATTTCCCATTGGAGCGAGAGAGACAGCGATATAGATAAGAGACCGCGTGACGTCACGTTACTGTTGGCTTGTAGGCCGTATAGGGGTGGGGTGGGGGAGGGGAGGGGAGTTATTTATAGCGCATGACGTCATTTTTTATTGGTTTGTGGGCTGTTGAGGGGAAAGGGGGAGGGGAGGGGAGGTGTTTAGAGGTATATGAGTTTAGATTCTTTAGATGTTGTATGAGTAATTAGTTGGAGTATATTGATAGTTGACCCCTTGACTCTGGGGCTGATAGCGGAACGTATCTATTTAGAGAGAGAGACGGAGAGAGAGAGAATGTATCGCGAGCGAAGTTTGCGCGGGATTTTCGCGCTCGGTTGCGTCACGCGCGAGCTTGCGTATAAATGATTCATCGTGTCGAGCTCGTTCGCGCGTATTTCCAAATCCCATGCATTTTTGGGTTTTTTTAAAAAATTAAATTTAGCGCAATCAAATGCGCATTTTTCGCGATTAAAGACGCTGACTCTAAGTCGCGTCCGGTTGCACCACATCCGTTGAAAGTCACGCGTAATGTAAAAATCCATAAATTTTTTTGGTTTTTAATTAAATTTGACGCAATTAAGTGCGCTTTTACATGTTCAAGGACGCTGACTGAGACTAAGTCGCGTCTGGTTTTATCAGCTTGCTTGAGGCTATGCATATTATAAAAATCTATTTTTATTAAATTTTGTTTATGAACAAATGTGAACGAGTGTGCGTCAACGTTCCTGACATCTGCGCGTGTGTGTTTAAATATTTTATCGAAGGCGCGAACGACGAAAGCGACAGTGTTTTGTCATTTAATCATGGAAGAGGAACGCGATCTGTGCAATCGAGCGACTAATGTGGAAACGATGGACGAGTATCTCGACTGGATAAGACGATGCGACGAGTGTCTCCGGTCCTTGCGGGAAAATTGTCGAAGCAAGCGTCAGCGAACGTCCACCGGAACGATTCACTCTTTGGTCGCCCGAATCCTGCAATTGACGGGTGTAAGGGAGGCTTTGCGCGGACGTTTCGAGCACGTGGGTGGCGGTCGCGTCGAGAGTCAGCGAGGATTCTCATGGTCCGAAATCGAGACGGCTTTCGATAAGCGCGTGCTGACCGGTGCGATTATTAATTTAAATTACATCGAACCTCTGCGATTTCTCGAGGACGCCAGGTATACCGTGCTCGATCGAGTACGCGATGTTATGGGAAGATACAACAGCGTTAAAGTCAATACCGCGTTCAACGGGGAGTTCGTCGCAGGTGACAAGATCGCCGTTAAGACCATTGTTACGAAGAATCATCCGCTCTTAATCACATCCGAGTTGAGAGAGTGGTACGATCGACGTGTAATCGACGATATTCTAGCATCGTTGGAGGAGTTTCAGGAACGCGATAGTGGATGGACGTTGTCACGTATATTGAATCTAATTATAAACGTAAACATGTATAATCCTATGCGTGTCGGATGTTACATCGATATACCTCGAGAGATTAGGATGAAAAGAGCGGTGATCAACGTGCGATCTACGGACGATGCGTGTTTCGCGTGGGCGGTAGTCGCAGCTCTATATCCTGTCGAAAGAAACGCGGAAAGAAGCTCTCGGTATCCGCACTATTCGACGGTGTTGAATCTCGAAAGCGTTGAATTTCCCATGAGTCTGAATCGCATCGAGAAGTTCGAACGTCTCAACGAGATATCTATCAACGTCTATACCATTCAGGAGAGTGAGAAGAAGGATAAGAAAGACCGCGGCATAGCGATCGTTCCTTTGTTTCTCACCAATGATAAGAAGGAAAGACACGTCAATTTGCTGTATCTGTACGATACGCGACGAGATAACATCGCGCATTTCGCGTATATCAAGAATCTGTCCCGACTCGTCGCTTCGCAATTGACCGCGGGAAAACGTAAAGCGTATATATGCGATCGGTAAGTATAAAATTACATAATTTACAAAGTGTATAAAGTAAACAATAATTTTTAATATTTCGCAGGTGTATGCATTACTTTAATACGAGCGAGAAGTTATCGGCTCACAGCGTGGATTGCGAAAGAATGAACGATTGCGCGATCGTTCTTCCTAACGACGACGACAAGTGGCTAGCCTTTCGGAACTACGATCGAAAGGAGCGAATTCCTTTCGTGGTGTACGCCGATCTCGAATGCGCGCTGGAGAGGAAGGAGGAGGAAAGTACATCGAATACATCCATCACTCAACATCATAAGGCGTTTAGCGTTGGATATTACATACGCTGCGCGTACGACGATTCCAAGTCGATGTACAGATCTTATCGCGGTGAGAGATGCGTATCGTGGTTCGTCGAGGAGCTCCACGATCTAGCTCAACGCGTGAAAACGATTCTCGACGCTAATGTACCTATGGCGGATCTTACGCGGGACGAGCTGGATAGATTTAATAGCGCAACGCACTGTTACGTGTGCGAGAAACCGTTCGCACCGGATGATTCGCGCGTACGCGATCACTGTCATCTCACCGGTCGTTACAGAGGTCCCGCGCATTCGAATTGCAATTTAAATTACAACGATTCGTACGTTATTCCCGTATTTTTTCATAATTTATCTGGCTACGACGCGCATTTCATTATTCAAGACGTGGCTAATGCCTTCCCCGGCAGAGTTGACTTGCTACCGCTAACGAAAGAGAAATACATCTCGTTCACGAAGAATGTCAAAGACACGGTGGCGGACGAGAGAGGAAAACGGAAATGGAAGACATGCGTCAAATTACGTTTCGTGGATTCGTTCAAATTTCTGGGTACCAGTCTGGAAAAATTGGCATCGTATCTCGATAAGAGCAAACTGAAGATCGCGCGTTCCGAATTTCGCGAACTCAGTTCGGAAGATTTCGAGCTTCTTACGCGAAAAGGTGTATTCCCGTACGAGTACATCGACAGCGTGGATAAGTTACGCGAGACTCGTTTACCGCCGCGCGAGTCGTTCTATAGTTCGCTGACGGATGACACAGTTTCCGTTGACGATTACGAGCACGCGATAAATATCTGGGAGCGGTTTCGCATCGAAACGCTGGGCGACTATAGCGATCTGTATCTGAAAACGGACGTTCTTCTGTTGGCGGATGTCTTCGAAAATTTTCGCGACGCTTGTATCGAGAGTTACGGGTTGGACCCCACGCATTACTATACGTTACCTGGGTATACCTGGGACGCGATGTTAAAGCATACCGGTATTCGATTCGAATTGTTAACCGATATCGATATGTTGCTATTCCTGGAACGTGGAATACGCGGCGGTCTGAGTCAGTGTTCGAACAGGTACGCTCGCGCGAATAATAAATACGCGGGAACGTACGATTCGTCGGAACCGTCGACGTACCTGATGTACTTCGACGTGAACAATTTGTACGGTTGGGCGATGTGTCAACCGTTACCGTACGCGGATTTTCAATGGGTCGACGACGTCGCGAACTTCGATATAATGTCCGTGACATCGGAGTCGCTTATCGGTTATATTCTCGAGGTCGACCTTGCGTATCCGCGAGGCCTTCACGATTCTCACGCCGACTTGCCGTTCTGCCCGACGTGCGACAAGCCGCCCGGAAAACGGAGCGATAAACTCCTCGCGACGCTTTACGATAAGCACCGCTACGTCACGTACTATCGTAACCTTCAGCAATGCGTTCGACACGGTTTACGCGTGACGAAGATTCATCGAATACTGCGATTCGCGCAATCTCCGTGGTTACGCGGATACATCGAACTTAACACACGATTACGAACTCGCGCGAGAAACGAATTCGAGAAAAATTTATACAAATTGATGAACAACGCGGTGTTCGGTAAAACCATGGAAAACGTGCGTAATCACGTGGACGTACGACTCGTGACTCAATGGGACGGAAGATACGGCGCGGAAGCGATGATCTCGAAACTTAACTTCCACAGTAGAAGCGTCTTTTCCGAGAATCTCGTCGCCGTGGAATTGCGCAAGCTTTCGGTGAAGCTCGACAAACCGATCTACGTCGGTATGTGTATCCTCGACATATCCAAGATCCGTTTGTACGAATTTCACTACGAGTATATGTTACCGCTGTACGGAGACAAATGTAAAATAATGTATACCGATACGGATAGTCTCATATATAGCATCGAATGCGACGATGTGTACGAGAATATAAAGAGAGATATCGATAGGTTCGACACGAGCGATTACGCGGCAGATAACGCGTACGGTATTCCGCTCGCGAACAAAAAAATGCCAGGTTTGATGAAGGATGAGAACAACGGTGCGATCATGACGGAATTCGTAGGACTTAGAGCGAAGATGTACGCGTTGCGAGTCGACGGTAAGAAGGATACGAAGAAGAGCAAAGGTGTCAAGAGTAGCGTCGTCGCGAGTAAGATCACGTTCGAGGATTACACGCGGTGTCTGCGACGAGAGATCGAGATGACGCGAAAGCAGTCCTGTATAAGATCCAAGTTACACGCGGTGTACACGGTCTCGGAATCGAAGATCGCGCTCAGTCCGCACGACGACAAACGATACGTCGCACCCGAATCGACCGATACTCTCCCATGGGGACATTACGCGATACCGTTGTAAGTAACGTATATTTTAGTGAAATTCTAATTTTGTAAATATGTATACAATAAAATATTGTAAGAAAAAAAATCCATTGTTTATTCGAATTTCAATATATTTTAAATAAACACATTATAAGTTATAATACAGCTCCTTTGTTTATCCAAGAGTTGTGCGAACTGTCCATTCCCAGCCATTTCACGTAGACCTTGTTACCCTTCCGACGCAGTACTTTCTCTACGAGATACACATCGGGATCGGAAACGCGCAGTAACTCGTGTTCGTAGAATCCTCCGGCTATCGATTCTCCGCGGGAATCTGTCAGCAGATACGTCACGGGATAGGTTCGTTGTACTTTGCTGATTCGGAAAACCTCGGTGGTCCAATTAGGCGTGTAACCTTTCTCGAATATCGTCTTGAACTTGCTAACGCGTACCGGATCGTTCACCTTGAATCTTCCTGGAGCGGCTATCTTGACGTTGCTATACACCGTGGACAAGAGTCCAGGTGCTTTGGCTGGTGTAACGTCGACAGGCCGCATTCCGATGGTTCGATGCTTACGCTCGTTATACTCGGACAGCAAACGCGGCAGCTCGCCGATCCATTTGTACGTTCCGTTTAGCGTAAAGTGCTTCCACATGGCGTTCTTGAGCGTGCGATTGAATCGCTCGACGACCGACGCCTTCATCACCGAATACGTCGAATAGTGATTGATTTTACGCTTCGTCGTAATCTTTCGCACTTCAGCGTTGTAAAACTCCTTTCCTTCGTCCGTCTGAAGATTTCTCGGACATCGAGCGTCGTCGCGCATTATCTTAGATAACGCTCGGGCAGTCTCATTTCCGCTTTTAGTCTTGAGCGGTACGGCCCACGCGTATTTACTAAGTACATCGATAACGGTGAGTATGTAGTTGTGACCTTTGTTGTGTCGCGCGTAAGGGCGCATCTCGACCACGTCCGCTTGCCACAAGTCGTCGTATCCGCGCACTACGACGCGACGACGCGGAAAGTTTCTTCTCGCGGGCGCGTGTAACTCCTCCACGAGCCTTCGTTTCTCGATGCTCATTCTAACACCTATTCGTCGTACGATGGCTTTCCACCGCTTTTTATTACGTCGATATCTCGTTGCAACGACCTTATCGTCGCCTCGAACCGTCGCTTCGTCGTCGTCGACTGCTCCGCCAGTTCCTCCACGTTTTTCTGCAAATCCTGTATCAGTTTATCTCGAGCTTTATCGGTCTTCTCGATATTCGAATACAGCATGAGGAAGCCCTTCTGCAACTCGTCCGTGTCCTTCCTCAATCGCGACGTAATGTTCTCGTTGTTTTCGCGATATCTTGCCCCTTCCTCTTTCACAGCGTTTAGCGCGAGTTCGACGTAGCGCTTGTTCGTCGCGTCGGTGTCAACTTCCGGCACAGCCAGACGTCGTATCTTGCGCTCTTTTGCATCATAATCAGCGGAGGGGTCCTGGCACAACGCGTTATCGCGCACGAAATTTCGAAGAGATTCGATAGCTAGACGCAGTCTTCCGATCGTTACATCGTCGCAGCGCTTGTCCAGAGATATGCCGAATTTATTCATCGCGTAGGTCTCGCGCGCGCGCGCGATACTGTCGCCGTCGTCGACGCGACGTTTCAATTTATAATCAAGCCCGCCTCGCGAAGTTCCTCGAGTATCGACAGAATCTCGTTATCGTGGGCGTTGTTACCCGCTCGACGCGAAGAGTCGAGCAATCGAAGACGATCCACTAATTCGTTCGGATCATCCCAATGAACGTAATCGATTCTGTTACCAGTGACCCTCATAGCTGACGGTACACGTCCAGCACCCACTTTTTTCACGCTTTGTAAAAGCGGAGCGATAACGTACTTATACTTGTGCCCCTTGTTTCCTAGAACGGGCATAGTAGCTTTGTGATCGCGTTTGTGAGCGTTCGTCTTTAACAGTATATTTCTGTACGTTAGTTTATCGTTTTCGGTATACACGAGGTCGTCGGGAATCCTCTTGAAGATCAATTCGTACAAGCCGGGAGTACCGACGTATCTCACGTCACCTACGATTATAGCATCGTCAACGTCCACGTCGAATCTCTTGTCGCCGAGCATCATGCCTTCGTCGCCGAGGTACACCCCGTAAACGTTATCCATCTCGCTCGTCGCTTCGCCGCTGAGGAGAGAGCCCACGTACTTTCGACCCAACGGCCCTAGCTGGCTGTGCAACGTTTCTCGACCTTGAGGCGTGTGCAGAGTACGCCTTACGGATGTTTCGAGCGTGGGTGGAGATTCGAAGCCGGTTTCGAATACCTCATCTTCCTTCTCTCCTCCAAACAGATCTCTTCCCACGATTTGCTGTTCCGAGGGGGATAAATTTCGCGTTCCTGTCGGAGTAGAAGCGACGATCGGCAGCGACGACGATCGTTCTCGACGTAATTCTCGCAGTCGTTTCGTAGCCGCGATCTTCTCTCGCTGAATCGGTGCATGCATCGAGACATCGGTGTCATCCCGATGAGCAACGCTATCATCGTCCTTCCATTTCCTCTTGATAGGCGTTACGTCGGTCGTTTCGAGTTTAATCGCGTTTCGATCGTCCACGTTTCGTTCGGCGTGTTCGGCGATGCGTCGCAAAGGCTCGACGATCGGCTTAAAACGCGTCTCTAGAGTGATCTCGTCCTCCAGCTTACCGGTTTTCAACGCCCTGTGTTTCTTACGAATCGACGCTCGCATCCGAGCGATCTCTCTCGCCGTCTTCTCGCGTTCGCCGATTTCCGTCATCGCGTTACCGTTAACGTATCGGCGACGACTGATCGCTCTATGGTACAGCGAAGTCGTTAAATCCTCGTCTGTATCTACCGTTCCGAAGCGCGCTGTCCTTGTCGATCACTACGAAACCGTACTTACGTTGCCAGCACGCGCGACACAACGCGTGAAAGTTCTCGTACGACATGTCGGTGTTTACATGATCGTTGTACACGTGCCTTAAATTGGTACCATCCTGTTTAAAAAGAGCCAACAGATTCGCGTTATCTCGTATTAAGTGTTTCGGTATTTTAGCGTACGTTTGACAGAGATAGAAACAGTCGATGTTCGAGTGTCGACCCATTGCGAAGTACTCCCTGACGGTGTCCTGTTTGTCGCAGGCTACGTCGTCGAACACGAATATCGAATTCGGGAGCGCCTCGTTCGGCGGAATAACATCGACGTTGTTGGAAAATGTAAAATAACCGATATCTTCTATCGGTGTCAGCAACTCTTCCAAATATCGATACTTAGGCTGTTGCAGCGATTTCGAATACACGTAGACGTTTTCGAAGCGTAAGCCGTGCGGACTCTCCAGTAGACTTATCAACACGTTCGTTTTACCGCAATTAGAGGGGCCACAAATGACGCATCGAATAGCGCTCGGCAACAAGCGACCGTGTCTACGCGTCGTCGTATCCGACGACAGCGTTCTCGCGTCGAGATTCGGCACTCTTATCGTTAAAGGTTGTCGCACGAACCGCATCTTCGATTATCGCGCGCGCGCGTGCGCACACTCGCGCGACTCGGACGTGACTCCTATTTATATACGAATCGTATCGTCGTCGTCCATCAGTAAGGAATCGCGCGGTATTCCGAAATGTTTCTCGTATTACTGAACAATAGTGATATTCTCGATCTTACCGCCGAGCAGTTGCGGTTTATCCCTAAGATCGTTTTACTGCGAAATTTCGGTCGCTTCGTGGAACAGTTGTGGGAGAGACTGCCCGAACATATAAAGACGGATCCGGAGGTGCGACGCTATCGTTTGTGTCGCGAACATTACAATCGTCCGTGGCAACGAACGCACATCGACGGTCCACCGCCTCAGATTAAAGATTGCGGTGAATGCAACAGGCTAGGCAGAGGAACGATAGAGTAACCGACAGAGATCTGTATGGACCATCGCGAAAGTAAAATCGAGTATGGCTACGAGAACCAAGAAGAGCAAGAAAAAAACGAAGAGGAAGAGGGTACTTCCTATTGCGAAACGCGGTGGCTTCTTGCCCCTCCTACCGGCGCTAGGAGCGCTCGGATCCTTGATCGGTGGAGCGGCTGGTGTGGCAAAGATGGTCAACGACAACAAAGCCGCGCGACGACAATTGGAAGAGTTGCAACGTCACAATCGCGCGATGGAAGGTGGCGGGCTGTATCTCGCGCCGTACAAACGCGGACGTGGCACGACGCGCGGGGGCAAAAATAAAAAAAAAACTTCGCGGAAGGAGACGCTAGAGATCATCGCGCCATTCGGTGCGACGACGAACGAACAATTGCATCGAGCCGCGATCCGTTTGCGCGTACCTTTCTTCAGAGGCGTGTTTATGCGCGACGCGTTTCCATCGCGAGCGCGTCGTAACGAGAGCGGTATCGTGAATTTGGACGATACGTCGGGACCGGGCACTCATTGGGTAGCGTACGCGAAAAAAGGCAACGACGCGATCTACTTCGACGCTTTCGGCGATCTTCGACCGCCGAGGGAACTCGAGCGCTATCTTGGTCGCGACGCGAACATCGCGTACAATCGTCGTTCACACCAAACGTACGATCAGAGTATCTGCGGACAGTTGTGTCTGCGATTCTTCCGGCGAATCGATTGGAAGAATTTTCGACCATAAAACCATCAAAGTCGTCCGACTATGTCGTTGACTCTCACGCTGTCCGGAAGAAGCAGCATTCTCGCGGCGAGCTACTTTCCGCCTCTGGATCTGAGCGACGACGATTACGAGCTGGGTCTCGCCACTTTTGAGACATACAACACGATACCGAATGTAAACTCTTCGAACAATAAATTTTACTTCGACGTTGACGACGACGTAATCGCGATCCCCGAAGGTTCTTACGAATTACGCGCCATAAACGCGTACTTGAAGGCCGCGATTCTTCGCAAACGACGGCGAGCGAAGGGCGAGGCCGACGATGGTGACGAATACATTCGCGACGACGACGAGAAGGGCGAACGTTCCATAGTGCTTCGCGGTAACGATAACACCATGAGGAGCGAGATCAAGTGCGCGTATCGAATAAATTTTACCAAACCCGACAACATTGGCCCGTTATTAGGATTCTCAACGTCTCGTATATTACAACCGAATAAGTGGTACGCGTCCGACCAACCGGTAAATATCATGTCCGTTAACGTCATTCGCGTAGAATGCAACGTCACGACGGGGGCGTACAGCAACGGCAAGCCCGCGCATACGATACACGAGTTCGCGCCCAACGTTCCACCTGGATATAAAGTGTCGGAAATCCCGACGCAGATCATTTATCTGCCGGTCATCGCGCGGAACATCACCGATATAACGGTGCGTGTCGTGGATCAGAACGGTCGGTTGATCGATTTTCGCGGAGAGGAGATCACGGTGCGATTGCACGTGCGACGAAGAGGATAGAGCGTGCGCGCGCATAAGATGCTCGTTTTGAACGATTCGAGCGCGAGGATCGAGGAAACGAGAAACCCATCGTCGTCGTCCGCTGTTCTAACGAAGAGAAACAAAAGATTGACCGCCGCCAACACCGCTTTTCTACGATCCTTGGGTTTCGTCGTCGCTAGGAACACTACTACATCGTGAGAGAGAGATGATCGATATTTTAAGCATCGCTGGGGAACCGGTCTTCGACGATCGCATCGTCAAGATCGAGACTCACACGTACAACCCTTACGCCAATACTACGTTCGGATATAGCGACGAGATACGAATTCCCATACAACAACAGGATTTGTACACCTTACCTTGCGAAAGCTTTATCTACGTCGAGGGAAAACTCGCGTCGAACGAGAAACCATCGGCGGATCGCGTTCCACCGATCGCTACGGCACTGGTGAACAATTGCGTAGCGTTCATGTTCGAGGAAATTCGCTACGAGCTCGATGGCGTGGAAATCGATCGAACTAGAAACGTGGGAATAACGAGTACTATCAAAAATTACGTGTCGCTAACGAGCGAGAGAGATAAGATCTTGAAAAATGCGGGATGGGACATCTCGATGGCGGCTCATTCACCGATCGGTGATTTCAATTTCTGCGTACCCCTCAATCTATTGTTGGGTTTTTGCGAGGATTACAAACGCGTCGTGATCAACGCGCGACACGAACTCATTCTGATACGAGCGCGCAACGATAACAATTGCATCGTATCGCAGCAAACGTACGAACCTAAAATCGACCTGCTAAAGATACAGTGGCGAATGCCACACGTGGTGTTGAACGATGTCAATAAGCTGTCGCTATTGCGCACGTTGGATAGCGGACGATACCTGAGCGTCCCTTTCCGTTCGTGGGATCTCTACGAGTTTCCGCTTCTGCAAAACACGACGAAGCACTCGTGGGCCGTCAAAGCGGCGACGCAGCTCGAGAAACCGCGATACGTAATCTTCGCGCTACAGACCGGACGGAAGAACGTCCTCTCTCAAGATACTTCCATGTTCGACGATTGCAAACTCACCAACGTTAAGTTGTATCTCAATTCAGATTTTTATCCTTACGATGACATGAATTTGGATTTCAACAAGAATAAAATCGCTGTACTGTACGACATGTACTCGAGATTTCGTAAGGTGTACTACGGAAGCGACAACGACGAGGCGCTCTTGACCGTGCGCAAATTTCTACTTTGCGGCCCGCTCGTGATTATCGATTGTTCTCGACAGAACGAGTCCGTCAAGAGCGCCACCGTGGACGTACGTATAGAGTTCGACTGCAAGGAGAACGTTCCGTCCAATACCACAGCCTACTGTCTCATCATTCACGATCGCGTGATCGAATACAATCCACTCACCAATGTTGTGCGCAGAATCGTGTAGATCGATTAAAATCGAAGATATCCGAAAAGGATAAACAGTTGGAGCGTCGACTCGCAACGATGACGGACGTGCCAATTTTTGTCGATCTCCAAGGTTTCATCGTTAATGATAAATTTCTGACGAAGGAGATAGCTGTTCTCAGAAATGGAAAGGAATTGATTCATCATATCTTCCACGCGCCGATGTCGTGGGATCTGCTGACGAAGTCGGAAAAGTCGTGCGCTTGTTGGTTGACCTCGAATCATCACCAGCTGCAATGGGCCGACGGACACGTCGATTACAAATTGATGAAGACGCTCGTTCGAAAGGCCGTGTGCGTCGAGCCTGAATCGATCGGTACGCTCGTTTACGTGAAGGGTTGCGAGAAGAAAAAGTGGCTGGCCGAGATACTCGAGAACGACGCCGCGATCGAGACCATCGACGCCGACTACGAAGACATCGGATGCTTGCGAACCTTGAAAGCTTCGCGCGCGTTTCGCTGCGGATATCACGCGAAGAATTGCGCTCTCGAGAACGTTTGCAAGTTGTACGAATGGTGGTCCGAGCGACGCGATCAATTGCGAGATATTAGCACTATACTTTAGCTAGTATTACGATATACACCTTCTATAATATTGTATAATTATACCAATATACATAAATTTAAAACGATAACTTTACTTCGATATATTGGCAAATATATGATTATAAATAAACAATTTATGTATATCGTCGTTATTATTGAGGTTAACGACACGCATCGATCTAAGTGCTAGAAAATCTATCGGTGGCTAATCGTTATGACCTTCGAGGTCGAGATAAATGACGCGAGAGACGTCGGTGACTAGAATCTCATCGTTATCTGTTAAGGTTAATGGCACTCGTTGATTCTCAAGGTCGAGATGAATGACGCGAGAGACGT